>Ga0299912_10002679_pt1 | contig 14612 bp, 11 predicted proteins | sample RVTome_2_FD_207667 | JGI IMG/M metagenome (GOLD analysis project Ga0299912, IMG submission 207667) | Soil microbial communities from uranium-contaminated site in the Upper Colorado River Basin, Wyoming, United States - RVT95D214 (version 2) ... | reverse complement strand
CTGCCCTTTTCAGCGGCACCAGCACGAAGCGGCCTTTGAGTTTCTTGCCTTTCAGCACCACTTCCACCATTTTTTCGTTCCACACTTTGGGTTCGTAGGTGCCTTTGTCCCAGATTACCACTTGTCCTGCGCCGTATTCGCCTTTGGGGATTTCGCCTTCGAACTTGGCGTAGTCGAGGGGGTGGTCCTCGGTTTCCACGGCTAACCGCTTGTCCTCGTTGCTTTCCGGTATGCCTTTCGGTACAGCCCAGCTTTTTAAGACGCCGTCGCGTTCCAGCCTGAAGTCATAGTGCAGCCTGCGGGCGTGGTGCTCTTGAACCACGAAGATTGCTGCTTTGCCCTTGGGTTCAGGTTTTTTCTCGACTTGGGCTTCGGGTTCGGCTGTGCGTTTGAAGTCGCGTTTCGCCTTGTACTCTGCAAGCGGCTTCGGCGCCTCCAGCGGCTCCTCACCCAACTGGTCGAGGGTGCAGTCCTTCGGCGTTTTGTCGCTTCTAAGCCTCAGGAACCGCGGCATCCGCAATCTCATGTCGTTCGTGACCACTTGGTAGGCGATTTCGCACACGAGTTCAGGCTTTATCCAGGTTACCTTTTCGGGAACATCCGCTTTGAAGGGCGCTTTTTCGGCTTTGAGGTTTTGGAATGTTTCCAGCAGGGTTTGAAGTGTCTTTTCGGAGAAGCCTGTTCCCACTTTGCCCACGTAGACGGGCTCCTCTGCCTTGCCGTAGAGTCCCAGGATTAAGGCGCCGAAGGTTTTTCCTCTTGCCCCAGTGCCCTTGGTGTAGCCGAAGATGACGCAGTCGCAGGAGCGCAGTTTCTTGATTTTCAGCCAGGCGCCGCTTCTGATGCCTGGCTCGTAGCGGCTGTCTTTGCGCTTAGCCATGATTCCTTCCAGCCCTTTCTCCAGGGCTATTTTGTAGTAGGCTTCTCCCTTTTCTTCCACGTAGTCTTCCAGCAGAACGTGTTCGCCTTCCTTGACAGCGGCTTTCAGGATTTCTTTCCTTTCCATGAGCGGCAGGTCGAGGAGCGGTTTGCCGTCCTTTTCCAAAATGTCGAATACGACGTACACCGCTGGTGTTCGGCTAGTTCTGAAGCCCAATGTGGCGGCTATTCGGCTTCTTTCAAGCATGGCTTGGAAGTTCACTTTGCCCTGGTCCAGGACGACTATTTCGCCGTCTAACACCACGTTTTTTGCCTGTTTGCTCAGTTCTTCAAGTTCGGGGAAACTGTAGAGTAGCTCTTTCTGGTTGCGGCTGCGGATGCTTAACGCTTCGCCAATGTAGGCTAAGGCTCGGAAGCCATCCCATTTAGGCTCGAAAACCCAGTTTTTGTCTGTGAAGGGTTTGTCGGCCACTTTGGCGAGCATCGGTTTGTAGCGGCGGCTCATTTCTTCTCCAGCTGCTTGAGCGTTTCCCGGAGCGCTTCCATCAGCCCCTTAACCTCTTCTTTCGGCGGCTTCTCGACGGTTATGGCTTCGCCTTTGAGCTTCTTTTTGATGAGTTCTTGGACCCGCTGCCTGTAGGCGTCCTTGTACTCTGCCATGTCGAATTCGCCTGACAGGTCGTCGATGATTTTTCTGGCGAGGTACAGTTCAGCCTTCTCAGGCGCCGCAAGCTCTTTCAGCTCCTCAAAGCTGCGGGGGTCGGCAACGTCGTAGGCGTACCGCATGGTGGTCAGCACTAAGGCGTCTTTGTAGGCGTGCACGAGCGCGGGGTATTCTTTTGTGCGCAGCGTTATTCTTCCTGCGCCTGCCTTGTTCATTTTCTGTAGCGCCGCCAGCAACAGACCATAGGCGTCTTTGCTTTTGTCAGGCATCAGCACGTAGGAGCTGTAGAAGTAGAGCGGGTCAACGCTGAAGTAGTCCACGAACTTGCTGATGCGGATGCGCTTGTCCGACTCAGGCTTAACCGCGTCAAGCTCTTCTTTTCCGAAGACCACATACTCGTTCTTGGCGACTTCGTAGCCCTTCACCACTTCAGGCCAGGGAACAACTTTGCCATCTCTGGTGCACACCTTCTCATACCGCAAAGGTGCATTGTCCACTTTGTGCAGGAAATGGAAGGTGACGCCGCGGTCAAAAATCATGGCGTACAGCTTAACTGGCACGTTAATTAGGCCGACGGTTATGCTTCCCGACCAGATGGGCCTTCGGGAAACGGGAGCCCTTGCGGGTTCCGCTGCTTCTTCTTGTTTCTCGGCTGGTTTTTCGGCTTCCACAACTTGCTGCTTCCGGGTCTTTCTGGTTTTTTTCTCCAAGTTATTTAACCTCCAGTTTTTGGGGATTTTCAAAAATGTCTTTCCACGGCTCTTTTTTGAGGCGTGGGACACTGTGAATATTGAACTCCGCTGGCTTTATGCTTTTCTTAAGGTCGCTCCAGTCTATGGGCGTTGAGACGGTGGCGTCGGGCGTTACACGGAGGCTGTAGGGGCAGACCATGGTTTTTCCGTGGCTGTTCTGCGCATAATCCACGAAAACCTTGCTGGGTTTCTTGGTGTCGGAGAACTCGGAGACCACCTTGTCCGACTGCTTTGCCATGTGTTTTCCGATGGCGTGGACGAAGTCTCTTGTCTCCTTGAAAGTGTATTCGCGCCTGATTGGCAGAAGCACATGCAAACCCTTCTTTCCCGACATTTTCACGTAGGCTTTGAAGCCGAGCGCATCGAGATTCTCCTTCAGCAACAGCGCCACTTCCGCGGCATCGTCGATTGTGGCTGGCGGTTCAGGGTCAACGTCGAAGAAGGCGAAGTCGGGTTTGCCGCGGTCGTCCGCTCTGGATAGGGGCATGTGGATTTCGACCGCCGCCAGGTTCGCCAGCCAAATCAGCGTGTCCAAATCGTTGCACAGAATGTAGCGCACGTAGCGTTTCGCCGTCTCCGAGTACAGCTTGACCGTTTTCACCCAGTTGGGCATTCCCTGCGGGGCGTCTTTCTCGTAGAAGCCTTGCTTCTCCACGCCGTCAGGGTACCTCGTCAGCACTATGGGCCGGTCGGAGAGGAACGGCAGCATCTTGGGCGCCATTTTGATGTAGTACTCGATGAACTGGGCTTTAGTGACTTTGAGTTTCGGGTACAACACCTTGTCGAGGTTGGAGAAACTGACTTTGGTTAGTTTTTCAGTCATCTTGAGAACCCTAAAAACCGCTTGCCTGTCAAGGTAAATGTTAGGCTGGGATTTAAACCACGCTCTGCCCTTGAGACGCAGACGGTCCGAAGCTTAGCGGAAAGCGGCAGTGTTCGAGAAGCTGGACGGGCAGCAACATGAGTGTTCTCGTGGAAGAACAATTTGTTCTTCAGGGAGAGCTAAATAACCATCCGCCCTTAGTACTGGTCGAAAGCAAAATGCTCGAAAAGAAAGTGGGTAAGGACAAACAAAGAACCTTAGCCTATTTCGGCGTCGCGTTGTTGGTCTTCTCAGTTACCGTAGCCATAATGTCAGACTTAGCCTCTACTTCGCCGCCGACGCAGCCAAATGAGACCACACCGGCACCGCCGGGAAACTCGCTTCCTCCGAGCAACGTGCTCTTGCAGGTGATGGGCTTCTTTGCTGTTCCGATTGCCGCAATGGCTATCGTCGCGTTTGTTTTCAGAAAGATGGCGCAAGGCAAATGAGCAGAAAAACAGTCTATGCAGCCGTTGTTATTTCGATACTCGTAGTCTCAGCCGCGATTGGGTTGCTCTCGGCGAAAAACGTGTCGGCTAATCCCATAAGGTATGGACCTCCAACAACCACAATCTACTCTCCCCAGCCGAAAAATTACAGTACACAGAACGTTCTTCTGAACGTGACCGTTCGACTGAACGGCTATACCTACTCTGACATTGAGCGAGTGAGAAACCTCAACTACAGCATAGATGGACAAGAACCCACAAACTTGACAATTATCTATCCTCGCGAATTCGCTCCTGGCTATGACGCAGCTGCGATCGTCATGCTATCAGGCTTAGCAGATGGCTCGCACAACATCACCGTTCTGGGAGAAACCACTTTTGACGAAGACCTGTACGCAGGTGTGTCTTTCGTCGTGGATACTCAGTCCGTCAGCACGTCGGGCGACACTTGGACTGCTTTGGCTCCGGTGCCGACAGCCAGAGCCGGACTTGGAGTGGCAACGGTGAACGGGAAAATATACGCTATCGGAGGCAGAAACTCGAACAGCACACTCGGCACCAACGAGATGTACGACACAACCACGAACACGTGGACCACCAAAGCGCCAATGCCAAACCCTACGTGCTATTTCGGCGTATCAGTTTACCAAGATAAGATATACTGCATAGGAAGCGGCATAAACCAAGTCTACGATCCGTCAACAGACACTTGGGAAAACAAAACTCCCATGCCAACGCCCAGAGCGCAGTTGCAGGCAAATTTAGTTGACGGAAAAATTTACCTCATCGGCGGAATACTGCCCAACTCCACAACAACGCCCAGCATCTCAAACGCAAATGAGGCATATGACCCCGCAACCGACGCATGGACGACAATGACGCCTGTGCCGACGCCGGTTTTCAACTACGCCTCGGCAACCGTCGACGGAAAAATATACGTGGTAAGCGGCTACTTTGACAAAGGTCCCACCAACAAAACTCAAGTTTACGACCCCAAAACAAACCAGTGGGCTTCAGCCACGCCCATTCCAATCCCAACATCAGGTGCAGCCGCAGGAGCAACCTCTGGAACGAAGGCGCCCAAACGCATCTACATCGTAGGCGGAATCACCTACCCAGCGAGCAGCAACGTTCCCATCCAGCTTTACGATCCAGAAAACGGAGCTTGGACGTATGCCACTCCAATTCAAACACCCCGCACGAGCTTGGCAGTTGCAGTTATGGACGATATTCTATACGCCATCGGCGGAATCGACACCAAAATACCGCCTTCAACCGTTTACGACGCAAATGAAAAATACACCCCGATGGGCTACGGAACCGCTACTCCGCCTCCACCTTCTCCCTCACCGAGCCCGACACCGTCGCCATCGCCTTCACCCACTCCTTCCCCAAGCCCTTCCCCCATTCCAGCATCAACTCAGTCACCTCCGCCTTCCCCTTCCCCCAGTCCTTCTCTTCTGCTGCAGCCAGCGCAATCGGCCGAGCCGCAGTCATCAGGTTTTCCACCGGAACTCGCCTATGCCGCCGCAGGCGTAGCAGCAACCATCGCAGCAGCGGCAACCGTAACGGCTTTGCACAAGCGGAAAAAATAGTCACCAGCAGTTCGCTCAACACAGCCCCCTTAATCATCCCGAGACTATTGTTTCTGCTAGCCAAAACAAGCATTCTTAACGAATGAAAGAAACAAAACACCACAAACAACCACCCACAAACCGTAACAAACGAATTCGGAGAAAATGAAGCTCAGCGCTGGCTCTTTATATAAGGGGGCTATAGTTTTTTCCGAGCACCAGACCCGAGAAGTCCGATTTTCAATTAGATTAAGCCTGCGAAGCCTTGGATGCTTCTCTAAAAGCACGTGTGTACATGTTCGAGGAAACGCCAGCCACCAAACCGCCTATCGCGTCATTGGCAATTGGCCCAAGCTTCTTCAGAATTCCAGGTTTAGCCTGGTCAAACCGCGTAAACTCGAAAATCCCTTTGGCTCCAGCAATGTAACTGGCAATGGTCATTCCCATCAACTCATCAGCCACAAGTCCTGGTCTCCCCAGAAATCTTTCCCGCGACAAACCCGGAATCAACCCAGCCTCAGCGTCCTCCTGCGCTCGAAAACACATAATCTCGAACGTAGCAACATTCACGTCTGAGAGCACATCGAGAAATTCTTCTCTGAGCATCTCAGCAGCTTTCTCCTCAGTCTCCACTCCCGGATGAGGGACAAAAAACTCCAGCGCCGTGTCGATGAGGTTTTGCAGGGTTATCCCTTTCTTTTCAAGATACTCCAGCAACGGCGGTGAACCTGCCAAACTCATGCTAATCAACCACTCATATGGAAAGACGTTTTTTAAATCTTCCGCGAAGCAGCATGCTGCCTCAACAACTTCCAGCCCAGTTTGGGCATTCTGAAGGAACTGGACTAAATCTAGGAAACTTTATATTCTCAGAAACGGATGGATAATCCATCTAACCGCACAAAAGAGTGGAAAACATGGGGACAAACAAAAAATTAATCATAGCCGTAGCAGCAATTATAATCATCGTATTGGCTTCAGTCGGCGCATACCTGTACAATCAAGGACTAAACTTGCCTGAGAACACGCCAAGTCCATCACCGTCGCCGACACCTATCTCCATAACCTTGACTGACGACACAGGTTACTCGCTAACTCTGAATGAATACCCCGAAAGAATAGTTTCACTGGCACCTGGAAACACGCAGATGCTCTTCGCCGTCAACGCAGGAGACAAAGTCGTCGGAGTAACCGACTACTGCAACTACCCCTACAACTTCTCAGCATGGGTCGAAGCCGGCAACATGACCAGCATCGGAAGTTACTTCAACCCAGCAATCGAACCAATCGTCGCTTTGAACCCAGACTTGATCCTTGCATCCCTCGGAAGCTCAGACCAGGCAGCTCAACTCAGAAACTTGGGACTCAGCGTTCTGACTTTGAACCCTGGGAACCTCACGGGCGTTATGCGCGACATCTTAACAGTGGGCAAGGCAACAGGACACGAAACAGAAGCCACAACCGTAGTGTCAATCATGCAACAACGAATAGACGCCGTAGCCAACGCATTAAGCAGCACCACAACCAAACCCAAAGTCTACATCGAAATCGGAACCAACCCCTACTACAGTGTTGGCAAAGGAACATTCATTGACGACCTAGTCAAACTTGCTGGCGGACAGAACATCTTCGAAAACTCAACCACTGCCTACCCTCAAGTCAGCTCAGAAGCAATCATCGAACAAGACCCCGACATAATAGTCTTCCCAAGCTCAATGGGAACCGAAAATCTTAACCCCGCTGAAGTAGCTGAAAGAGATGGCTGGAGCACGGTAAGCGCCGTTACGAACAACAGAATACACACAATCAACGGCGACATGATAAACCAACCTGGTCCACGACAAGTAGACGCACTGGAAATACTGGCGAAGATAATTCACCCCGAAATCTTCGGAACCTACACCGAACCATAAATATCACTCCTTTTTTATTTTTGCACTGGAGAACGCACTATTGGAAACAGAAAAAAAATCTGTACAAGCAAAACGAGCCCGCCGCTGGAAAACTCATCTGCTTCTGCTTCTAGTACTCTTCCTAGCCGTCACCTTTCTCTCACTGAACATGGGCTTCTCCCAAATACCTGTTCAGGATGTGTCGCAGATAATTCTGAAAAACATACCTGGAATAGGCGAATTCTTCCAGCTCACACCATTCCAGATTGAAAAAGAACCTATAATAATGCTGGTAAGGCTGCCTAGAATTCTGGTCGGTGCTTTGGTTGGAGCAGCATTAGCCGCAGCAGGCACAATATTTCAGGGATTGTTCAGGAACCCGATGGCCGATCCCTTCGTCATCAGCGCCTCACAGGGTGCAGCATTAGGGGCTGCACTGGCAATAGTTCTTGGAATAGGTACTGCTTTCTTCGGAGCCAACACAGTACCAGTTTTCGCCTTTATCGGCTGCATACTCTCAGTGCTTCTAGTTTACTCCATTTCCAGAGTCGGATCAAGAGTGCCAATAACGACTCTGCTACTTTCGGGAATAGCTATCGGACTTTTCGAGTTAGCGATAATAACATATTTGCAGACAATCGCGGGTGACAAACTTGGCCCATTAACATTCTGGATAATAGGAAGCTTGAGCTCCTCCCGAGTCTCGTGGGAAGGAATACTGAGCATCGCACCGTTCATATTCGCAGGCATGGTAATTACATATCTCTTTTCACGTGACCTGAATCTACTCACTTTAGGTGAGGACCAAGCTCAGCATCTGGGAGTGAACGTAGAACGGGCGAAACTCATCCTGCTAATGTCAGGTGCATTTATGACTGCGGCTGCAGTATCGATAAGTGGATTAATCGGTTTCATCGGCTTGATGATTCCTCACCTCACCAGACTCTTAGTAGGTCCTGACCATCGCGTTCTGCTTCCTGCATCCATACTTCTAGGCGCTTCCTTCCTGGTTCTTTCTGACGGTGTGGTGAGGATGCTGACATCTCCAGCGAACCCTGGGGAAGTGCCTGTAGGAGTAATAACTGTAATGTCCGGAGTTACATTCTTTCTCTTCCTCATGCGGAAGAAGAAGAGAATAGACGCATTCTAGAGGCAAGAGCATGGTTAGCCTGATGATAAATGGCGTGTGCAGCTACTATGACTCAGCCAAGATTCTAGACGATGTGTGCTTCTCAGTCGAGACTGGAACTTTTCTAGGCATTTTGGGACCTAACGGATCTGGCAAGACAACTTTGCTAAAGAGTATTAGCAGAGTTCTCAAGCCGCGGAAAGGAGCAGTTCTCTTAGATAACGCAAACATCTATAAGATGAAGTCAAGAGACGTTGCCAAGCGCATGGCAGTGGTTCCGCAGGATACCACAGTATCGTTCAGCTTCACGGTTCTCCAAATTGTCCTTATGGGTCGTACACCTCACCTTTCTCGGCTTCAATCGGAAAGCGCGAGAGACATTGCCATTGCCAGACAAGCTATGGAGTATACGCGATCGTGGCATTTGGCTAGCCGGTTGATAACTGAATTGAGCGGTGGAGAAAAACAGCGTGTCATAATAGCTCGAGCATTGACTCAGCAACCCCAAATCTTGTTGCTAGATGAGCCTACAACTCATCTGGACATCGGCAATCAGCTGGAGATTATGGACTTGCTGAAGCAATTGTGCGTGGAGAAGAAAGTGTTGATCATAGGCGTTTTCCACGACTTCAATCTTGCTGCACGATACTGCGACTCGATAATCCTGCTGAAGGATGGCAAAATTGTGGCTGCCGGGAAAGTAGCTGAAACTTTGACAAGCGAGAGCATCAAAGATGTCTTCGGTATCGACACCATTGTGAACAAGCATCCAGTTACCAATCTGCCCTATGTAATCCCGATCTCGAAGCCCAAAGATCAGAAACAAAAAAACCTCGCTATTCACTTGATCTGCGGCGCTGGAACAGGCAGCACACTCATGAAGATACTGATTGATGCGGGCTACAACGTGACCGCTGGAGTGCTCAACCTGCTGGATACGGACCACGAAACTGCGCACTTGCTGGGGATTCCTGTGGCAGGTGAAGCGCCGCTTTCGCCGATAACTGATGGCTCTCACAGAGCTAACTTGGAAATGATTAGCAAGGTGAACGCCGTGATATTGACTTCGATTCCGTTCGGTCGCGGTAACCTCCGAAACCTCGAAGCAGTCAAAGCTGCCTTGGAAAAGGGGATTCAGACTTTCGTAATTGACGAGGTTCCAGTCAAGGACAGAGATTTCACTAAGGGGCAAGCGACGGAACTGCTGGCGGAGTTGAGGAAAAAGGGAGCCGTGTTTGTGAAAAACCAGGAGGAACTCTTGCACTTGTTGAACGTTTCTGAGGACAAGCTGAAAACTGGAAAATCGGGTACAGCGGAGATACTTGATCACCTGAAACCAGGAGAAGCTTCAGACGAAAGTCATATAACACGTGAGAGAGAAAAAGAACAAAGAAAAGGATAGACTGAAATGAAGAAAGTCTACGATGTGCTGCTAGCTCGGAACGAGCCGAAGGCGGAAGCGTTCCTCGACGAGGTTCGCGGCAAGAACCCCTTGTTCATCTGCACCATAGCCACGACGGAAACGGCGAAGATTCCGGGGATTTCGGCGGCTGGGAAATATCCGGAGTTCACGGATTACACTCCACCAGCGGATGCTGAACTGCTTCTGTTGGGCAAGTGTAAATGCATCAAAGGTGTGCCTGTTACGCCTGATGGCATTCCTACACCTGCGTTGATAACGATGTCGGCGCTGCGTTTGGCAGATATCCCCGTTATGGTGGCTAGCGGAGGATTGAAGGTTAAGCCGTTTGTTCCGTTTTTGGATTTGGGTGGCAGTGCGGGAAGGGACATCCGAACTGGAAGCGCTGTGGACGATGTTGAGGAGGTTATTCAAAGGGCTACGCTTGCTGGAGAACAGTTAGCCAAGACTGCGGATTACCTCGTTATCGGCGAGAGCATTCCAGGTGGAACCACAACGGCTTTGGGCGTTCTATGCGCGATGGGCGTGAAGGCTGAAGGAAAGGTGAGCAGCAGCATGCCTCAGAATCCGCATGATTTGAAGGTCAAGGTTGTCCAAGCTGGGTTGGCTGCTGCAGGCGAAAGCTGTGGGAGTTTGGCGGAGAATCCTGTTCGGGCTGTTTCGTGTTTGGGTGATCCCATGATGCCTGCGTTTGCTGGCTTGGTCATCGGTGGAGCTTCGCAAGTGCCAGTGTTGATGGCTGGTGGGACTCAGATGGCTGCGGTGCTGGCGGTGGTTAACGCGTTGAAGCCTGAGGTTTTGTGCAACGTGGCGATTGGTACCACGCGTTGGGTTGTGAGTGATCGTTCTTCTGACTTGAAGGGTATGATTGGTGAGATTGCGGATGTGCCTGTTCTCGCGGCTGACGTTGACTTTGGGGCTTCGCGGTTTGAGGGTTTGAAGGCTTACGAGAAGGGCATTGTGAAGGAAGGTGTGGGAGCGGGTGGCGCTTCCATAGCGGCTATGGCGAAGCTTGAGGGTGCGGTGACTAAGGAGCTGTTGCTTAAGGAGATTGAGCGCAACTACGCTTTGCTTATGGAAAAGAAGTGACGCTGCCATGCTGAAGGAACTCAAGAACCTCTTTGCGTTTCTCACCGTACTGCCGCTGCGGATGGATGCGGATTGCCTGGTTGATTCTGCGAGGTTCATGTTTCTCTTTCCGCTGGTTGGCGCTTCGCTTGGTTTGTTGGCTGGAGTTTTCGGTTGGGTGGCAAGCTGGTTTCTTCCCGTGCTGGTTGTCGGCGGTTTAGTTCTGGGTTTGTTGCTGCTGCTTACTGGGCTGCATCACACGGATGGTTTGTTGGATTTCGGTGACGCAGTCATGTACCATGGAACGGCTGAGCGGAAGATTGAGATCATGCATGACCAGTTGACTGGTGCAGGAGCCTTGGCGTTGGCTGTGATGACTTACCTGGTTTCGGCGTTTGCGTTTGCTGAGCTTGGAGGTTTTGCTTTTGCAGGATTTAAGGGTGGAATGTTGATTCCCGGTTTGGTTGTGGTTGAGCTTTCGGCGAAGCTGTCGATGGTTGTGGGCGCTTGGGCTGGGACGGCAGCGCATAAAGGGATGAGTTCAACCTTTTTGGAAGCCATGCATGGCAGGGGTGGCGGATTCCGTTTGGCTGCGGCTTTGGCTGTTTCTTTTGCGGTGGCGGTTCCGCTTTTGTGGTTTGCTGGGTTCATGACCGTGATGGTTGCGGTAATTACGGGTTTGGTTATGGTGGCTGTTTCGCATCGGCACTTCAAATGCGTTACAGGTGACGTGCTCGGGGCGATGAATGAGCTTTCGCGGATGACGTGTTCGGTTGTTTTGTTGGCGATGCTGCGATGGGTGTAACGGCGCTTGTGATGGCTGGGGGAAGAGGCACGCGGTTGACGCTTTCGGAGGAGAAGCCTCTGTTGCGTGTTGGCGGGAAACCTGTCATTGAGCACGTTCTTGCGGCGTTGGCTGACGCTGAGGAGGTGGATTCGGTGGTGGTTGCGGTTAGCGCTTACACGCCGGAAACGGCTGAGCACGTTGCGGGCATGGGGTTCAGGGTTGTGGAAACTCCTGGGAAAGAGTACGTTTCGGACATGGGATTCGCCGTCAAAGCGCTTGAGTTGGAGACGGTTTTGGCGATTGCGGCTGATTTGCCGCTGATAACTGGGGAAATCGTGGACGACGTTGTGCAGCGCTATTTCCTATGTGGAAAACCTGCTTTGGCGGTTGCGGTTCCGCTGGAAACGCGGGAGAAACTCGGTTTGGGTGCTGGCTACGATTTTGAGTGGCAGGGCAAGCGGGTGGTTTTTGCTGGGATAAATGTGAATGACGGAAAAAGGATTGACGATGCGGAGTTGGAGCAGGAGGTGTACGTGGTGGACAGATTGGAGGTAGCGTTGAATGTTAACACTGTGGAAGAGTTGGAGATTGCTGAGGAAAAGTTTGCGAAGTTTGCGGGGAAGAGGTGTGACTGTTGTGCTCGGAAGAGTCTATAGCCCCTTATATATAGGCTGAAGTTTGAGTTTCATTTTGTCCGTTTTGGGTTTTTGCTTTTGTCCTATGCTTCTGTGTTGTTTTCTGCGTTTTCATTTGTAACCTGTGGTTTGTTTGGGTGTGGAAATCGATAGACTTGGACTTGGTGGCGAAAAAGGCGGTTTCGTTTTTGCTCAGGGTTTTCCGTTTATTAAGTTTGTCTAGTTCGTTTGTTGGCTGGTGACCTGTAGATTTTGATTAAAAAAGGAAAGGGGGGATTGGTTGTTTGTGTGTTTATTTGCGTCTTCGGAGTAGCACTGCGGCTGCTGCCGCGGCGACGATGATGATGACTGCGGCTGCGGCGATGATGACGGTTTCAGCTCCTCCTCCACCTGCTGGTGGAGTTGGCGGGGGTGATGGCGAAACGGGCGTTGGGGTAGGTGTTTCGGTGACTGGCGGTGTGGTCGGTGGCGGAGTCGGAGTTATGGGTGCTGCTGTGGGTGCTGCTGGACCGACTACCATGTAGGTGGTTGAGAATGATGGTCCGTAGGATTCGGTTCCTTCGAAGGTGGCGACGATCTGGAATGTGCCCTCAGTGTCGGGTGTCCATGCGATGCCGTAGTTGCCTGCCATGTCGCTTGTGGCGGTGCCTATGTCTTTGACGTAGTTGTTGGGACCGATTGCTGTCAATTTCACTGGGACGCCTGTGGCGTTGCCTGGGATGACTTTCTGCATGTATAGGTACTCCATCCACATGCCCATGCTTTCGTCAGACATGGCTGGAGTGTCTTTGGCTTGTGGTGTTTGGTCTGTGACTGAGCCTGTGATCATAGCTGCGGATCCTTTGGCTACTGCTGTCTGCGGCGCTGAGACTGTGGTTTTGCTTGGTCCTGTGCCAAAAGCGTACACTGCGCCGTCGTATGTGTTGAGGGCTACGAGGACGCCGTCTGAGACGACGGGGTGGCGGTACATGCCGTTCACCTTCCATTTGAGCAGTCCAGTGTCTATGTCGATAGCCCAGACCTGCGAGCCTCTCCACAAAACTGAGTCGGAGGAGTGTTCGTCAGCTGTGGTGTAGACTGTGCGGTCGGCGATGGTGAAGCCCGCGTACTCAGGGTAACTGCCGTATGCGTTTTCGAAGCCTGCACTGCCCTTGTAGAACTCCCATTCGAGTGCACCTGTGTCAAGATTGTATGCGCGTACGTAGCCGTCGAAGCCTGAGGTTATGAGTTTGCCGTAGGCGATTTCGTAGTTTCTGGCGAATAGTGCCCAAGCGTTGTTTACCGGTGGGGTTTGCCACTTCAGTTCTCCGGTCTTGATGTTAAACGCGTAGTAGACTTCTTCACCTTCGTCGTATCTGACATAGGTGTCTTCTGCCAGGTGGTTGCTGACTCGGTTGTGGATGTCGTGGATCATGGTCCTGTTCGCAGCAAACGTCTGAGGTATGCTGTCTGGGTAGAATCCGGTTGATGCCTTCTGTCTTCCAATCTGGCCTATGTCGTAGCCGACGTCAGAGTAGACGTTTGGGAAATCGGTGCTGTCTTGCTGCGTTGCGAGGACGTAGCCGTAGGTGGCGTTTACGTATTCGATTCTTCCATTACCCAGGGTTTGTGTTACTCCGTCAACATCCGGCAATGTCACGTTCCATTCAATGCCCATGAATGGCGAGTTGCTGATGTCTTGATAGTATGCCAAGTCTGCTGTGGGTACGTTACCTGGGCTTTCGTTTAGTCTGCGCGACGCGTTTATTGTTCCACTCGGGCTCCAAGTATCAATTTGTCCTGGCGGCAGATAGCCAGGGCCTCTGACAGCTTTGGTTGAGTTGAACATGTACATGTAGCGATGGGTAGCGTTTCCGCCGATGTTGATGCTAAGGATTTCGCCCTTTGGACCCATGAAGGTGGTGCCTGTCAAGCCGCTCATGCCTGTGAGGTTGAATCTTAGTCTTGGCTCTTGCTGCATGTCTGGGAGCATTTCGTAGAACAGCCAGTTGCTGCCGCTCGTAATCACTAGGTATGGGACGACACCGTGCTCGTTAGGCGAATCATACTCCAAGTTTTGCGCGAAGGCTATGCTGGTGTCGTTCATGTACATCAATGGATAGTCTTCTCCCGTGTAAAGGTTTATGAAGCGCGTGCCTATGGTCGTGGCGGTGGTCAAACCGTGTTCAGAGTAGAATAGTATTCCGTTTTGAATCATGGGGTCGAAGAATTGCTCGTACGATATGCCTGAGTAGTAGCTGGCGTCTCCGAACTGTCCTCCCACTATGCCTCCAGGAATAATGGGCTTCTTCCACAGAACGTGGGCGCTCTGAGGTCCCGAAGTGTACGGAGCGAAAGCGGGCAGTCCAGCAAAGCTTCTGGTCTGAAGGTCGTAGCCTCGCATCAGCCAGTCGTCTGCGACTTGCCACCAGCCTTTGTTCTCAGAGTTTATCGGGCGCGTCCAGTAACCTTCTGGAAGCGGTGGACTGCGGTCATAGCCCTGAATCGGGTCTTGCTGCACA
>Ga0299912_10002678_pt1 | contig 14612 bp, 16 predicted proteins | sample RVTome_2_FD_207667 | JGI IMG/M metagenome (GOLD analysis project Ga0299912, IMG submission 207667) | Soil microbial communities from uranium-contaminated site in the Upper Colorado River Basin, Wyoming, United States - RVT95D214 (version 2) ... | reverse complement strand
AAAAACTTATACCATTTACATAAAATAAGCATCCTTATGGTAAAGACTTAGATAATTCTCTGGATTGCTTCGCCCCACTTTCGTGGGGGTCGCAATCTTTAGCCCCGGGCTTGACCTGGGGGACGCTTAGTTCCCCGTTTTCGCGGGGACATGCTTTGCGAGGGCACAAAGTGCCCGAAGCAATCCAGAAACTAATTTTAAATTGCGAGGCTTATTTTGTAGGAATGGTATTACTTTTCAATGAGTTACCTAGAATGACGGGTAGCGAGACCTCCGGCTCTGCCGGAGGTTGCTTATTATATCGTAATTTAATCTTAAAATATTTGCTGTAATTCTCTTAAGTATGTACATTTGTACACATCTTTTATTTTTTTCACGAGTTCAACATATCTTGCAGGTTGAGAAGAGCGAAACTCAAAGTTCGTCTCATTAAACCAGCTATAATAAAATTCTTGTGAGGGCCACATTTGGATACCTATGTATTCACCAGTTTCGGCATCCTTATATACGTTAGTGGATAGAGCTCCTGCCCCTTTTGCAAAATCAGCTACCTCCTTAAAATCCTTGATAAGCTCAGGCTCTTTCCCAGATGGTGGGGTCCATTTAAACATTACGCCGTACATTTTATTCTCCTCATTTTATTGTTTCATTATAGATGATAATCTAAATTACTTAATAAAAAGTAAAATTTTCAAGACCTAAGTTTAAATTTGGATGATGCAAAAAATATTAAAAAACTCACCTTCACAAAGCCAAACAAAGGGCTGGAAGTAAGACTTAAGGGTTCAGGAATTACCAGAAAAGAAGACATTGAAGATTTTGAATTCTTGGACGAAAAGAAGGTTTATTTTTAGTTTTGTCTTGTGAAAAAAGATTTGGCCATTTAGTTAAATTGTGTTGGTCCTTTTTTGTGGGTTTGGTAAGGTGAGAAAGGGAGAAAAAGAGGGAGAGAATTAGCCAACTTCTTCGGGCTCATAGGGTATAAAAAGTCATGGTCACTACAGCAGATATTCGCTCATTCTTTTTAGAGTATTTTCAAAACCGCGGGCATACGGTTGTGCCTTCAAGCTCACTTATTCCTCACAATGATCCGACCCTTTTGTTTACGAACGCAGGGATGGTCCAATTTAAGGATGTTTTTACAGGCCAGGAAAAGCTGGATTTTACGCGGGCTGCATCGGCTCAAAAATGCCTTCGAGCCGGCGGAAAGCATAACGACCTTGAGAATGTGGGCCATACGGCGCGCCACCATACGTTCTTTGAAATGCTCGGGAATTTCTCCTTTGGAGATTACTTCAAAGATAAAGCCATCGAGCTTGCGTGGACCCTGATTACCAAGGAATGGGGTGTTGCGCCTGAAAAGCTTACGGTAACCGTATATGCGGAAGACGAAGAAGCTGCAAAGCTTTGGAAGAAGATTTCAGGCCTTCCTGAAGAGAAAATCATCCGTATTGCCGAGAAAGAAGAAAACTTTTGGTCCATGGGTGAGACGGGGCCGTGCGGACCGTGTTCTGAAATTTTTTATGACCATGGAGCCCATATTCCGGGGGGGCCTCCGGGAAGCCCAAATGCGGATGGAGATCGGTTCGTGGAAATCTGGAACTTGGTTTTCATGCAATATGAACAACTGGGACCGGATGAGATTGTCTCCCTTCCCAAACCTTCCGTGGATACGGGTATGGGGATTGAGCGTATTGCAGCGGTTTTGCAGGGCGTTCACGATAACTTTGATACGGATATTTTTAAGGCCATTATTGAATCTTCCGAAGATATTACGAAAACCAAAGCGACTGGCCCACAAAGGGATTCTCATCGAGTGATTGCGGATCACTTGCGTTCCAGTTGTTTTTTGATAGCAGATGGTATCTTGCCCAATAATGAGGGGCGGGGTTATGTTTTGCGGCGTATCATGCGCAGGGCAATGCGCCATGTGCAGCTGTTGGGGTATAAGGGATCCTTGATGGCCAAGCTTGTTCCGACATTAGCAGAAAAAATGGGGAGAGCTTACCCTGAGCTGATTCGGGCAACGCCTTTGATTGTAGAAACTTTAAACCTTGAAGAAGATCGTTTCCGTCAAACCTTGGAGAAAGGACTCAAGCTTCTTTCTGAAGAATCCCATAAGGTCAAAGGGGTCTTGCCAGGTGAAGTTGCCTTTAAGCTTTATGATACCTATGGGTTCCCCTTGGACTTGACCCAGGATGTCCTTCGTGCCGAAGGAAAATCGGTGGATACAACGGGCTTCCATCAAGCTATGGAGCGGCAAAAGGCGGAAGCTAGAGCCGCATGGGCAGGGTCGGGGGAAAGTAAAACAGACCGCATATGGTTTGAGTTGCGGGATCAATTTGAAGCCACCGAATTCCTTGGGTATAAGACAACGGCTGCTGAAGGCGTCATCGAAGCTCTTGTTAAGGATGGACAATCCGTCCCACATGTCAAAACTGGCGATAAAATTGCCCTTCTTGTCAATCAAACCCCTTTTTATGGGGAATCGGGAGGGCAAGTCGGCGATACAGGCATAATTTCATCCCCTGCAGGAAAAATGGTGGTTGAAGATACGCAGCGAAAACGAGGTGACCTCGTCGTTCATTTTGGGCGCGTTGTGGAGGGTGAATTTAAGGTGGGTGAGTCGGTTCACCTTGCCATTGATGCGGATAGGCGCACCCTTTTAAGGGCAAACCATTCAGCCACTCACCTGCTGCACAAGGCCCTTCGCAAGCATTTAGGGGCCCATGTAACCCAGAAAGGATCATTGGTGGCTCCTGATCGCCTACGGTTCGATTATAGCCATCCGAAAGCTCTCTCTGGCGACGAAATGCGCCTCATCGAGCGGGAGGTAAATGATCAGATTCGCCAAAACACGCCCGTGAATACACGGCACATGACACCGGATGAAGCCTCAAAGGAAGGTGCTTTGGCCCTTTTTGGAGAAAAATATGGAGACGAGGTTCGCGTCGTTTCCATGGGGGCGGAAACTGAGGAACCCTTTTCCATTGAGCTTTGTGGAGGAACCCATGTGGCTCAGACCGGCGATATTGGGTACTTTAAGATTATTGCTGAATCAGGGATCGCCGCTGGCATTCGCCGAATCGAAGCCTTAACAGGTCGCATCGCAGAAGATTTTGCCACGTCCCAACAGCAACTCGTTTTAAAACTTGCGGATCAACTGAAAATTCCATCCACAAATGTGGGTGAAAAAGTGAGCCAGCTTTTAGAAGAACGTCGGTCTTTTGAAAAAGAAGTACAATCACTCCGTCAACGCCTGGCAACGTCAGGAGAGGGAAAGGAAGTCCTTAAACCTGAAATCTTCAATGGGGTACCGCTCATTAAAAGGCATTTAAAGGATATCCCTCCTCAAGATCTAAAATCCATTGTGGACGACCTTAAGGCTCAGTTTGCATCAGGCATTTTTGCGGTGGTGTGTGAGAATGAGGGAAAAGTCTCTCTTGTTATTGGGATCAGCCCTGATCTTTTGCCAAGATTTAATGCTGTGGATTTAATTCGGGTTGCTGTCCCCGCGATTGGCGGGAAAGGGGGGGGAGGTCGACCCGACCTTGCTCAAGCCGGGGGGGCGGATGCAAATGGCATTCCTCAGTTATTTTCAACGTTAGAGGAAGAGATCAAGAAGTTTTAAAATGTTTACGGCTTATTAACGCTCAAAAAATAAAATATACGGGGAGGGGATCATGAAAATCGAGCATCACCAAGATGATCAACAATTTGTTGCACTCGATGAAGGAACGGTTGGTTTTTTAAATTACACCGTCTTACCCGATCAAAAAACCCTGGATTATCAACACACCTTTGTTCCTCCTGAATTTCGGGGCAGGCATATTGCCCAAGATATTGTGAAAGTTGCCCTCGAGTATGCTAGGAAAAACGGGTACAAAATTATCCCTACCTGTCCTTTTGTGAAGCTATTTATTGATAAGCATCCGGAATATAAGGACCTTGTCAAAGTGTAGCGAATTTTACCATACATCACTTAAAGGGCGGTGGCCCAAATATTCTTCAATACGCCTTTTGGTGCCAGGGGCAATATCCTGGGGTAAATCGCTTAAAGAAAACCATTGGACTTCAGCAATTTCTGGAGAAGAAGTGTCCTTTTTTTCAAAATGCTTACATACATAGACGACTACATAGTCATCTCGCTTTTTATGGGGCCGATGGTAAAATCCCAGAAGGGAAGGTTCACCAAAAAGCTGGACGCCAACTTCTTCCATTAGTTCTCTCTTTAAGGCTTGTAGCCCGGACTCACCTGGATCAACACCACCCCCGATCGTACTCCAACCGGGGGTATAGGTATGCTTAACCAACAAAACTTGGTCTTCTTGAATCACAAGGGCCCTCGCGCCCATGGTTTTCTTTGAAAAGAGGGAGAGAAGTAAGTTTTTGATTTGCCATAAAAAATTGAGCATTTGTGATCTTTCTTTAAATGATATCATAAAAGAAGCGACGCAAAAAATTTGCTATCTTGGCAACCTTTAATCATCCTTATCATCAGGTGACATTATTAATGACCCAGGCTTATCGTCATATCTACGAAAATATCTCTCCTGAAAGTTATCATCTTTATTTTTTAAAAAGTCCGCTGCTGCTGCCATACACCATGCACATGCACAACTTCCAAGACAGCAAAGTCCCATATAAGTTGAAGCATTCTCTATTATAAGATCTTCTGGGTAAATTCCAGAGATACAATGAACACTTCTTGAACCTAGCCAAGAAACAGGACCTAATAATGCCGTATGTCCTAATTTCTGCTCCATATAATAGGCAATTTTATGAGATAAACGGCGCGGCTTTGCTCTTTTAACCCCGATCTCGTCTGGGTCGTCAAACCAAGATTCAAACCAGGAGAGATTTCCCTTTTCTGCATTTGCTTGACCCAAGATCGTGAAGAGAGCGAACAAAATAAAAAAGAATTTTTTCATTGAGACCCCCCTTCAGTCATTTACAAATGAATAACTTATAATTATCTGAGAATATTATAAGGGTTCTTGGGTGTAAACAAGAGAGACCATAGGAAAGTATAAACGGCTAATTTTTCTTTTTAGTCCGCCTTCGCGGCTTCATTTTTCTTTCTGGCTTGCCAGCCGTAGCTGCGAAGGCTGGCGGAGGGAGTGGGATTCGAACCCACGGTACGCTTGCGCGCACAACGGTTTTCGAGACCGCCCCGTTCGACCGCTCCGGCATCCCTCCTAAGAACTAGAAGCTAGCGGAGGGTGTGTGAATTAGCAAGCGCCTCTGCATAAGCATCTTTTATTATTTGGGCAACGCGTTGAGTTTCTTGGAGTGGAGAAAGGACAGGGCCCGAAAACAAATGAGATTCCTTCGATAATAAGGGAGCATAACCCTTTTGCATAAGGGTCTGAACGTAAGCATTTAAGCCAAAGGAAGGATAAATAAAGAGAGGCTTCCCAACTGAGCCTGCCTCGGCCACCATTAGCGAAGAAGTAGGGCTCACGACGATTGCGTCGCTATGGGCTAAAAACCCCAAGTAAGGGTCTTCCTCTTGCCCATACCATAAAAGATGAGGAATCTTTTTGAAAGCGATTGCAAGGCGTTTCAGACTTTCTTCAGAAAGAGCTTTGCCATGAATCATGAGGCTGAAAGGGTTTTTTTTGTAAAGAGAAATAAGTGTTTCTATCAATGGCTCAAGAGGCTCGCTCCCCTCTAAAAAAACACCCACACGAGGTTTGGGAAGATGATCGATCTTTCGATAAAAGGCCTGCCGTGCCTGTAAAATAACCCCGGGTTGAATACGGTGAAGGGGGCCGAATGTCATTATTTTATTTCTTTTTTCACTCGATGTATGGCCTTCCACAATGATTTTATGAAAGGAAGCGGAAGCAGGCTCAAAGGCAACAGTATAGGCATGATGTCTTTTTCGAAGATAATTCCCAATTTTCAAGCCGACCTTCCCCGCACAGATGACAAAAGAGGGCCAGGGGGACATCAGGGGTTTTGGGGATGATTGAACCCTGAACATGATATTTGGCCCCGCCCATAAAGGAAGGTTTCGCCACAACCAAGGCAAAGAAACGCGATGAAGATGGGCGGGAAAATCCATTGCTTCCACCAAGCCTAAACATTGGGTCTCGAGGGAAGGATTTCCCTCATCGACGAGAACCCAGGCTTTGGCATGATTAGCGATAGGCAACCTCAAGGATCTCATAGGATTTGTGGCCTTTTCCAGGCGTTGTAATATCGCACGAATCTCCCGTGGATTTGCCGATCAAGGCCCTAGCAAGAGGTGAGCTGATGGATAAAAGACTTTTTTTGATATCAGCCTCATCAACACCAACGATTTGATAGGTTATCTTTTCATCCGTTTCATCATCGACCAAAGTTACGGTTGCTCCAAATTTGATATCTGGACCTGAAAGTTTTGAGACATCAATGACTTCTGCGCGCGCGACTTTACCTTCAAGTTCTTTAATACGGCCTTCAATAAATCCTTGGCGTTCACGAGCCGCGTGATATTCCGCATTTTCCGAAAGGTCTCCATGCTCCCGTGCTTCTGCGATAGCTTTGATAACCGCATGGCGCTCCACATTCTTTAAATGCTTAAGTTCTTCTTGGAGCCGTTGGAGACCCCCAGCTGTCATCGGTAATTTTTCCATAAGAATTTCAATTCGTTCGTTAAAATTTGATGTAAGTTTAGCATAAGCTTGCAGAGATGCAAAGATTCGTTAATGACCTAAGCTTTTACAACAGAATCAGAATAAAGCCCCGCTTTGACAGGATTGTATCTCCCCACATGAAAGAATTGGAGCCACAGCATCAATCCCAGAGCGATGATTGTTAAGCCTACGATATAGATTAGGGGGCTTGAGGGGTAATTCGTTAGGGCATAAAGCCAGAGGCAAATAGCAGGGGTGCTACGCCCAAAGAGTTCCGATCCCATGTTATAACTCACACTATGAAGAAGGTACTTATCACGCGGGGGATAGAGACTCGCCGTCCAGGGGATGAGGGCTGTTGCAAACCCGACTCCTCCCACCACCATGACCAGCCGCCCGATAAAGATCATTAAAAGGGAGCTTTGGAGAAGACATACGAGCAGGATCGTTGCGCCCAATGTAAAAAAAATAGCGCACCCTGCAAGGGTTTTAAACCAATTGAACCGATGAGCAAGTAAAGCTATCCCAGGAAGTAAAAGAGCATCCAACCATAATAAAGTACTCGTTTGTTCCATTAAAGTCGACAATGGAATCGATGTCGTTTGTGCAAGAAAGGGGTTCAAAAAAACAAGAGGAACTGAGTAAACCAAATAGGAAAAACCATAAATGGGTATAAGGCATAGAACAAGTTTCCAATGGGTTCGAAGACGCGGCAAGATGCGTTCATAAGAACGAACAGAGGAAGAAGTCTCCGCCATTTCTTCTTTTTGATGGTGAAAACGCATCCATAAACCCCATATCCCTAAAACAAAGCCCAAAAGGAAAGCTACGCGCCATAGGTTTTCATTTTCCGCTGAAGTTAAAATCAAGGTACTTAAGGATGAGGCCATAAGGATACCCAGCACAGTAGAACTTTGGTAAATACCAGACCAAGGCATTTGTTGGTTTTTTGATGATTTTTCAATAAGATAGTAACCTGCGATAGCGCTTTCTCCAGCGGCACAGAAGCTTTGCCCAAAACGAATACAGATTAAAAGACAAGGCGCAAGGATTCCGATCTGGCGGGCTTCAGGAATGAGCCCCATAAGGCCTGTTGCCATAGCAACCCCCATCAGGGATGCTAAAAGAGTTCTCCAAGGCCCATAGCGATAGGTCAATTTGCTAAAGAAAACGCCTCCCAAGGGACGCGCGACAAAGGTTATAACATAAACGCTATAGGCAAGAATAAGCTGGTAAAGGGGCGAAAAATCAGGAAAAAAAACTTTCCCCAGGAGAGGTGCCAGAAATCCATAGAGGGATGAATCAAAATGCTCAAGAAGATTTCCGATAACAATGCTCCACTGATAAGACTTCCTGGAGCGTTCGGTTTGATATAGTTTTTGAGCAATATTTAGAGTGAGCATCTCAATTTCCTCCGCCGGTATAATCCGGATCAGGTTCACGGGTATAATCTCAGCCCTTCCGATAAGGGCACCCCGATGAGTGCATCTTTTTTACGTTAGAATGAGAAGAGATTCAAGAGGGTGCGTAAAAACAAAAATGGTTCGACAGAATGATACTTGTTGTTTCACACAAAACAGATCATGTTCACCCTGTGTTCACCGAAAAAGCACATTAACTCATTGTAAATTAATGATTTAGTTATTTTGTTCACGTGTTCATTTCCTTGTGTGTTGAACATTGAACATGAAAATTTTTGTTTCTCACAAAATCGTTCGTGTTTCATGTTTTGTTTCACTGTTTCACCCCCTAGTGTTTGGAACATGAGGTTTCCTTTACTCTTTCCAAACTAAAAGATTCTCTTCATGTTTTTTTTCAAAATCTTCTAAAATTTTATCAATGGGCGTCTTATGCAAGTCGTCATACTTAAAAGGGCCAATGAGGGTTAATAATAAAGTTGTTACATTTGGGAATGAGTTTTCTATATGATTTGGAGATGAAATTGGCTCATTAGGAAGAGATTCTTTTTCTTGAGTTTTTGAAAGCACCTCTTCTTTCTGATTAACTTGTTGATGACGAGATTCGATTAACTTTTTTATCCATTGTTTCACAACGACCAGGTGATCAGCTGGGCTTTGACTAAACCCTAAGTCTTTCTCTGTATTTTTTCTCTCTAATGTATGTTTGACATAGGCAGACATTAAGCAAAGCGTGGGAGAAGACAAATTATGCGTACCAATTTGTAAGTTAATAAACTCTTCTGCAGCTGAGGTGTTCCCAAAAAAAAGAGAAATAACCGCAGCATTGATAGCGTCCTCTTGTTTTAGCTGATCCTTATCTTTCTGTAGCTGGTTAAGTTGTTCAACAAGTTTCTTTCTGATTTCTAAAACTTTTGTTTTATCTCCTCGAGACTTGCATAGGCTTAGTAACTTAAATTTGGCAAGGAGATACTCTGAGGACGCTTTTTCATAATTTTCTTCTGCTTTTTTCATCTCTCCGGACGCTTCAAAAATTCCTCCTAAGTTGAGGAAATTAAGAGGGCTCTTCCCTTGTGAAAAATAATTTGTGGCTGTTTCATAGTCGCCTATGTCTTGATAATAGTGTCCCAAATCATTCAGAGCTCTTTCGGAGTATTTAGACGTAACAGCTAATTTAAGCAATTCGAGTGCCTTTTCTGGGTGTGTATAAAGAATGCTTTTTCCTTTGGAAGCACATAATGCGTATAACTTATTTTCTTCATCAATAAGGACGTTAAAAAGTAAAGAGAACCCTGAAGGAAGGGTAGACGGGTCCTTTAAAAACGCCTCAATTTTTTGAAAAATTTCTTTTTTGTTTTTATTTTGGCGCTTTAGTGCTTTTTGATACTTACGTTCTATCAAGACTAACAAGGCCTTCCAATAAGATAAGCTTATCTCTGGCTTTTTTATTTCGGTTTTTGTTTTATGCTTTTTGATAAATTTCCAAATAGATTCTTCTACCTTTTTGATCCCTTCATTGTCCTGCGGAAAGGCTTGTCGAATAACTTCAGCGGATAGATGAGGAATAGCAAAGAGTTTTTCAAAGTACTCATGCTCATGGTCTGGGTGAAGAAGAACTGTAGAAATCAATAGAAAAGGATATTGTGGATCCTTTTTACTAAGGCGCTCAAAATCTTCCTTGTTTACTTTCAACCCTTTTAAAGAGCTTCCGGGATGGCAGGCTAGTTTTTTGACCCAGCCTTCGTGTTCTAAAAGTGCTTTAAATTTTTCTTTATCCTGACAAATAGCAACAATTGTATACTCGGAGTCTTTTGCATTTTCCTTGTGATAGGTATCAAAGCTTCTATTCGTTAGTTTTACAACCAACTTTTCTGTATGAAGAAGACTTATCTCATCTTTTTTTGGGTGATTAAAACTAGTCTCTCTCACGAGTTTTTCTATTTTCTTTCGCGAGACAACTGGAGATTCTACTGTGCGATTTGATTCGTCTATGCTTTTTCGTGAGAGAATAGGAGATCCGCCTACGCTCTGACTCCTGATCCTTGTTCCTTCGGGATCCTTCAGTGGCTCCATGGACGTATCCTTGCCAGAAGCATAGCAGCAGGAAGAAATATTGATGAAGCTAGTTATCAATATAAAAATGAAAAAGAAAATAAATCTATATCGAAAAACAGTAAATTTCATTAATTGCTTTCCCTTGCATTGTCTTACAGCTTAATATTTATTTATCTTCGCTTTTCTGTCAAATGGTAAATTAAACTTTATAAATTTCAGAATTTTTTAAAAGCAATTTTTTTTCTAAAGTTTGAAGGGAGGGTGCGTAGATTGCTAGGGAGTATCAATTAAAATGGACAATTAAAAAATGTGACTGTAACGAAAATTTATGCTAAATTATAAATATAAAATGGGTACGTTGTGTCTTGAAATGAACGAAGAGGTTTTCCTCACTACCGTTTCGCTTCTGCTAAGCAATAATATCAGGAATCATCTTCGTTTTAATCTTTATAATCTCATCTTTGAGTTGTAGCTTTCGTTTCTTCAGTCGTTGGACTGCCAGCTGATCATAAAGTGGGGTTGCCATCAAAAAGGAAATTTCATTATCCAGAGCACGATGTTCTTCTGTAAACCGATCAAGCTTGTGCTTTAGAAGTTCTGTTGTCATCATACCACTTTATTTTTCATCAATTTTTAATTGTACCAAATTTTTTTGGTAAAATCCGCAACAAAGTGTTTAAGTACTTATTAAAATAAATTAAACGAGGTTAATCGCATGAAAAAGATTGGTATTTTAACAAGTGGTGGGGATTGCGCTGGGCTGAATGCTGTGATTCGTGCAATTACCTTAAGAGCTATCCAGAAATATGGTTGGGAGGTTTATGGCGTTCGTCAAGGCACCCATGGCCTCATGCGCCGGCCCGTCGATGCTCTGAAACTTGACCTTTCATTTTGTACAGGAAATCTTCTGCGCCAAGGGGGGACCGTTCTTGGTACGACCAATAAGGGAGACCCCTTTGCTTATCCCTTTTCAGATGGCACCGTTAAAGATATCTCAGAAGATGTTATTGAGGGGTATCGACTTTTAAAGCTCGATGCGCTGATTGGTATTGGAGGGGATGGAAGTCAGATGATTTTGAGGCGCCTTGCGCAGCAAGGAGGGCTTAACCTTGTAACAATCCCCAAAACAATTGATGATGACTTGAGCCATACGGAACACTCCGTTGGCTTTATGACAGCAGTAGATGTGGCAACAGAAGCGCTCGATCGTCTTCAGCCCACGGCAGCAAGCCATGATCGCGTTATGATCTTAGAAGTGATGGGGCGAGATGCGGGGCACATTGCGTTGTCTGCTGGAATTGCAGGAGGGGCTGACGTGATTTTAATTCCTGAGATTCCTTATAAAATTGAACACGTAGCCCAAAAAATTAAATCGATGCGGGAAAGTGGGCGTAACTTTGCCCTTGTTGTCGTTTCAGAGGCTGTTCAAATGGAGTCGGGCGAGAAAGCTCAAATTAAGGACGTTGAGGGGAAAAGCCGGTATGGGGGTATCTCTCATTATCTTGCAGATCGTGTGACTGAACTCACAGGGGCGGAAACGCGATTTACGGTTCTTGGACACGTCCAACGGGGCGGACAACCTATCTTCCAAGACCGCGTCTTGGCATCGGTTTTTGGTGTTCATGCCGTGGATCTTATCGCTCAAGAAAAATTTGATCGTATGGTTACTTGGCAGGGACGTCAAGTGATGGATGTCCCGATTCAAAAAGCGATCGAAGGATATCAAGCCGTTGATACCAAAGGTGCCCTCATCAAGACAGCACGCGGACTTGGGATTTCCTTTGGGGATGATAAATTTTAAAAAATTTTAGTTTAAGAGATGGCCAACCTGTGATTGAATGCGTTTGATAGAAAATTTTAAAGAAAGGTGGGAGCTCAATGACTGCACCCCTCATGCCTAAAGCCACCGCTGTTTGGCTTATTGATAATACAACATTAACCTTTGAGCAAATTGGTGATTTATGTAATTTGCACCCGCTCGAAGTGCAGGCCATTGCCGATGGTGAAGTCGTCGTCGGTATGGTGGGTCATGATCCTGTTGCTACTGGACAATTGACACTGGATGAAATTGAACGGTGTCAAGCAGACCCCTCTGCAAGACTTCGCCTCTCTCCGAGCACCCATGCGGGAAAGATAAAGAAAAGTGCGAAATATACGCCGGTGGCTCTTCGTCAAGCCAAACCCAATGGAATTGCTTGGCTCATCAAGGAAATCCCGAATATTAGTGATGCGGATGTTATTCGTACCTTAGGGACAACCAAGACCACTATCCAATCAATTCGGTTAAAAACCCATAGGAATATGGCTGAGATTAAACCCGAAAGTCCGGTTCATTTGGGCCTTTGTAGTGTAGCGGATCTCAATAAACTTCTTCAAAAATATCAAATATGACCATAAGCTTATTGCTGAAGGTTCTGCTGGTCGGCGCAATGGCTGCAACGGTAGGCGTTTTGGCACTGGGGCTTTTCAATATGTTGAAAGAAGGAAAAGAAGCGGATGAGCGCAGCAATAAGATGATGCGCTTGCGGATTCTCTTTCAAGGGTTAGCCATCTTGATTTTTACTCTTCTTCTCTTTTTTAAGGTGAAGTAAATGGTTCAACTCACCCGGATTTATACAAAAGGCGGAGATAAGGGAAAAACGTCCCTGGGGACAGGAGCGCGGGTTTTAAAATATTCTCCTCGCATTGCGGCAATTGGGGATGTGGATGAAGCCAACGCTTGTATTGGTCTGGCTCGTCTTGATGCAGACGAAGAGATTGATCGGATTTTGTCCCATATTCAAAATGACCTCTTTGATGTGGGGGCTGATTTATGCGTACCCGAAGATAACAAAAAAAGTGAAAGGCTGCGCATCAATTCCCATCAAGTGACTTTTTTAGAAGAAAAAATAGATTATTATAATAAGACCTTGCCAAGCCTTACATCTTTCGTATTGCCAGGAGGGACACCCTTATCGGCAAAGCTGCATCAAGCGAGGGCCGTTGTGAGAAGAGCTGAAAGAACCATCTGTTTGTTAAAAGATGCAGAACCCGTCAATGATATCATCATTCAATATGTAAATAGACTTTCTGATTTGCTTTTTGTGTTGGCCCGTTATGACAATCATCAGAAAGGCGGGGATATTTTATGGGTTCCCGGAGCCCATCGTTAAGGGAGAAGTTTCATGAAAGTCCTGGTTTCTGTGAAGCGGGTTGCTGACTTTAGCGTTAAGGTACGTGTGAAGGCAGATGGAAAGGGCGTGGACCTTATAGGCGTTAAGATGTCGCTCAATCCCTTTGATGAAATTGCTGTAGAAGAAGCTGTGCGACTTAAAGAAAAAGGAATCGCCACAGAAATTGTCGTGGTTTCAATTGGCGATAAATCCTGCCAAGAATCATTGAGGACGGCTTTGGCCCTAGGAGCTGATCGCGCCATTCATATCGAAACATCCTTTGAAACTCAACCCTTGGGCGTTGCCCAAACCTTAAAAGCACTTGTAGAGCGCGAATCACCGCGCCTTGTTATTTTGGGCAAGCAAGCCATTGATGATGATTGTAATCAAACGGGACAAATGCTCGCAGCCCTTTTGCGGTGGCCTCAGGGAACTTTTATCTCTCGTTTGACTGTCAAGGACCCAGAAATTGAGGTTGTGCGGGAAGTTGATGGAGGCCTTGAGACGATCAAGATGTCATTACCTGCGGTCGTAACAACTGACTTGCGACTTAATGAACCCCGTTATGCGACGCTTCCGAATATTATGAAAGCTAAACAAAAACCCCTTGAGGTTTTAACGGCAGAAGAATTAAAGATTGACTTAAGGCCACGTCTTAAAATCCTATCTGTTACCGAGCCACCCGCGCGTAAACCCGGCATTCAGGTTGCAAACGTTGATGAACTTTTAGACAAACTCTATAACGAAGCGAAGGTGATCTGATGCTTCTCCTCCTCATTGTTGAGCATGATCAAGAAGTTTTGACGGCCGCGACCCTTTCAACCCTCACGGCTGCAAAAACCTTTGGTGTTCCCATTCACCTGATGGTGATGGGAAGTTCCTGTCAAAAGGTCGCAGAAGAAGCGGCGGGCTATGAAGGCGTTGAAAAAGTTTGGGTTGTGGAAAATCCCCACTTGATCCATCCCTCGGCAGAAGAGATGACAGAAACCCTTTTTGAATTGGCACAGGGATATGGATTTATCCTCGCCCCTTCAACAACCTTTGGGAAAAATCTTCTTCCTCGTCTGGCCGCGTTATTGGATGTGGCACAAATTTCAGATGTGGTTGAAATTCAAAGTGATAACACCTTCGTGAGGCCCATCTACGCGGGGAATGCTTTGGCAACTGTGACATCGGAAGATCCTATCAAAGTGATGACAATTCGCCCAACAGCGTTTGAGAAAGCCCAGAAGGGGTCTTTAAAAGCTCCCATCGAACCCTATCCTTTTAAGGAACCCACCTTTCCCTACCCCACATTTGTGAAAATGGAAGAGAGCCTATCCGAAAGGCCAGAATTAACCTCAGCTTCCATCGTTGTATCGGGG
>Ga0299912_10002677_pt1 | contig 14615 bp, 9 predicted proteins | sample RVTome_2_FD_207667 | JGI IMG/M metagenome (GOLD analysis project Ga0299912, IMG submission 207667) | Soil microbial communities from uranium-contaminated site in the Upper Colorado River Basin, Wyoming, United States - RVT95D214 (version 2) ... | reverse complement strand
CGCCCGAAAACATCATGCAAGAACTGTTGGAGCTGAACAAGCTCGGCATCCGCAACATCAACATGTATGCCGACCTGTTCACCGTCAACCGCGATCAGGTGATGAGGCTGTGCAACCTGATTCTCAAGGAAGGGTTGAAGATCAGATGGACGTGCAACAACCGCTTGGATTACGTGGACGAAGAGATGCTGCGGCTGATGGGCAAGGCGGGGTGCTGGTACGTCGCGTGGGGCATCGAGTCGGCTAACGAGCAAATCCTCAAGCAGGTGCACAAGGGCTATCGGCTGGAGGAGGCTCCGCGCGCGCTCAAGTGGGCGCACGAGGCGGGCATCCAGAACGCCGGCCACTTTATCATCGGCCTGCCGGGCGAGACAGTCGAGACGATCCAGCAAACCATTGCGTTTGCCAAAAGCCTGCCGCTGGACATTGCGCTGTTCCACATCGCCGCGCCGTATCCCGGCACACCGTTCTTTTTTGAGGTGTTGGAGAACGACTGGTTCCGGCCCGGCACCCAGTGGGAACAGGTGGACATGGACGAGTCCACGGTGCTCGACTATCCGGGCCTGAGGGCGGAGGAACTAGAGTACTGGCAAAAGCGCGCGTTCCGCGAATGGGCGTTCCGGCCCAAGCCGATGTGGACGTACCTCAAGCGCATCCATGGCCTTTCGGTGGTGCGGTCGGCGGTCGAGATTGGGTCACAGACGTTGAGTCGGGTGAGGGGATAACACGACTTACGATTGATTCATTTGCTGGGTCGAGGATTGGCGGATCAGGAACCAAACCTGGTTCGCACCTGAAGGTGGGACCAATTGTCAACGAAATGGTTTTTGTTTTGTGGTATTGTACTGTCAGCTATTATGCTGACCCTCGTTTCTGCGCCTGTCCTTGCTGGGCCATTACCGGAACCAGCGTTAGGGGATGGTGCGGACGCTGACATCGAGATTTCCAGGACCGCCTCGCCCGGCGTTGTTCCGACCTACACGTTGGTTATCTCGAACCACGGTCCGGCGAGTGCAACCAGTGTGGTACTGACTGACATACTTTTGGGGACGCTTATCAATCCTGTGAGAGCGAGTAGTGACGGAGGCGATCCGTGCCTGGAAAATAACGCAGCGACGGCCCGCACAATCGTCGTGAGGCCGCTGGATCACATTGTGGTGGCGCCCAATCCGGTGGATGTGACGGCGGGCGGGACGTGGCAGTTTACGGCGACGGGGTATGATGCCAACAACAACAAAGTGTGCATCACGCCGGTATGGAGCACGGATGCGGGGACCATCAGCGGAAGTGGTCTGTTGACAGCGCAGGTCACGGTGGCGAGCGGGCGGCACGTGACGGCGACGGTAGGGAGCGTGTCAGGAGCGGCGGTGGTGAACATCGTGCCGGGGGCACTGGATCACATTGTGGTGACGCCCAATCCGGTGGATGTGACGGCAGGTGGAACGCAGCCGTTCACGGCGACGGGGTACGATGTCCACAACAACGCAGTGAGCATCGCGCCGGTGTGGAGCACGGATGCGGGGACGATCGACAGCACGACGGGCGTGTTGACGGCGCAGGTCATGGTGGCGAGCGGGCGGCACGTGACGGCGACGGTGGGGAGTGTGTCGGGAGCGGCGGTGGTGAACATCGTGGCGGGCGTGCTGGATCACATTACCGCAGCGCCGAATCCGGTGGACGTGACAGCGGGTGGGACGCAGCCGTTCACGGCAGCGGGATGTGATGTCCACAACAACTTTGTGAGCATCACGCCGGTGTGGAGCACGGATGCGGGGACGATCGACAGCACGACGGGCGTGTTGACGGCGCAGGTCATGGTGGCGAGCGGGCGGCACGTGACGGCGACGGTAGGGAGTGTGTCGGGCGTGGCAGTGGTGAACATCGTGCCGGGCGTGCTAGATCACATTACCGTAGCGCCGAATCCGGTGGACGTGACGGCAGGTGGAACGCAGCCGTTCACGGCGACCGGATATGATGTCCACAATAACTTTGTGAGCATCACGCCAGTGTGGAGCACGGATGGGGGGACGATCAACAGCACGACGGGTGTGTTGACGGCGCAGATCATGGTCGCGAGTGGGCGGCACGTGACGGCGACGGTAGGGAGCGTGACGGGCGCGGCAGTGGTGAACATCGTGCCGGGCGCGCTGGATCACATCGTGGTGACGCCGAATCCGGCGGATGTGACAGTGGGCGGGACGCAGCCGTTCACGGCGGTAGGGTATGATGTCCACAACAACTTTGTGAGCATCACGCCGGTGTGGAGCTCGGATGGGGGGACGATCAACAGCACGACGGGCGTGTTGACGGCGCAGACCATGGTCGCGAGTGGGCGGCACGTGACGGCGACGGTAGGGAGCATGACGGGCGTGGCGGTGGTGAATATCGTGCCGGGCGCGCTGCAGCAGATCACTGTGGATGTTGGCCCCTCTACATTGGTTATCAACAGTGGGGCGATGGCTTCGATCACGGCGACGGTGCGGGATACCTATGGCAATCTTATCTCTGGCATGACCTTGAGTGGCAGCGTATCACCGGCTGCTCTCGGCAGTGTGAGCGAGTTGGGTGCGACTAACGCGGATGGTCAGGCGTTTGGCACATGGACGGCGGGGAACGTGGCAGGTGTTGGGACATTGAGCGTGGGTAATAGCAGCATCACAGGCACGGCCGGCATCACCCTCAGTAACCCGGCGCCGACCATCACCAGCATCAGTCCGACCACGGCGACGGTGGGAGGGCCAGCTTTCACTCTGGTCGTCACCGGCACCAGCTTTATGCCAGGTGCGACTGTTTATTGGAACGGCTTGGCTCGTGCGACGACGTTGCTCGACAGCGCACATCTTACGGCCACCATCGCGGCGAATGATATCGGTGCGGCCGGCGCGTTTACTGTGACGGTGGTCAATCCCACTCCTGGCGGCGGCCCGTCGAACGGAGTGCGGTTTATGGTGGTGGTGCCGCCGGCTGCAACTGGCTTTAAGGTCTACTTGCCCTTGGTCGCCCGGAATTCCGTGGCCGCGCCGGACTTGGTGGTCGAGCGGGTCGCGGTTTCCGGCGCCGCGGCACAGGTCGTCATCAAGAATCAGGGCAATGCAGCGGTTGTGGACGAGTTCTGGGTGGATTTGTATGTCAACCCGAATCCGGCTCCCACCGGCGTCAATCAGATCTGGAATGATGGGCGTTGTACGCAGGGCATCTTATGGGGTGTAACATCCTCGGCTCTGCCGTTGAAGCCAGGTGGAACGATCACACTGACCTATGGCGACGCCTATTACCAACCTGCTCTGAGCAACTGGGGGACGATTCCTGTTGGCACGCAGATCTATGCGCAGGCGGACTCGGCTAACACGAACACGACCTATGGAGCTGTGCTAGAAACGCACGAGATCTTGGGCGAGACCTACAACAACATCCTAGGCCCGGTGCCTTCGACTCTTGTTGTTGCTGGGAGCGAGTCACTGAGTGTTCCGCCTTTTGTCGGTAATGGTTCATACCCGATATCTAGCGACCTACCTGTGCGCAAGTAGGGCATCGCCGGTATCGGGCGTTTCAATATCATCACGTGACTTGTTCAGAATGGACGACGAAGGCTATATGTACTTTGTGGCCTGCAAGGACGACATCATCAAGAGCCGGGGCGAAAAAGTCGCGCCCAAAGAGGTCGAGAATGTGCTCTATGGCTTGAAAGGCGTGCTGGAAGCGGCCGTAATCTGCGTTCCTGATCCCGTCCTGGGAGAGGCTATCAAAGCATTTGTCGTGCGCAGTGATGCCGGGCTGGCCGAAACCGATGTGCTGAAGCATTGCAGCACCAACCTGGAAGATTTCATGGTTCCCAAATACATCGAGTTTTGCCAGGAATTGCCCAAAACTTCTTCCGGCAAGATCAAGAAGACAGGCTTGAAGTGAGGCGGGGCGGCGGTTTCGCACTGCTGTGCAGTGTAAAGTATCCATAATGCCAGCAAAGATCAGGTACCTTTGCTGGGAACAACGGGTAATCAAGATATGTGTGGAATCTCCGGCATCATTAACCTGAAGGTGGCTTGCCCCATCGAGGCAGCGACCTTGCGGCAAATGTTGTCCATGCTCCGGCACCGCGGACCGGACGAGTTTGGCATCTACCTCGACGAGTGGGCGGGTCTGGGCAACGCTCGCCTGAGCATCATTGACTTGGCCAGCGGGCAGCAGCCGATCAGCAACGAGGACGGCACGCTGTGGATCGTGTTCGACGGCGAGATATTCAACTACGTTGAGCTAAGGCCTGATCTGGAAGCTCATGGGCACCGCTTTTCCACCAACACCGACACTGAGATCATCCTGCACCTTTACGAAGAATACGGCCATGACTGTCTGAGATTCCTGAACGGGCAATTTGCCATCGCGATCTGGGATGTCCGTGATCGCACCCTGTTCCTGGCCCGCGACCGGATGGGTATTCGCCCGTTGTTCTATACGGTCAAAAATGGGCGGCTGATTTTCGGGTCCGAGATCAAGGCGATCCTGGCGTATCCTGGCGCGCGTGCGGAACTGGACGAGGTCGCATTGGAGCAGGTCTTTACATTCTGGAGCACGCTTTCGCCGCGCACGGTGTTTCGAGGCATCAGCGATATCCCACCCGGCCATTATCTACTGGTGTGCGAGGGCAAGCTTCAAGTCCGCCCGTATTGGAAACAGGATTTCACCGAGAACCCGAATGCAACCTCTCGTAGTGCACAAGACTATCTGGACGAGCTTGAAAGCCTGCTGATTGATGCCACTCGCATCCGCTTGCGTGCAGATGTGCCTGTGGGGGCTTATCTCAGCGGCGGATTGGATTCGTCCATCACCGCGGCTATCGTACGCTGTTACACCAACAATCGGCTGGATACATTCTCTATCTCTTTTGACGACCCCGAATTCGACGAAAGTCGCTTCCAGCGGCAGATGGCGGCCTATCTGGGGACGGATCACCGCGTCGTCTATTGCACTCATGCCGATATTGGCCGCGTGTTCCCAGATGTGATTTGGCACACCGAGACGCCTATACTGCGCACTGCCCCGGCGCCCATGTTCTTGCTTTCGCAACTGGTGTGCGATCACAATCTCAAGGTGGTCCTCGCAGGTGAGGGAGCGGATGAAATCCTGGCGGGCGATGACATCTTCAAAGAGATGAAGTTGCGGCGCTTTTGGGCCAGGCAGCCCGATTCGCAGTTGCGCCCTCTGTTGCTGAGGCGGCTCTATCCCGACATCACGGATTTGGGCAGTGTGAGTGGGGTATACTTGAAGGCGTTCTTCCAAAAAGGCTTGGGCGACATAGATTCGCCGTATTACTCCCATGCTCTGCGTTGGTCGAACACGACACGCATCCGGCGTTTTTTGGGCCGCCCGCTGCGAGCCGAGCCGCCGGAGCCACCTGCGGTGCCGCCCGCTTTCCACAGTTGGTCGCACTTGGCACAGGCACAGTATCTCGAAATGACGGTCTTTCTCTCACAGTATCTCTTGTCTTCGCAAGGCGACCGGGTGGGCATGGCTCACTCGGTGGAGGGGCGCTTTCCGTTCCTGGACTATCGTGTAGTGGAGTTCTGCAATCACTTGCCGTCGAACCTCAAGCTGCGCGGACTGACTGAAAAGTGGCTGCTCAAGCAATTGGGGCACAAGCTGGTACCGAGTGACATCTGGCAGCGGCCCAAGCGCCCGTACCGCGCTCCCATCCATCGTAGTTTCTATAATCAGGCTTCGTCCGCCTATGTGCGAGAACTTCTTTCGGAGGAGGCGTTGCGCGAAAGTGGATTGTTTAACCCGACAGCCGTCACGCAACTGGCGTGCAAGGCCGAAAGCGGTGCGCGCCTGAGCGAAGTGGACAACATGGCGCTAGTCGGCGTCCTCTCCACGCAGTTGGTTTATCAACAGTTCGTCAAAGGGATACGAGTGTCCACGTTGACAGAGCAGGACCGTGTCAAGGTGGTTGATCGAACTAAGCCTTCCGGGCATTGAACGCAACGATTTATCTGCATCGTTAGCCCTCGTTTGCACATTGGTGAAGAATGATGGGCAATCATGTCCAGATTCTAGAGTTCAGCAAGTATGCCCTCGAGTTAGATGCGGCTCAAGAAGTGGAGCGAATCGTCGGCGGTCTGCGCCAGGCGGTGCACCAAACGTTTCGCCGTCAGGGGGCCGTCGTCGGCATCAGCGGGGGGATTGATTCATCTGTCGTGCTGGCCCTGTGCGTCCGAGCCTTAAGCCCGGAGCGCGTCGTGGGCATCCTGCTGCCAGAAGGCGAATCCAGCCCGGAAAGTGCAACGCTGGCTCATGAGTTGGCCAGGCGTTTCGGCGTCCAGACGGTTACGGAAGATGTCTCGGCGGCCTTGGACGGTCTTGGCTGCTACCGGCGGCGAGACGAGGCGATCAAGCGCATGTTCCCTGATTACGCGCCGGACTGGAAAGCAAAAATCGTGTTGCCCGGCAACCTGTTAGATCAGGGCACACTGAATGTCTTCTCGATCACGGTGGTCCGCCCGGACGGCCAATCGTTCACCCAACGGCTTCCGTTGCAAGAGTATGCCCAGATTGTGGCTGCATCGAATTTCAAGCAGCGGACGCGCATGGCGATGCTGTACTATCACGCCGAGTTGCGCAATTACGCCGTTGTGGGCACGGCGAACAAGAACGAGCACGGTTTGGGATTCTTTGTCAAGTATGGCGACGGCGGCGCGGATATCCAGCCGATTGAGCATCTCTTCAAGACCCAGGTGTACCAGCTGGCGCGTTACCTGGGCGTGCCGGAGGAAATCCAGCAGCGCACGCCGATGTCGGATACCTACAGCGCAGGGAGCACACAGGAAGGATTCTTTCTCCGCGTTCCTTTCGATATCCTGGACGTGGTCTGGTTCGGCCATGAACATGGCATGCCGCACGACGCAATTGCTCGCACGCTCAACTTGTCCACCGAACAAGTAGAACGGGTGATTGCCGACATTGTCCGTAAGCAGCGGATGACTTCCTACCTGCGGATGCCTGTTGCTGACATGGGACACGCATCCGAATGATGGTTGTCTGCGCGTGGTTCACTCATTTTCCCTGTCACGGTGACTGACGTCCCACCCGCCCGGTTGGTTCACGACGGCGGATAGTGCAATTCGATTTCCGGTCCTGCTAATGAACTGTGCTTACTGATGTCAAGTGGTGCGCGTCCACGGATACGGCGACTGTGATCGTAGATGCTCGCCAGGTGTGGTTGCTATTGATTCTGCGATAGACGTAGTGTATACAAGTCATACTGTGTAGTGACCCGTAGGGTGTGTGGCTGGTGCAAATATGGACCAGTTCTTGGAGGCTTTCTATGTCTTTCCGTATTCTGATTGCTGATGATCATGGTGTGCTGCGGGCCGGTCTGCACGCGCTCTTGAGCATTGAGCCAGATCTGGAAGTGGTGGGCGAGGCAGCCGATGGGCGCGAAGTTCTCCGGCTCGCCCGCGAGTTGAATCCCGACGTCGTGTTGTTGGATCTGGTGATGCCAGGCTTGGGCGGCATTGAAGTCACCCGACAACTGAAGAAACTGCTGCCCGATACTCGCGTATTGATTCTCACGGTACATGAAGATGCAAGCCTGGCGAGCGAAGCCATGCAGGCGGGGGCGGAGGGTTATCTTATCAAGCGTGCGGTTGAATCCGAACTCGTCGATGCCATCCACGCGGTCTGTCGGGGGGATCTGTACCTCCACCCAGCACTGACCCGCTCCTTGCTCAAGAATCTACCATCTGCGCCGGCCTCATCTGTGTCAAGTCTCTCACCCCTCGAGAGGTCGAGTTCTTGCGTCTCATTGCCCAGGGATATACCAACCGTCAGATCTCTGAGGAGTTGAGTCTCTGCGTGCGTACAGTTGAGTTTTACCGGACTAGTTTGATGCAGAAATTGGTGCTGTGTAGCCGAGCGATTCTTGCGCGGATCCGATCCGGTTCTCCATCCGTCATTCCTGACCCGAACTTGGCCGATGTACAAGTTGACTTATTGGACGTCATGGGCGAGTTGAACATCGGACCAACTTGCGTTATACTGAGATAAGAGTTTGTCAAAGTGAGACTAGAGCAATACGTGACGATATTACTCAAACGATGGTGGCTAATCGCCGCCAGCGTGATTGTAGCAGGCGTTTCCGGTTACGTGGGCATGCGCGTAATGCCGCGCCCGTACCGATCGCACACGACGCTAATGGTGGGGCAGATACTGCCAGGTCCCAATCCCAGCTTATCTCAGTTATACACAGGTCAGATGCTGGCCCAAAATTGCGTGGACTTGGCCAAGCGGGAGCCGGTGCTGAAGGCCACGCTGGAGGCGCTCAAACTGCCGTGGGACTGGCAGGTTTTGCAAGGGATGGTGACGGCTCGGGTGGTGCCCAACACCCAGTCAATAGAGATCTCGGTGGAGGATACCAACCCGCAGCGGGCGCAGATGCTAGCGAGTGAGGTGGTGTTTTGCCGAACGCTATGCCGACGAGGGCAAATTCAAGTTTGTCATTCCCACGATTGGACGTCTGGAGGTGCGCAATGAATCGAGCCAATTCGCACCGGGTTTTCAAAAGACTGTTCCTTGTTTTTGCGCTGGCCGGGCTTGCAGTGGTTTTCGTGTTGACCTTAGGCGTAAGGCCCATGCAGGCGCAGGGGAATGAGCACATTGATATCGTGGTCAATCCTTCTACGCTGACGGCTAACGGCGCTTCGACCGCGACCATCACCGTCACTGTCTGGAACAGTGGCACCTTGCTGCTACCGGTGCAAGGTGTAATGTTGACCGGTTACGTCTCACCCAGCACACTCGGCGGGATAATAACTCCGTTTGGCCCCACAAATTCTAAGGGCCAAGCGATCAGCACATGGACGGCTGGCACCGTGGCGGGCACCGGCGAGCTGATTATCCGCGATGGCAACGTTACCAGCACGGCAAGCATCACGTTGACAGCCGGCGCGCTGGAGACCATCATCGTCTCGCCCAATTCCGTCGCTATCCCAGCAGGTACAACCTACGCATTCACTGCCGCCGGGTACGACCATTATTGGAACGACGTTGCCATCGCGCCGACATGGACGACCAATGGAGGCTCGATCAATCCCAGCGGCGTGTTCACTGCGCAGACCAGTGTCGCTGCCGGACGATGGGTCAGAGCCAGACAAGGTAGCGTATCCGGCGTGGCTGTGGTCGACATCATCGCCGGCGCGCTGGAGACCATCGAGGTCTCGCCCAATTCCATCGCTGTCCCAGCAGGTACAACCTACGCATTCACTGCCGCCGGGTACGACCATTATAGCAACGTAGTTGCCATCGCGCCGACATGGACGACCAATGGAGGCTCGATCAATCCCAGCGGCGTGTTCACTGCGCAGACCAGTGTCGCTTCCGGACGACGGGTCACAGCCACACAAGCTAGCGTATCCGGCGTGGCTGTGGTCGACATCATCGCCGGCCCGCCACACGCGATAACACTGGAAGCCAAACCGGTCTCGCTGGTTGTCGGTAACAGTAGCGTACTGACGGCAACAGTTTATGACAGTTTCGACAACCGCGTCGAGGACAACACGAGTGTTACATTTACCATGGATCGCCCAGGTACGATTCTGTCGCCAAGAATGACCACCAATGGTATTGCCACATCACGGGTCACGGTGATGTTGGCAAGCGTGGCGCACATCACGGCCACGAGTGGAGCGGCACAGGGCACGACGACAGTGAACTTTACACCCGGCGAGGTGACAACAATTACTGTGCAAGTCAATCCTCCCAATCTGATCGCTAACAGCTCTGCTACGGCAGCCATCACTGCCACGGCGACTGACCGCTACCGTAATCCCGTCCAAGGCATCGTATTGACAGGCACTACTGAGCCGAGTTCACTGGGTACGGTGGGCAATCTGAGCGCGACAGATGCCAACGGGCGGGCGTTCGGCACATGGACGGCAGGGACAACCGTCGGTGGTGGACTGTTGCGTGTTAGGCGCGGTGCTGTCAGCGGCACAGCGTCCATCTCGCTGGTCTATACCAACCCTCAGACGGTCACTATACAGGTGATCTCGTCTACTCTCTTTGCCAATAGTGGCATGAGTACGACGGTCACTGCAATTGTAAGTGACACCTATGGCAATCCATTTCCAGGCGCAACCTTGAACTTTAGCCTCTCACCATTTGCGTTAGGTACTGTGACTTCATCTGTCACTACGGATGCAAATGGTCGGGCGTCCAACACGTGGACGGCGGGCAGCTTTATCGGCAGCGGACAATTGATTGCCGATGCTGGTGGCGGCGTCAGCAGCACAGCCGCCGTTACCTTGACGGTGGACGCGCCATACACACTTACTTTGCAGGCCGGTTCCACATCCCCAGTCGTCGGCATTGGCAGCGTGTTGACTGCGACGGTCCGCGACCGATACAGTAACCTGGTCGCGAGCGGTTTCCTGATCACATTCACCACGGACCTAGGCAGCGTGCTCTCGCCTGGAACCACAGTAGATGGCGTCGCTACGTCATTCGTCTTTGCGAGGCTAGCCGGCACGGCGCACATCACCGCGACGTGTGAGTCAATATCGGGCGCAACGATGGTGAGCTTTGTGCCTGACGTGTCGTCCGAACTATTGCTGCAAGCCGCCCCGCCATTACAAATAGTGGGCAATAGCAGTGTGTTGACGGCGACGGTCCGCGATCAGTACGGCAACTCGGTCGCGAACGGTACTATTGTCTCCCTTACCAGCAGTTTGGGCAGCGTGATATCGCCAGTGACAACGACAAATGGCATTGCTGCCTCATCAGTGAGTTCGACACTGCCTGGTATTGCTAACATTGTCGCGACCAGTGGGGTGGCACAGGGTACCGCGTCAGCGACTTTTGTTCTGGACGCATCGGCTACAACCACTAGTGTGCAGCTTGGCACTGATACATTGATTGTAAACAGCAACACAACTACTCCGATCACCGTCACAGTCTTTGACTTCTACAATAATCCAATCCCGGGCATCACTGTGACGGCTTACCTCTCGCCAACTACATTGGGCGACTTGACTTGGCAAAATCCCACGGATCCAAATGGCGTGGTATTAGGGTTCTGGGCGGCTGGGACGGTTCCCGGCAGCGGAATGTTAATTGTAGGTAACTCTAGCATCGCGGTCAGCCTAGTGCCGAGGCGGGTCTTTTTGCCCGTGATGATGCGAGGTTTTCCGCCTACCCCGGTGAACAAGTCGCTGAGAATCAACGGAGGTGCTGAATTTACCTATCAAATCACTGTAACCCTAGAAGTCTCAGCTACCATACAGAACGATTACGTTGAGTGGATGCACTTCAGCAATGACGGCACTCATTGGAGCGATTGGCTCACCTTTGCTCCGACTACGACCTGGAAGCTCGCTGCCAATAATGGTCTGGCGACGGTGTATGCGCAGTTCAAGGGGCACAAGGGGGGAATTTCGGCTGTCACATCTGACGATATTTTCTTGTTCAAGAATGGGGATTTCTCGCAGCCTAACCTAGTAGACTGGACTCAGGATCCGAATAGCCGTCTGAGTGTCTCCCGTTCCACAGATCCTGTTCGCCCTGGCAACCCGGCTGGTCTGTTAGGCAGTCCGGCTTATGGCTGCAATAGTGTTCCGATTGGTTATGCAAGCTTGTCACAGCCTTTCATTGTGCCGGCGGTGCCAGCGGGAAAGGGGCTTGTCCTTGAGTTCAGCTATCACATTTTTACTTATGATCGCAACGTACTCCTAGATGACAAGGGTGATAGGTTCGATGTACTGTTCAATAGTATCCGAGTCTTGCGCGGCATGAATCGGAATCTGCAGTATCAATGTTCCACTGTCTATGATCTTGGCCGCAAGATTGTCAGTATTCCAGTGGTGGGCAATCCAGGCGATAACGTCAATGTTACTTTTCGCCTATACAATTGGCCAGATCATCTCTATAACACATACGTGTATTTGGACGATGTGCATTTACGATATGTTAGCTTGATGCGCATGCTCGAGTCCCGCTGACCAACAACGCCACGGAGCAGTTGATTCGCCGTTTCGATCCGCATCATCAAACACCGAGGCCGAGGACTCGTCTGCCGATAGTGTGCACCCGGCAAGTGAGGATGGGTAGCTTGAATTCGCTTCCGATGTGCTGAACAACTCGACAAGCCACCTGCGTAAGGATGCAGGGGGCTTTTATATTTCAGTCCGAGTTCCCAGATTGGGCTAGAATTGCTCCTATCGTCCGTTGCACTTGAGTAGGCGGACGCTCGTTCGACCCCAAAGGCGGTTATCGCGCCTCGACCTGAAGACATGCCGAGACCAGTGGAATGTAGGCTATGACAAGATTTCCAGCGCGCAACCACCTGTGCCGAGTCAAGGCTTGATCTTGACGGTGTTGGTGTATAATCCACAATATGCAATGTGAGGATGTTGGCGGGCCGAGGTGTATCGTCCGCCACGATTGCCGGTGGAAAAAGTAGATCATGAATCCAAAGATTGTGGTTGTGGGCAGCGCGAATACCGATATGGTGGTGCAGGTCGTCCACCTCCCTGTTCAGGGTGAGACTGTACTAGGGGGCAAGTTTGTCATGGCACGGGGCGGCAAAGGAGCCAATCAAGCGGTGGCTGCTGCTCGTTTGGGAGCGCAGGTCACGTTTGTGGCTCGCCTGGGACGCGATGCGTTTGGTCAAGAAGCTGCTGCAGCTTACCAAGCAGACGGGATCAACACGGATTACATTGCTTGGGACGATCAAGTGCCTTCTGGAGTAGCCTTGATCATGGTGAACGAGGCCGGCCAGAATATCATCGCTGTCGCTCCTGGCGCTAATGGCCAGCTCGCGCCTGACGATGTGATGGCCGCAGAGCGTGTCATCAGAGAAGCGGATGGGGTGCTGTTGCAGTTGGAGATCCCATTGGAAACAGTCTCGACTGCTGTCAAGCTCGCTCGGCGCTATGGTGTTCGGGTGATCGTCAACCCCGCCCCAGCGACCCAACTGCTAGATGAGCTGCTGAAATCTGTGGACATCCTTACGCCCAATGAGGGGGAAGTGACTGTCCTGACCGGAGGATATTCCACCTCACATACTCTGGACGCGGCATCACTCCTGTATCACCATAGTGGCGTCCAGACGCTTGTCGTCACTCTGGGTGCGGAAGGGGCTCTTGTCATTGATCACGGCAGAAAAATCACTGTGCCAGGCTTTGCCGTCAAGCCTGTAGACACGACTGGGGCGGGCGATGCCTTCAATGGGGCGCTTGCTGTAGCCCTGGCGCGGGGTGAGCAACTTGTCGAGGCCGTTCGCTACGCCAATGCCGTCGGCGCACTGACGGTCACTCGTTTGGGCGCGCAGTCCTCGTTGCCCACCGAGGAACAAGTCCGGCAATTTCTGAGCACGTCAGTCACAAGCCGCTGACCGCCAACCATCGGACCTTGTCGCCTGTGGTCCGACGTCGGCAGTCAGCGGTCGGATATTTCAGCTCATTCCCCTTACTGCCTACATCTGTTCTCCACGGCGGATCGTCCAAAAGTCGCTCGAAAGATTCCCGTCGGTGAAATAATCGTAGGGCAAGGTAAAGTAACCTTGCTGCCCCCACTTGGTCCCCCACGAGTTGCGCACAATAAACCGTTTCTTGGTATCGTTGTAGCCAACGGCCATCACGGCATGTCCGCCCAGTACTTTCTCGTTGGGCTTGGGCATGGGCGCCACGCCGGTCTTGGCGACGCGCGCCGTCTCAAAGCTTTCGTACACCGTAAAGCCAAACACAAACGGATACCCGTCGGCCAGGCACGCCCGCATTTCATTCAGTGTCAAGAGACGGTCGTAAGACGTGATCTGGTGGTCGGCTGCTTCTTTGTAGCACGTGGGCGTTGGCTTGACGTCGAATTTCGATATGAGGTAAGGCCACATGGCCTCCGTGCAGACGCCCTGCTTGTCCAGCGTTTTGATCCCGTCGCGCAACATGGCGCCCGAGTCCGATTTTACGCTGTGCTCGATCACCCGCTCGTTGTAGTAAACAAAGAGCCGGCTCAGGTCCACAAAGGGAACCTTGTCCTTCTTTTCCAGGAACTCGAGCGCACCGACCAGTGCGTTGCCGGTGCAACTGCCCAGGTTACCCTGGTCTTCGACCGGGGAACACTGGGACCGCAAGTCCACAGACCTGGGCAGAACGCGAGGTACCTTGAACACTGCCGAATACATATAGTCACGCTGATCCGGCAAGTCGGGCATCCAGCCGTACCTGTGTTCCAGGGTCTTGGCTTTTGACGTAGCTTTCGTTGCCATGACAAATCTCCTTTCACTATCGAGTGTTCACTTTTTCTAGTATCTTGGCTGCGCAGCGGAAGTAGGAAGAGATGAACGATGGGTGTTGCTGCTTAGGATCCGAATTATACCCCCAATTCAAGCCCGGCGAAAGGTGGCTTGCCCTCGGAGATCGTGATAGAATAGTGATGACCCAAGGAACTCAGATATTCGGCGAACCGCGCTGTGACGGCTCAAGGCGAGCACGTTGACAAGGAGGGACCATGAAACCATTTCGCAAGAACGTCGCCGTCGCCATTGACGGTGGTGGCATTCGTGGGGTGATGATCACCCAGGCGCTCATCGCGCTTGAAACCGAACTCGGCAAGCCGGTGAGCGAAATCTTTAG
>Ga0299912_10002676_pt1 | contig 14616 bp, 12 predicted proteins | sample RVTome_2_FD_207667 | JGI IMG/M metagenome (GOLD analysis project Ga0299912, IMG submission 207667) | Soil microbial communities from uranium-contaminated site in the Upper Colorado River Basin, Wyoming, United States - RVT95D214 (version 2) ... | reverse complement strand
GCAGTAGGTGGACGCAGAAGAGGATGCCGGCGTAGACCAGGGCCGTCAGCAGCGCGCTGAGCAGGGTGTAGCGACACCAGGCCCAGAAGGCGTCCGCCACCGACCAGTCGCTGCGCGGCAGGAGGAAGATGGCCTGCCCGCCGAGCACCGCTAGAGCCAACAGGATCAGCCGCGTGCCCAGGTCGTCGCGATTGACCTTCTCCCGCAGGTCGCCCACGGCGAAGCCGATCACGGTGTAGGCCAGGGCGCTGCCGCCCAGCACCGTGTAGTTGCCCAGGTCGCGCAGCAGGCCGATCAAGAAGCCGTAGAGCGCGCCCGGGCTGCGCCCGCGGCGCAGCGCGATCCAGAAGACGACCAGGAAGGGGTAGTCCACACTCAAGCCCCAGGGGCGCAGCCAGCGCTCCGTGATCGGATGCAAGAGGGCGAGCACGATCAGGAGCAAGAATTGAAAGCGGCTCTCGTTCACGGCCGCCTGCCCCGCGCCGGCGGCGCCGCCTGTGCCTTGGCCAGGCTGTCCGCCCGCGCCAGGCTGTCGGCCAGCGCCGTGCTGTCGACGGGCTCGACGAAGGGCACCGGGAAGCCCGGCGCGTCGTAACTGATCGCCGTCACTACGAAGACGTCCTCCAGGCGCTGCAGCGGCACGGCCGGCGCGAGGCGAATGTCCTGGTGCAGCAAGCCCGGCGGGCTCGTCACGGCGGTGACGGTGCCCAGCAGGAAGCCCTCCGGGAAGCGACTGCCCAGGCCGCTAGTCATGAACAGGTCGCCGGCCTGGATGTCCTCGTTCAACTCCACGCGATCCACGGTGAAGCCGCGGCGGGGATCCCACTTGAGCACGCCGATCACCCGGCTGCGCCGATCGCGGCAGCTCACCGCGCAATCGGTGCTGGCAAGCATCTGCACCTCGGCCGTCCCCTCATGAACCGCGAAGACGGCGCCGATCAAGCCGGCCGGGCTGACCACCGGCATGCCCTCGTGCACCCCGTCCCGGCGGCCGCGGTCGATGCGCAGCAGGTTGCGCTCCCGAAAGTCGACGGGATAGCTGAGCAACTCGGCGGGCAGGAAGCGATAGGTCTGCCGCTCGCGGAACTCGAGCAGCCGGCGCAGGCGCACCGCCTCCCGGCGGTACTCCTCGCCCCGGCGCCACTCGTCGGCCAGGGTCATCAATCGTTCGCGGAGGGCTTCGTTCTCGCCCTGCAGGCGGCGGAGGTGGTCGCCCAGCCAGAGGGCGCCGTTGGCCGGGGCATAGACCACCACGCCCAGGCTGCGGGCGAGGCTGTGGCGGAAGGAACTGGGCAGTCCGAGCAGGGCGATCGCGGCCACGACGCAGGCAACGAACACCGCCCGGTCGCGGTGCCGCGCCAGGAGGGCGGGCAGGGCCATCTTAGCTGTCGCTTCCCCGCATGATCACCTGCTCGTAAGCCTCAATGTCGTCGAGGATCTTGCCCGTGCCGAGCACGACACAGGAGAGGGGATCTTCCACCAGGTTGATCGGCAGGGCGGTTTCGTCCTTGAAGCGCACGTCGATGCCCTTGAGCAGGCTGCCGCCGCCAGTGAGCACGATGCCGCGGTCGACGATGTCGGCCGCTAGCTCGGGCGGCGTCTGCTCCAGGGAGCGCTTGAGCGCCTCGACGATCTCGCTGAGGGGCTCCTCAAGCGCCTCGCGCACCTCCTCGGAGGACACGCGCAGGGTCTTGGGCAGGCCATCGACGAGGTGGAGCCCCTTGACCTCCATGGTGAGATTCTTGACGGAGGGGTGGGCGCTGCCGATCTGCTTCTTGATCGCCTCGGCTGTCTGCATGCCGATCATCAGGTTGTACTTGCGCTTGACGTAGTTGACGATCGCCTCGTCCATCTCGTCGCCGGCGACGCGGATCGAGGTGTCGGCGACAATGCCGTTCAAGGCGATGACCGCGATCTCGCTCGTGCCGCCGCCGATGTCGACGATCATGTTGCCGGTCGGCTTATCGACGGGTAACCCTACCCCAATTGCGGCGGCAATCGGCTCGCTGACCAGGTAGACCTCGCGGGCGCCGGCGTGCTCGGCCGAGTCGCGCACGGCGCGTTTCTCCACCTCGGTAATCCCCGACGGCACGCAAATGATGATGCGCGGGCGGATGAAGCTGCGCTTCTTCTTGGCCTTCTGGATGAAGGCGCGCAGCATGATCTCGGTGATGGCGAAATCGGCGATGACGCCGTCCTTGAGCGGCCGGATGGCCTGGATGTCCTGGTGGGTGCGGCCGAGCATCAGCTTGGCTTCGGCGCCCACCGCGTACACTTTGCGCGTGTGCGTGTTCACCGCTACCACGCTGGGCTCGTTGATGATGATGCCCTCGCCCTTGACGAAGACCAGGGTATTGGCCGTGCCCAAGTCGATGGCGATGTCGTTGGTGAAGTAGCGGGACATCTTCCCGAACACGGCTCATCCCCCGTTCCGTCTAGGACAAGAGCCCCCGCTCGCGGAGGCTGACATGGGCGGCGGCGCCCAGGATCACGTGATCGAGCAACTCGATCCCCATCAGGCGACAGGCGTCGGCGAAGCGAGCCGTGAGGCGCAAGTCCTCTTCGCTCGGCTCGGGATCGCCCGAGGGATGGTTGTGCACCATCACCATGGCCGCGGCGGCGCTCAAGATCGCCGGCCGCAGGACTTCCCGCGGATGCACCACCGCCGCGTTGAGCCCGCCCATCGCCACCAGCACTTCGCGTTCCACGCGATGCTTGCTGTCCAGGAGCAGCACGCGAAACTGCTCCTGGCGCAAACCACCCAGGCGCGGGCCGAGCAGGGCGACCACGTCCGCAGGTGCGTGGATCGCCGGGCGCTCGCCCAGGCCCGCTCGGGCCGCCTGCCGGCCCAACTCGAAACAGGCCAGCACGCGCAAGGTCGCCGCCGGTCCGAGCTCCCCCCAGGCCAGGAGCTCCTGCGGAGCAGCCGCTCCAAGGGCACGCAGCCCCCCGAAGCGGCGGAGCAGGCGCGCGCTCAGACTCGCCGGCCGCGTCACGCCGCCCGGCGCGAGCAGCGCGGCGAGCAGCGCAGCCGGCGGCAGATGCTCCGCCGATCCCGCGAGCAACGCGCGCTGGGCGGTCACGGCGCTCATCGCCGGACTGCCCACGGCGTTGCCGCACGCTCGGGGGCGGCGACAACGGGGGGCAATTTACCAGCGAATAAAGGAGTTAGCAACAAGTTTCGCAGTTCCCTGGGGTTGCGCCGTTTGCGGGCGGTCCGGGCGGCGGCGGCCGGCTGCACCCCATCAAGGCGCGTGCCGCTCGCCGCGGCAGTCGCCGCTCAGGCGCGGCCGAGCCCCTGCCGGGCCTTGCGGGCCAGGCTCCCATAGGGCGAGTCGGGGAAGCGGGCGAGTTGCTCGTCGTAGAGCGCGCGGGCGCGATCGGGATCCTCGATTTCTTCGAGGCGCGCGGCGCGCAGGAGGACGACGGGCAGGCGGGCGGAGCCGGCGTAGAGCCGGCCGAAGAGGTCGAAGGCGCGCAGGGCCGCCCGGCGCTTGCCCAGTCGGTCCAGCGCGAGCGCGAGCCGGTAGAGCTGGGCCTCGGGGAAGGCGAGGTCGGGGAAGGCGCCGAGGGCCTCGGCGTAGACCGCCGCGGCGCCGGCCTCGTCCCCCACCGCCAGGCTGGCGGCCACCGCCCGGCGATAGAGCCTGCGGCTCTCGCGGTGGAGGGCGAGCAGACGGCAGGCGCGGGCGGCGAGGCAGTAGTCCTCGGGGTCGCGACGGCCGCCCTTGCCGTCCGTGTCGACGAGGGGATGGATGGCCTCGTAGGCACCCATCCAGTCGCCGGCGGCCATGCGCCGTTCGGCGCGATGGCGGACGCTGAAGGCCCAGCCCTCCTGGGGCAGTCGAAGCCCGAGGCCCAGCAGGAGGCCGAGCAGGAGACCGCCGAGATGCGCCCCGTAGGCGGTGGCGTCGCGGCTGCCCAGGGCCGTGGCGCCCACCTGCGCGAGCTGGAGGAGCACCCAGGCGCCAATGGCCACCGCGGTGGGAATGGCGGCGATGCCGCTCTTCACCTGGCCGTAGAGCGGACTGAAGAGCACCCAGGCCGTGCGGATACGCGCATGCGGGAAGCGCAGCAGGAAGAGACCCAGCAGGCCCGAGAGCGCGCCGGAGGCGCCGACGACGCCAAGCCCTGCCGTCTGCGGCTGCCAGAGGTTGCCGACGATCCCCTGGCAGAGATTCGAGGCGACGCCCAGAACGGCGAAGTGGAAAAGGAAGCGCCAGCCGCCCAGGGCGCGCTCGAGGCTGGGGCCGAAGGTCCACAGGTAGAACAGGTTACCGGCCAGGTGCAGCCAGCCGGCGTGATTGATCACGCTGAGCAGGAGGCCGGGCCGCAGGGGCTCCTGAGGGAAGAAGACCCACCACTCCCAGCGCAGCAGGGCCTGCATGGGATGCAGGCGGAACCAGAGGAAGACCGCCGTCATCAGGGCGATCAGCCCCCAGCTCGCCCAGGGGCGCCCTTCGGGTTCGCGCTCGACGCCGAGCGGATAGTAGAAGAAGAAGTACACGCGCTCCCCGTTGTTGCCGGAAGGGCGGCGTCGCGACGGCGCCAGCGGCCTGCCGCGGCGGGGCTCGCAAGAAGCGAGCGCAGGCGCCGATCAAGGCCGCAAAAAAACCCCGCCCTTGCGGGCGGGGTTTCGGAGTGCGCTGCGAAGGAAACTAGAACCAGAGCTTGGCCTCGATCTGCGCGATCGGGGGCTCGGAGAAGTAGGGCTGGCTGCCGTGGAACCAGTAGCCGGCGTTGTAGAGCCACTGCTGATTCAGCGCCAGATCGATCACCCAGTCACCCATGGCGATGCCCATGCCGAAGGAGAACTCCCACGGATAGTCCTTGTACTCGTCCGTGGTCGTCTCGTCGCCGCTCTGGATCTCGCGCTCGTGCTTCATCCAGTTCTTGCTCGCGCCCATGCGCATCGTGAACATGTCGGTGAGCTCGTGCTCGACGGCGATCCCGATACCCGGCATGGCCGTGTCGGTGTAGGTATCGGTCTCCGTCCCATCCCCGACCTCGTCCGTGTACTCTTCCTTGTCCTGCTGGAAGCTGGCGAAGAGGTAGAGGTCGTTGTCCTCGTTGATCGTGTAGTCAAAGCCGAGGCCGCCGGCGAAGGCGGTGTACTTGTCTTCCTCATCGGTATCGCCGTAGGTATCGGTGTAGGTGCTGAACATGAAGACGGGAATGATCGTCAGATCCTCGCGCATGGCCTTGAAGGCGCGCAGGCCGACGCCGAAGCCGCTGGACTCGAAGTCGTCCTCGGGATCCTCGTCGACGCCATCATCCTCGGTGCCCTTCACGTACATGAGCGAACCGTCGATCGCGGTCTCGTCGTCCATGTCGTAGGTGATGCCGAGGCCGAAGGCGTTCCACGACTCGCTGGCTTCCGCCCGCGCCCCCACCGGCACGTCTTCCAGGTTCGCGCTGAGACCCTGGCGGTTGTACACGAGGCCAAGGTCGAAGTTGCCGAAGGGATAGCCGTAGCCCAGCGTGAAGTGGTTGTACTCGCCGCTGAACTCCTCGCTGGAGTAGTACTCGCCCTGCTGCAGGTGCAGCATGTAGGCACCGTAGCCTTCCTCGCTCTTGATGAAGCCGAGGCCCTGCGCCTGACCGCCATCATTGTACGGCGTCCAGGACGCGCGCACGTGGTCGGCGTTGCGATAGATGCGGCCGAACCAGCTATACGCGTCGTTGCTATCCAGGATGAAGTTGTTGTTGAAGCCGTCGCCGCCGGAGAGGGTCTGCACCCGCACCGGATCGGGGTACGCATCGAAGGCCATCGACGCACTGCTGACGAGCATCAGCAGGGCACCGGCGGTGAGCAAAACACGATTCATGCGAGACACGAGCAACCTCCTGATGGGGTTTGGCAGCCGAATCCCAAATGGACTCTCAGCCGGAACGAAAACAGCATTCCTTCGCAGTGTGTCTTGGCGCCTCCCGTTGCATCACGCGCCAGGGACCTGACGAACGATGGCGCCTCAGGTCGGGTTCGCCCCGACTCCGCGTGCCACTGGCCCCTACTCTGTGAAAACCGGACGCAAGGTATCCCCGGCCCCCAGACCTGTCAATAAAAAACGCGCCCAACATTGAGATATGCCGCAATTCCATCGACCAATCGATGGGGCCGGCGAGGGCCATCGCCTCGCTGTCGAATCGCGCAAATCCGCATGGGGACTGGGCTAGCGGCACTTCAACCTAGAAGGGGTTGCGCAGGGCCCGCGGCACCCTGCCTCGCAGGACGCCCCCGGCCGCCAGCGCTTCGCGGCGGACATCCCCGCTGGCGTGCAGCAGTTTGCCGGCGGGCAGCAGGATCCCCACGTGGTCGATACGGGGTTCGCCATAGAAGATCAGGTCGCCGGGCCGCCAGGTTTCCGGCTGGTCCAGCGACCGCGAGCGACCCCAAAGGGCCTGCAGATCCGCGTCGCGCGGGGCGCCGAGACCCAGGCTCGCGAGGAGCAACTGCACTAGCCCGCTGCAGTCCACCCCGCTGCTGCTGGCAGCGCCCCACTCGTAAGGCAGGCCGAGCAGGGCGAGCCCGCGCTCGAGCAGAGCCGCCCGGGCAGCATCCTCGCGCCGCCGGCCAGGCCAGGCCCCCAGGTCGGCCAGCGGCGTCCAGACGCGCCGGCCGTCCGGCAGGCACCAGGGCAGGTGGCCGCTCCGGGCTGCACCCGCCGACGCCAGGCGCGTCCCGAAGGAGAGATCCATGACCACCGCCGCGGCTGGCGTCGGCGCTGCCAGGGCGCGACTCGAGCGCGCGCACACCACGCGCCGCGGCGAGGGCCCGCCGCCGGCGCTCAGGTGCCAGGCGCGCAGCCAGCCTGGATAGCCGTCCTCGCCGGCGCCCAGGCACCAAGTCCGCTCCGCGTCCCAGTGCCAGACCGTAAAGGGATCGCCCACGCGCAACTGCGAGATCTGCTCGGCCGCGTGGGCGGGCTGCCGGCGCAGCGCGCTGTGGCTGGCCGAGACCCGCCAGATCGACTCGGCGCGCAGCGCCACCAGCCTAAGCGCGCCGGGATGGGCTGCCGCCAGCCGGCGGGCCGCCGCGAGCGCGCGGCCCGATCGCAAGAGTAGGCGGCCATCGGCGTCCCAGCACCAGGGTTCGCGGCGCGGATCCAAGTCCTCCGCTTTGGCGATGGCCTCCCAGCGCCGCCGCAGCGCGGCGAGCCCGCGCGGCGGTTCGGGCAGGCGAGTCGCAGCGCTCATCGCTATACCTCCACTCCGTCCGGGGTCGGCCGCCCGCCCGCCGCGGGATCCAGCAGATCGCGCAGGGCATCGCCCAGCAGGTTGAAGCCAAGCACGGCCAGGGCCATGCATAGGCCCGGAATCAGGGTCAGCCAGGGCGCCGTGCGCAGGTAGCCGAAGCCGTCGCGGATGAGGGTGCCCCAGCTCGGCTGGGGCGGCTGGGCGCCCAGCCCGAGGAAGCTCAGACTGCCCTCGGCGATGATCGCCCCCGCCATCCCCATGCTGAAGAGCACCCAGAGCGTGGAACTGCAGGCAGGCAGCAGGTGCCGGAGCAGGATGCGCCGGCGGCGGCAGCCCAGGGCGATGGCGGCGTCGATGTAGTCCTGCCGGCGCAAGCTGAGCACCTGGCTGCGCAGGACTCGCGCCACGGGCGCCCAGCCGAGCACGCCCAGGGCCAGGAAGAGCGTGGACAGGCTGGGGCCGAAGGCGGCGACGACGGCGATCAGCAGCAGCAGCGCGGGAAAGGCGAGGGTCATGTCGGCCAGGCGCATGAGCAGGCCGTCGAGCCGGCCGCCGAAGTAACCGGCGAGCAGGCCCGCCCCCGTCCCCAGCGCGAGGGCGACCAGGCGCGAGAGCAGGCCCACCAGGAGGCTGAGCCGCGCCCCCGCCACCACGCGCGCGGCGAGATCGCGGCCCACGGGATCGGTGCCGAAGGGATGCGCGGCCGAGGGTGGCAGCAGGGCCCGCGCGGGCGCCGTCGCCAGCGGATCGCCGAGGCCCAGCCACTGGCCGCCGGCGGCGACGACCACGAAGGCGAGCACCAGCGCGCCGCCCACCAGGAAGCCGCCGTGCCGCCAGCCCTCGCGCAGGCCGCCGCCCATCTAGCTGCCCTCCCGGCGCGTGCGCGGATCGATCCAGGCGTAACTGAGATCGACCAGCAAGTTGACGAGCACGAAGGCCAGGGCCATCACCAGAATGGCGCCCTGGATGGCCGGCAGGTCGCGCTTGGCCACAGCATCGAGGGTGTAGCGACCCAGCCCCGGCCAGGCGAAGATGCGCTCGGTGAGCACCGAGCCGCTGAGGTAGCTGCCGAAGTCGTTGCCCACCACCGTGACCACGGGCAAGAGCGCGTTGCGCAGCCCGTGCACCAGGAGGACCCGCGCTGGGTGCAGGCCCTTGGCGCGCGCGGTGCGGATGTAGTCCTGGCCCATGGCGTCGAGCAAGGCGGCGCGGGTCATGCGGGCGATCAGGGCAGCGGAGGCGGCCCCGAGCGTCAGCGCGGGTAAGATCAGATGGCGCAGGCTGCCTTCGCCGTAGCCCGAGGGCGGCAGCCAGCGCAGCTTCAGCGAGAAGGCGTAGATGAGCACCATGCCCAGCCAGAAGACCGGCACGGAGATGCCCGCCGAGGCCAGGACCATGGCACTGCGATCCAGGGGCGAGCCGGGTTTCAGCGCCGCTGCAACCCCCAAGCCCACGCCCAGCAGCACGGCGATCAGCATGGCGGCCAGGGCCAGGCGGAGCGTGTGCGGAAAGGTGGTCGCGATGGCGTCGCGCACCGGCTCGCGAGAGACGTAGGAGACACCGAGGTCGCCGCGGACGAGGTCGGCGAGGAAGCGGCCGTAGCGCAGCGGCAGCGGGTCGTCCAGATGCAGCTCGGCGCGCAGCTCGGCGAGCACGGCCTCGTCGTAACGCTCGCCGGCCACGGCCTGCACGGGATCCCCCGGCACGACGTAGAGCAGCAGGAAGCTGAGGAAGGTAACCCCCAGCAGCACCGGCACCAGGGCCAGCAGCCTACGAAGCAGGAAGCGCCGCATCCCGCCGCAGCTCCAGGTAGTCCTGACCGTTGAAAATGAGCGGCGGCTGGTAGCCGGTGATGCCCGGCCCGAGCACCTCGAGCGAGACGGGGTGCCAGAGCCAGATCCAGGGCGCCTCGCGGTAGATCGTTTCGTTGAGGCGGTTCACCAGGCGCGCGCGGGCGGGCCCCGGCGGGCTGGCCTGCAACTCGTCGAGGAGAATGTCCACGTAGGGCTCGGCGAAGGCGGCCCGGTTGCCGCCGCCGCCCAGATTGCGCGAGTGGAAGAGCGGCACCAGGAAGTTCTCCGCGTCGGGGTAGTCGGCCAGCCAGTCGAGGAAGAAGGCGTCGGCGCTGCCCTGGTTCACCGCGTCCTTGAAGGCGCCCCAGTCCCGCACCACGATCCGTGCGGTGATGCCCACTTCGGCCAGATAGGCCTGCACCGCCTCCAGCAGGCGCCCCACCTCCGGATTCTCCTTCTGCCAGATCTCCATGCCGAAGCCCTCCGGATAGCCCGCCTCAGTCAATAGCTCGCGGGCGCGCTCCGGCCGGTAGAGGAAGCGTTCGGCGGGATCCTGGCTCCGCAACGCCGGCGGCACCGGCCCCAGGGAGCGCTGCGCCGCGTGGGCACGCACAGTGCGGATCAGCGCCTCGACGTCGACGGCGTGGTTGAGGGCTTGACGCACGCGGAGGTCGTCGAAGGGCGGCCGGCGCAGGTTGAGGCCGATGTAGGACACGACCAGCTCGTCCTGGCGCAGGACACGGCCGCGGCGCTCCCCCGACTGCCAGTAGTCGGCCTCCGCCAGGGGCACCCGCAGCAAGTCGAGATTGCCCACCTCGAACTCGGCCACGGCCGTGAAGGGCTGCGGGATGATCCGCAGCTCGAGTCGCTGCATGCCCCCCGGCGGCGCCGGCTCGCGGCGCTCGAGCAGGAAGCGATCCCCTTTGTCCCAGCGCGTCAGGCGCCAGGGCCCGCCGGCGACCGGCAGCCCGTTCAGGCGAAGCGGGCCTCCGCCCGCGTCCAGCGGATAGACGCGGGTGGCCGGCATGGCCAGCAGGCCGAGGAAGGGGCTGAAAGGCGCGGCCAGCTCGAGCACCAGCGTGCTGTCGTCGGGCGCCGTCAGCCCCGCCACGTCGGTGGACAGCCCGTCGCGGAAGGCCGCCGCGCCGCGCAGGCGCTCGAGCACCCAACGCCGGGGCGAGGGCGAGGCGGGGTCGAGGAGGCGGCGGAAGCAACGGCGCAGCAGCTCGGCCGTGATCGGCGTGCCGTCGTCGAAGCGACGGCCGCGCGCGAGGTGGATGCGGTAGCGGCGGCCGCCGGCCTCCAGCTCCCAGCGCGCGGCGAGGTCGGGCTGGGGTTGGCCCGCTGGGTCGAAGCGGAACAGGCCCGGGTAGATGAGCGAGACCAGGGTGCCCGCGGTCTGATCCACGGCGAAGGCGGGATCCAGGCTCTGCGGCTCCTCGCCCAGATAGCCGCGGAAGCAGGCCGCGTCCGGCGGCTCCCCCCGGCCGCAACCGGCGCCGCCCGCCGGCAGGAGGGCGAGGAGCAGCGCGGCGGCGTGCGGGGCGCGGCGTCGCATCAGCCGTTCATCACGCGCAGGAGGACGAAGTCGCCCGCGCCATGGCGGTCCTCGAAAACGTAGACGAGCCCGGCGCCGAGGTAGTACCAGTACTCGAGCTGGCGGAAGTTGCGGTCGTCCTCGACGAGCTCCGTGCGATCCGGCGCGCCGCGCTCCAGGTAGACCTGCCCGCGATCGCTCAGATAGCCGTCGCGCTGACCGGCGTCGAAGCGGGTATTGGCCTCGCTGATGCGCTCGCAGAAGGCTGTGAGGGCGACGTTTTCCGCCGGCGCGGCGGCTGCGGGTCCTCGCCGCTCCCAGAAGGCCTGCCAGAGCGCCGGGCGATCGGCGGCGGCCGCCGCCGCCAGGTCGTTCAACTCGTCGGCGCTGGCCAGTGGTCGCAGGAGGGCCTGCGTGCGCCCCCACTCACGGCTGAAGGCCGCCGGCGTCAGCCCCACGTCCAGCCGCCCGCGCAGTTGCCGGCGCTCTTCGCCCGCCGCCAGCTCGCCGACGAGACGGTAGACCCCCATGCCAAGCTGAGTCTGCGGAATCTCCCAGGTCAGGGTCAGCCGGCCGGGCGGCAGCCGCAGCTCACGCCGCGCAAAGTAGACCACGTCGCCGCCGCGATCCTCGAGGCTGAGCTGGAACTCGCCCTGCAGTTCACCTTGCCCCCAGTTCAGCACGTCGCAGGCGACGCCGACGGTGGCGGCATCGCCGTCGGTGAAGCAGCTCGCGTCCGTGCGAATCCGCCAGGGATCGAGGAAGAAGAAGGGCGGCGTCCGCTGGCCGGCGCCGCTCGCCGGCGCCCAGCGCGGACCCTGGAGAAGGAGCGCGCCACTCGCCAGGTCGGGGACCTCCAACTCGAAGCGCTGGCGCCAGGGCGCGCGCTCGCTGCGGCCGTAGATGAGCGTCTCCACGCGCCACTCGCCCGGCCCGAGCGCCAGTGCGAAGGTGCGCGCGAAGTGCTCGCTGCGGCGGCGGCTCGCCGCGAAGTCGGGCACCGCCACCTCGTCGTGCAGGAGGAGGCTGGCCTCCCGGCGGTCGCTGCGGCGCTCGGCCCGGCAGGCGATGCGCAGGCGGGCCGTGAAGCCCGCGGGGCTCCGCTCGAAGACCAAGCGGTCGTAGGGGATCCGCAACTCGAAGTCGAGGCGGGCGCCGCCGGAGTCGGGGAGGGAGAGGCTGTGCTCGAGGCGGACCTCACGCGGCAGCTCCTCGCGCGCATCGGCGAGCGCGAGCCCAGGCGAGACGACCAGCAGCATCAAGCCGGTCAGCGCGGTGCGCGAGATCATGCCCGTGTCCATGGCAGCGGTAGCCGGCGGCGCGCCGACTCCGCTGACAACATTCCGGAAAGGCCGGCGGGTGTCCAGGGCAAAATGGCGGTGGCGGTCTAGTGCCGCTCGTCGCTCTCGATGCGGCCGTCGCGCAGGCGCAGGCTGCGGCGGGCGTGGGCGGCGATCTCCGCTTCATGGGTGACGAGGATCACCGTCTGTCCGCTCGCGTGCAGACCGTCGAAGATGGCCATGATCTCGTCGCCCGTGCGTGTGTCGAGATTGCCGGTCGGCTCGTCGGCGAGCAGGATGGCCGGGGCGTTGACCAGCGCGCGAGCGATGGCCACCCGCTGCCGCTGGCCGCCGGACAGCTCGTTGGGCTTGTGCCGCGCGCGGTCCTGCAGCGAGACCGCCGCGACGGCTGCCTCCACGCGCCGGCGCCGCTCGGCGGCAGGCAGGCCGGCGTAGACGAGCGGTAGTTCCACGTTGTGGTAGACGTCCGCCCGCGGCAGCAGGTTGAAGGTCTGGAAGACGAAGCCGATCTGCCGATTGCGGATGCGCGCCAGCTCGTCGTCGCCCATCGCCGAGACGCGCTCACCGTCCAGCAGGTAGCTGCCGCTGCTCGGTGAGTCGAGACAGCCGATGATGTTCATCAGCGTGGACTTGCCGGAGCCGGACGGCCCCATGATCGCTATGTATTCATTGCGCGCGATGTCGAGATCCACGCCGTCGAGGGCCCGCACTTCGCTCTGGCCGACGCGGTAGATCTTGGCGAGTGCGCGGATCTCGATCACGGCAGTCTCCCCCTAGCGCGCCAGGGTCCAGCCCGTGTTGCGCTCCAGCTCGGCCAGCGCTGTCAGGTAGCCGGCCACGCCTTCGATCTCGCTGGCGCGGCCCTGGACCAGGGAGACCTCGGCCTCGGTCACTTCGAGCAGGGTCGCCGCGCCGACGCGGTAGCGCTCGCGGGCCAGGCGCAGGTCTTCCTCGGCGAGCACGATCGTCGCCCGGGCCAGCTCGATGCGCTTGCGATTGTTTTCGAGCGTGACGAGGATGTTCTCGAGGCCCTGCATGACGCTGCGCTCCTGCTGATCGACCGCGTACTCCTGCTGCCGGAAGCTGGCGCGCGCTTGCTGCACGCTGCGCTTGGTCTGGAAGCGGTCGAAGAGGTCCCAGTTCAGCCCGACCGAGAGCGCATAGCTGTAGTCTTCAAGGAAGACGTCGCGGGCGCGATCCGGCGGACTGAGGTCGTACCAACTGAAGCGGTAGCTGGCGCCCACGCTGGGCCAAAGGCCGGCTTGCGCCACGCGCAGGTTCTGCGCGGCGGCGGCGCTGCGCAGGTCCGCGGCGCGGAGGGTCGGGTTGTTGGCCAGGGCCGCGGCCAGGGCGGCGTCCCGGTCGAAGGCAGCGAAGCCCGCGATCATGGGCGCCTGCACGCTCAGCGCGCCCTGCGTGTCCCGGCCGATCAGGGTGGCCAGCGCGACGCGGGCCAGTGCCCAACCGTTCTCGGCCTCGAGCAGGCCGAGACGCGCCTCGGCCAGGCGCACCCCCGAGCGCAGGGTGTCGGAGCGGGCCACGGCGCCCATCGCGAAGGAGCGCCGCGTCTGCTCGTGCTGCTCGCTGCTCGCCTGCAGACTGCTCTGCTTCAGCTCCACCAGCAGTTGCGCCTTGGCCAGCTCGTAATAGGCCCGGATGACCGCCGTCTCCACCTCATTGTGGGTGCGGTCGAGATCGGCGGTATCGGCGGCCAGTGCGTAGCGCTGCCCGCGCAGGGAGGCCCAGCGCGAGAAGCCGGAGAAGAGGGTCAGGTCACCCGAGAGGCTGAAGTTGTAGGTCTCGTAGTCGCGGCTTTGAATAGGATCCTGAATGAAGAACTGCTGGGTGATCGTGTTGTACTGCTGGCTGGCCGGCTTCGGCCCGACGAACTGATGGCTGTAGGAAAGCGAGGTCGCGAAGCTGGGCAGGAAGCTGCCATAGGCGCCGAGCAAGCCCGCCCGCGTGGAGACGAGCTGCTGTTGGGCCGTGGCGAGTTCCGGCGAGTGGCGGTAGGCCAGCGCCAGGCACTGGTCCAGGTCCAGCGTCTCCGCGATCGCCGCGATCGGCGTCAGCAGGCAGGCGAGCAGGAGCAGCAGGCTGGAGCGCAGGCGCGAGGGGCGGCGAGACATAGAGGACACACTCCCTTGGCTGGCGACCCCGGGCCTACGCGACAGCCCCTGTCGGGTTTCCCGGAGCAAGCCCCATCATGACACCCGAGCGGCGAAGTCGCGACGAAAAAAAACGGGGGGCCGGGCCGGCCCCCCGCGTCGCCCAGAGCCCGCTCAGTGACCGCGGACCCGGAATTCGAAGGGCACGCTGATGGTGGTCTTCACGGGGACGTTCCGCTGCTTGCCCGGCTTGAAGCGCCACTTCCAGGCGGCGGCGATGGCCTCGTCGACCAGGATCTGCGGCACCGAGCTGCTCAGCACCTGGACATTGAAGACGTTGCCGCGCTCATCGACGAAGATGAGCACCATCACCACGCCCTCCATCTCGGCCTCGCGCGCCATCTCCGGGTAGCGGGGCGACTGCCGGTAGGTGGGCGCCGGCGCCTCGTCGAAGGCGTAGAACTGCTTGGGACCGCCGAAGTTGCCTGCCGCCGGCGGTGGGATGGACTCGATGTCCTCGAAGCTCGTGTCCTCGATGGTCTCGTCGTCGGAAACCTCGTCCGAGATCTCGATCTGCACCGGCACTTTGGGCATCTCGGCTTCCTGCGGCGGCGGCGGAATTTCGATGTCGGCCGGGATCTCGACGACCTCGAGGATCTCCTCTTCCAGCGTGTAGGGCT
>Ga0299912_10002675_pt1 | contig 14618 bp, 17 predicted proteins | sample RVTome_2_FD_207667 | JGI IMG/M metagenome (GOLD analysis project Ga0299912, IMG submission 207667) | Soil microbial communities from uranium-contaminated site in the Upper Colorado River Basin, Wyoming, United States - RVT95D214 (version 2) ... | reverse complement strand
AGTACCTGGTTTACTTGCCCAAAGACCTCGCCGAGGACAGCATGTTCCCGTTCAAGGGAGCAGACTCCATTTTCGTCAAGGTGAGCTTCAACCTGGGAGACACAAAGCTCAACGTCGAGAAATGGACTGGACCTGAAAAAGCAGAAGCCTAAAGGAAAACCTATAAGCCCATTTTTTCTTTCTATATTTCTGCGAAAGCTCCAGGTGTGAGATTTTTGACATCCTTAAGAAATATGCTGAAAGAAGTGAAAAAAGAGCTTACCCAAAAAGAAAAACTTCACGAGGACGCGCAGGAGAAAATGCGCAAAGCAACCAGCCTCTCCAAGCAGGCTATACTGCTCAGTCACCAGAAAAAGCTGGAAGAAGCTAGGACACAGCTGGAAAAAGCCAAAGAACTAATCAGCAGCCTCCAAGAAACCGCGAAAGCGCAACCGGAAATAGTGTACGGCGGCATGTTCAGCGCAGCGCTTCAGGAATACGCTGAAGCCAACATTTTCGTGAAGCTCATCGAGGAATCGCGGTTTGCGACGCCGGCGGAAATCGGCGTGCCTCCGGTGGAGTACGTTCTGGGTCTGTCCGATGTCGTAGGCGAATGTAGACGCTTGGCGCTTGATGCGTTGCGCGAAGGCGACGTGGAAAAAGCCGAGCAGTGCCTGAAAACCATGGACGAAGTGTACATTGAGCTGTTGGCGCTGGATGAAGCTTACATGCTGGTGCCTGGACTCAGGAGAAAATCCGATGTGGCGCGGAGAATCATAGAGGCTACCCGCGGCGACGTGACCCAGGAAGCCAGCAGAAAATCCTTGGAAAACCACCTGAAACGCTTCGAACGCCGCCAGTTCAAAGCGCGACCACGCAAAGGCTGAGAATCCTTGGGCAACGCAGAAGCCGCGGTTGAGTTTTCAGTCATAAAAGCTCGCAAGGCCCAAATGTGCATAGCCAGCAAAGTCATCAGCGAGGATAGACTGCCGCCTGAGATTCGGCTGATTGCCGGCGTGGACGCGGCATACGCTGGAGACTGGGCAGTCGGCGCCGCAGCCGTCCTAGACTACCAGTCTCTCGAGGTTTTAGAGGTCCAAACAGCCGTGTGTCAAGTGAAGTTTCCTTATGTTCCGACGCTGCTATCTTTCAGAGAACTCCCCGCCGCAGTCGCGTGTATCAGGAAGCTGAAGGCGCAGCCAGACGTTTTCCTCGTCGACGGGCACGGAAAAGCGCATCCCTACCGCTGCGGCTTCGCCAGCTACCTCGGCGTTGCCTTGGGGAAACCCACGGTGGGCGTGGCAAAAAGCAGGCTGATTGGCGAGGCAAAACAGATGGAAGACAACCTTCTGCTGGTACATGAGGATGAAGTCGTTGGCGCGGTGGTGTCCACGCAGCGCGGTTCCAAGCCCGTTTACGTCAGCGTTGGTCACATGGTGTCGCTTGAAACAGCCATCCGAATCGTGAAGCACTGCACCCGCGGCAGTCGGATTCCTGAGCCGCTGCGCGTGGCGCACAGGGTGGCGTCGGAAAAGAGGAAGGCAGAAATTGCCTGCAAGCAAATGTGTAGCAGGTGAAAAGCGTGCTGAATCCGAAACTGAAAGAGTTAACCAGCAAAATTTCGGATGAGAAACTTCGGGAGAAGGTGGAGGCTTTTCTGAAGAACCCGACGTTTGAGCTGAACGGCAAAGTTTACTCGGGGCTTCCGTTTGAGGTTTCGCCTGGCGGATTGGCGCATCATCACACCTACAGAGGCGGCTACATCGAGCACATCACTTCCACAGCGAAGCTGGCTTTGACGCTGTGCGATGTGGTGGAAGAGGTCTACGGCGGGAAAGTTGACCGCGACCTGGTGATGGCGGGCGTATTGCTGCACGACATCTTCAAGCCCCTGACCTACGCGGTGGACGAGAACGGCGATTTCACGTCGTCAGACATCGCGGAGTACTTGGATCATGTTTCGCTTGCCACTTCGGAACTTGTTCGCAGAGACTTTCCCCTGAGCTTGGTGCACATGGTCACGGCGCATTACGGCAGCTACGGCCCAATGAAGCCCAGAACGATCGAAGCGTTGGTGCTGCATTTGGCTGACAACGCGGATTCGCAGCTGAACGGGCAGGTGCTAAACGCGGCGGGGTGGCTGACGCGGAAGGCAAGGGGCGAAGAGCTGGCTAATCTGACTTCGAAGGAGGCTTTCGAGATTGTGCGTTCGAAGGCGACCGAAGGCTGGAAAGGTGTGGAGGAAGCGGTGGAGAAGATAAGGCAAGCGCGGGCTTCACAGAAACCTTAATACCTCATCAGCGGCAAAATGCAGAGAGGAGTTGCCAAAGAGATGGAGAAAACAGAAATTCCGTTCACAGAATTCCAGAAACTCGACATGCAAATCGGAAAAATAACCGAAGCCACCCAGATCCCAGGCTCCAAGAAACTCATCCGAATCACGGTGGACTTCGGAGCGGAGAAGCGACAGGCGGTGGCGGGGCTGCTGCAGTGGTACAAGCCCGAAGATCTCGTGGGAAAGAAGTGCGCGTTCGTGCTGAACCTTCAGCGGCGCACGCTGATGGGTGTAGAGTCGCAGTGCATGATTCTGGCAGCGGAAGACCGCAGCGGCAACGTTGTGGTGCTGCAGCCTGACAGGGACGTGGCGGAAGGCAGCAAGATAAGCTGAAGTGGCTTCAACTTCGGTTGACAGACTTGGCTTTTTCTCTTGCCGCTTCACTACGGAAAACTAAATTAGGGCAGCCCAGCACGTTAAATGTGCCTTTATTGTGAGGGCTATCCATGGCAGCTGACGAAGAAGCATTAATGTGGGTTGAGAAGTACCGCCCCAAAACACTGGACGAAATCGTAGACTTACGCGACATCGTGCAGAGCCTGAAAGCCTTCATGCGCAACCCCAAAACCATGCCCCACCTGCTGTTGGCAGGAATCCCGGGCACCGGAAAAACCACCGTCGCCCTCTGCATCGCTCGTCAGTTGTTCGGGGACAACTGGCGGACTTTCACGTTGGAACTGAACGCTTCGGACGAGAGGGGCATAGATACGGTGCGCGAACGCGTCAAAGACTTCTCCCGCTACAGCCGCGCAGCCTTCGGCAACGTGCCCTTTGCGCTGATTATACTGGATGAGAGCGACCAGATGACGGGTCCCGCGCAGACGGCGCTGAGGCGCATCATGGAGACCAGCTCACGCACAAGCAGGTTCATCCTCATCTGCAACCAGTCGGGCAAAATCATCGAGCCCATCCAAAGCCGCTGCGCCATCTTCCGCTTCTCAAAACTCGACCGCAAAGCCATGATAGACCACCTGTGCTGCCTCGCAGGGAAAGAAAAAGTCACCTTAACGCCTGAAGCAGCGGAGAGAATCGTGGACTACGCCGAAGGCGACCTGCGCCACGCCATAAACGCCTTGCAGACAGCCGCCGCGTACCGCCAGGGCTTCGTTGACGAGAAGATAGTTTCGCAGGTCATCGGCGAAGCCAGCCCCAAACAGGTGCAGCTGATGATTAACAAGGCGCTCAACGGCGACTTCGTCGAAGCGCGCAAAATGATGTACGAGCTGATGGGCGCCTATGGATTTTCAGGCTCCGAAATCGTGCGGCAGATGCAGCGGGAACTCTTCAAACTCTCATACATAACGCCTGAAGAGAAAGCGGAGCTCGCCAACATCATCGGCGAATACGACTACCGCTTGACACAGGGCGCCAATACCGACATCCAGCTGAGCGCGCTGCTCGCCCAATTCGCCAAGGTCGGAGTGTCGAAAGGGGAAACCAGTTGAAAGACAACCTCCTCTGGGTTGAGAAGTACCGCCCCAAAAAGATAGCCGACGTGCTGGGCAACGAGGAGGCGAAAGCGGCTTTTGTGGACTGGCTGAAGAACAAGCGCCGCGTCAAAAAGGCAGTGCTGCTCCACGGACCGCCTGGGGTGGGGAAAACCGCCTTGGTGAACGCCGCCGCAAACGATTTTGGCTTCACACTCATAGAGATGAACGCAAGCGACACGCGAAACGAGAAAGCCATAAACAAAATCGCGGGACCCGCCACCTCCTTCGTGGCGCTGGACAAGTTCTCAACCGAAAGCAAAGGCAACCTGCTCTTCATGGATGAAGTGGACGGAATCGCCGGCAACGAGGACCGAGGCGGAGTCAGCGCCATACTCAAAATAGTTGACGCGTCACAAGTGCCCGTAATCATGGCTGCCAACAACCCGGACGTTGAAAAACTGAGACCGCTGAAAAAGGTCAGCGCGCTGATACGGTTTCAACCAGTGCGCATACCGCTAATAATCGCCATGCTACGGAGAATCTGCCAGAAAGAACATGTGGAAGCGGAGTTTGAAGCGCTCGAAAGAATCGCCCAGAACAGCCGCGGCGACGTGCGTTCAGCCATAAACGACCTGCAGAGCCTCGCCGAAACAACGCGAGTTCTCACGCTGCAAGACACCATGGCGCTCAGCTATAGAAACAGGGATATCAGCATGGACGAAACACTCAGAACATATTTCTCCGCCAAATCATTGCTGGAAGCGTCCATCCTGCTGAGCCGCTCAAGTGTGGACTACGATGACCTGCTGCTTTCGGTAAGCGATAATCTGCCGCGCCGCTACGCCGATGTCGGGGAGCTTGCCGAAGCCTTTGACCTCATTTCGCAAGCTGACGTCTTCAGGGGCAGAATAGGCACGGAGAACTGGCACTTGCTGAAGTATTTCTACAACTATCTGGCTGAAGCCGCCGCGGTCTCGACCGAAACGTACAAGCCGTTTGAGCTCATTTCCCCGCCCATCAGAATAATCACGCTGTTCTGGACTAAAGGCAAAAGAACGACACTGGAAGGCATCTGCGCCAAGATAGGGCAACGGTGCCACGTTTCCCGCGCAACCGCCAAAAACGATTTTGTGCCATTCCTCAAAATAGCTCTTGAGCGGCAGAAGTCAAGCCCATTAGCTTCGTGGTTCAAGCTGGAGCCTGAAGAGGTGGAGTTCCTCGCCAAAATGAACAAGTTCTAGGAGCAGCGAAAAGAATGGTGGTGCTAAACAAGAAGGCTTTCAGACTTCCGCGCGTCGAAAGAGAAAAATTCATTCTCCTGCTCAGGCTCGGGCTGGAATACAACCGAGAGCAGGGCACTTTCTGCGTGGGCAACTACAACAACATTGAAAAACTCATAGATGTGCTCTCTGAAATCCTAAACGTGGACAAAGTGACCTTCCTGCAGACCTGCATCCTGTGCGGCAAGGACTTTCCGTGCCAAAACTGCACGTACCAGGAGATGTGCGCGACGAGGAATCTGCCTTTCCACTGCGTGTGCCCGCAATGCCTGAAGGAAGGAAAATCATTCCAAGAACAGCTCTGATACGCCGTGGCATCGATGGCTGCGCAAGGCTGGCCGTTCATTCAAATTGTTCATGGTATTTTTCTGTGAGCGTTTTTCTGGGCACGTATGCCTTTGGACATATGTTTCATTTACCAGGCAAAAAATTCGTTTTCTTACACACAAACAATGGTGAATAGCATTATATAGAAAAACAAGTGTACAGGTTCAGCATCTAAAAATCAGTAGAAAATGTGCAAATATACTGGAGATATATAAGATGAGTGAACGTGTACACAAAAACAGCTCCTACTTAAACGGAAAATCAACCGTCGGAACAACAACACGCGTCAAGGACACCAGCACCATAAGCGGCATGTGCCCCATCTGCATTCGCGACTGCCCCATAATGTGCGAAATCAGCCTCTCCGCCTTCAGAGGACGCGAGGCGCTTTACCCGGAGCCGGCGCAGTTCGGAACCAGCACCGCTGGAGCGCTCAAGAACTTCGGCTTAGACTGGTCGCACCTCAGCATCCAAGCAGGACTCTTCGACGCCCAAGGCATCAAGGAAACCTCGGAAGAAGCCATTTTCCCAAACGTTAACCTCGAAACCAAAGTCGGCGGCATGCCCCTCAAAATGCCCATACTCACCGGCGCCTTCGGCTCAACAGACGTGGCCCGCATAAACTGGGACGGACTGGCAATCGGCGCAGCACTCACAGGCGTTTCCATAACCATCGGAGAAAACGTAGTGGGCATGGACGTGGAAGCCAAACTAGCAGGCGGAAAAGTCATGCAGTCCCCAGAACTGAAGCGCAGAGTAGACTCATTCAGGAAATTCTGGGATGGAAAACACGGCGACGTAATCATCCAAACCAACGTGGAAGACCAGAAGCTGGGCACAGACGTTTACGCACTCTCAAATCTTGAAGTCAACATCATCGAACGGAAGTGGGGACAAGGCGCCAAAGCCATAGGCGGCGAAGTTCGGCTCAAAGACCTACAAAAGGCTATTCTGCTCAAAAAACGCGGCTACATCGTCATCCCAGACCCCGAGGACCCAGTTGTGCAGCAGGCGTTCAAGGACGGCGTGTTCAGCACCTTCGAGCGGCACAGCAGAGTAGGCATACCTAAGGAGAAAGGCTTCCTCGAAGACATCGAATGGCTCCGCAAGCAAGGCGCAAGAAAAGTCTTCCTGAAAACAGGCGCCTACAGACCCACCGCAGTGGCTTACACCATGAAGTTCGCTTCAGAAGCCAAAATCGACGCGTTAAGCTTCGACGGCGCAGGCGGCGGCACAGGCATGAGCCCAGTCCCAATGATGGACGAGATGAGCATTCCAACCGTTTACCTGCAAGCCATCGTGCAGCGGTGCGCGCAGATCCTCAAGAAAAAAGGCAGGTACGTTCCAGACCTGGTCATGGCAGGCGGATTCATCGAGGAAACCAGCATCTTCAAAACCATAGCTTTAAGCAACTACGGACAGGGACCGATGGTGAAGGCGGTTCTGTTGGGGCGTTCGCCCATAACCGCAGCCATGAAAGTCAGCTACTTCAAGCAGCTCGCGTCGGAGGGCAAGTTGCCCAAGCAGTTCGCCGAACGCTTCGGCGCCACGCCAGACAAATTCTTCATTTCCGCGCCAGAGTTGAAAACGAAGTACGGCAAACGCTTCGGCGACATCCCGCAGGAAGCCATAGGCGTCTACACCTACTTGACAGACAGAGTGGGCGTTGGGCTGAGGCAGCTGATGGCAGGCAACCGAAAGTGGAAGCTTGACTTGCTGGGCAGAAACGACCTCATGAGCCTCTCAGAACTGGCGACGAAAGTCACAGGCATTCCGCTTGCAGACGAAGTCGAGAAAGAAGCAGTCGAGAAAATCCTGGAATAAACCGCACACCTTTCTTTTTCTATTTTATTTTTTCCGCTTGAAGAGTCACGTGGCTTTCGTACAAACCTCAACTCTTACTTGAATAGTTCAAGTTTGAAAGTGCTCCTAACCGGTTTTATGTTCGTGAAGTGGTTGTCGCCGGTACACAATGTTAAATCTCTGCGGACGCAAATGGAAGCGATTAATACGTCGACTGCTGGAAGCGGACTCCCCTTTAGGAACAGTGCCAGGCAAATGTTCACGCTTTCTTCGTAGTCTTCAAGCGTTGGGTAAATCACCGTCAGCTCTTCAAATTCCAATGCTTTCGGAAACTCGATGACGTTGAATATGGTTGTGAAGCCTTTTAGGTCGAATTTTCCTTTTTTCGCTGAGGCTATGAGCTGGTTTGTGTCGTAGACAACCTCTTCCATTCCAGCTTCCTGCCCTCTTCATAGTGTTCGATGGCTTTATCCAAAGCAATACCGGAAACGTTGACGCCGGCATCTTTCAGCTTTTTTGCCAGTTTTTTCATGGGCACCATTCCACCCTCAAGTGTTTCTAAGCGTTCGACGTAGCTTGCTAGGGCTTTCCTGACGACTTCGCTCCACTTGACTTCCGAGTGCTGCTTCATCTTGTCGCAGAGTTCTTGTGGGATGGAAATTGTTATGTTTCCCATACACATAATTATGTGAACACACAGATTTAAGTGTATACACGTTTAGAAGCGCAACTTACGTTGCCAGAGCCACCGCCAAATGAAGCTGGCATCAGCCGATTTTATTAGCGACACACTACCGAAACAAAGAAGTGAGTAGCGAAGACCATGGCGGGCAGACGCGGTTGCTGTTCTCGTGGAAGAACAGTTTGTTCTTCAGACAGAGCTAAAAGGCGCCTTGCACAGAAAGAACTACTGAAAGAGACTGCTCGCTCTTCGGAATAGGAGGGGAATGAAACGAAAACGTGCATCGCCGTTGTCCTAATCTTCCTATTAGCTTTTTTCGCAGTCAACCTTCAGTTTGCCCAATCAGAAACCGCAGAGTTCATCACCATCGGCGGGGACGGAAGCGTCAACCCGGCATCTGCCCCAATCTCAAACGCCGGAAATGGTTACTACACTTTCACGGCGGATGTGCATGGTCAAATCGTGGTTGAACGCAGCAGCATCGTGCTGGACGGAGCAGGACACGTGCTTGACGGAACAGGACTCGGAGTGGGGATACTGCTGGTTGGAAGAACCAATGTTACGATTCAAAACTTCACGCTCACAAACTTTCAAATGGTTAACATGTCTTCGAATTTCGTCGTTGAACTCTCCAACTCATCTGGCAACTTCATTTTCGGAAACAGGTTTGTGAACAACGACCAAAGCATCCATCTCGTTGACTCAAGCAACAATAACACCGTAGCTGACAACACTTTTACGAACAACTACGACGCTGTCCTGGTCGCATCAAACAGCAACGCAAACAACATATTGTCGAACGACATAATGCACAACATTCACGGGGTTCTTCTGGTTGCTTCAAGCAACCACAACACCGTTTCGATGAACCAGATAACAAACAGCACAGTGTACGGCGTCAACGTCGATTCAAGCAGATTCAACAGCATCACCGGGAACAACATAGAAAACTGCCATAGTGGATTTGGAGTGTACTTTAGCAGCAACAATAGTTTTTCCGCAAACAACATTACTAACAGCTTCTATGGCGTTTACGGCTCTTCCAGCGGCAACAACACGTTTTACAGCAACAGCTTCATAAATAACACAAACCAAGTTTACTTCTACAGTCCCATTCTCGCCAACGCTTGGGATGACGGCTATTTCTCAGGCGGCAACTACTGGAGCAACTACGCCGGAGCGGACGCAAACCACGATGGAGTCGGCGATATACCATTCGTCATAGACGCCAGCAACAGAGACAGGTACCCACTCACAGCCCCGTCCAGCGCCCGACCGAGCACCCTTCAAACCACGGCTTCGCTAAGCGTCTATCCCAATCCCGTCGGCGTCGGGCAGACGGCGCAGATAAACATGTCCATTTCACCTCCTCCGCCCACAACCAGCGACCGCTTCCTCGGTTCCCGTCTCACGGTCACCCGCCCAGACGGAACCACGCAGACCTTGGGACCTTTTACCTCTGACACAACAGGCTCGGGGTTTGCCTTGTACACGCCGACGATGGTCGGCAATTACACGCTGCAGCTAACCTATCCTGGACAGCTTTTCTCCAGCCGCAACGCCACCTACCTGCCATCTTCAAGTCAATTGGCAACGCTACGAGTGCAGGAACAGCCGGTTTCTTCGGGCAAGCCTTCGCCCACCCCAACTCAAACACCCACGCGGCTTCCAACGCAGACTCCCACGCAGTCGCCTTCCCCAACCCCGACCCCGTCCCCGAAACCGGCGACTCCGAAGCCGACGGCAACAGTTCCCACTCCCACTCCCGTGTTTGTCCTTCAACCCAAAGGTGGACAGACGCAGAAGCCAAGTATTCCCGCTGCAGCCATCGCTGCGGTTGCGGTTGCATTAGCCGCCATTGTGTCCGCGGCTGTGTTGCTTATAAAACTGCGGTTGAAGGGTGGACGGTGAACAGGAAAACCAGTCGCTTGATTTTGTTCCCAGTTCTTTTGGCAGTCGTATCCGTCTCCGTTCTCCGCGGAGCGTTCAAGGCGACTTCTGGCATTCAATCCGCATCCATAGTGATTGACGGCGATGTTTCTGATTGGGCGGGCATCGCACCCCTCGTGACCGACGCGGTTGGGGACAAAGGGTACTATCTGGACATTGTTGCCGCTTACGCCGTCGACAACGCTTCGCACCTTTTTCTGAGGGTTGACTACGCGGAATCCCCAGGCGAATCTTTTCTGATGTCAAACGTTACGTTGCGCACGAACACGGGCGCGCTGTATCTGGTGATGGCTAATCCCTTAGGGCAAGTGGTGGTCACAGGCGCCACATCGCTTACCGAAGACTGCAAAGAAAACCCTCCGCCCGTCTCCTTTCACTCTGGGAGCGCGGCTGAATCAGCGGTCAATCAGAGCATAGAGTTTTCGTTCCCCTTGGTCAGCATCGGCACCCCGGCTTTGGTAGAATTGGTTTTCTGGACAGACAGCCCTTCGTCTGGGATTGCCTACGATAAGGCACCCGACTATGGATCTGTCGCCTACCTACTGAGCACGAGCGGCTCAGACTCTTGGCCCATGTTTCGCGGCAACTCAACCCGTTCAGGCGCCTCAACGTCTACAGCGCCAAAGACAAGTCACCTTTTGTGGAGCCGCAAGGTGGGAACAGGTTTCCCGCAAGGAGTCCCGCCACCATTAATTTCGTCTCCCTCAGTTTCGGGTGGCGTAGTTTACATAGGCGAAAACGACCAGAAAGTGTACGCGTTAAACGCTTTCAACGGCGCTGAGATATGGAGTTACGCAACGGGCAGTAGCATCATCTCATCTCCCGCCGTCGCAGACGGAATGGTGTTCATTGGTCTACAAGATAACAACATTTGTGCCTTGAATGCTTCGACCGGCGGACTCACATGGGCTTATGCAACAAGAGGGAGTGTGCAATCATCACCAGCCGTTTCGGGCGGCGTGGTTTACGTCGGTTCGAATGATGGCAACGTGTATGCTTTGAACGCGACGACTGGTAGCATAATATGGAATTATCCGACAGGAGGCGCGGTGGAATCATCCCCAGCGGTTGTTGACGGCGTGGTCTATGTGGGTTCGCGAGACCGCAACATATACGCCCTGAACGCCGGAACGGGCAGCAGAATCTGGAACTACTCAACCAGGGGTGAGGTGATCTCCTCTCCTGCGGTGGTAGACAACAGGCTCTACGTCGGTTCAAGTGACGGCAGCATGTATTCTTTTGACACTCGGGTGTACAGAGCGACTTGGATTTCCGACCCCGATTTAGACCTTGTTTCCTCGCCTGTCGTGTCAGAAGGGGTAGTCTATGTCGGGTCTGGGTACCATCTTGTGTATGCTTTGAACGCTTCTGCAGGTTATGAACTGTGGTTTTCGGCTGGGGGCGGAGGGATGAGTTCGTCGCCTGCGGTTGCGGACGGTTTAGTTTATGTTGGTTCACCAGAGGGCGTTGTTTACGCCTTGAACGCTACGACAGGCGAAGGCATTTGGACGTGTCCAACCGGATCAGGGCTCTACTCTTCTCCCGCTATTGCTAACGGTATACTCTATTTTGGATCATTTGAAGGCTATGTATATGCCTTCGCTGATTTATCAACTCCCGCGCCAAGTCCAACTCCTACTGCAAGTCAGATCCCTGTTCCGACGCCCTCGCCGACTCAAACGCTAACACCAACCGCAACGCCCGACCAAACGCCAACGAGCACGCCTGCTTCAACAACTGCTTCTACACCTTCACCCACCTCGACCCCGACTTCAAACCTCACAACTGCTCCAACCGCAACCACAGCATCCAGTCCAACGGCAATCGCAACCTCCACGCCAAGGCACGCATTCGTGCCGCAGGACAACGAACCATCGACTCAGAATAGAAACACGCCTGTGGCAGCCGTCGCCGCCGTTGCCGTGGCAGTAGCTGTAGTGGCGGTTGCGGCAATACTGTTGAGGAAACTGCTGCTTTCCCGCCGCTGAAGCGCAACGCTCACGACGCTCAGAAAAACGGCGAATTCTGCCTGCCGAGCGAAAAAAGTATAAGAGGCTGCATGTTTTCTATTTGCCAACTGGTAGTGAAAAAGAGTGAACGTTCCCAAAGAAGTCACCACGTACTGTCCCAAATGTAAAGCTCATCAAGCTCACGCCGTCTCCCTGTACAAGGCAGGGAAACGCCGAGCCATGGCGGTAGGCGAACGCCACCACAAACGCGAAAAAGAAGGCTACGGCGGACAGAAATATCCGCTGCAGAAAGAGTTCGCCAAAACCACCAAGAAACAAACCCTGCGCCTAAAGTGCAAGGTCTGCGGCTTCATGCGGCACAAAGACGGCATACGCCTCAGAAAACTGGTTATAGGAACATCTTCATCTGCATAGGAGGAAATATGTCATGAGCGAATGGAACAAACTCATCCCCAAACCAAGCAGCACCTTCGTACGCGTGAAATGCCCCAAATGCGGCAACGAACAGCTCATCTTCAGCAACGCCGTGAACACGGTCACCTGCAACGTCTGCAGCACCGTGCTGGCGGAACCCACAGGCGGAAAAGCCCGAATCAAAGGCGACATAACCGCAGAGCTGGAGTAGGAAGCGCAGAAGATGGCGGAGAGAAAGCCAGAGTGGCCAGAAATCGGCGACCTCATAATCGCCACCATAGAGAACGTCACGGACTACGGCGCCTACGCAAGACTTGACGAATACAACAAACGCGGCTTACTCCACGTCTCCGAAATCAGCAGCTCCTGGATCAGAAACATCCGCGACTTCGTCCGCGAAAACCAGAAAATGGTGCTCAAAGTCCTCCGCGTGGACACTGAAAAAAGCCACATCGACCTGTCTCTCCGACGCGTCACCAAACGCGAAAGAATCGAGAAAATCAAATCCTGGAAAAAAGAACGCAAAGCCGAAGCCCTCTTGAGAGGAGTGGCGGAAAAACTGGGGGTGCCCGTGGAAGAGGTTTATCAGAAAGCCGGCGACCTGGTGGAAGAGAATTTCGGCTTGTACGAGGGCTTCGAGAAGGCAGCACAAGGCACTGAAGCCTTAACCAAGATCGGCGTGCCAGAAGACATAGCCAAGGCTTTCGCTGAAGTTTCCGCCGAACGCATCCGCGTCAAACTCGTCAAGGTGAAAGGCACCATCGAGCTGCGGTGCATTAAACCCAACGGCGTCAAGTGCATCCAGGACGCGTTCTTTGACGCCAAGAAAGCGGAGAAGGCGAAGGATGCTGAAGTGAAATTCTACGTCATCGCCGCTCCGAAGTACAGCGTGGAGGTCTCAGCGGAGAACTGGAAGCGCGCCGAGGAAGTCCTGCAGAAGGTCAGCCAAAGCGTGGTGGCGAACATCACCAAGGCTGGTGGACAGGGCTCGTTCAAGAGGGAGAAGTAGTGGTTTGGCTCCTGAGGCGGTGCCAAAAATGCGCGACCTACACGCTGAAAAAGGACGTGTGCCCGCGGTGCGGCGGAGCGGTGCGGATTCCTCATCCGGCGAAGTTTTCCCCTGAGGATAAATACTTGAAGTACAGAGTAGCATTGGAGAAGGAGCGTTAGCCGTGTGAAAGCCACGTACATCAAGGAAGTCGTCGAGGTTCAAGCCAACAAGCCCATCCTGATCGAGGGGTTGCCGGGGTTGGGGCTGGTGGGCAAGCTGGCTATTCGCTTCTTGGTTAAGCAGTTGAAGCCGCAAAAGTTCGCTTACCTTTATTCGCCGCATTTCCCCTATTTCGTGCTGGTGAACAAGAAGGGCAGCGTGCGGTTGCTGCGTGGGGCGTTCTATTTTGTGCAGTGCCCAGGCGCGGCGAACGACCTGATTCTGTTCACGGGTGACAGCCAGTCGCAGACCATCGAGGGGCAGTATGAGATTGCGGACAAGATGGTGAGCTTCGCCAGCAAGCACGGTGTAGAAACCATCGTGACGATTGGCGGTTACCGGATGGAGGCGAAAGAGAAGCCCCGCGTAATCGTGGCAGCGACGAGTGAGGAAATTCTTGGAAGAGCGCTCAGCGCTGGCGCCACAGTGAGTCCTTCTGGGAGCCCGATTGTGGGCACGGCTGGCTTGATTTTGGGGTTGGCGCGTTTCAAGAAGATAGGCGCGCTTTGCCTGCTGGGTGAGACGCGTGGGTACCTGCCTGATCCGATGGCGGCGAAGTGCGTGCTGGAAGTGTTGAAAGCCATGTTCGGGTTTGACGTGGACCTTGCGGGTTTGGATGAGGACATTGTGAGGGCGGAGAAGATGGTGACGCGGCTGCAGAAGATTGAGGAGAAGCGGATTTTGCAGGCTGAGGAAACGCGGAAAGAAGAAGACAAAAAAACCACGTATATCTCCTGAGGCGGCGGAGCCAAGTTTAGTAGCGTATAACGGCGTGGGCGATGCGCTGAAGCGTACTTCTGAATGCAGAAACCTCTTTTTTCTTTTCTAGAGTTGTTGAAGTGTGCGCAAGACTGCCGGGTATTCAGCTATTCTTTCGTGCAACAACCCCGTGTTGTCAATTAAGTTTGGTTTGAAGCTTTTTTGATCATAGAATTGGTCTATCGCGTCTTTTTCGCCATTCGTGATTTCTGCAATGCGCGTCGCGGTGAATTCGATGGCGGCGCGCTTCATTTTTGGGAAATCGTACTTTGTCGTCTGTTGCAGAAGGTTTCTCAGACCTGTATCAATCGGAATCTGTTCGAGCGAGTATGGGGTAATTTCGTGTATTCTGTGTTTCTTGTGTGTCAGGCTGTCGATGATGGCGCATTTGCGGAATGTTTCGAGGTTAATATTGATTTTTGCTACTTGATATGTATCGAACAGGTCTCTGGGTGTTTTTCTGTAGAGAAGTGTGCACC
>Ga0299912_10002674_pt1 | contig 14620 bp, 15 predicted proteins | sample RVTome_2_FD_207667 | JGI IMG/M metagenome (GOLD analysis project Ga0299912, IMG submission 207667) | Soil microbial communities from uranium-contaminated site in the Upper Colorado River Basin, Wyoming, United States - RVT95D214 (version 2) ... | reverse complement strand
AAAGAGTCCTCGCTCAGGTGGCCGATCCGGGGGTGGTTTTGGGGGCGGTCGTGGCGGCGGCCGCAATCGCTGGTAGCCTATCTCTGAACAGGAAAATCATCATTCTCGTCGAGGAGGAGGTCACCCGCCTGCCTGGCCTCTTCATGACATGAAGTCGTGCGTTAGTTCGACACTATCTGCAAAGCCGAATTTCAATCTTTACAAATCATGAAGCCCTGCGGGGAAACAAGCAGGGCTTCATGATATCCAATTATTTTGCCTGATCGAGAAGGGCCTTTAATTTTGGCACCCGGTCGCTTCTCTTCTTTGCAACCAGCGTAAAGTTTCTCGGAACATCTGCCATTAAATGCTTCGACTGCTCTGCTGCAACTCCATAGAAGTTTAGAATCTTCTCCTCCATGGCCAACGCCTCTTTCAAAGCATTCGAGTAACTGGCATCCTTGGAGGGCGCCGCCTTGACCTGATAATCCTCTGGATTGAGATCAAAGGCAAAGCAGCCTTCGATGGCATCGGTGATCACACCATAGTAAGCGCGCTCGATCTGTGTGACGTACTTCGCATTCTCCTTGGCAAAGGTGAGAAAAAGCTCCTTATCCTTTTCGAACCTCTTTGACAATTCCTGGTAGAACTTGGCAGACTCATTCTCCATCTCTCTTGACAGGCTGATCGCTCCAGAACATGTACTAATTCCCATAAGAATTTACCTCCTCTAAATTGAACCCCTCACCCCCTCCCTCTCCCCTTGGGGGGAGAGGGAGGGGGAGTGTTAAAACCACCGTTGGATGATGACTTTGCTTTCCGTAAAGAAACGGACCGCCTCCTGGCCCTGAGTGTGCAGGACTCCGAAGAAGGAATCTTTCATCCCGCTGAATGGGAAGAAAGCAACGGGCGCTACGATCCCAATATTGATGCCGACATTACCGCTCACGATGTTATATTGAAAATCCCTGGCACTTCTTCCATTCTGTGTGAAAATCGCATGACCGTTCCCGAAGGGGTTGTCATTACATATCTGGATAGCTTCATCCAGGGTCTTTGCTCGAAGGACACTCATCACCGGACCAAAGATCTCCTCACTCCCTATTCTCATCTTCGGGGTCACATTTTCAAAAATCGTCGGCCCCACAAAGCAGGTATCAGGGAGGCCACCTTCAACCTTGGGCTTCCTTCCATCGAGTCTCAGTTTGGCCCCTTCCTTGAGTCCGATCTCAATGTAGCCCATGATCTTATCTCTCTTCTCTTTATCCCGCACAGGCCCCATCTGAATGGCCTCATCCAGTCCGTAACCTATTTTGATCCTGGAGGACATCCCTGCCACTTCATCCATAAAACTGTTATAAAACTTGTTGTCGTCCCCAACGACCAGGAGATTGGCACCTGCCAGGCAACGCTGCCCCGCATTGCCGAAGAAGGAAGTCATCATAGCAGGTACGGTCGCCTTGACATTACAATCGGGCATGACGACCATAAAATTTTTCGCACCGCATTGGGCAATCACTCTCTTGCCTGTCTCACCGCATCTCTTGTAAATGACATCTCGTCCTGTAGGAGTTGAGCCAACAAAAGTAATTCCTACAATGTCCTTGTGTTCTAACATGCCATCGACCACCGTTCTCCCGCCATTAACGACATTCCAGACCCCTGGTGGGAAACCAGCTTCTTCTGCAAGTTCAGCGAGTCTCATCTGACTAAAAGGTACCTCGCTCGAAGGCTTGATCACAATGGTGTTTCCTGTAGCCACCGCATAAGGAGCGGACCACAGTGGAATCATGAAGGGAAAATTAAATGGACCAATGATTCCGAAGACTCCTAATGGTGATGGGATGACCCATTCATCAATGCCGCTGGCAATATCCTCTGAATAGTAGCCTTGCATCAATGTGGGAATACCGCAGGAGACCTCCACATTTTCGATGCCACGCCTCGTTTCGCCCCGTGATTCATCAATACACTTCCCATGCTCCATGGTCTGGATTCTGCTCACCTCTTCAAAATTCTCCTCAAGCAAAGCTTTCAATCTGAAGAGAACCCTCGTCCTGGCAAGAGGGGTGGTCCTTCTCCAGTCCGGGAATGCTGCTTTGGCCGCTTCCACCGCGGCATTGATCTCCTCTTTGGTGGAGACGGGGCATTTCCCCATCACCTTTCCTGTGGCAGGATTGACCACATCCACAATCTTCCCCTTCGAATCGACCCATTCACCATTGATGTAATTCTTCACCTCTTTAATGCCCTTAATCGGTTCCTCTAAAATCGCCATCTCAATACGTCCTCCTTCCTGTTGTTTTGTGGTTTAGTAGTTTGTAGAAAACTTTTTTACTGCATCAGCAGGTCATTCCTGCGGAAGCACGAATCCATTCCTTTTTAGAACTTCTGGACTCCCGCTTCCACGGGAGTGACGATGCGCTGGGACCTTTTCAGTTATCTCCAAAAGTTCTCCTTTGGCGTTAGCATATTTGCTCATATACCCTTCAAAGCCCGAGATAAGCCTTGCGGACATTGCTGTTAGACAAAAGCTCATTTCCAGAACCTGAAAGGGCGATCCTCCCCAATTCCATCACGAATCCTCTGTGGGCGAGAGTCAGGGCGTGTTGAGTGTTCTGTTCCACGAGAAGAACGGTCACCCCCAATCGATTAATTTCCGTGATCACGCGAAACACCTCCTCCACCAAAAGGGGTGCCAGTCCCAGCGAAGGCTCGTCCAGCATGAGCAGCTTTGGCCCTGCCATCATGCCTCGGCCGATCGCTACCATCTGCTGCTCTCCTCCTGACAATGTCCCGGCTATCTGTTTCTGGCGTTCCTGAAGGACAGGAAACACACTAAAAACCTTTTCAAGTCTCTGTGGACGTTCGGATTGAGGAATGGTAAAGGCGCCCATCAAAAGGTTGTCGATCACCGTCATTTCAGGGAAGAGTTTTCTTCCTTCAGGCACGTGAACGACGCCGTGTTTGACAATCTCCGGCGGAGATGCCTCCTCGATGTGCTTCCCATCGTACGTCATGGAGCCGGACTGCCTTCGGAGAAGCCCGGAGACGGTCTTCAATAATGTGGTCTTCCCGGCACCATTGGCGCCAACCAGGGCGACAATCTCTCCATCTGGAACTTCAAGAGTGATATCCCAGAGGGCCTGAACTTTTCCATAAGCAACTTGAAGTTTCTCAACAGCCAACATAGGGTTTATCTTTTCTTTGTCCCGAGGTAGGCAGTGATCACGCTGGGATTCTCCACAATCTGTTCCGGAGGTGCATCCGCAATCTTTTCGCCCTGATTGATCACCACAACACGATTTGAGCAATTCATAATTGCCTTGAGCACATGTTCAACCCAGATGATGGTCACTCCCTCCTTGCAAATATCGCACACCAGTGTCGAGGCCTGCTCAATTTCCGTGGCGTTGAGACCACCCATGGGCTCGTCCAGCAACAGCAGCTTGGGCTGTGTGGACAGGGCCCTGGCGATCTCGAGCCTCTTCTGTTCGCTCAGTGTCAGGTCAGTTGCCAGGGCAGAAATCTTTGACCCAAGCCCCATTCTTTCAAGAACTCGACGGGCCTGGGATTCTGCCTCTCCCCGTGAAGGAAATCTCAAGAAAGCTGCGAGGGTGGCATTTTCCAAGACACTCAGCTTTCGAAAGGGTTTTACGATTTGAAAAGTGCGGGCAATGCCTTTTCGTGTCACCGCATAGGGCTTCATTCCCACGATGTTCTCCCCGTCCAAGAGAATCTGGCCTCGGGTCGGACGAATGAACCCAGCGATGAGATTAAAGGCCGTCGTCTTTCCCGCCCCATTGGGCCCGATCAGGCCAAGAATCTCTCCTGGTTGGACCTCAAACGAGAGATCGTGGACAGCTCTTAAACCACCAAAAAATTTTGTAAGCCCTTTAACAGTAAGTAAAGCCATCTCTACCCACCAATTGTATAGAAAAAGTTCCGAAAGACAGTTGGGTGTGCTGGAAGAGCTTTACAGCGGAACCTTTGAACGTTCCACCCCTTCGTTTCCAGACATGCTCCAAAGGTCACCTCAGATGACATCGCATATTACCCATAAAACATACTAAAGAACCGCTTGGTAATGGTTTGGAAGCACACCAAACTGCCTTTTCAATGTTATATCTGGGTCCATTTTCCATTAATGCCTGGCTCCAAACCAGAGTCGCAGCTTTCCCCAGATACCTTCTGGCATATAGCGAATGGCAAGCATCATAGCAAGACCGTAGAGGATCAAGTGCCCCACCAGTAAAATCTGCCGGAATGTCTCGCCAAAGGTGACCAAAACAATGGCTCCGACCAGCGGACCTGCCACGGTTGTCAAACCTCCCACCACCGCAATGAAGACCATTTCAACAGAAAGGGCGATCGAAAAGACAGCATCCGGGTCAATATAACGTAAGTACATGGCGTAAAAGCCACCAGCGACTCCTGCAAAAAATGCCGAAAGCGATAAGGCCGCCACCCTCGTTTGAACGGTATTGATCCCGATCGCTTCCGCACTATCAATGTCTTCCCGTATGGCCAGCGAATACGCTCCCAGCCTCGTTCTCGACATAATATAGGTTGCCGCAATGGAGCCCAGCGTAATGACGGCGATGATATAATAAAAGGGTATCTTGTTTTCCCAGTCAATCGACCTTCCCCACAGGGTCACGTCGGGAAGCGTTGTGATGAGTAAACCAACCGGACCATTTGTAAAAGATTCCCAGTTGAGTGCGACCAGCCGGATGATCTCTGCCACAGCAAGGGTGGAGAGGGCGAAATAGGGACCGCGCAATCTGAAACAGATAAAGCCGATCGGCAGAGCGATTAGGGCCGCCACCAATCCTCCGATGGGGATTCCATACCAAGGGGCAATTCCCAGCTTGAGGTATAGAATCATGGTCGTATAGGCACCTGCCCCAAGAAATGTCGAATGACCAAAGGAGACCTGGCCGGTAAATCCCCCGAGTATATTCCACGATGCTCCCAGAACCGTCCACATCAGCACCATGATCATCAAATGGACAAAAAACGGAGAAGACACGATCCATGGTGCTGTGAAGAGAAGGAGTATTGCAAGAGCGATAATAATTTTTTTCACGATTTACCCACTCCAAACAGTCCGGAAGGCCTGAAGAGCAAGACGAGTAAGAATATCACGAATCCAATGGCATCCTTGTAGGGAACCGAAACATAGACGGCACCGAGGGATTCAACGACTCCCAATAACAGGCCCCCTGCGATCGCTCCAGGAACAGAACCCAGTCCGCCCAGAACGACAATCACAAAACACTTGGCAACCAAAATTTCACCGACGGTGGGATAGAGATATAAAGAGGGCGCCAGCAGAACGCCTGCGCCGCAAGCCAGTGCTGTTCCGAGGGCAAAGGTGATGATTGCCATGCGGTCCACATTCACGCCCATCAGTGCCGCTGCCTCGGGTTCCTGGCTTGTTGCCCGGATGGCTCGCCCGGTATCTGTACGAACAAGAAACCAATAAAGCGCAACCGTGATCAATATGGCCATTCCAAAGGAGATGGCGAGTGGAATGGGAACGGCTATCCCGAAAGGACGAAGAGGCATGATGGCGTATTTCAATTTGATGGTCCGGTAGTCGCCGGTCGCGACAAGAAGTACAAGGTTGGCAATGAAGAGAGACAATCCCGCCGTATAAAGCAGCGTATTCAATTCTCCAGCAGGCACAATATTCTTCAGTAAAAATCGGTAGATGAAAACACCGATAAGAAAGGCTATAGGAATCCACAAAATAATGGATAAAAATGGGTCGACCTTCAAGAACGTAATGGATAGGAAGGCCCCATACATTCCGAACATCACCATGTCTCCATGGGCCATGTTGATAATGCGCATCACACCAAAGATCACAGTCAGACCGACGCCGATCATCGCATAGAGCGATCCTGTCAGAATGCCGCTTACAATACTTTGGACAAAGGTTTCCATCGTGCTTTGTTATCTCCTGCGCACGTCCCCCTGGATGTGGGGGAGTGCGCAGTAATAATAAGAAGATATTAACGTTTCACCGAAGGATCAGGGAAAACGACGTCAATCTCTGCATTTGACTTTGGGTAGACATTGAGAAGCTTTCCACCTCGCCATTGGGCAAGAACGGAATGCTCGGGCGAATAGATATTCTGGTTCGTGTACTTATCGCCCAATGGACCCGCATAGTTGCCGAACTTCACCTTGCCGAAAACGGTCGTCATATCGGTTGTGAGCAGGGCTTGACGAATAGCTTCACGATCCTCTTCAAGCTTCCCTGTCAGCTTTGCGCGTTTCAGAGCATCGGCAAGAATATAGATGACTGCATAGCCTTCCACCTCATGCTCTTTCGGATAGAAGTTGTACTTGTCATAGAACTTCTTGTAGAATGCCTTGGTCGCTGGATCATTTGGATTTCCGGACCAGGCGGCTGAGGAAAATACATTCTCACTGAGGGGACCCAACTCGGTGGCTATGTCGGCAACACCAAAACCTCCACCAAATCCGACGAAGGCGCGAGGTGCCACCCCCATCTCCTTGGCCTGGCGGGTGAGCAGGATCGCGTCCGTCGTTGAGACGGCGACCATGAGCAGAAAATCTGGATTCTGTCCTTTAACCTTTGTCATCAAGGGTTTGAAATCGAGCGTATTGACGGGGTAGGCTTCGTCATTGACGATCGGTACATTTTTCGATTTGAGAAAGACCATGGCTGAATTAGCAATCGTTTTACCAAATACGGTATTGTCGTACGCGACCGCAGCGGATTTCGGCATTGCCCCCGATACGTCGCTGATGAATTTGTTGAAGGCTTGCGGATAGATCGACCCGGTCGGGTTGTTCCGGTATACCCACTCAAAACCCTTGGAGGTGATGATGTCTGCAGACGGGTGATCCACCACGTAAGGGGTCTTCAACCGCTGTGCCACCGAGGCGATCTCAACAGCTTGACCCGAGGCTCGCCCTCCGGTAAGGGCCAGGACTTTGTACTGGGTAATCAGTTTTTCAGTGACCGTGGCTGCCAGAGGGTTTTTTGCCTGATGGTCTTCAATGATAACTTCAATTTTCTTACCCTGGACCCCGCCCTTCCCATTGATCTCTTCCAGAGCCAGGTCATACGCTTTTTTGAATTTGCTCCCGAAGGGTGCATCAGGCCCTGTCATAGGTTGAGGAGCACCAATTTTCAGTGTATCCTGGGCAAAAGATGGAATGACCATTAAGGTTAAAAATAAAACAGCCATGACAAATACGAGCGACTTACGCATAGTATCCTCCTTTCAATTAAGAATAGATAAATGAATCAGAACCGACCTCACCCAAATGTTTAACTCCCTGCCTCCCCCCTTTCTTTCTATCAATCATACCCTCATTGAAAAAATGGAAATGGATTCTTTCTTCCTGCCAACGTGACTAAATTTTTCTTCTTCGATACGCCTTTCTTTGTGCGCGGCAAGAAGATCTTTTTCCACCTCCCGAATATGTCTCACCATTTCTTCATGGACTTTCTCAACATTTCTTTCCAGCAGCCCGGCATAGATACGCTTGTGGGCCTTTAAGACTTTCCCCGAGAACTCCTTCCCGGGCTTCAATATCTCTTTTGTATCGATGAGGAGATTCTCGACGAAATCAAGAATAAACATCAGGATTGGGTTTCCGGTGATGCTCGCAATGATTCGATGAAATTCAATCTCATCCTTCCGAGATTCGAAAGCAATATTGTTCTTCATGGTATGCTCGGATTCCTTGATCAGTTTTTCCAACCGAGTCAGATCTTCTTGGGTAATGGCAAGGGTCGCCTTTTCTGCGATATAGGGTTCCAGGAGTAGGCGGACTTCTGAAAGATCTTTGAGGGAGAGGTTTTTGAAAAGGAGAAAATTGGTAAAGGAGTCTCTCGCTTTTATCATATCGACTTCCGTGACAAAAGCACCTCCCGATACCCCTTTTCGAATCTCTAAAAACCCTAATACCTCTAATGAACGAAGCGCTTCCCGAAGGGTGGCCTTGCTAACCTTAAACTTTTCAAGCAGTTCCCTTTCGGAGGGAAGTTTATCTCCGGGCTTTAATCTTCCTTCGAAGATGGCGTTACGGATCTGATCAGTGATGTTTTGGGACACCTTACTGAATTTGACGGAGTCGAACATGAAGGACACTTTTGAAAAAGGCGCTTTAAAATTTGGTGGATGTATCTTACCGATACAGGAATGGTTTGTCAAGTCAAATATTATAATATTTATAATTTTTTATCTTTTTGGATCACCTCCGCATCTACCTCGCCTTTGAAGGTTTCGGCAAGCGCTTTCTCAAGCTTCTGAAAATCCTCCATTTTTTCAACTTCAACAACTAATTCTCTTTCATCCAAGACCTTCAATCTTCCATACTGATTTACAATCTCGATCGCCTTGGATGGGTCAACCGTAATCCACCCCTTCATACGGCGAACCAGCTCCTCCCCATTGAAGGCTCTCTCGATCTGGGTCCCTACCCTTCTTTTCTTTGCTTCCCACCCAATGACAGCGGGTTGAAGCACAACCGGGGTGACCGGGTCGTGCATCGCCGCACAGCGAAACCATACCTTTGCTCGGATCATTTCAAATCTCCTCCATGTTTAGTTTAAAATAATAGCCTTACCTTTTAATGTCAAGCTTTCAACCCTATATGATATTTGGTCTTTTCATTTTTGTCATTCCATAATCCGCAATCCCTGCCTGCGGCAGGCAGGTCCTATCTATGTAATCGTTTCATAATCTGTGTAATCAGAGATTTATGGACTTTTTCAGAAATTTCAAGCTGCTCGCCTTGACAGCCTAAAGATGGATAAGGTACTCTTCAAAAAGAATACTTGATTTTAAAGAGGAGTGGCTATGGATTTGCTCAAAGTGATAAAAGAGAGAAAAAGCATCAGGGCTTTTAAACCTGACCTTGTTCCAAGGGAGAAGATTGAAGAAGTTTTAAGCCTAACGATTCATGCCCCCTCTGCGATCAATCTCCAGCCCTGGGAACTTATTGTCCTGAGCGGAGAAGAAAAGGAGAGGTTGAGCCGCAGGCTGATCAAAGCATACCGGGAGAAACAGATCGCTTGCAGTCCTGGAAACGTCAAGCCTTTGCCCAAAACATACGGCAAGAGAGGCGCCAAAACCTTGGAGGCCATGCTCCCCTTCCTCAAAGAGATGGGGGCTGATCCTGACCAATTTATCAATGAAGGGAGTTGTAATTTTTATGGGGCCCCGGTGGCTGTCCTCATCTGCCTGGACGACTCCTTTCCAAAGGCCCGGATGGTAGATATCGGATTAGCCTTGGGATACTTTGTCCTGACCGCCCATGAATTTGGATTGGGGACATGCCCCATTGGTTTAATCGTTGCCTACGAAGATGAAATCAAGGACTTACTCAATATTCCTGATAATAAAAATGTCGTGATCGGTGTGGCTTTAGGCTATCCGAATTCGGATATCCCCATCAACCGGTTCAAATCCCCCAGAGACGAACTGAACAAATTCATAAGGTGGATTGAATAACTGAATCGAAGGAACCAATGAACAAAACCCTTAAAACATTGGCGCTTTTTACAAGCATCCTGATTCTCTTTCTCTTCATTCTATTTGTGGTGAACCAGACAGCACAGATCATTCAACTTGCCGTCAAGGTAAGTCTCTCCTTTGGAAATTTTATTTTTTGGGCTCTCCTGATCGTTTATGCCATCCTAATTTTAATCCCAGTATTTCTATTCATACGCTTGCCAAAATCCCTCAGACCCCCAAAAAGTGAAGACACCCCCGAATTTAATAAATATTTTGTCGAACTGAAGAAACGTCTGTCTTCAAATCCTCATCTTAAGGGTTCCGAACTCTCAACACGACAACAAGTCGAAGAGTCCCTGGTCTTACTCGCTAAAAAATCTGATGAGATCATCCAGCAGACAGCTTCAACCGTATTTATCGGCACTGCCATTTCTCAGAGCGGCCGGCTCGATGCCTTTCTGGTTCTATCTGCCCAATCCCGAATGGTGTGGAGGATCGCCCGATTGTATTACCAACGGCCGACGCTCCGAGATCTCATTCAACTCTACGCAAACGTCGCAGGAACAGCTTTCTTAGCCAGTGAGTTTGAAGACATAGATATCAGTGAACAAGTGGAACCCGTCCTGTCCTCCACCCTCGGAGCTCTGGCTGTAACGATTCCAGGAGTTCAATTGGCGGCATCCATCCTCGTGAACTCCGTGCTGACCGGTGCAGCGAATGCTTTCCTCACTTTGCGTGTCGGCATTATCGCCAGACGCTATTGTGGTTCACTCGTCATTGCTGAAAAGCGCACCCTCCGCCGTGCAGCCAGTGCAGAGGCAGCAAAATTACTCGGCTCTATTGTAAAACAGGGTACAGCCAAGCTTTCCAAGGCACTCTGGAAGGCCTCTAAAGGAAAAGTTGGTAATGTCTTTTCAAACATGAAAGAGTACGCGAAGGGAACAGGAAGTTCTCTTCTTGCCAAAGTGGGCCTTCAAAAAACCAAGGAAGCTCTTGAAAAACAATATGAAACAAATACCTCAAAGACAAAAGACCGTTCTATCAGCCCCTCAGAAGAACTTAAACCTGAGCAAAACCATCCAAAGTAATCCCTCATTTCGACTATTAAAATTCGCCAAAACTTAAAGCCTATTTCTGAATTGACACTTCCAGCAAATCAACAAAAACATGGAAAGAAGTTCGGATGATGTATTGGGCCAGGTTTTCTGAGGCCTCCTCCTCACCGGGCTGAATTCGGGGGTCCACGTAGACCTGGAACCCCGAATGCCTCCGGGAGCGAATCAAGACCATGAGATCCCGGGTAATCTTCCCCCTGGATAGAAGCATCGAGAGTTCCATCGCACCATGTCTATGGGTGCGCTAATCCAAACATCTATCTGGAATGGAGCAATAAATCAAGGCTGGCACACTGGGCAGGGAACAGGGGAAACGGGGCAAAGCCCCGTTCTCCTGGGATCCTAAGGGCGGACACGGACCAATCAAGCCGAAAGCTGGGACCCATCACGAACGTCTGCGCTTGAGGAAAGGCAGAAGGCCGCTTATTCCCATCAACAGAACGAGGAGAGGCGAACCCCAGGATGTGAAGAGAGGAACGGCAATCCCTGTGGTCTGCGGAAGAATAAATCGCGCCACTCCGCCCTGATCGAAAGTGAAGGTCTCGGCACACCAGATTTCGCCGGCCGGCGATAAGGCGATGCCTTGAGGATGGGAGTTTGGGTCTGCCAAAGCGACATACGAGAACGTCCCGGTAGATGGATTAAATCTGCCTATCGTTCCAGAGACAAACGCAGACATCCAAATATAACCGTAACGGTCGGCGACAAGGAAGTGAGGATCGATGAGATTCGGCGCAGTGGAATAGGGAGTGAACGTTGAGGAAGCGGGATTAAACCTGACCAGCAGGTTAGCGTGGTGGTCAAGAAACCAGATCTCCCCGTTCAGGACGATAATGCCGAACGGATCAATGGCCCCTGGATAAGGGTTGATCCAGAGATCGAAGTGACCTGTTCCCGGATTTAGGTGGCCAAGGCCGGCGCTTCCGCTCAATCTCCTCATGGTGAACCATATCGTTCCATCTGCTCCAAAAGCAATCTCATCCGGAGGATCAGGAAGGACTCCAGGTGGAGACGGGGCGAACCGCTGCCAGGTCCCCGAGGTTGGATCAAATCGACCAATGCAATAGTCTGCCCAGCATGTAAACCAGACCGATCCATCGCTTGCGACATTGATGCCGAAAGGCTGCGCAGGAAGAGTAAATACTCCGGCATCCAGAGGATAAGCGGTAAAGGCTCCAGTCGTGGGATCAAAACGTACGATTCGGTCTTCCGCATCTGCAATCCAAATTATGTCTCCAGGTCCACGGGCGATCGTATGAAATTGAGCAGGGATGAAAGGAGCTGTGTAGGAGGTTGTAGCGCCAGTGACAGGATCAATGGTGAACACAGCGTTTCCTGATGATGTATTCATCCAGACTGACCCATTATTGAGTACTACGATATCATATGGCCGATGGGGGCTTGTATCCCACTCCTGCAAAGACCCCACGAGAGGCTGTGCCAATGCAGTTCCAGCGATGAACAGCACCCCAACTACAAAGACTATCCTCTTTGCGATCGACTTCATAATCGGCTCCTTTCCAAATAGGCAGTCGTTAAAGCCTCCGGCTCGGGATCATGACCGCAAATCCCTTTCCATAAGCGATTCATGGGACAATGACAAAAACCAGAGTCGCAATTTCCCATTCAAATGATAACCCATTGTTTTCAAATGAGAGAAGTATATTAAAGGAGAAATGGCATGTCAACAAGAAAAAAAGAAACAGAAAAGTTGGCAAATGTATGCCTATTGGAATAGGGCGCTCTTTGATAACAAATCCACATGTGAAAGAACCAAATGAGGTGGGATGAAGAATTTTGAATTCTGATCCGCGAATATCTTGCCACGATGCACTCCTTCCGGGCAGTTTCGATATATGGAAAAGAAATCACAACCGCAGCATCCTTATGTTTATGACCACTCCAAATGTTCTATGAAGGTGAGAGTTTCAATAATCACGAGGAAGTGATCAACTTCAGGCTTCAGAATGTTGACAGGGTTTATTACTTCTCTATTTCAGTTTCACCTCAGGCTTGGATCCAAGATATCCCTCAAACCATCCCCGAAGAGATTAAAACCCAGTACAAGGGTAAAAATGGCTACCCCTGGAAATGCCGCCACATGGGGCGCATTCTGAATATACTGCCTTCCTTCGCTCAGCATGGCACCCCATTCCGGGGTTGGAGGTTGAGCCCCAAGACCCAAAAACCCCAGGGCCGCAGCCTGAAGGACCGCAGTCCCCATTCCCAGTGTCGCATAGACAATGATGGGTGGTAATGTATTCGGGAAAATATGGAGAGCGATGATTCTTAAATTCCCTCCTCCAATGGACTTCACTGCCTCCACGAAAAGCTGCTCCTTTAAAGAGAGCACGGAACTCCTGACCACCCTCGCATAGTGGGGGATATAGACAATCCCCACGGCGATCATGGTGTTGAGAAGGCTGGGTCCCAGAATCGCTGTGATGAAGATCGCCAGGAGAATCGCCGGAAAGGCCAACATGATGTCCATAGACCTCATGACGGGCTCATCGATATATTCCCCATAGAAACCTGAGAGCAACCCCAGGATCGTCCCTGGAATAAGAGAGATGGAGACCGCGATCAGGCCGATGATGATGGAAATTCTACTCCCGTAAATGATGCGGCTGAGGATATCGCGGCCCAGGCTATCCGTCCCAAAGGGATGGTCCCAGGAAGGTCCCTTCAATCGGTTGAGGGGCTCAGGGGTGAGCGGATTATAGGGTGAAATGGTCGGACCGATGAGGGCAAGGAAAATCAGAAAGGCAATGAGAATGAGCCCAATCGTGGCCGTCTTATTCTTCTTCAACCCCCTGACGACATCAACCTTTTCCATCGACTCTCAACCTCGGATCAATATAGAAATAGACCATATCTACAACCAGATTCATGATCACCATGATCACGGCAAAGAGGAGGAGGCATCCCTGGACAGCCGGATAATCCCTTGCCAGCAAAGAGTCCACAACATACCTGCCCAATCCGGGCCAGGAAAAAATAGTCTCGGTCAATACAGCTCCTCCGAGCAGGAGGCCGAAGTTCAGCCCGATCACCGTCACAATAGGGAGGAAGGCGTTCTTCAGCGCATGTTTGAAGACCACGGCTCCTTGGCTCAGCCCTTTTGCACGGGCTGTTCGAATATAATCCTTGGAGATCACCTCCAGCATACTTGACCGGGTCATCCTTGCGATGATGGCCATCGGAATAGTGGCGAGGGTGAAGGCCGGCAGAACGAGATGCTTCAATGAATTGAAAAAGAGATTCAAATCCCCCCTGAAAAGACTATCGAGGATCACGATCCCTGTGATGGAGCGATAGTCCAGCCCCATGGTAAATCGGCCCATCATGGGCAGGATACCTAATTTTACGGAGAAAAAGTACATGAGCATCAATCCGAGCCAGAAGATGGGCATGGAGATTCCAATCAGAGCCATGATCATAGAGACATAGTCAAAGAGGGAATACTTCCGGACAGCTGAAATGACTCCGGCCATGATTCCAATAAAGCTGGAAATAAGAATGGCGGCGATGGAAAGCTCCACGGTAGCAAGAAATCGGACAAAGATCTCCTCAAAAATAGGGACTCCAGACCGTATCGACATCCCCATGTCTCCGCTCAACAGGTTTTTGATATAAATGAAATATTGATAGAAGTAGGAGCGGTCGAGGCCCAGTTTTTCACGAATCCTGGTGACTTCGGATGGAGAGGCAAATTCCCCTAAGAGGAGATGGGCGGGGTCTCCGGGGATAAGCCTTAACATTAAAAAGACCAAGATGGAGACCCCGATGAGTATAAAGATGAGGTGAAATAAACGTCTTGAAATGAACCGTGCCAATAATTTTTACACCCTTAGTCACGGACACGGGGCCCGGACACGGTCACGATTTTACTTCTCCTTCCAGACCATCTGAAATGAATTTAATCCATTCGGTCGTAATGGAACATCATGCAGCTTCTTATTATAGATTCTGACAATCGTGGAATGGACGAGAGGAACCCAGGGTGCCTCCTCATGAAAG
>Ga0299912_10002673_pt1 | contig 14620 bp, 12 predicted proteins | sample RVTome_2_FD_207667 | JGI IMG/M metagenome (GOLD analysis project Ga0299912, IMG submission 207667) | Soil microbial communities from uranium-contaminated site in the Upper Colorado River Basin, Wyoming, United States - RVT95D214 (version 2) ... | reverse complement strand
CGCCTCAGTGATGGTAACCGTCCGCAGCTTCTCATCGATAGTGTAGTCGGCGTCCTTTTGGAGGCGGTGGGCAAGGCTGGCGAAGGTATAATACTGCTGGGCTGACTCCTCAGCAGCGCCACTGATGATGAGAGGGGTGCGCGCTTCGTCGATGAGGATATTATCTACCTCGTCCACAATGGCGTAGTGCAAGGGGCGCTGGACGCACTGGGAGAGGTCCACCACCATATTGTCCCGAAGGTAGTCAAAGCCGAACTCGTTGTTGGTGCCGTAGGTAATGTCGGCTTCATAGGCCTCGCGGCGGCTGACGGGGCGCAGAGCCCTCCAGCGCTCGTCGCCCGAATCGTATTCGGGGTCGAAGATGCAGGAGGCCTCATGCTGTAAGCTGGCCACGCTTACCCCAAGGGCATGGTAGATGGGGCCCATCCAGTTGGGGTCTCGTTTGGCCAGGTAGTCGTTGACAGTTATCAGATGACACCCTTTGCCCGTGAGCGAGTTCAGATATAAGGGGAGGGTAGCCACCAGGGTTTTGCCTTCGCCGGTCTTCATCTCGGCGATCCTCCCCTGATGGAGCACAACGCCCCCCATAAGCTGGACATCGAAGGGACGCTGGCCGATGGTGCGCTTGGCCGCCTCGCGCACGGCCGCAAATGCCTCGGGCAAGAGGTCGTCAAACGACTCACCCGCCCCTAACCGAGCTTTGAACTCATCGGTTTTGGCGCGAAGCTCGGCGTCGCTGAGCCTCTCGAACTGAGGCTCTAATAAGTTTATAGCAGCAACCGTGGGCTCCAGCCGCTTCAGTTGCTTTTCGTTGGAATCGCCTATAGCATTACTCAACCACTTAAACACAATCTATCACCTTGCTTATTCAAACACGCCTTCCACCGACTCCCCGTGGTGGATACGGCGGATGGCCTCGCCGATGAGGGGCGCTATGGAGAGGACGGTAAGCTTATCGATGCGCTTCTCCAGGGGCACGGGCACGGTATCGGTGACCACCACCTCTCTCACCGGGCAGGCGGCCAGCCTTTCGATAGCCGGGCCGGAGAGTAGGGGGTGGGTGGAGCAAGCGTATACCTCCTTCGCCCCCCTGCTCTGCAGGGATGCGACTTGCGCCACCAAGGTGCCCGCGGTAGCGATCTCATCGTCCACGATGAGGGCGCGCTTACCCTCGACATCGCCCATAAGCTCTTTCGCTTCCACGCGGTCGTTATGCCCCAAGCGCCTTTTTAATCCGACCGCTAATGAAGCGCCGAGCTTTTCCGCCAGCTTGGAAGCCCTTTTGGCCATGCCTTCATCAGCCGCTACCACTACCAAATCATCAAGCCTCTTCTCCTCAAAGTAACGGCTGAGCGTATAAAGCCCCGTTAGCTCGTCCACTGGGATATTGAAAAAGCCCTGAATCTGAGCGACATGCAAGTCCACGGTCACTAACCGGTTAGCGCCGGCAACGGTGAGGAGGTCAGCCACCAGCCGCGCCGTTATAGGCACGCCCGGCTCATCTTTTTTATCGCTACGTGCATAGCCATAGTAGGGCACCACTGCCGTGATCCTCCCCGCCGAGGCCCGTTTCAGAGCATCCAGCATGATGAGCAGCTCCATAAGGCTCTTTTGTACCGGCGAAGAAACGGGCTGCACAACAAAGACATCCCTCTGGCTCACATTTTCTAGGATGCGGACAAAGATATTTTCATTGCTGAATTCGAATACCTCCGCCTTCCCCAGGCCGATTCCTAGACAGTCGCAGACAGCCTGCGCCAGGGCCGGATGATTATTGCCCGTAAAGACCTTTATCTCGTCCAAATCTTTACCCCCTGATAGCATACTTTTCGCATATAGAAGCCACATTGATGAGAAACAGCCGATCAAATTACTATATCACAAACGCACAGCACAGGCAATTTTGGGAGCGAATACTGTTTGGCAACTTTCTTTTCTGTAATGCTAAGCTCCACAGGCATTTTGTCACTCTGAGCCCCACGGGCGAAGAATCCTTCCCAGGAAGGATTGTCGCCATTCCACACTCTCAGGCGAATAGTGCGAGCGAGGCCAAGTCCCCAAAGCGCACTATTGTAGGCAGTGAATAGCCCATGCGGGGAGTTAGCCCGCCAGGCGGTAAAAAGTAGCGAATAAGAGAGAACAAACGAGTACATGAGTAATACCATGAGCTGTAGCGAGGACACTAGCCTTCAAACCATCCAGCAGTGCAATTGACACGGCTTTCGAAGGGGGTGGTATAATCGGTCTTGGAGAGAGGATTCGGGCTAGTAGCTGGAGGAGGGAAGGAGCGAGCGTGAGTTCATGGTTTCGGGCGAGACGTGACGTGTGCTATGAGTGGGCGTTGGACTAGAGCTAGCAGAAAGGAGGGAGAAGGATGGCATTATACGATGGCAACGTGGGATATTGGTGCTGCGGGCCAGACGCATACCCAGGATGGTGTGACCCAGTGGAGACTCCACCTGCCTGTGGCAGTTGCAACAACTTCTTAGTGCAATGTTCGTGGCCCAAACTGGGAGATACTGGCTGCAATTACACCGACGGGTGCCTGGGACAGATCGAGGGCTGGTGTGGGCAATTGATAAACGTCTGCGCTTGGTGCTACGAAAGAACAATCTTTGATGTTCCTATCGTCGATTGCGGGCCAGATCAGAATTATTTTTGTTGGGAGCAGAGTCACGACTGTCTGTGGTGGCGCCCCCCACTGGCCGATCTGAGCCCAGCAGCTTTCAGCTTACTAGCTCCCATGGAGATGGGTCGAATCTCAGTAACAGTGGAGACACATTTTTGAGACGTATTGGGATTGACCACATAGTCTGGCAAGGGGGGAGGACAAGAGCATGGCAGGTATGTATCGCGTTGTCAATAGGCGGGATTTCCTCAAGGGCGCAGTAGCAGGTGCCGGCAGCCTGGCATTAGGCGTAGTGATTGCCACACGGCAACACAAGGTTTCATCTCAAGCCCTGCAAGCCAGCTCTGGCACGGAGTTCGTCGGCGGCACGGTACTAGAGGTCGGGGAAAACACAATCGTGACAGGCCGAAGCGGCGGTATCCTGGACAGGATATTGGTCAGCCCGGCAACTCGCATTTGGAAGGGTGAAGACACCGACATTGGCCACGTCGCACCCGGGGACTTTATCTATGCCCGCGCCGTACGCTTGCCCGACGCTGCTCTGGCAGCCGTAAGCATGTGGGTGAATATCGCGCAAGTTTTCGGAAAGATAACAACTGTAGGGAGAGGCTCGTTCCAGGTTCTGAGTGAGACCAGGGCCCTGGGGCGGCCTTCGATAGAGCGGATCGTCCTCACGAATGCCAAGACCCTGTATCTTCGCTCACCAGGTGCGGCGCGGCAGGGTGCGTTCGAACTCGTAAAGCAAGGTCTACTAGTCCAAGCGCTAGGCGTTGGTGAAAAGGACGGGAGGACTCTACACGCCACTCGAATCTGGCTCTCTCCCTAAGAAGCTCACCTAGGTGGTATCATCATGGCATGGTTTCTGCGCATTTCGCGAAAACGCGGGGAGCCTTTTTATTGGGCCACCGCCAGTTTAGGACTTCTGCTGGTACTTCTTTTGCTGGCTTGCGGCGGGGGCGAACTGGTTGCGTCTCCAGCCACGGGTGACCCATTGGGCATGCCGTCCACGACTTTGGCAATGCCAACGGTGACAGAAGTCCCTGCTCCCTCATCCAAGGGGGACCTGCTCGCCTTTTCCTCCGGCGAGAGCATTTACGTTATGTCCTTGGCGGACAACTCTACAAAGCGCGTCACTGACGGTTACTCTCCCTCCCTTTCCCCATCCGGACGTGAGGTCGCGTACTGCAAAGATCGCAACATTTGGGTAGTCGATATAGAGGGGAAAATGCCCAGCCTATTGGCAGAGGTCTTTTATCGGGATCCCGTGGAGAGCTGCTCATTAGGGGCGGCTTCGGTGGTCTGGTCCCCCGATGGCCGGTTTATCGTTTATAACCGCTCTCGCACCGGCGGGTCGGGCATCAGCGAAGTATGGGTTATGGACAGGGAGGGCAAAAAATCAACGCGCCTCCTGCAGAGTTCGGCCTTCTTACTACCATCTTGGGTGGGCGCGAACCAAATTGCCGTTTATCAAGGTCCAGGTAGAGAGGGCGGGATAATCACGCTGTTAAGTGTGGACGGACAGGAGCAGATGGTAATCCCTACACAATTACAGCGGGCCGCACTGTCGGCGCAGAAATCGCCTCGAGAGGACGTCTGGCTGCTGGGCCCCATCATTCCAGTTCTGGAAGGTGGAGACATACTGGTGGGCAGCGAAGGGACGTGGGACGTTATAGCTCAGGGCTTGAATCCGATATGGTCCCCGGACGGAGAACGCATAGCTTTTATTCATGATGAGGCCATCTGGATAATGCGCGAGGATGGGTCTGATAAGTACCAACTAGTAAACCTAGATCTGTTGGAGGGCAGGCCGAAAGGTCGCATGCCCCTGGTCTCTTCCTTTCTGTCTTGGGTCGCCCCATAGCTAGAGACAGCCCTAAGTCTGTGACTCCTCCGCAGTCGCCTCAACATTGTTTAACCGCAGCGAAGCGCTGGTCACGGGCGGCATGGAGGCAGCATACTGGACACGACGCAGAGGTAGATGAATAGCCAAAGCGGGTACCTGACTGCCACACCGCAAAAAGCAGCGAATAACAGAGAAGAAGAAAGAACAAACGAGTACATGAGTAATACCATGAGCTATAGCGAGGACACTAGCCTTCAGGGCAGCCGACAGTACAGTTGACACGCCATTCCGGGGGGGGGGGGGGTAATTGAGCTGGTAGGAGCTTTTTTGGGCTGGCAAGACAGCGGACTTGAAAGGGGGAAACATGGCCGTCCGAATAAAGGGAAGATGGAGGAAGAGGAGGCAGAAATGAGGGGAAAACGGTTTGTTGGGGGGACCATTGTTGCGCTGGCGGTCTTCCTTGTGGCGACCGGTGTGGCTCGGGCAGATTGGGTTACGGGTTTCTATTGCTGGGATAGCTATTATGTTGAACATTGGTGGGGAGGAAAAGCTCAGATCCAGCAAGGGGCTCTCTGGGATCAGTACCACGATGGCCAGAGATACACCCTATATCGAATCACGACTTCGGGCTATGGCTGGATACAGGTGGACAGCGAGTCAGAAGAGGCTGTCAAGAAGGAAGTGGCAACACTCTACAACTGGGAGAACGGCGTAGAATGCTCGAACATGTGGTATGATTACGTGTATCCTGGCGACACGTGGTGGCGTGATTATCCATTCTCGGATAGAGAGCTGGCAAAGCCGGAAGATCCCTACTCGGATGGCACCAGTATGGATTGGTGGTTTGTCTGGAACGTTGTCATTTGGGGTGATGGGTGTTGGGGGAATAACCCGAGGCATAGCGACTGGTTTTTCTACTCCATAACACAGTTTTATCACGGATATGGCTGTGATTAGATGAACAGGATCGCATGTAACAGTAATTTGGAGGAAATCAAATGAAAACGAACAGACTGTTGCTAACAGGCGGCGTGATTATTGTCGGATTGATAGGCGCAGCCTTGTTGTGGGGGTCTCTGGCCGGTGGAGAGTCAGTAGGCACTACGGCACCGGAGACGGCCTACAAGTACCTGGAGCATGTCACAAAGCATGAGTGGGACAAAGCCTACGTCCTTACTACCGGGGAATTCCAGCGGGTAATTCCTCTTGTCGCCTTTAAGAATGAGTTGGAGGCATCAGGGATGGCGGACACGCTTCTTAACTTCACGAGCAAAGAGACGAAGGTGGAGGGGGACACAGCAGAAGTCGAGGTTCTCGGTCAGGGTATCAATCCGGGCGATAAGACACCGGTGACTGGCTCGATGCACGTCAGTTTGCGTAAGGAAAATGGACAGTGGCGGGTTGACCCGGGGGTGAAGAACTTCCTGTCAATGAAACTGGAACTCCTGGGTCCTCTGGCTGTTTTCCAGCACAATGGCGTCTCCGTTTCCCTAAGGTCGCTCCTGCTGTATCGCGAGACAGGGCATCAACGAGCCCACTCTGATGTACGTCTAGACATAACAAACGACAGCGATCACACACTGCGATGGGACCTGCCAGTACCTGGAGCATCGGGGATTTATCTTCAAGATCTGGTCACAGGAAAGAAGTATTTGCGGCTGTCTGGCCAGGGGGCCAAGTTCAGAATTGGAGCAGCCTTTGAGCTGACCAGGGAAGATCCCGGTGTTCTAACCGCAGCACCTGGGACCCAGGGTACTGTTTACATCTACCTGGAGCTGGTGCCGGAAACCGTGGAAGAGTTTAACATGGTTCTCAGCGGCTTTTCCTTCCCCGATACTGGCGAGAGTTGGAGTGTTACATTTAGCGACGTCCCTTTCCGCTTCGACATAGCGCCGCAAGATTAGGGTGACGACGCGGTGGGCTAAGAGCATATGCTTGCTCAATCCTTACCCAGCGCTTTCAGGGTGACGTGTGCGGGGCGGTACAGGAATACCTATTCCACCGCCCAGCGCCGGCGTTTATATCTTGATCGTCTTCCATTTGCCTCTGGCGAAGCGCCACCAGTGGAGCAAAGGCACGCAGCCTTTTTGACGGAGTGAAAAAGGAGAAGTATCATGGGGAGAGGGACTTATCATGAGGATCCGGTTGGGGGTGCCGGCAATGTGAATCGAAATCGCAGGCGTTCGCATCGATGGCAGGTTTCCGTCATTTCAGCAGCAGTGCTGATGGTGGTGATGGGGTCCATCATGGGTGGTCTTGTTTTGGTTTCTCGCAATCCCTCGCGTCCGGGCCAGATGACGTCTCTTTTTGTACGGCCTGCATCGGGCACGGCGTCCAATATCCTTTCAACCGAGCAAGTGATTACCGTCGGGCAGACTACTGTGCGGCTGGTGAGCGTGGTACCATCAGCTTCGCAGACGGTGATTGAGCTTGTTATCGAAGACCCCTTCATCGCGCCTGGCTCGCCACCAACTTTCATACCGCCTCGCGGCAGGAATCTTTTGCTGGAAGGCTTCGCCACGACCGAAGTTCAACGCTCAGCGTCTGCGTCTGAGCCAGGTAGGCAAAGGCATGTCATGGATTTGGCCCCTTTTTCCGAACCAGGGGGGAAAGCGGTGTTGGAGATCCCCTATCTTATCAGGCGAAACCCGGAGACTAGGCGCCAGGAGCAAGTTCAAGGGCCTTGGCGGTTTGAGTTCGACAGGATACTGCCGCTGGTAGCCGCATTCGAGAAGCGATTTGTGGTTGATAAGGCGCTTGAGCTAGATGGCGTGACCGTTGCGCTAACCAGTGTCCATCTTTCCGACAGTGAGACTGTGGTCGAGTACCGCATCGAAAGCTCCCCGGACACCTTCCTCATAGAGACGGGCGTGAGCTGGCTGGAATACGACGGCAATACTTACAAAGGACAGGGCAAGGGCCCAGGCTCGACCAGTCCCAGTGATCGCCCGCACGTCGTTGCCTTTCCGGCTTTACCAAGGGATGTAAGAGAATTCAAGATATCCGTCCCGCCGCCGCTGGTGGCGCGGCCCAATGCCGCGGAGTTGACGCTGGAGTTGCCCTCGCGATCAGGGGGTGGCACCTATGCCCTGGATCAAGTAGTCCAGGTTGGCTCAGCTTTGTTCAGGTTTACATCTTTGACGGTTCTTGGCGGCCAATTCGAACTGTTATACGAACCTGCCAATGAAGCTGCCTCCTGGCTGGCGCTAGTCGAAGGCCCACCACCATGGGAGGATGCTATCGATGACTTGGGCAACACTTATGAGCAGAACTATTTTACTCTCTCGGGGTCTCGTGCGGAGGGCAAGAAACTCGTGTTCCTCGCGTCTGAGACGCTAAGGTTCTCTGGCAGCTTGGCACCAGCGGCTTCGCAACTCACCCTTCGTTTTAGCAGGATGGGGTTCTTCGGCAGTCAATTATTTGAGTTTACAGTAGAAGTGCCAGAATAGAAGTAACCCAACCAGCACACGCCGGCGCGGTGCCGCCACCGTGGACAACAATTATCCGTGTGACGGTGGACAGGCAATGGGGATACAGACAGCTTGAGCGTAATCCTTCACTGTGGAAGGATCGGCACAGCTACGGGTCGCTTTGTGGTGAGCCAAGAGCCTCAGCTCATCAGCGCTAAGAAGTAGCTCTCAATAGCCTGCTGCATCACCCAGCGCCGGCGCTTATATCTTGATCGTCTTCCATTTGCCTCTGGCGAAGCGCCACCAAACGAGAGCACCCCGAACATTGATGTCAAGAACCGCCCCTGTCCAGGCTCCGGCTGCCCCCAGGTGGGCTACTCGGGTCAGGAGAAAGGCCAGCGGTAGACGCACGAGCCAGATGCAAAGGGTCATGAAGAGGAATACCCAGCGCGTATCGCCGGCGCCGCGCAAGGCACCGGCTAGGGTATTGCTGGTGCCCATCATGGGCATGGCAATGGCCCATATCTTCACACCCAATGCGGATACTCTAATCACCTCCGGATCAGAGATGAAAATCGACGACAACTGGCGGCCAAAAAAGAACATGAGGGCGCCAACGACTGTCATCAAGATCATGGCGTATCTCTGCGCCAGGTAGGCTGCCTTTTCTCCAATCTCTGGCCGCCCTGCCCCCAGGGATTGTCCCACCAGGGCCATGGCCGCAATGCCAAACCCCCAGCCAGGCATAAAGGCGAACCCTTCCACCCGCATAGCTACCGCATGAGCAGCGTAAGTAACAGTGCCCAGGCTACTGATAATCACAGCGTAGATGGTAAAAGCTATCTGCATTTGTGCCTGCTCGGCACCAGCGGGCAGACCAATGCCGAAGATACGTCGCATTTCGCTCAGGTCCAAGCTTAACGCTCCTGAGAGCCGATACTTCAACAGGCCGCTCCCCTTGACCAGGACAGCGACGATCCCCAGCGCCCCTATCGCGCGCGAGATGGAAGCGGCTATTCCCGCCCCCAGCACACCTAAGGCCGGGAAGCCGAAAGCGCCGTAGATGAGGGTGTAACCAAGAACGAGATTTAAGATACTGACCACAATCATGACGAGCATGGGAGTCCTGGTGTCCCCAGCACCGCGGAGCACCGAGCCACCAGCGGCTAATATAAGAGAAGGGAGCAAAGAGGGGGTAACGGAGCGAATATACCTTGCACCCAGCTCCACCACATCCGGTCGGGCCCGCAGAAGGGCCATTGCCTGCTCGGCAAACAGCCAGAGGGGAACAGAGAACACTAAACCGAAAATGACCGCCAAGATGATAGACTGACCAACGGTATGGTTTGCTTCTTGAGCCTCGCCAGCCCCGACATGGCGAGCCACGATGGCCGTTGCTCCTACGACCACGGCGGCGAAAACGACCTGGGGCATGAATTCAGCCTGCTGGCCCAGACCGATGGCAGCCAGAGACGATGCCCCCAGACGACCTATGAGGATGGTATTTATGACGCTGCCAAAGGCGAAGAAGGTCTGCTCTACTACTACCGGCCAGGCCAGAGTCAGGATAGTCCGCGGCAGGTCCGCTTCCCTAAGCTCTACGATATTTAGGGAGCCTGCGCCTGTTCTATTCTCCGATTTTCCCACGCCGTCTCTACTTTCTCTCAGGCTTGGTTGCGTAGTCTAAGGCGATCCCTGGAAGTAGCTAGCAGGTCATCGTACTTTATCTGACAACCTTCGTACTGCGTATGAAAACCACACACTGTGCATCGTCCATGCCGGCAATCTGCAGTTTCCTTGCCTCTTATAGCTCGTTGGTACTCCCTCCGTAAGAAGGCAGTGCTTACGCCGCTATGGATATGAGACCAGGGCAGCAGTTCTGTCAAGGGGCGCTCACGGTGAGCGTAGAAGCTGGGGTCAAGGCCGCAGTCAGCAAGGGCTTGCCGCCAAATCTCGTAGTTGAAGCGCTCGCTCCAGGCATCAAAGGTGCAACCCAACTGCCAGGCTCGATGAATCACCTTTCCCAACCGACGGTCGCCTCGGGACAGAATCGCCTCCAGCAAGCTTGTTTTAGGGTCCTGCCAGGAAAACTGAACCCCACTCTTCCTCAAGCCGGATCTCAGAACCTCATACTTTGCTACAATATTCTCCTCAGTGTCCTGCGCCACCCACTGAAAAGGGGTATGCGCCTTGGGTATGAAAGCCGAGGCGCTGGCCCTTATGTGCAGTCGGCCTTTGGCGTATTTCCTCCCCACTTGACGCACTTTGTTAACAAAGTTGACAATACCCTCCACATCCTCAAAGGTTTCAGTAGGCAAGCCCACCATAAAGTATAGCTTGAGATTCGTCCAGCCCCTACTTAAAGCAGTTTCAGCGGTCTTCAGTAAGTCATCATCGCTTACGTTTTTATTGATAGCCCGACGCAGACGCTCGCTACCGGCCTCGGGAGCAAAAGTCAGGCCCGCCTTTTTCTGGCCACCCAGGGAGTCCGCTAGCTCTACCGAGAAACTATCCATGCGTAGGCTCGGCAAAGACACTCTGAGGTTTGCTTTCCGATAGCGTCTAACCAAGGTATCCACCAATTCCTCGATGCCTGCGTAGTCGCTGGTGCTCAGGGAAACTAGAGATACCTCATCATAGCCACAGTTCTTCAACAACTCACCTACCGCTTCTATCACTTCCTCTTGTGATCGCTCGCGCAGCGGGCGGTAGATGACCCCTGCCTGGCAGAAACGGCAACCACGGGTGCAACCTCGCTGGATCTCCACCGCCGCCCGATCGTGGACTGCTTCAATGTAGGGCACGATCGGTTTGGTAAGCGAAGGCATTAGATTCTCTATTAGGCGACGAACGACGGGCAATTTCGCTTCTGGTACTTGCGACACAATCTGAGCCCCAGTTCCATCAGGATGATAATTCACTCGATAGAAGCTGGGTACATAGATGCCGGGGATGGCGGCTGCTCGCCGCAGCAGTTCCTCTCTGCCAGCGCCTCCTTCCGACTTCCAGCGACGAAAGAGCTCCAGTAGTTCCAGAAATACCTCTTCACCTTCTCCGATGACGAAGAGGTCAAAGAAATCGGCCATAGGCTCCGGGTTGAGGGCGCAACCCCCCCCTGCTATTACCAAAGGGTGTTTTTCATTCCTCTGATGAGAGAAGACCGGTATTTGAGCCAGGTCAAGCATATTTAGCACGTTGGTGTAGGTAAGCTCATAGCCTAGGGAGAAACCGAGTATATCGAAGTCTCTAAGAGGACGCCGCGATTCCAGGCTGAAGAGCGGAATACCGGCCTCGCGCATCTCCCGCTCCATATCGCTCCAAGGGGCATAGACACGCTCGGCGAGGAGTTGAGGCTGGCGATTGACCAGGTCGTATAGGATCGCAAGGCCGAGATTGGACATGCCGATTTCGTACAAATCAGGGTAGGCCAGAGCGACCCTAACCTCTACGGCATCCCAGTCTTTTCTTACGCTGTTCCACTCCCCACCGGTATAGCGGCCAGGCCGACTTACTTTGGGGAGAACTCCCTCTAACCCTATCATCGCCACTCCTAATTGAGGCAAACTGATACATTATATCCCCCTCCCCTCTCCATTTCAAGGCATAAAGCCTGACCCGACAAAGCATCACTCCTTCCGTCACTTGGTTGCGGATTCATACTGTTTTCACAGTGTTAATTCACCCTCATTTCACCAATAGTTTTCATAATTTATTGCAGCAACTACAACCTTTTTATTCTCTAAAAAAGTCTCAGGAGTATAAAATGTCAAATTTGAGTCGAATAAGCGTCTTATTAGCAGTAGTTATCGCTCTGACCACTCTGACGTACCCATTGCCAAGGGCGCCCTTAGACGCTGCTATAGGAGAGTCAGATCCTTCCCCCGTTGCCACTACCCCATCTGAAGGTGAGATCGAGCCCACACCGACACTCTACTCTCTTATTCCCACATCAACGCCGACCTTGGAACCTACGCCAACCCCATCGCCTGTACCAACATTCACCCCGACTCCAATGCCAACGCCAACATGTACTCCCACGCCACAGCCAACTCCACCGCCCACACCTACATTGATACCGACCCCGACATTAACGCCTACACCTACACCCGCTCCTGCGCCCTCGAACTCCGAAAGGCTGGTCCTCGCCACCTATTATCCATGGTTTGACGACGGCGCGTGGTCGGTTCCCTGCGTCGCCTGTTTCCCCCTTACGCTTTACAACTCCGATGACACCGGGATTATACGAAACCACGTGCAGCAAGGCCTAAATCACGGGATAGACGGATTTGTGGTGGCATGGCAAGCGCCCGGCAACCGCACGGATGTCAACTTCAGGCAGCTCCTCGCCGCCTCAGCGGGCACCAACTTTAGGTCCACGATTCACTTCGAGACCAACTCGCCCGCCGTGGGCAACATGGGTGACATCGTTAACGCCTTGAAGTACTTCATAAGCGAATACGGCGGACATCCGAACATTTTGCGCCATCAGGGGAAACCCGTGATCTTCTTTACCGACATGGACAGGGTGCTGAGAAGACCCGAACCCGCCAGCACGGTGGAGGCAGTGGAGGCCTGGCGCGAGATCAGACGTCAGGTGGATCCAGAAAATCGCACTATCTGGATCGACGAAGGCGTCTCTCTTGCCTACCTTGACGTTTTCGATGGTCATTACTTGATCAACATCGCCTGGGCCAGCGCACCCTACTATAGCTCCCATACCAAGTGGCGGCGGGGCATCGATCAATACAACATCGCCCATGGAACGGCGAAACTGTGGATCGCTACCGCCGCGCCAGGCTGGAACGATACCGCCAGTTGCGGCAACCCGCGCTGCCCCACCTATCGCACCGGCAAACTCGTACCTACTATAGTCGACCGCAGAAACGGCCTCCATTATGCCGAAACCTTCGAAGCGGCTATGAATAGCCTGCCCGACTGGATCCTGGTCACCAGCTTCAACGAATGGTGCGAGGGCACTCAGATCGAGCCCAGCGCCTGCTACAGCGATCCAAACATGTACCTGAGCCTCACCAGGGAGCTGGCGGCGAGATTTAAGGGCTCTAATCCTTGACCTCCCCAAACCGGCCCTTACCTCCTCCTATGGCCTCCATGGAATAAGAACCTGGAGGCCATAGGAACTTTTTGACCACCGATTTCGTCCTATATTACAGCGAAGGTATTTATCTGGTTGCAAGGAGGAAATGAAACTATGTGGGCCAGAAAACTCGTTCCCATAGCTGTACTTATTATCTTGGTGCTCTTAGTCTCAGTCGCATTAGCCTGCGAGTTGGAAGAAGAAGTGCAGAGCTACATGGCCCTCACGCCGCGTTTGCTACACATCGGCGAGAAAGAGGCTGTCTCCCTCACCCTTTTCAAAGGGGACGCACTAGCGTCGGGGACAGTGGAAGTAGCTTTGGTCAAGGATGGCAAAACGGTTGTCCACGCCGATGGCAAGATCAAAGGCAAGGGCAAGGTCGAATTTACCATCCCCGAGATCGAAGAGGGAGACTATGAGCTGCAGGTCAAGGGGAACGGCTTCTCCGACAGGGCCAAAGTGAAGGTCGAGCAAAGCCTTCTCCTTTTCCTGCAAACGGACAAGCCCATCTACAAGCCGGGACAAACCATCCACATACGGGCCATCCTCCTCAATTCGGAGCTGAAGCCGGTGAGCGACAGCGTGACGGTGGAAGTCATGGATGCCAAGGGGATAAAGATCTTCCGCCAGGAGGCGGAGGCCGATGAGTTCGGCATGGCCACCCTTGATCTTCCCCTCTCCGAGGAGCCGAATCTCGGCGTTTGGAAGATAGTGGCCACGGCGCAAAAGAGTAGCACCCAACTGGACGTGAGGGTGGAGGAATACGTCCTTCCCAAGTACGAGGTCAGAGTGGAGCTAGCCAAGGAATGGTTCCTGGCCAGCGAGCCCATCGAGGGTAAGGTTAAGGGGGAATACAGCTTCGGCAAGCCGGTAAGCGGTGAGCTTGAGATCGTGGCCTCGCGGTATGTGGGTAAGTGGGAAGAATATGCCACCTTCCGTAAGAGGATAGAGGGGGAAACGGAGTTTCGCCTTCCCGCCGTCAAGTATGTGGCGGGAGTGCCCGCCGCCGGCGGTATGGGCAATGTAACCCTGAACATAGCCATCAGGGAGGAGGGCACCGACTATGAGGAGAAGACAACCAAGCTCCTCACCGTCTCCGCCACTTCCCTCAACATCAAGGTAATCCCGGAGAGCTCCGTATTCAAGCCCTCCTTGCCCTTCAATTTCTTAATCGTTACTGAGACCCCCGATAATCAGCCCCTGGAGGCCAAGGTTACCGTAGATATAACCTACCTCAACAAAGACTTCAAGGAAGAGAGTAAGGATAAGAAGCAGGTGGAGACCAAGGCGGGCAAAGCCATCGTAACTATAACGCCCCCCGAAGAAAGCGTCGCCTTGACGATAGAGGCCTCCGCCAACGGGAGCCGCGCTTCTCAGGCCGTTGAGGCGGGCTATTCCCCCTCCGGCAACTTCATCCATGTGGAGCAAATAAGCTCAGGCATCCCCAAAGTGGGGGAGGAAATAAGATTCAAGGTCCACTCCACCGCAGAGGCCGCCAATTTCTACTACGAGGTGATTTCGCGGGGGACGGTAGCCTTCACTGACTTCACCAAATCCAGCGAGATAGCCTTTAAGGCCACCCCGCAGATGGCTCCTGCCTCCAAGCTCCTGGTCTATCAAATACTGCCCAACAGCGAGGTGGC
>Ga0299912_10002672_pt1 | contig 14627 bp, 12 predicted proteins | sample RVTome_2_FD_207667 | JGI IMG/M metagenome (GOLD analysis project Ga0299912, IMG submission 207667) | Soil microbial communities from uranium-contaminated site in the Upper Colorado River Basin, Wyoming, United States - RVT95D214 (version 2) ... | reverse complement strand
TCGAGCTCGGTCCGCACCATCAGCACCAGTGCCTGGTCGTCGGCGGCCAGTAGGTCTTCCTTGCCCGCCCGGGCGATGAAGGCCCGGATCAGAGCGAATCCATCCGGCGCACGATGGGGGAACTTGGTCGAGGTCCAGGTGCAAGCGAGGATCGGCCGGCCCTCCGCCTGGGGGACGATGTAGCCGTAGCCGTCCAAAGCGCGCGGGAAGGCGGAGAGGGGAAACGCCAGCGAGACTGTCGCGGTCGAGGTGTACTGGATGCTCTCCAGGTCGGCGGACATCAGGGGATCGAAACCCTCGACCAGGCGCGCGCTGACGAAGGCCGGCGTCGCCAGGATAACGGATGATGTTTCGATCCGGTCCAGCCCGGCGAGATGGATGCGGTAGCCCTCGCCCGGCAACGGCGCTACTCTGACGGCGGTCAGCCCCTTGCGAACATCCGCGCCCGCCAGCCGCCGTTCGAGCGCCTCGATGATTTCCGCCAGGCCGGTCCTGGGTGTGAGGAAGGCGGATGCCGGGCGGCGCGGCGCCTGCTGATGTCCATTTCCCTTGTGTCGCCGGGCATGGAGCATCCCGCGCGTCAGACTGCCGTGCCTGAGCTCGGTCTCCCGCAACTGGGGGAAGGTCGCGGCCAGGCTTAGGCGGTTGCCATCGCCGGCGTAGATGCCGCCCATCAAGGGCTCGACCATCCGATCGTAGACTTCCCGACCCAATCGACGCCGCACGAACGAAGCCAGACTCTCATCGGACCCCGGCGCCTTCGGCGGGATAAACGGCTCCAATGCCATGCGCATCTTGCCGAGGGGTGAGATCAGCCTGGTCCTGATCATTGGGCCGAAGTGGGAGGGGATCAGCCCGGTCAGCCCCTCGGGCAGGTCGAACAGCTTGCCCTCCCGCAGGATGAAGGTCCGTCGTCGGTCGGGGTTTGTGCCTTCCAGGCGGCCCTCCAACCCCAGCTCGCGGCAAAGCCCGACGCCGCGCGGCTTGTACGCCAGGAACGTGTCAGGCCCGCCCTCGATCACGAAACCGTCGACGCGCTCGGTGAGGATCTTGCCCCCCAGGCGCGTGTCCTGCTCGATCACCGTCAACTTGATCTCGGGCCGATGTTGGACGAGCCAGCGCGCCGCCGCCAGGCCGGCGATGCCGGCCCCGATCACGACCACGTCGCGTTTCGTCGACGGGATCACGTGGCTCACAGCGCCGGCGCGCGCCATCGGCGAAGCCGATTGGCGAACGGCGGCTGAAGCTTGTGCCCGGCGTTGAAGGCGAACCAGCCCAGCTCGGCGCGCACCGCCTGGTCTCTTAGCTCGGTCGATCCCCAGATGAACGATGCGCCCATCACCCCCAGGAGCGCCGAGATCCAGACCGGGGCCATGAATAGCGATGCCAGAACCATCGCGGCGCCGGCCGCCATGACGTACGGCCACCACAGGTAGCCGAAGTAGTACTCACCACGGATTACCCAGACGAATCCCAGGCCGATGATGAGCAACGTGACGACGCCCAGGGCAGGTCCAAAGAGATTCATGCACCTCGCCTCCCGACGGACGTCGGAGTGTGCTCAGGCATACCGGCGTGGCCGGTCAATTCCTCCGAGCGCAGAGGATGCCCCACTGGCTCGCGCGCCAGCCAGTCGACGGAGGTGGCGGTCCCGTCGGCGAGGAGCCGTGCGTGCCGCGGGTTGGATGGGTTGGCGGGCGCATGCCCCGCGGCCACGCGACGGGCCTGGCGGGGGAGCTCCAGCACGTCCCACAGGACCGTCATCCCCAAGATACCCAGGCCGCCCGAGACCATCGGGCTGGGGCTGAGCACCGCCCCAACCTCGAGGCCAAACCCGATCAGCGCCGCAAGTACCATGGGAGGCCCAAGCGTCCTGGACGTGGATTCCACCTTGCGGACGCAGACATGGCCCATCCAGACACCCAGGAACGCTGCCAGGGCAGCGACAAGCCCAATGAGGTTGAGGCTCACTCTCCCGACCCCCGCTTCCAGGAATGCACGAGCTCCACGACCAGGCGCACGTTCTCGACTGGGGTTTCGGGAAGGATCCCGTGGCCGAGGTTGAAGATGTGGCCTGGCCGATCGGCCACCTGCCGCAGCACGCGCTGGACTTGCTTACGCAGTTCATCGGGCGGCGCGAGCAGGGCGGCCGGATCGAGATTGCCTTGCAGGGCCACCCCTGGCCCGAGGGCTTGCCTCGCCCAGGCCAAGGGCGTCTTCGAATCCACACCGATAACCTCGCCGCCCGCTGCCTTCATCATAGGCAGGAGCAGCGACGTCCCGGTGCCGAAATGAATCGCCGGCACCCCCGTATTCTTCACCGTATCAAGCACGCGCTGCGAATGCGGTTGCACGTAGGCAGCGTAGTCCTCCGGGCTCAGGCAACCCACCCAGCTGTCGAAGAGCTGAATGGCCTGTGCGCCGGCTTCGACTTGCGCCACGAGGTAGTCGGAAACCAGGACGGCCAACTTGGTCATCAACTGTCGCCAGGCCTCGGGTTGGCTGTACATGAACTGCTTCGTCTTGGTGAAGTTGCGCGAGCTGCCACCCTCGATGGCGTAGCTGGCGAGGGTGAAAGGCGCGCCGGCGAATCCGATCAGCGGAATCCTGCCGCCCAGCTTCTCCCGCACCAGCCGGATTGCCTCCAGCACGAAACTCAAAGACTCGTGCGGATCCACGGGAAGCAGACGCTTGACGTGTTCGGCCGCGGAAATCGCGTTGCGAATGACCGGCCCCTCACCGGCGGCAAACTGCAGATCGATCCCCATGGGGATCAATGGGAGGAGGATGTCGGCGAAGAGGATGGCGGCATCGATATCGAAGGCGCAGACCGGTTGGAGGGTGACCTCGGCGGCAAGCTCCGGCTCCCGGCAGATGTCGAGCAGGCTGTGCCGCGCCCGGATCACCCGATACTCGGGCATGTATCGCCCTGCCTGGCGCATGAACCAGACCGGCATGCAATCGACGGGCTCACACCGGCAGGCTCTCATGAAGCGGGAGGACTGACCGAGGTCCAAGCCGGTCGCCCCGCGTCCTTCGCCTCCCGGCAGGTTCTCAAGCTGGGTCATAGGCACACGCCGGGTCGGTCTCGAGGTAGTCGCCGGTGACGGCGTAGGCACGCCCTCTCTGCCCACCGCACACGACCTTGTACGGGCAACGACCGCAACGACCCTTGAGCTTGGCGGGGTCGCGGAGATCGCGGAAGAGCGGGTGGTTGCGATACGTCTCGACGACGTCCACCTCGCGCACATCGCCGGCTGGGATGGGGAGGAAACCAGAAGGCATGATCTCGCCCCGGTGGGAGATGAACAGGAAGCCGCGACCGTCGTTGACCCCCTTGGTCGGCCGGTTCAAGCCGTCGGTGTACTGAAAACCGGCTCCCTGAAACGTGAGTGACCCTGCCGCAACCTCCGGACCGCCGTCGAGGAGGGATTGGCGCTTGCGTTCGATGGCCACCCGCCGGTACATGGGCGCGGCCGTGGCCTTGATGTCGAAAGAAGATGCCTGGGACAGATCGTAGAGCCAGTGAAAGACCCCTTCGTGCTCGTGCGCGGTGATCATCTGCTCCACCTGGCCGCGTCCGGTTGGGACGAGGAAGAAGACGCTCCACTGAACGGCGCCGACTTCTTGGACAAAGCGCACCATGTCCTCCAGACGATCGACGTTGTGCCGACTGACGGTCGTGTTGACCTGGGCGCTCAGGCCGACGGCCTGCGCATTACGCAGGATTCTCATCGTTCGCTCCCAGGAGCCGCCCACTCTCCTGAAGCCGTCATGCAGCTCGGCATTGGGCGCGTCCAGACTGAGGGCGATCCGCCGGATGCCGGCCTGCTTGGCCTGAGCTAGTCGCTCCTTGGTCGGCAGGGCCGTGGCAGTCGGTGTGAGCGAACAACGGAGTCCAAGGCCGGCTGCATGCCCTATCAGATCGAACAGGTCCGGCCGCATCATCGGGTCCCCGCCGGTAAAGATCACGATCGGGCTCCCGAAGGCCTTGAAGCGTTCGAGCAATCGGTAACCATCCTGGGTGGAGAGCTCGCCCGGATCGCGCCGATGCTGTGCGTCGGCGCGGCAGTGAACGCAGGCGTAGGCGCAGGCGCGGGTGATCTCCCAGGCGATGGTAAATGGTGCCTGGTCGAAGTCGGCCTCGGCCATGTGCTGGTCGTGCAGGCTTCGGTCGGCGGATGCCTGGACGCCCAGGTTCAAGCCAGCCATCGGACCGCATCCTTGGCGTGGTAGCTGATAATCAGGTCGGCGCCGGCGCGCTTGATGGCCGTGAGGATCTCCAGGACGACTCGTTCCTCATCCAACCAGCCGTTGGCGGCGGCCGCCTTCACCATGGCGTACTCACCGCTTACGTTGTAGGCCGCCAGCGGCATCTCCGGGTAGCGGTCGCGCACGAGGCGGATGATGTCCAGGTAGGGCAGGGCGGGCTTGACCATCAAGAGGTCGGCTCCCTCGGCCACGTCCAGGGCCGTTTCGCGCAGGGCCTCGCGCGCGTTGGCCGGATCCATTTGATGTGTCTTGCGGTCGCCGAACTTGGGTGCACCCTGGGCGGCGTCACGAAACGGCCCATACATGGCCGAGGCATACTTGGTAGAGTAGGAGAGGATCGGCAGGTGGGCGAAACCGGCGCCGTCCAACGCCGAACGGATGCCGGCGACCATGCCGTCGATCATGCCCGAAGGCGCCACTATATCGGCGCCGGCCTCCGCGTGCGAGACCGCCACCCTGGCCAACACCGGCAGCGTCTCGTCGTTCAGCACGTAGCCCACAGGCAGATTCGGCTGGGGCCGCGAGCCGTCGACGCCGTTGATGAGGCCGCAGTGTCCGTGGTCGGTGTACTCGCACAGGCAGACATCCGTGATGACGACCATTTCGGGGACACACGACTTGATCATTCGAATTGCCTGCTGGACGATCCCGTCGGGGGCGAAGTTTTCGATCCCGATGGGATCCTTCGAGGCGGGCAAACCAAACAGGAGTACAGCCGGGATCCCCAGGCCGGCCAGCTCCTCAACCTCCTTGGCGAGCGAATCCACAGACCATTGAAAGACCCCCGGCATCGAGGCGATCTCGGCCCGGACCTTGCGACCATGCGTCACGAACAGCGGGGTGATGAAGTCGGCCGGTGCAAGCCGGGTCTCGGAGACCATCCGGCGGATGCCCGGATTCAGGCGTAGCCGGCGCGGTCGAAGCTGGCTGGGCAGCAGACTCACGCGGGTCGGATCGACAGCCATCGCTTCTCCTTCGGATCCGGTTGAGGGGTTGAGAAGTGCTTCTCGAGTGCCCTCACCAATCCATCGATCGTGTATTCCTGGGCGGTCAGATCGACCGGCAGGCCGAGTGCCTTCGCGGTGGAGGCGGTGACCGGCCCGAGGCATGCGATCACCGCGGCGCCGAGTGGAAATCCTTGGCCTCGGTTCGGAGAGGGCATTCCGACGACGAGCTCGACGAAGTTGCGTACCGTCGAAGACGAGGTGAACGTGATCGCGTCTACGCCTCGCGCGAGCTCGGCGAGTCCCTCGCGATCGGGCGCCGCAGGAAGGGTGCGGTAGGTTGGGATCTCCTCCACCTGAGCCCCGAGCGCGACCAGGCCGTCCGCCAGGGCCTCACGAGCGGCTTCCGCTCTCGGCAGCAAAACGCGTAGGCCCTTGCGCGGCTTTAGCCCATCGACCAATGCCTCGGCGATGTACTCGTCCGGGATAAGATCCACCCGGCCGCTGCGCTCGCGGATGGCGGCGGCTGTGCCGGGCCCGATCGCCGCCAGGCGAACACTCGGCGGGAAGACAAGGGTGGCGTCTGGAGCAGATGCCAGCCGCGACCAACGGTCCCAGAAGATGCGCACGCCGTTACGGCTGGTGAAGACGACCCAGTCGTACGAAGCCAGTTCCTGCAGGGCCTGGTCAAGCCGTGCCAAGTCATCCATAGGGGCGATCTCGATCGTCGGGAACAGGATCGGGACCGCACCGGCTTCGGCCAACCGACTCGCCATCTCGCCGGCCTGACTCCGCTCTCGGGTCACAACAACCCGCTTCTCGGCCAGGCTGCTCATTGCAGTAGCTCCTGGGCGCCCTGACGAAGCGCATCCTGAGCCACTTGCTGTCCTAGCCGGATAGGATCGGGCCCTTGCCGCGTGATCCGGATGAGGCGCTGCCCATCGACCGAGGCGACCAGGCCCGTCAGTTCGATCAGGCCGGACCCATCTTCGGAGACAGGATGGGCGTACGCCGCCACCGGTGAGGAGCAGCCGCCTGCTAGCGTGGAGAGGAATGTTCGCTCGGCGTCGACGCAGGCCCGGGTGGGTGCGTGTTCGATGACCGCCAGGATGGACAGGGTCCGTTCATCGTCGGCGCGACATTGGACGGCCATCGCCCCCTGTCCCGGCGCCGGAAGCATGATCGCTAGCGGCAGTAATTCTGTCACCTCCTTCCAGAGGTCGAGACGCTTGACGCCGGCTCCCGCCAGCACGACCGCGTCGTAATCGCCACCGAGACCCTTGCGGACTCGCGTGTCGACGTTCCCGCGCAAAGGGATCATTGTCAGGTCGGGCCGTGCCGCCATCAGTTGCGCGGCGCGCCGCAGGCTGGAGGTTCCGACACGTGCACCCGCCGGCAGCTCCATCAGCTTCAATCCCGCCTTTGAGATGAGGACATCGCGGGCATCCTCCCGCGGGCTGATAGCCCCCAACCGGAGTCCTGCCGGAAGGTCGACCGGAAGGTCTTTGAGGGAATGCACGGCGAAGTCGATCTCACCTGAGAGCAAGGCTTGCTCGAGCTCGGCGGTAAAGAGCCCTTTCCCGCCGATTTCCGGCAGTGGGCGATCCAGCAAGACGTCGCCAGCCGTGGTCAGAACCTTGGTGTGCAGGGTGAGGCCAGGCCACATGTCGCGGAGCCGGGACATGACCCATTCCGATTGCCAGCGGGCCAGCCGCGAGGCGCGCGTGCCCGCTGTCAAGACGGATCGACCGACAACGGGCTCGGGAGAAGGTGTCACAGCCTGGTTCCTGCCGAGTCCGTCCCGTCGAGGCCGAACAGGCGCCGTACCAGTTCGGCGTACTCGGCGGAATGACCGGTGTGGCCTTCCGCTTTCAACTGCAGGGTGGGCGTGTGCAGGATCTTGTTGATCAAGGATTCGGTCATTGCCTCGATCCGACGGCGTTCGGACTCATCCAGTTGCGGCATGTGTCGGAAGGTACGGTCGACTTCGGATCGGCGCAGAGCTTCGGCCCTCGACCGTAGGTCCACGATCAGTGGTCGAATCTCCTGACCGCGCATCCAGGCGGCGAAGGCCGCGGATTCCTCCACCACGATGGCCTCGACGCGCGGGATCTCTTGGTGTCGGGTGGCCAACGCCTCTTTCACGTGGCCTTGCAGGTCGTCGATATCGAAGTAGCGGACTTGGGGAAGTGTGGCGACCCTCGGATCGGTGTTGCGCGGCACGGCGATATCTACGAAGGCCAGAGGCCGATCGGGCCGGCCGGACATCGCCTGCCCGGCCATTTCCTCGTCGATCAGGATATGCGGCGCGCCGGTGGAGGTGATGACCACGTCGGCGTCCCCCATCGCGGGCACGAGATGCTGGAAGGTTAGAGCCGTGGCGCCCCAGCGACTTGCCAGGCTCGCCGCGCGCTCGCGGGTCCGATTGATGACGACGATGTCTGTCGCGCCGCGCTTGCGCAGCGCCTCCACGGCGAGCTCGGCCATCTCGCCGGCCCCGACCACGAGCACCCGGGCACCCTCCAATTGACGGACCGATTGCTCCACCAGGCGGACGGCGACGGCGCTGATGCTGGCCGGGTTGCGACTGATGGCGGTCTCGGTCTGCGCCCGTTTGCCGGCCCGGATCGCCGTCTGGAAGACGGCGGAAAGGAGAAGGCCTGCGGTGTGTTGATCGCGCGCCAGCTCAAGCGCGCGCACGACCTGGCCGAGGATTTGCGGCTCGCCGAGCACAAGCGAGTCCAGTCCACTGGCTACCCGGCACAGGTGATCCGCCACGGCGTGGTCCGCCATGCGGCACAACCAAGGTTCGAACAGACTTGGGTCGGTCTCGCATACATCCGCCAAGAGGCGTGCCAGCCCGCCGAAGTCGGGACCCTCGGCGACCGCGTAGATCTCGGTGCGGTTGCAGGTCGAGAGAATCGCCAACTCATGGAGACCTCGGGGCCGGGACTCTCTACCGCTGACCCCGCGGGTGAGTGCCTCTTCGACGGCGGCAGAGGAGAGCGCCAGCCTTTCCCGAATCTCGACCGGTGCCGTATGATGGGTGATGCCTAGGCAGAGAAGGCTCATCGGTCTTTGGCTCGGTCGTAGGTCTCTGCCAGCGATAGCTGGACTTCGTTCAGCACCGTGTTGATGCGACGCACCATATCGGCGTTGGCTTCTGGTCGCACGTGAGCGGCCTCGGGCAGTCGGAGGGCCGCCTCGAGCATCGTGTCACGGAAGAAGAACAGGACCTCTAGCGCCTTGGCCAGGGGAAGACGGAGGCCGAGGGCGTTCTCGGCGTGCTCACGCCCGATCAATCTGGCCTCCTCCAGCAGATCCTCGCCACCTTCGGACAACGAAAGGTACTTGAGCAGGACCTGGAGCATCCTGCGACCCAGTTCTCGCTTATGCTCTCGCTCTCCCTGGTCGAACGCGGCTAGCCACTGATTCTGTTGACCTTGGTCCAGCCGGATCCTGGTCTGGGCCAGGGCTTGATCCGACCACATCTGCTCGAGGCCGGTGATGACTTTCAACCGGCGGCGCTGCTCGGCGAAGCGCTCGATGTCCTCGATCGAGAACCGGCGGTGGCGCCCCGGCGTGAGGAGCACAGGAATGTCGCCGTTATCGGCCCAGCGCCGCAAGGTCGTGGGGTGAACGCCCAATCGGCGCGAGGCTTCCCGAAGGCTGAGCCAGTCCTGCCCCGACATCGAAGAAGTCCCCCCCTGCTCGAATCGGCGCCCAGCAAGGCCGTGAAATCTAACTATTCCTATGCACTTGTGCCAGAGGTTACATGGCGGCTTCTATTTGGTCAAGGTTATCTTCGTCATCAAACCGCCAAGATGAATGTCATAAACGAGAGTATGACAATGCGGGATTGATGGGGTGTGTACCCCATTGTTGCCTTCTGCGGCGCGGGTGTCTCCGTTCCCACTGGGCCCGGGCGGGCACTCTGTTCAATACGTGGTTTCGGGGCTTGCTTGCATGTGCGGTCTGCCGAAGGCAATACGCATGATCGCCTAGCGGTGTCGGCAGAAGTGTTTGCTGGCTTTGCTCGTGTGTCGTGTGATGGTGAATGCAAACCCGCGGGCGATGGTGGTGCTGGCGAACCAGAGCCTAGGCTGTCTTTCTATCCCATGCCCTTAGACGGAACTCATGACAACGCATGGGGTTCTCCTTGACTCGAGGAGACCCTCAGACGCCCTTTCATGATGACCCTCGTGCAGGAGGCGACGGCGGGATCTGAACCCGCGCATGGCGATCATGCAGCGGCCGGCACCCTAGCCCTAGACTGTACTCTCAACGCTGAGACGTAACAATGCGACCATTGCCTCCAAGGCGCGCGCGTCTTCTCACTGATAGCGGCTCACATGAGCAAGCAACGGCGCACACGAAGGCTCGAAGGCATTCCTTCGCGACAGTCCTTGTCATGAGAGTACCGTGCAGCCTGGTACTTTCATGCCAAAGAATGTAGCGATCCACTCAGGCAATCGGTCAGGAGGAATCAGTCGCCGAGCATCAGTCTGGTCCGGATGAATGCGGATCAGGAGGATGGAGCGAGGCAGGCAAGGCACCCTCTTGTTGCCTGTTGTTGCCTGCAGTTGCTTAGAGGCGACGGTGGGATTTGAACCCACGCATAGGGGTTTTGCAGACCCCCGCCTTACCACTTGGCTACGTCGCCGAAAGAAGATGTCAGCTCTCAGTTGTCAGCCCTCAGCGAGACCAAGGACATGGGGTGCGCTGGCTGACCGCTGATGCTGACACTTGCACCCCGTCCGGGCCGAGAGCCCCGGCCCTTCGGGGCGAGACGGCCTGCTCTGCCCTGCAGTTGACGACTAATGATGAGGGCTGCCTGCACTCGAGCCCCCATCCGGCGCAAGTGCAGGTGAGGCTGACAGTTTGCAGAGCGGGCGATGGGATTCGAACCCACGACCTTCTCCTTGGCAAGGAGACGTTCTACCACTGAACTACACCCGCATGCTTGCACGTCGAAGGATACCGTGAAGTAAGAGGGGTGTCAAGGAATACCGCATCCAGGCAGGCTCACCACTCATCGCGCGAGCTGCCGGACCCGCTCCAGCATTGCGTGAGGTGCCCGTGCCGAAGTATCATGTTCCCCAATGGAGACTCACGCGCCGGGCTTGCCGCCCGCTCAACCTGCCCCCGCCTCCGGCGCATCCCGATTATTGAGCGGATGCGCGCTCATCCTTCTCACTGCCTGCTGCGCCTTCTACCTCTCCGGTGCGCTGGTTCGGCTCGCCACACGCGGCGAGCTCGTCCTGCGACAGGCCGGCCTCGAGGAGACGAGGCTCTGGCTCGTCCGCCAGCCTGAGTCCAGCGGCCTGGGGCTTTCCGATAGCCGTCGGATCTCTGGCGAGCAAGCCGAGAACCGCGTTTGCCTGCGCACCCGCATCCGCTTCCTGCTCTTGCGCAGCGATGGCTCCCGCACCGCCTTGGAGGAGTGCCGCTGCTACGATCTGCGGGGCGAGGCCTGGATCGCCGGACCATCCTGCACGGCCCCGGGCGGGCTCCCATAAGGCCCCATGCCACATCCGCCTGAACTCCCCCTCGACCAGATTCTGACCGGCGATGCACTGACGATCCTGCCACAACTCCCGTCGGCCAGCGTCGATCTCGTTTTCGCCGATCCTCCATACAACCTGCAGCTCTCCGGGGAGCTGTTCCGACCGAACATGACAAGAGTCCAAGGCGTGGAGGAAGACTGGGATCGCTTCCGGAGCTTTGGTGACTACGACGACTTCAGCCGAGCCTGGCTCACGCAGGCACAGCGTCTGCTGAAGGACAGCGGCAGCCTATGGGTCATCGGCACGTATCACAACATCTTCCGCCTGGGGACGATCCTGCAGGATCTTGGGTTCTGGATCCTGAATGACATCATCTGGATTAAGTCGAATCCCATGCCGAACTTCCGCGGGGTGCGCTTCACCAACGCCCACGAGACCCTGATCTGGGCCGCTCGCTCCCGCCATTCACGCTACACATTCCACCATCATGCCCTCAAGGCCCTCAATGATGACCTTCAGATGCGCAGCGATTGGACCCTGCCGACGTGCACAGGCCGCGAACGGCTGCGCTACCAGGGTGAGAAAGCCCATCCGACGCAGAAGCCGGAAGCGTTGCTCTACCGCGTCCTGATGGCCAGTACGAATCCGGGCGATGTCATCCTCGATCCCTTCTTCGGGACAGGCACCACCGGCGTCGTGGCCAGGCAACTGGGACGCCATTGGATCGGCGTGGAGCGAGAATCCGCCTATGTCACCCTGGCCGCCCAGCGGCTGGCGAAGACCGAGAGCCGGCATGCCGAGGATCCAGCCCTGCGGAGCGAGCGCGGACGTCGAGGCGATCCGCGTCTGCCCGTGGGCCGCCTCCTGGAAGCCGGGCTGCTGGCACCTGGGCAAGTGCTGTACTTCGAGCGGGATCGGGCCTTGGCGGCAATGCTGCGCGCCGACGGCCATCTCCAGCGCGGCACCGAGAGCGGCTCGATCCACCAACTCGGGCGATCCCTGGCCGGCGGAAGTCCCTGCAATGGTTGGGAACACTGGTTCTTCGAACGAACCGACGGCACGCTGGGTCCGCTCGATGAATTGCGCAAGGAGCTGCGCCGGCGGGACAGCGATCCACAAGACTAGGCTCGCTGGAGGTCGGGGAGTCAAGTCGCGCTATCTGCCCCGACCCGCGTATTTGGGCGAGGCAGCCTGCTAGGCCGCTTCGCCAGAGCGGATGCCAACCACATGAGTCGATCAAGCGAGGCGGCGAGACCCTTTCAGCCATGGGGCGCCGCACTCACGCTCGCGCAGCCGCAACTTCCCCGCCACGCGCCGCGTCGGCCCGCCTCAATTCATGCCCCTGTGCCGCCTCCACCCCAGTCGTCGCCGGCGGCACGGTCCATGCGCGCCTCATGCTCGCGAACCGTTTCGCGGGCAGCTTCCAGTGCCTGCACGAAGAGCACGCTTTCTCCGCCTACGACCCCGCTTGCCTGACGGTCGGCCTCGGGGATGACCTCGGCCGTCTTGAGCATCGTCAGGGCCGCGTCGATCTGCTCGGCCTCCCCGGCGAAATCTTGGTGGAGTTCGAACAGATACCAGAAGAGTTCCACGAGCTGTGCGGAGTTGAACTTGTCGACGCCCACCACCTCGCCGCTCCGCACATCCCGCACTTTTCCGCTGCGCAGAGGCCAGTAGTTGTCCATGGCTGCCTCCACCGGACTGACGCCAGTATCGCGCATCTGGCCGCCCGGGTCATCAGCCGATGAGGCTACGCCATCCGGGCGTGCCGGGCGCGGGGAATGCCGGCCTGCCGATGCGCCGGCGGGTGATGCGGCTGACTGCGTCAGGGGGGGCATCCGGGGAGAGCAGGACTTACGCCCCTGCCGGTCGGGAGGGCTGCCATCCGCCGGGCCAGACCCAGGAATCAGAGAACCGGGGGCCTGCGCCTCCGGTTCAGGATCTTGCTCTGGTGCCGAGAGCCAGAATCGAACTGGCGACACCGCGATTTTCAGTCGCGTGCTCTACCAACTGAGCTATCTCGGCGGGCGGGGGCATTGTAACGGCCCGAACTACGAGTGTCAAGCTGAGGCCTGCCCCTCCTCACAAAGCGGCCCCCTGCTGGTATAGTTATCCTCAGGCAGGAAAGAAAGGGCCAGTCCGCCTCGGCTCCCATGGGCCGGGGTTTTTGGTGCCCGCTCGCATATGAAGCAACCCCGCAACGATTTGCGCAACGTCGCCATCATCGCCCACGTCGACCACGGCAAGACGACCCTGGTCGACGGGCTGCTCCGCCAGGCCCACACCTTCCGAGACAACCAGGATGTCGCCGAACGCGTGATGGACTCGAACGATCTGGAGCGCGAGCGCGGCATCACCATCCTGTCGAAGAACACGGCCGTCAACTACCGCGGCGCACGCATCAATATCGTCGATACCCCCGGGCACGCCGACTTCGGCGGCGAGGTCGAACGCGTCATGAACATGGTCGACGGGGTCCTGCTCCTGGTGGACGCCGCCGAGGGTCCGATGCCGCAGACCCGCTTCGTATTGCGCAAGGCGCTCGAGATGGGCCACAAGGCCATCGTCGTCATCAACAAGGTCGATCGCAAGAACGCCAATCCGGCGGAGGCGCTCAACAAGACCTTCGACCTGTTCATCGAGCTGGGGGCGAGTGAGGCCCAGGCGGATTTTCCCGTTGTCTACACCAATGCATTGACGCAGCAAGCCGGCCTGACGCCCGACCTCGGCCCGGACCTGCAGCCGCTGTTCGAATCGATCCTGGCACGTATCCCGGCGCCGGTGGTTGATGTGGAGGCGCCGCTGCAGCTGCTGGTCACCACGCTGGGCTACGACGACTATAAAGGCATGATCGCCGTGGGGCGCATCTTCGCCGGGCGGCTGGCTGTCGACCAGCTTGTGACGCGCATCGATGTCGAGGGCGGCATGACCCCTTCGCGCGTCCGCTACCTCTTTGTGCATCAAGGGCTGGAGCGGGTCCCAGTCCAGTCGGCCGAGGCAGGCGAGATCGTGGCGCTGGCCGGCATTGATTCGGTGGGCATTGGGGAGACGATCGCCGATGCCGAGCATCCGGTCGCCCTGCCCACGATTCGCGTCGAGGAACCCACCGTCCGCATGACTTTTTCCGTCAGCACCTCACCCCTTGCCGGTCGGGAAGGGACCTGGGGCACCTCGCGCCGTCTGCGCCAGCGCTTGTTCGAAGAGCGTGCTCATAATGTCGCGCTGCGCGTCGAAGAGACCGATTCGGCCGAGAGCTTCCTGGTCTCCGGGCGCGGCGAGCTGCATCTGGCGATCCTGATCGAGACGATGCGCCGCGAGGGCTACGAGTTCCAGGTCTCGCGCCCCGAGGTCATCTTCCGCACTGGGGACGCCGGTGAGACGCTCGAACCCTTTGAGGAAGTTCACCTGGAAGTGCCGGAGGCACATGTCGGGACGGTCGTTGATCTGCTCGGGCAGCGACGCGGGCAGATGACCGATCTGCAAGCGGCCGGGGCCGACGGAACGGTCCACATGACCTACCTGGCGCCGACGCGAGGCCTGCTCGGCTTCCGCTACCAGTTCCTGACCGCCACCAAGGGTACGGGCGTCATGAATTCCCTGCTGCATGGCTACCTTCCCTTGGCCGGCAAGATCGATGAGCGCGACTTCGGCTCCCTGGTGGCCTGGGAAGCCGGCCCGGCAACGGCCTTCGGATTGAAGAACGCAGAAGAACGCGGTGTGCTCTTCATCGAGGCCGGGGTCGAGGTCTACGAGGGCATGGTCATCGGACAGCACCAGCGCCCCGGAGATCTGACGGTCAATGTTGCCAAGAAGAAGCATCTGACAAATGTTCGCTCCTCCAATCGGGACGTCGAGGTGCGCCTGGCGCCGCCTCGGCGCTTGAGCCTCGACGAAGCCATGGAGT
>Ga0299912_10002671_pt1 | contig 14628 bp, 12 predicted proteins | sample RVTome_2_FD_207667 | JGI IMG/M metagenome (GOLD analysis project Ga0299912, IMG submission 207667) | Soil microbial communities from uranium-contaminated site in the Upper Colorado River Basin, Wyoming, United States - RVT95D214 (version 2) ... | reverse complement strand
GAGGGAGGTCTTCCCGTCCCCGGTGTGGCCGATCAGCGCGAAGTTCCGCGTGTTGTGGGTCGCGACGTTCTGCATGGCTACTTCTCCTCTAGCGGTCCTTCCGCGCGCTCGCGGCGGTTCTTCTCGAAAAGGATGCGAAGGCCCTCCAGGGTGAGGAAGGGCTCGACGCGCTCGATCGATTCCGTCTCGCTGGCGACCCGCTCGGCGAGTCCGCCGGTGGCGATGACGCGGGCTTCGCCGCCCAGCTCGCGCCGGATTCGCGACACCATGGCGTCCACCATCCCGGCGTAGCCGAAGAGCAGACCGGACTGCAGCGAGGCGGTGGTGGTGCGGCCGATCACCGACTTGGGCCGTGCGATCTCGACCCGATGCAGCATGGAGGCGCGCTCGAAGAGCGCCTCCATCGAGATGTGGATTCCCGGGAAGATGGCGCCGCCCAGGTACTCCCCCTTCTCGGACACGCAATCGAAGGTGGTCGCGGTGCCGAAGTCGACGGCGATCACCGGACCCCCGACCAGGTCGTAGGCCGCCACCGCGTTGACGATCCGGTCGGCCCCCACCTCTCGCGGGTTCTCGTAGCGAACCGGCATCCCGGTGCGGGTCCCCGGGCCGATCAGGATCGGCGGTCGTTCGAAGAGCTTCTCGCAGACGCGCTCCCAGATCGGCTGGAGCGGGGGGACCACGCTACAGAGGATCGCATCGCTGAATCTCTCCGGCTTGCACCCGGACTGCGAGAAGAGCGAGCGCAGCGTGGCAGCCACCTCGTCGGAGGTCTGCTCGCGGTGGGTGCTGAGCCGCCAGTGGTGGGCGAGCTCTCCCTTGCCCGTGGCGTAGTCGAAGACTCCGAGAGAGACGTTGGTGTTGCCCACGTCGACGGCGAGCAGGAGGTTGGTCATGGTCGATCGGCTCCATCCTTGACGATCGTCACGTCGCCGGCCAGGACTCGAATCCGCGCGCCGTCGTCGCGCTCCAGGCGGAGCGCGCCATCCGGGTCGATCCCCCGGCAGACGCCGGCGATCTCACCCGCGGCCAGATCCGAGACGCGGATGCGTCGACCCACCATGTGGAAGAACTCCTGGAAGCGGGGGCGCAGGGCTTCCCACCCCTGCTCGGCGTGGACGTCGAGCACGTCCTCGAGGGTAACGAAAAGGCGACGGGTGAAGTCGACCCGGTCGACGGAGCGACCGCAGTGGGCGGCGAGGCTCGTCGCCAGGGAACGGAACTCCGCGGGGAACCCGTCTCGATCCTGATTCAGGTTGACTCCGATCCCCAGGATCAGGAAGCCCACCCGGGTGGCCTCGGCGCTGAGCTCCATCAGGATGCCCGACGTCTTGAGACCGTCGAGGAGGACGTCGTTGGGCCACTTGATCTCCACCGCGTCACGGCTTGCGAGACTCGCAGCCACCGTCTCCGCCACGGCGATGGCCGCGGCCAGGATCACGGTGGCCGCCTGGCTCGCGCTGAGGGAAGGGCGAAGCACCACCGAGGTGTAGAGATTCCGGTGCGGCGGGGAGTAGAAGGAGCGACCGAGACGGCCCCGGCCGGCGCTCTGCCCCTCGGCGATCACCGCGGTCCCGTGGGCGGCGCCCTCCCGGGCGAGATCGAATCCGACCCGGTTGGTGGAGTCGATGGTTTCGAAGTAGCGGATCTCGCGGGCCATCCACCTGGTCGGGAGCCCCGCCAGGATCTCGCCGGGGTAGAGGCGATCGGGAACCGAGACCAGCCGGTAGCCACCGCCGGGCGCTCCCTCGATGCCGTAGCCCTTGGCGCGAAGCGTCTCGACATGCTTCCAGATCTGGGAGCGGGAGACCTGCAGCCGCTCGGAGAGACCCGCGCCGGAGCAGGCTTCGCCTCCGCTTCGCCGGAGCGTCTCCAGCACGCGCTCCGCGCCGCTGGTCACGGCTGTACCCCGTCGGCGGCGGGAGGCTCCTCTCGTCTCTGCGCAGGCGGCCGCCCGCGAGTGGCGCTCGCTGGGCGAACCTCGAGCGAGATGTCGGCCCAGCAGGCGGAGTGGGTGAGGGCGCCGATCGAGATGCGGTCGACACCGGTCTCGGCGATCTCGCGCACCGTCTCGATGTCGATGCCCCCGGAGGCCTCGAGCGTGGTGCGGGTTCCGAAGCGCGCCACCAGCCTTCGAAGCTCCTCCGGGGACCGGTTGTCGAGGAGGAGGGCGTCGGCGCCGGCCTCCAGGGCGGCTTCCGCGTCCGCCTCCGTCTCGACCTCCACCTGCAGCCAGAGGTGTGCCGGCACGCCGCGGCGGGCCGCCTCGACCGCGAGGGCGACGCCGCCGGCGGCGGCGATGTGGTTGTCCTTGACCAGCAGGGCGTCGAACAGACCGCCGCGATGGTTGGTGCCCCCGCCGACGGCGACCGCGTACTTGTCGAGAACCCGCCAGCCGGGCAGGGTCTTGCGGGTGTCGACGATCTCGGCGCCGGTTCCGGCGACACGATCCACGAAGCGCCGGGTCTGGGTCGCGACGCCCGACATGCGGGCGAGGAAGTTGAGCGCCGTACGCTCCGCACTGAGAATCCCCCGAGCCGGTCCGGACACGAACGCCAGGGGAGCATCCGACGAGGCGCTGGAGCCCTCCTGGAGGGCTGCCTCGAAGCGAATCCGGGGGTGGACCTCCGCGAAGGCGCTCGCCGCAAGCGTGAGGCCGCAGACCACGAGCTCGCAGCGCGCCACCACGACCGCCTCGACCTCGAGGTCCGGGGGGAGCGTCAGGTGGCTGGTGAGATCACCGGACCCGAGGTCCTCATCGAGGGCGCGCCGAAGCAGCCCTCGCCAGGAGGACGCGGGAGGATGGAGGGGCTGGAGGGGCCGGAGAGACACCGGCCCAGTCTAACGCACCCCGCCCGGAGGCGACCCCAGGGGATTGCCGCGGGAGAGGCGGGCGAGTCTCGGGCCGCCGGCGGTTCCGGTCGGTCGGAATCGCTCGGGCGCCCAGCCTGATCGAGCTCCGCTCGGCTCCGCCTCGCTGCGCGCGCCGCTCGCCTTCGGCTCGCCGCCGGCCTTCTCGAGCTCCGCTCGGCTCCGCCTCGCTGCGCGCGCCGCTCGCCTTCGGCTCGCCGCGCTTACGGGCTACTCGTCCTCGCCTTTGAGCCTGCGGATCTCCTCCCGGATCAGCGCCTCGGCCATCTGGGGGATGACTTCCCACGCAACCCTCTCGATGCGCTCCAGAGCCTGCTTCACGATCTGCTCCGTCGCGTCGCTGAAGGCCTCCCAGGCGATCTTCTCGAGCGCATCGTGAAGCTGACCGCGCGCCAGGGGCGAGAGCTCCGGCGCGGCCTCGGGGGGCGCCGTCAGCGGATGCGGAGCGGGTCCCGGTGTCTCTCCGGTACCCGGCTCGGGAAAGATGTCTTCCTCTGCAAGGGCTGGAAGCTCGGTCTCCCAGGCCGGCTCGTTCTCCGCAGGCTCGGGCGTCCTCGCCGCCTCCAGGAGCGGATCCCCGAGGTCCGAGGAAGAGACGTCGTAGTCGCGGCCGCCCACGGGATCGAGGATCGCCTCGGCTGCGAGATCGCCGGAGTCCATCGCGGCGAGCGGATCAGCGGCTGGGCCCTCTCCCGCCGCCGGTGCGTCTGGGGAGTCGCTGGCCATGAGCTCGGCCAGGGGATCGGTGTCGAGATCCGACAGGATCAGGGTCTCGTCGGGGAAGCCGGAGAGCGGTCGACTCATCCGGTCCAGGTGGGCGTCGAGGGCCGCCGTCTCCTCGATGACGCGGGTCGGCGCGGGCTCGTCCGGCAGGCTCGAGGTGAAGTCCTGGAAGGAGCTCGCCGCGGTCTGAATGGGGAAGGGATGATCCGGCTCGAACCCAGCCAGGTCGCTCTCGCCCAGCGCGGGTGCCTGATCGGGGGGTTCGGTGAGGGCGCTGGTGAACGCGTCGTCGTCGGGGACGAAGGCCGCGGTGCGCTCGGGTGTCAGGTCCGGTTCCCCCATCACTTCCAGCGTCGCGGTGGGCACCTCGCGCTGCGGCTCGGGGCTGGCGCGGAAGGCGGCCGACAGCTCTTCGTCGAGGTCGTCGGTCGATTCGAAGGCGAAGGCGTCCTCCTCCTGACCACCCACCTCGAGATCGCCGGCGATGACCATCGTCTCCTCGCTGGGCCGAGGGGCGGAGCCGCTGCGCGGCGCGGTGACCTCGTCGTCGAAGAAGTCGAAGGACGATCCGCGCTCCGAGCTCGCAGCGGGCGCCGAGCCGAGCTCCAGGGCATCCTCGAGAGCGAGCTTCGCCGGTCGAGGGGTGGGGGATTCCATGATCGGCGCCGGCTCGGGTGCGCCAGCCTGGGCGAGCCGGGTGTTCACCTGCTCGACCAGGGCCCGGGCCTCGAAGGGCTTGGTGATGTGGCCGTCCGCGCCCGCGCGAGCCGCGCGCTCCTCGTCGAAGGCCTCGAAGGTTCCCGTCAGCAGCAGAACCGGCGTGTGGCGGAGCTGCGGATCCGACTTGATCGCCTCGCAGACCTCGTAGCCGTTCATCCCGGGCATCACGACATCGGCCAGGACGATGTCCGGCCGGATCTCTCGAGCCCGCGCGAGCGCGTCGTCTCCGTTGTCCACGGTGACCAGGGTGACGTCTTCGTTGGCGAAGCTGATTCCGACGACCTTCCGGATCGTGACGCTGTCATCTGCCAGAAGCAGGGTCTTGGGCATTGTCCCCCCCCGGAGCAGCGCATTTCGAAACGGTGGCGCGGATCGCGAGCCGGGAGCAGCTCCCGGCTGAAACGCCGCACGCCTCCGGCCCTATTATCGACGGCAGCGGGCGGCCCATTGAATGGTTTTTGCATCTTTCGAGCGGCTCGGCAAGGCGGGAGTCCCGCGGGCCTGGGTGGCCGCAGTCGCTCGCGGGAGGGCGCAGCCGAGCGCGCCGTCGTGCAGGAGGCTGCTGCCTCCGATCAAGGTTTTGCGTGGGGATTCCGATACGCTCTCCGCAACACCTGGGTTCCGGCTACCCTTGCACCAGGCTCGGCAGGATCGGAGTCGGGCTCAAGGAGCGAGGCCGCATGATCCTTCGAGCAGCCGCGAGCACCGATGTCGGTCTCCGACGCAAGGAGAACGAGGACCGCTACGCGCTCTGCCCCCAGCTCGGCCTCTATCTGGTCGCGGACGGGATGGGCGGCCACAGCGCGGGCCAGGTCGCGAGCGAGCTCGCCGCCGAGACCGCGCTCCAGGCGATCCAGACGCTGGAGGGGGCGGCGGCGAGCCTCGCGGAGAGGCTCCGCTACGCCGTGGCTGCCGCCAACCGGGCCATCTTCGGCAGGGCGCAGGAGCAGCCCGAGTACGCGGGAATGGGGACGACCCTGGTGGCGTTTCTGGCCGACCAGGAGCGGGCGGCGCTGGCTCACGTCGGCGACAGCCGGGCCTACCTGATCCGCGGACGCCGGATCCGGCAGCTGACCGACGACCACTCGATCGTGGGGGAGCTGCTGCGGCGCCGCGAGATCAGCGAGGACGCAGCCCGGGAGCACCCCCATCGCCACGTGCTGACGCGGGCCCTCGGCGTTCGCCGCTCGGTTGAACCGGATCTGGTGGAGCTCGCGCTCGAGCCCGGCGACGTCTTCGTGCTGTGCTCGGACGGGCTCACCAACCACGTCGAGGATCACGAGATCGCGAAGTGGGTCTGTGGAGGCGAGGAGCTCCAGGAAACCTGCGAGCAGCTGATCGATCTCGCCAACAGCAGGGGCGGTGAAGACAACAGCACCGTTCTTCTCGCCCGCTGCGAGAAGAACGACTAGCAGCGCTCGGGATGGCGCCGTCGCCGGTCGCGGCAGCGACCGGGTGAGGAAGGCGAGCTACCCGCGCTCGAGAATTCCCTTCAATTTCGAGCGGAGGCGGAGCACCGACTTGGTGTGGATCTGGCAGACCCGGGACTCGGTGATCCCGAGGATGTTGCCGATCTCCTTCATGTTGAGATCTTCGTAGTAGTAGAGCGAGATGACCAGACGTTCCTTCTCCGGCAGGGTCGCGATGGTGTCGGCGACGATCTGCTGCATCTCGTGGAACTTGAAGGAGGCGAAGGGGTTCTCGGCTCGGATGTCCTCGACGACGTCCCCGTAGCTGCCGCTCCTTTCTCCGTCGGGTCCTCCGCCGCGGATCTCCTCCAGATTCACCAGGGAGATGCCGCGGACCTGATTCAGGAGCTCGTGGAACTTGTCGAGCTGGAGGCCGAGCGAGTCGGCCACCTCGTCCTCGGAGGCGGAGCGGCCCAGGCGCTGCTCCACCTCGCCGTAGGCGCGCTCGAGCTTCCGGCTTTTCTGGCGGATGCTGCGGGGCACCCAGTCCAGGGAACGGAGCTGATCGAGAATCGCGCCCTTGATGCGGAACTCCGCATAGGTCTTGAACTTGCAGTTCTTCTCGGGGTCGTACTTCTCGATCGCATCCATCAGGCCGATGACTCCGGTGTTGTGGAGATCGTCGAGATCGATGTGGGAGGGAAGTCGGACGGCGATCCGGCTGACGATGTAGCGGATCAGCGGGGTGTGCTCGAGAACGATCTGCTCTCTCAGCGAGGCGGGAATGTCGGTGTTCTTGGTCTTGGCTTCGCGCAACTGCGTCTCCATCCAACCCTCCAGGGACTTGCTGCAAGCCGTTGATTTTCAGACGGATGCCGGGACGGATCCCCCGACGACCGGGCGCTTGGGGCAGTGGGTCGGCATCCCCCTGCCACCCCGCTGCATCCCGCGTGCAACTCGAAGCAGGGGTCATGCCAAGAGCTGCCGGCGAGTGCCCTGGCGAGCCGGTGCGGTCCCGGCTGCGGCTCAGAAGGCTGGGGGCGGCCCGCTAACTCATCGAAATCGGAAGGAGTTTTTCGCCGCATCAGGAATGCGATGGGTGAAGCGCTTTGCGCACGGCACCTGCCGCAACGGGTGGCACAGGAGGCGGCCGAGGTGCGGAAGCGTCAGACGTCCGACGGAGAGCGGCTTCGACGGTTACGATTCCGTCAGTCGCCGGGCGACGATTCGCGTCGCCGCCGTGCCGGGAGGCGGTCTCCGCCGACGGGCTCCGCGCCGCTCGCCAGGCCGGGCGGGGGGCTCGGATTCTCCTCATCGGCACAGAGGCGCTTCTTCTTGATCTTTTCGATCAGCGTGGTGCGGTTGAGGCCGAGGAGCTGAGCAGCGCGGTTCTTGTTCCAGTGGGTCTGCTCGAGGGCCTGAAGGATCAGATCCGCCTCGAAGCGATCGACCACTTCGTTGAAGGGAAGGCCGCTGGCGGGGATCCGCGGCGCCTTGGGAAGCGGCGCGGCGGGCCCCTGCCGGAGAGCCTGGGGGAGGTCCTCGACCCCGATCTCCCCCTCGCCCCGCAGGATCACCAGCCGCTCGATCAGGTTCTCGAGCTCGCGGACGTTGCCCGGCCAGTCGTGGTCGCAGAGGCGCTCCACCGCCGCCTGGGAGATCGCGACGTCCTCTCCCTTGTCCCTCTCGCGGTTCATTCCCTCGAGGAAGTGCTGGATCAGGAGGGGGATGTCCCCGGGGCGCTGTCGCAGCGGCGGTATCTCGATGGGGATCACGTTCAGCCGGTAATAGAGGTCCTCGCGGAAGCGCTTCTCGCTGATCGCGTACTCCAGGTCCTGGTTGGTGGCGGCGATGAGCCGGACGTTCACCTGGATGGTCTTCGACGATCCGACCGGCTCGAAGGTCTGATCCTGGAGCACCCGCAGCAGCTTGACCTGGAGGTTCGGACTCATGTCCCCAATCTCGTCGAGGAAGACGGTCCCGCCGTTGGCGATGGAGAAGCGCCCCTCGCGGTGACTCACGGCGTTGGTGAAGGCCCCCCGCACGTGGCCGAAGAGCTCGGATTCGAGCAGCTCCTCGGGAATCGCCCCGCAGTTGACGGTCACGAACATCCGGTCGGCCCGGCGGCTGTTGTAGTGCAGGGCCCGGGCGATCAGCTCCTTGCCGGTACCGCTCTCCCCGGTGATCAGCACGGTGCTGTCGGTGTCTGCGATCTTCTCGACCACGTCGAGCACGCTCCGCAGGGCGGGGCTCGAGCCGACCACGTTCTCGAAGCGATAGCGCAGGTGGAGCTGGGTCTGGAGGATGCGGTTCTCGGCCTTGAGGCGGCCGTGCTCGATGGCCTGGTCCACCAGCCGCCGCACCACGTCGAGTCGGCCCTGCTCGAAGGGCTTCTCCAGGTACCAGAAGGCTCCGGCCCGCAGGGCGTCGAGCGAGCTCTCGGCACTTCCGTAGCCGGTGACGACGATGCAGGGCAGATCCGGGTGGATGTCCTTGATCTGCCGGACCAGCTCGAGCCCGCTGATTCCCGGCATCTTCACGTCGCAGAGCACCAGATCGAGCGGGCTCGAGGTCACGACCGCCATCGCCTCGGCCGCGTTTCGGGCGGTCGAGACGCTGTGCCCCACACGGCCGAGGATCCGCTCCAGGGCTCTTCGATAGAGCTCCTCGTCGTCGACGACGAGAATGTGGGATTTCTGCAGAACGGCACCTCCGCATCGGGAGGGGGTGGTGCGAGTGTAGAGGCGAGGCCCAGGGTGTTCAAGCCGACCTGGGCCGGTCGTCTCAAGGGCGATGGATGCGGCGCCGATAGAGACGCTCATGGATCCGGTACCCGGGAGCCCCTTGCGGACGGAGGAGGCGGGTGAGCGCGACGCGTTGCGCCTGGTGCTGCTGGTGGACGATGAGCCCCTCCTGCTTCGTTCCCTCGAGCGGATTCTCCGACCGGATGGCTATCGGATCGCCACCGCTCTCTCCCCCGAGGAGATGCGCGCGGCCCTGGACGATCCGGCTCTCCACGTGATCCTGCTCGATCTCTTCCTGGGCGGCGCGAACGGACTCGACGTCCTCGATCAGGTGAAATCGTCTCGGCCGGAGGTCGAGGTCATCGTCATGACAGGCCACGCGAGCATCGAGAGCGCCGTGGGATGCATGCGTCGGGGTGCCTTCGACTACCTGGAGAAGCCATTCGGAGACGATCACCGGGTCCGCACCACGATCCGCAATGCCATCGAGCGGCGCCAGCTGCGGAGCCGCAACCGGGAGCTCGAGCGAGAGCTGCGGGGACGCTTCGCGGGTCCGGAGCTGGTGGGGGGCTCGCCGAAAATGCGCGCCCTTCGGCGAATGATCGGGAGCCTGCGTCACAACGAGAGCAACGTGCTGATCCAGGGCGAGAGCGGGACCGGCAAGGAGATCGTCGCCCGGGCCATCCACGCGGCGAGCCCGCGCTGCGCCGGGCCCTTCGTTCCGGTGGACTGTGGTGCGCTTCCGGAATCGATCATCGAGAGCGAGCTCTTCGGGCACCGGCGGGGCGCCTTCACCGGCGCGCTCGGGGCCCCGGGGCTGTTCCGGATGGCCGATCGCGGAACCCTCTTCCTGGACGAGGTCGGGGAGATTCCGCCCGGCGTCCAGGCGAAGCTGCTGCGGGCGCTGCAGCAGAAGGAGGTACGGCCGGTGGGTGCCTCCGCGGTCGTCCCGGTGGACATCCGCGTCGTCTGCGCGACCAACCGCGACCTCGCCAGCATGGTGAACGACGGCCTCTTCCGAGTCGATCTCTACTACCGCCTCAACGTGGTGCGGATCGAGGTTCCGAGCTTGCGGGCGCGCCGCGAAGACGTTCCCCAGCTCGCCCACCACTTCCTGGGCAAGCACCGCCGCGAGGGTTCTCCGGTGAAGGGATTCGAGCCGGAGGCGCTCGAGATGCTCTCGCGTCGCGACTGGCCGGGCAACGTCAGGGAGCTCGAGAACGCGGTCGAATCGGCCCTGGCGCTGGCGACCGGGGAGCGGCTGGGCGCCGCGGATTTCGGGCTGGGGGGCGGCATTCCCGGCGCTGGGCAGGGCGGCCGACCCGGCCTGGAGGTGCCTCTCTCTCTGGACGCGTACGAGCGCTGCGCGATCGAGCGCGCGCTGCGCGAGGCGGGCGGAGATGCCAGCCAGGCGGCGCGCCGGCTGGGGATCGGCCGCTCGACCTTCTACCGGAAGCTCTCCAAACACGGGATCTTCATTCACCGGAGTCCGGGGTCTGCTGGAGTTGGAGCGCCGGGCGCGATCCGGTAGATTCGCTTCCATCCCCCGCGATCGTCGCTCCGGTGCCGAGGACGAGCCAGAGACGGAGATCCAAGGTCGCGCCGTCGGCTCGATGACGTGAGAGGGGCCGCCCTTGACGAAGTCTTCACCGCTGGTCCGCATCGCCATCGTCCAACCTCGTCCCGGACCCGCGCACCGGGATCTCGGAACGGTGAGGGCGCTCGATCGGCTGGGTCGGGAGGCGACGCTCGAGGTGGTCCACGACGCGGCCGCCTGTCGCGACCTCGTCGAGCGCAGCATCGTCGATCTGGTGATCCTGGAGGAGCGGGTCGGCGCGAGCGAGGCTCACCGGGTGCTGGCGGCGCTGCGGGGCGGCGGGCCGCCGGTGATCGTGGTGACGAACGAGCTCGACGAAGAGCTCGCTCTCGATGCGTTTCGGCGCGGTGCAGCCGATTGCATCGCGGCCACCAGCGAGTACGCGGAGGTCCTCCCCGTCGCAGCGCTCGAGCAGATCCGCCGCTGGCGTGCCGCCCGCGAACGCGGGGAGGCGGAGCAGCGGATCCGCTGGCTCGAGCAGCTCCACGAGGCCATCGTCAACGAGATTCCGGCCGCCCTGGTGGTGCTCGACGGCCGCGGCAACGTGGTCGCGGTGAACCCGGAGTTCTCGCGGATCTGGGGTGTCTCCGCCGCCGAGGCGAATGGCCAGCCCATCGAGCGCGTCCTCCCCGCTGAGCTCCTCGAGAGCGGAGGAGTCGGCGAGGTGCTCTCCCACCTGGGCGAGGGGCGCTCGGTCGCGCCCCGCATCGCACGCGTGCTCGACCGCGGACGCGGAGGGCGCGCCTTCGTCGTCCGCGCCAAGCGGCTCCACGAGGGGCGGATCCTGCTCGTGCTCTCGGATCTGACCGAGGTCGAGCACCTCGCTAAACAGGTCGATGATCTGCAGCGCTACAACGAGAACATCATCCAGAACATGAACAGTGCTCTGGTGGTGGTGGATCTCGAGGGACTCATCACCTTCGCCAACTCGACGGCGGAGCGCATCCTCGACACCAGGCCGGGCAGCCTGCGAGGTCGCCCGGTCTGGGAGTGGTTTGCCGGTACGCCGAGGGAAGAGGTCTTGATCTCGCGCACCCTCAGGGAGAACGCGCGGTTCCGCGGCGCCGAGACGGTGATCACGCGCGCCGACGGCAGGATCGTTCCGATCGGCATCTCCTGCGCGCCGATGTCGGATCGGGACGGCGCCCGGATCGGGGCGGTCGCGATCTTCCAGGACCTCACCGAGATGAAGCAGCTCCAGCGCCAGGTGCTGCAGGCCGAGAAGATGGCGTCGATCGGTCAGCTCGCGGCCGGGGTCGCCCACGAGATCAACAACCCGATGGGCTTCATCCACGCCAATCTCTGCCAGATGTCCGAGTACCTGGAGGACCTGGCCAGGGTCTGGGACAGGGTCGAGGCGCTCCGCAAGGCGGTGCAGGCTCTGCAGCCAGCGCAGGCGGCGGAGGGCGGGTCCGCTTCGGGCTCCGCGCAGAAGGTCCCCGAGGAGATTCGGCAAGCCACCGCTCGGCTGGATGCCATCATCGAAAAGGTCGAGGCGGACTTCCTGCTCTCCGACTTCGGCAAGGCGGTGCGGGAATCCCTCGAGGGATCCGAGCGCATCCGTCACATCGTGCAGGACCTCCGGGCCTTCTCCCACCAGGACACCGGCGAGCGCGAGGAATCCGATCTGAACCAGTGTCTCGACTCCACCGCCAACATCGTCTGGACGATGATGAAGCATTCGGTCACGCTGACCAAGCAGTACCAGGAGCTTCCTCCCGTGCACTGCTTCCCGATGCAGCTGAAGCAGGTGTTCATGAACCTGATCGTGAACGCCTATCAGGCGATCGAGGCGCGCGGACTCGGGGAGCAGGCTCGCGGCGAGATCCAGCTTCGAACCGAGCACCGCGGCGACGCCATCGCCGTCCAGGTGACCGACAATGGGATCGGGATCCCGCCGGACGCGCTGGACCGGATCTTCGATCCCTTCTTCACCACCAAGGAGGTGGGGGTGGGAACCGGCCTCGGCCTCTCGACCTCCTTCAACATCGTGCAGCGCCACGGCGGGACGATCCGGGTGGAGAGCGTCGAGGGGCAGGGGAGCACCTTCGAGGTCCTCCTCCCCCTCCGCGCGCTCCGCCCGGAGGCGGAGACGTCGGGGTGAGCGGCAGCGGATCGCCCCCCGTGCTGCTGCTGGTCGACGACGAGCCCCGCATCCTCTCGGCGCTGCGCCGGACCTTGCGCCGGGAGGGCTACGAGATCGTCACGGCCGAGTCCGTCGCTGAGGGACTTCGCATCCTCGGATCGCGCAAGGTCGACATGCTGATCACGGACCAGAAGATGCCGGGGATGAGCGGCCTCGAGTTCCTCGAGCAGGTGGCAGCGCGCCATCCCGAGGTGGCGCGCTTCCTGATCACCGGATGGCCGGAAGAGATTCCGCCGCAGCGGGTCCAGCTTCTCGGGATTCGCGCCCTGATTCCCAAGCCCTGGGACGACCACCAGCTCCGGTCCGTCCTCCGCGAGAGCAGCTAGCCTTCTCGAACTCCGTTCGCCCAGCCCGATCGACTCCGCTCGGCTTCTCGCCTCGCTGCGCGCATCTTCGGTGCTTGCCGGCTCACTGCGCGCGCGGGGGGCGAAGCTCCGCCGCGCTAGCCCGAAGGTCCGTCGGCGGGGAGACGGCTCAGGTATTCGAGGTCGGCCTTCTGGGTGTTCTTGGCGCCCAGGGCGAGGATCCTGTGCCGCCGCTGGCGGCCCTTGGTGTAGTAGATGCGGCACTTGCCGGCAAAGCCCAGCTCGAAGATCGAGAGATGGGGGGGGAGGCCGCCCACCTTGCGCCGGACCACCAGATTCTCGGATTCGTCGGAAAGCCGCTTGAGAACCGCTTCCGCCTTCAGCTTGGTGGCCTCGTCCCGGTAGCGGACCAGATCGGCGACGGCGCGGTCGTCGAATTCGAGATTCTTGTAGAGGGTGCGCAGGCGCCTGGCGAGAGTGTCCGCTTCGCGGCGAGACTCCCGGGGTCCCGAGGAGCTGCGGACCGCCTCGATGCGCCTCTCGAGGGACCGGATCTCGTGGTCCTTCTCTCCCAGCTCCCGCAACGCCTCGTCGAGGAACTGCTCGAGGGTCTGCCGCTCCTCCTCGAGGCCCTGGATTCGCGACGAGCGCGCTCGGAGCTCCTCCTCGCGGAGCTCGAGCTGCGCGAGCCTGGTCACGAGCTGCTCTCGCTCCTCTTCCAGGGCCCGGATCTCCTCGGCCGAGACCTCCTGCTCGGGCTCGATCCGTGCGAGGCGCTCTCGGACCGTCTCGAGCTCGGTCTCGATGGCCAGTGCCCGGCTGGAGATGGCATCGCGTGCCCCGACCACCTCGCCCAGCCGCATCTCCTCCCTTCGGGTCAGGGTGCGGGTGTAGATGAATAGGATGGTGACCAGCAGCGCTGCGTACACCACCAGGATGGCATTCGCAGCCACGGAGCTGAGAGGCACGCTGACGTCGACCTCGACCGCCACGGGCAGGAGCGTCGCCTCGGAGACGTCGTCGGGGATGGCGGGCGGAGCGACCGGGCGAAGGCCGGCGTAGAGCACGGTGCGTCCGTCCGCCCCCAGGGCGATGGGCCGGACTCGGATGCCACCCAGCCGAATCCAGCGCGATTCCCTTAGCACCGAGTCGATTCCCTCCTGGATTCGGGCGATGGTCTCTCCCTCGGAGGGATCGACACGGGCCGCCGCCTCTTCGATGGCGGTCTCGAAGTGGCGATTCATCAGGCCCTCGAAGCCTTCCATGGTGAGGGCATAGGTGGTGAGGAAGATGAAGATGGCGAGGTAGGTGAAGCGGAAGGAGGCGAGGCGCTCGAGCGGAGTCCTCTCCTGGCGCGCGCCATCGGTCGCAGCGGAGGGGGCGCGCGGAAAGTTCTTTCCATCGGGCGGAAGAGAATTCGCCATCGCCGTGGCGAAGCATACCTTTCGCTGGCACTCCCCAACACCGATCGCGCACCAGGCGCGTTCTCGCGCCTTCCCGGGCGAGGGCGATCTCGCACGAATCTTGCAGAGGACCTCGAAGGCGGAGGAGAGCGTGAGGGACGAGAAGAGGCGGAGCAATCCCAGGGCGGGCTTCGAGGGGTGGGTGGTGCTCACCGCGGGCGACCACCACCGCATGGCCCGCGGGCGCAATCTCTCGGCCCAGGGGATCGGGCTCACCCTGGCGGGCCCTCATCCCTTCACGGAAGGAGCCGTGGAGAGCGAGTTCGCCCTTCCGGGGTTCTTCGTTCCCCTCAAGCTCGTAGCCCGCGTCGCCTGGGCGGACTCCCGGACCCAGAGCCTGGGGCTGCGCTTCGAAGCGATCGATTCGGATCTCGCGGAGCTCCTGGAGAACTACGTCGCCGGCCGCTTCTGATCGCCTCTGATCAGCTGGCTCGGGCCAGCGCCTCGGCCGGTAGCTGGCTTCGCTCGCCTGCTAGAGTCCGCAGCGATGAGAGTGGCGGACCTCGACCGCGACATGAGCGACGTGATCCCGACCGGGACGACGCGCGACAGCTCCTTCCTCTTCGATCGGATGACGGAGGTGACGCTCTCGCTCGCGGGCCCCGAGCCGGGGCGAAGGATCCTGGACGTGGCGAGCGGGTTCGGCCAGG
>Ga0299912_10002670_pt1 | contig 14629 bp, 11 predicted proteins | sample RVTome_2_FD_207667 | JGI IMG/M metagenome (GOLD analysis project Ga0299912, IMG submission 207667) | Soil microbial communities from uranium-contaminated site in the Upper Colorado River Basin, Wyoming, United States - RVT95D214 (version 2) ... | reverse complement strand
TTTTTTGTCTGCCTTTCCAGCTATTAAACCTTCTAATGAACTTTCATTAAATTTCGCATTATAACATATAAATGAATATATTGCACAAAACTTCTTTTATCCAAAATTAAAACGAAGCTACAAAGATTAGATGGCACATTCAATTTATGCAAGCAAAATCATTCAGGCGATATAAGTTAATGAAATATAAGCACTTATGACAATAATGTGCGATGTTTTTCAACTATTGTGCAACTCTTTTTTGATTTGTCCCCTATCTTTTGCAAATTTGCCTAAGGGAATGAAAAACTTCTCCCGACCCACCTTGCCTGTAAAAGTACTGACGCCAAAAACCTTCTCAATCTGTTCTGGAGAAAAAATATCCTCGGGACAACCGTAACTATAATTGCCGTTTGTTCCCAAAAGCAAAGTCTCATCACAGTATTGAGCTGCCAGATTGATGTCATGTGTTACTGCTACAATTGTTTTATTTTTTTCAAGTTGAGCTACTTTGAGCAAATCATATATGCCAACCTGATGTTTCAAATCAAGAAAGTTTGTCGGCTCATCCAGAAGCAAAATAGGGCTGTCTGCTGCGATCGCTCTGGCAATAAAAACTCGCTGTCGCTCACCTCCACTTAACTGGGCAAGTGGCCGCGACGCAAATTGCTTTGTCTCTGTCATCTCAAGTGCCTCAGCTACGGTTTTCCTATCGTCTTTGCTTTCAAAACCAAATGTTCCCAAATACGGGGCTCTCGCCATAGATACTACTTCTGTTACTGTAAAGTCAAAAACCGGCACAAATTCCTGACGAACCACAGCAACTTTTTGTGCAAGTTTTTTAATTGAATATGATTCTATGTGTACTGCATCGATTTTTATAGAGCCGGCTTTCGGCATCAGCAGCCCACAAAGCAGATTTAGCAGAGTTGTTTTGCCTGCTCCATTTGGCCCTACAATTGACAGAAACGCTCCCTGCTTTACCTCAAAACTGACATTTCTTAAAAATGTGCTTTGCAGCCGATACGAAAAACTCAAATTTTTAACCTCTATACTGCTCATTTCAACCAGCTAACTCTTCTACTATATTTAGCCAACAAAACAAGAAAGAACGGCCCGCCGACAATAGCTGTAATAACACCCACCGGTAGTTGTTCTTGACCAAAGATTGTCCGGGCAAGGGTATCAGCAATAACCAAAAAAGCACCCCCGATTAACGCACTGACAGGCAGTAATTGACGATGGTCAGGCCCGAATACCAAGCGAACTCCGTGAGGGATGATAAGCCCAACAAAACCAATAAGTCCGCTGAGACTGACCGCAATTGCGGTCACGAAAGCCGCAAAGCCAAAAGCGACCAGTCTGGTCTTGGCCGGGTCAATTCCGAGACCTCTTGCCTGCTCATCGCCAAGCGTCAAGGCATTTAATTTGTAGCAAACAACAAACAGAGCAACTACCCCTGCCGTAATACAGACTCCACTAATCCATAACACAAGCGGTTCTTTATCTGTTATGCTGCCCATCAGCCAATAAACCGTCCAACGCAACTGTTCGCTTTTCGCTATTGAAGTCAGGAACATTATCACCGCAGAAAAGAAGGCATTTACCACAACACCCGCCAGCAATAGACTTGTCACCTGTGATTTGCCTGTAAAATGGCCTATGAACCATACCAGCCACACCGTTGCTACGGAGCCGGTAAAAGCGAAAGCCGTTATTGCTGAACCACCCCAGAATGTCCAGCTTATACCGGACAAAATTGCAACAATTGCCCCCAGGCCTGCACCGCTGGATATGCCGAGGATATAAGGGTCGGCGAGGGGATTTCGTAAAATCGCCTGCAATACCACGCCGGAGCACGCCAAGGCCGCTCCAACCAGTCCCGCCAGTACTACTCTTCGCAATCTGATAACGAAAATTTCGTAATCAATATTGGACCCAGGCATGTCACCAGGACCATTAAAAACTTTTGCCAGAGAAATCTTTTGTGTTCCTACCGAAGTGCATACACCCATTACCACCACCAATAATACCAGGCAAAGAATAATTTTAATCGCCAAATTTTTCGCGGTTAGAAATTCGCCCATTTATCCGTCTTTATTTCTCTGCGATAGTGCCAACGAAATATTGGCTTTCTTCAAAAGGGACTAAATCACAATAATAAAATCGCTTTTCCCGCAATACAACTTCGCCGCTTCTATACAATATTCTGTTTCGGAATATCGGCCCATCATAAACGAACGAATGGAATTCTCCATTCTCACCGCAGGGGTCAACTCCGGCAGGAAGTTCAGACAAAAATTGTTCATCGAAAACTCTGCCAACGAATATCTTGTCAAGAACATTCGAGTCGATACAGGTAATGACCGCCTTGAATCCTGAGTTAATAAATGTATTAGCCAGCTCAGTGGTGTTGAATTTCCATATAGGAAAAATGCCTTTCATTCCTATTTTCGACAGCTTCTCTTGCCGATACCTTCTTAAATCTTCCAAAAAGATATCTCCAAAAACCACGGAACAAACGCCAGCAGCTTGATATTTTTCCAGAACTTTTTGCATTTTACATTCGTATTCTTCGTTAGAACAATTTTTGCAAATTAGCACTTTCTCAAGAGCAAAACCCAGCGACTGTGCCTGTTGTTCAAGTAAAATCCGCCGTACTCCGTGCATGCTGGTTCTGTCGTAGTCCTGATTTATTGTTGTCAGCAGAGCTGTTATTTCATAGTCCGGTTTTTTCATAAGTTCGTACAGTGCTAACGCACTGTCTTTGCCGCCGCTCCACGAAAATATCACTTTTTCCTTCATATATTCTAACCGCCTGTCTGCGCAAAATCGCCTGTTTGCTTGAAACTATCCGGATGTAAGCAGCGTGCAACCATTTCTGCGCCTTGCGGCAGTCTTGGCCCTAATCTCAAGGTAGTGTCCGGTTCGATAACATAAATCCTGTTATTTTTGACCGCGGGCAAGCTCGGCCATCTGGCCCAAAACATCTCAGCGGCTTTCTGTTGAGCAGGGATATTGCCTGCATTCATCGCCGACTGGATGATAATTTCCACGCCTAAGCCAAGAAGCTCTTCAGCACCAATTTGTGGATACTGGGCATTAGTAGGCCCGATGGCATTTTCTCCGCCGGCCATCTCTATCAATTCATTTATAAAGGTATTTCTGCCGGCAACACGTAAAGGCTCGGTCTGCACCACCCACAATACCCTGACCCTGGTCGTCGATGCAAGTCCCTGTTGCAAACCAACCAACCGGCCACTGATTTCTTTAACCAGCCGGCCGGCTTGTTGCTCACAATCTGCTGCGACGCCGATTTTCTTAATTGCCGTAAAAAGCTCTTCGATTTTCTCTATCTTAAGAATCAAAACCTTATAGCCCAGTCTCTTCAAACTTTCTGCAATTGACTGCTGCTGTTCAAAGCCAAGCGTTATTACCAAATCTGGTTTAGACGCTATAATGGCTTCGATATTTGGTGCCCAGAATGTCCCCACTTTATTTTTATCCAACGCATCAGGAGGATAGTCGCTATCGCTGGAAACCGCAACGACTCTTTCACCGAGCCCCAGTGCAAAAAGAATTTCAGTAAGATTAGGCGCAAGAGAAACAATCCTTGTGGGTTTGTTTTCAGATTCGGTTAAATTATACTCAGAGGTTTTATTTTGATTACAATGACGGATGATGGCAAAAAATGCCAAGCATATAAAGCAAATTACCAACAATATCCATAGAGACTTCATATCATGTTCGCTTAAATTGCTTTTGAAGCTCGGCCATCGAAAATTTTATTGTGGTGGGTCTTCCGTGCGGACAGCGATTTATAAATTCGGTTTTTTCCCTGTCTGCGAGCAGTTGCTCTATCTCATTGTCACTGAGTTTTTGACCGGCCTTTATTGCTGCCTTACACGCAGCCATATTCAAAACCTCATCGAGCAGACCCTGCGCATCGAGATTCGCTCCTTTATCAGTAAGCAAATCAATCAAATCCTGAACAAAATCGACCACTGCTGTATTTGCCAGCAAGGTCGGAAATGCCTGGACAGCATAAGTCCGTGGACCGAACGGGACAAGCTCAATTCCAAGTCTTTCTATCAACTCGGCGTTAGATTTAAGCACATTGATTTGCGCCTCGGTTAGGTCGAAACTTTCGGGTATCAGCAATCTTTGTGATTCGAGCTTACCTTCCCGTAACCGTTCGGATAAAATCTCATATATTATACGTTCGTGAAGTGCGTGCTGGTCGATAATAATAAATCCATCATCAGTTGTCACGACAATGAAACTGTCGTGAATTTGTATAAATTTTCTTTGCAGATAAGGCGTCTGGTGTTCTGCGTCCTTTACCCTGTATTTTGCCATCCATTTTACGTCTATCGGCTCACGTATAAATTGCTGTTGTGTTGGGACGGGCTTGTGCTTTCTGAAGAATTCAGCCATCGCATCGGTAATTTCCCGGCTCCTATGGCCTGCATTAAAAACCTCTGCAGTGCGGGAACTTTCTGCTGACGGCAATCTTGCCTGCGTCTGGAGGTCCGTTGCTAAAAGCTTTTCCCGCAGACAAGCAAGGACCTGAGAATGTATCAAATTGGCATTATAAAAACGCACTTCAATCTTCGTTGGATGAACGTTTACGTCATAATCTTCGCAGGGCATTTGAATAAACAAAAAAACCACAGGAAATCTGTTCGGCTCGATAGTGCCTCGGTATGCCTCTTTGATTGCGTGCGAGATAAATTTGTCACGGATAAATCGGCCGTTTAGAAATATATATTGAAATTTATTACTCGTCCTTGAATCGCTCGGCCTGCACATCAAGGCAAAAATATGAACTTTTTTTTCATCACATTCGGCCTCAAACAAGTTTTCACCAAGTTCGGATGAAAATAATTCGCTTATTCGCTGTCGAAAACTTTGTTGACTTACAAGCCGATAAAGCTCTCTACCATTATGTGTGAGTGTCATATCAAGTTCGTTATTTGCAAGTGCAATGCGGGTGAAGTGCTCAATTATATGCCCTATTTCAGTATTAGCTGTTTTCAGGAATTTACGTCTTGCAGGTAACTTATAAAAAATATCTCTGACCTGGATTGTAGTGCCGTAATCTGCGCTTGTCGGGCTGACGCTGCTTTTAGTTCCGCAGTCAATCTCAATACAGTTTCCACCGGCAGAATCCCTCATCCGGCTCACGGCCCTGACTTGTGCAATAGATGCAATACTTGCCAAAGCTTCGCCTCTAAAGCCGAGCGTAGATATAGCTTGCAGGTCTTCGCTGGTTTTGATTTTGCTGGTGGTGTGCGGCTCAAACGCTCTGGCCAGGTCTTCTGCATCCATCCCCCAGCCGTCATCGGTAACCGATATTAGTTTTCGCCCTCCATCCTCGATAGTTACTATTATCTTTGTCGCTCCCGCATCGATGCTGTTCTCCATTAGTTCCTTGACCACGCTGGCAGGGCGTTCAACTACTTCGCCGGCTGCAATCATATTAACCATATTCTGGTCAAGGACAACTATTTGACCCATCGTTTTAACTCGCCCCGATTAAAAAGCAAAAAAACCCAATAGCGTAAGAGCAATCGAATATCAGATTTCAAGGTTCGTCATACGATATTCGACATTTGTTATTCTTCAAGAAGACTTCTGCCAGTCATCTCTTCCGGTTGCGGCAGTCCCATTATTTCCAGCAGAGTCGGCCCAACATCGGCCAATCTGCCACCTTCTCGCAATTTTATGCCCTTATAGCGCTCATCAAATACAACCAGCGGCACATCGCCGGTGGTGTGGCTGGTGAAAGGCTGATTAGTTTCAAAATCCCACATTTTTTCGAAGTTGCCGTGGTCTGCTGTAACAATTGCTGCTCCACCCATACTTTTCACCTTGTCCAGGATTTTGCCGACGCATTCATCCACTGTCTCAGCCGCCTTTATCGCCGCTTCCAATATCCCCGTATGACCGACCATATCAGGATTGGCAAAATTCACAACGACAACATCATACTTATTAGAGTCAAGCCGTTGAAGCACCACATCGGTAACTTCATAGGCGCTCATTTCCGGCTTTAAGTCGTATGTTCTAACTCGCGGCGAAGGCACAATTTGCCTGTCTTCGCCCTTAAACGGCTTTTCGGTGTAATCATTGAAAAAGAATGTAACGTGTGCGTATTTTTCCGTTTCGGCACAGCGAAACTGCTTCAATCCCAGAGAGTTCCAGTATGCACCTAAGATATTTTTCATCTTTGGAGGCTTTGGAAATGCAACCGGTGCAGGTATTGTTACATCGTATTCAGTCATACAAACATAATATATATTGGGCTTGGTAGTGCGCGGAAACTCCTTAAAGTCCGGTTCTACAAAAGCCCGTGAGAGTTCACGGGGTCTATCGCCCCGGAAATTATAAAATACTACGCCGTCGCCGTCCTTGATAGTTGCTACTGGCTCGTTGTCTTCGTTTACAATGCATGTTGGCTCAATAAATTCATCCGTTACATTTTTTTCATAGCTTTGCGCAACCGCCTCTGCTGCAGTGCGAGCTTTAAGGCCTTTACCTATCCTCAAACAATCGTAGGCCTTCTGAACACGCTCCCATCGGCTGTCACGGTCCATAGCATAAAACCTGCCCATCACGGATGCAATTTTGCCCGCGCCTATTTCGCCGGCTTTTTTCTCGATATCGGCGATATATCCTGCTCCGCTGTCCGGCGGTGAATCCCGGCCATCAGTAAAAGCATGAATGAACACATTTTTTACATCGTTTCTTTTTGCCAGCTCGAGCAGGCCATATAGATGGTCTAATAGTGAGTGCACACCAATATCACTGCACAGGCCCATAACGTGCATCCTGCCGTTATTGCTTCTTACAAAATCGATTAAACTCAGGAACTCTTTATTTTCAAAAAATGACCCGTCACGAATAACTCTGCTGATTCTCACTGATTCCTGAGGGACGATTCTGCCGGCACCGAGGTTTTGATGACCTACTTCGCTATTGCCCATCGTCCCAGCCGGTAGGCCCACATCTTCTCCACTGGTATGAATAAGACAATTCGGATACTCGGCCATTAGCATATCATCTACGGGGGTTCTGCCGCATTTGACGGCGTTATATTCGTCTTCTTCCGGATTTGGATTATAGCCCCAGCCGTCTCGTATAATCAGCAAGTATGGCCTATTTTTCAAAACTGTTTTTTGTTTTACCATAAAAGAAAGACCTTCCAAGCAAATACAATATAGACGAGGCAATACCTCGTCTGCACGTTAGAATCCAATCAATTTGAAAGAATATAATATAAAACCGTGCTGAATATGTCAAACACTTACAAATAGCCGCAATAGCAAAAATCCTCTATATAGCTAAAAGTTTTTGACAGCAGCACTTACCGTGTTACAATTGTTCATCAATAAAAAATTGCTTGCAAATATCCATAAATAATAGCTTCATCGTTACCCTAATACATAAGAGGCAAACTAATGACTAATAATCAGCCAAATCCGGGGTGGTTTTTTGAAACTTGTCAAGGAAAATTCGCATTGCCTGGCTTAAAGGCACATCTGCTCTTCTGGCCTTTAACGGCAGCCGGCTTTGCCCTGGATTTATGGACTAAAGCAGCAGTATTCGACTGGCTGAAACAAAAGCCGCATAATAGTGTCTCCATTATAGACGGCTTTTTGCAATTGGTCTTGGCGCAAAACGATGGTGCCGCCTTCGGATTATTCTCCGGCAAACCCTATGCGTTAGCAGCAGTTTCTGCCATCGCGTTGATAGTGATTATCGCAATTTTCCTTTTCGGTGGAACACAACACACTCCGGTTCACATCGCACTGGCGCTTTTTGTTGCTGGTGTTTGCGGCAATCTTTACGACAGGGTATTTAATGAAGGTTTTGTGCGGGATTTTATCGACGTCTATTACCGCCGGTATCACTGGCCGGCATTTAATATCGCAGATACTATGCTTTGCATCGGCGTTGGAATTCTGATTTTATCAACCCTTCTCACTGACAAGCAATATCGAAAACATGGTCGGCAACATAAATAGGGGCGCTCGAGGCCGCACCAAGAGCAATAGCATCGGAAGGGCGGGAGTCAATTTCGATAGTTCGGCCGTTCATGCTCAGGTGTATTTGTGCATAGAAGGTGTGGTTGCGCAAGTCATTTATAACTATCTTTTCTACCCTGGCACCGAGACCCTCTATCACACTGTCCAGTAAATCGTGTGTCATCGGACGGGGCGGCTTGATGCCTTTTAACCGGCGGTCAATTGCAAAAATTTCGACTATGCCGATAACAATTGGAAAGCTGCGATTTCCATTACGCTCTTTCAAAACGATTATCTGCTGGTCGGATGTTTCGTTTATGATTATACGTGACAGTTCGGCTTCTTTTTCCATTTTAGCACCGCCTTTACGTATCACGGGCTTCCAGCCCGTGACACCACGGCCAAGCCTGTCCCGAGCGAAGTCGAGGGGATGGCCGTGGTACTTATTTCAATTCTACAAAATGTTTTTCTACGGTTTTTAACTGCTCTGTCAGCTCAGACAATTTATCTTTTGCCCGGGCGACTACTTCCGGCTTGGCTTTGGTAACGAAATTCTTATTGGCCAGCTTGGTCTCTATCGCTTCTTTAGCTTTTTCTATCTCCTGTTTTTGCTTTTTCAGCCGGGCACGCTCAGCTTGCCGGTCAATCACATCGTGAACGAATATCTGCATATCATCAACAATCACCGTAGCAGCATTTTGTGGTTTTTCAATTGATGTCCCCGCCTCAAATTCTTTTACGGTGGCCAATTGCCGGATAAGTTCTGCATTTCGGTTTAGAATGTCAACGGTCTCCCGTTGCGACACTACGGACACAACTAACATCTCGTTTGGCGAAATGTTTCTATTGCTTCTGATATCACGCACAGTCCTAATTGCAGCTCGTATAATCTCAATCTGTTTCTCAGCATTCGTATCCTGTAAGGCGTCAATTTCCCTGGGCCATTCTGCAACTACCAAAGCACTTTCTTCTTTAGCTTCGACCAAACCATTAAGTTTTCTAATAGGAATAATCTCATTCAGCTTTTGGAAAACGCCTTCGGTAATAAATGGCACAAATGGATGCAGCAAACGCAAAATCTGGTCCAGCACAAAAGCAAGGACGTTTTGCGCGATGGGCTTTTGCCCTTCATCCTGCACTCTCGGCTTAACCCATTCAAGATACCAGTCACAGAAATCGTTCCAGAAAAACCTGTATAGAAGCGACAATGGCTCATTGTATTTAAATTCTTCCAAAGATTTAGTAACTTCAGAAATAGTTTGCGCCAACCGAGAGAGAATCCATCTGTCGGTAATCGTCATTTTGCCTTTGTCAAATTTCTCTGGGTCGATTCCCTCAAGATTCATCAAAGCAAATCGCGAAGCGTTCCATAGCTTATTGCAGAAATTTCGGCCGATATCAAATTTCGGCGATGTATTTTCCACACGCCCGTCAGGCAATGTCATCTGCACAACCGGCATACGAATATCCTGCGTATCTGTGGTCATACTGGCTAATGTAAACCGCATTGCGTCGGCCCCGTGACTATTTATAGCCACCAGCGGATCTATACCGTTGCCCAAGCTCTTGGACATCTTGCGGCCTTCGCCATCCTGAATCATTGCGTGGATATAGACATCTCTGAAAGGTATATCACCGACGCAGTATTGGCCCATCATTACCATACGCGTGACCCATAAGGTAATGATCTCACGTGCAGTACATAAGACATTGCCGGGATAGAATGTTTTTAATTCCGCCGTATCATCCGGCCAGCCCAGCGTGCTAAATGGCCACAACGCCGAACTAAACCACGTATCCAGAACATCTTCATCCTGTTCTAAGCTATGAACCATACAATATAGCTTAAACGTAATATCGATGTTTGCGTCAGGAAAACCCTTCGGTCTTAATTGTGAAAGGGGTGTTCCTTGACCCGAATTAACATCCTTGTCATCGCTTTTTATATGTTCTTTAAAAGCTTTCAGAAAATCGTCACCTTTGCCATTAAGAGAACAAACATAAACTTCATTGAAAATTCCTGCAGTTCGGCAAAAAAAACTACCTTTTTCTAATCCTGCACTAACTGCAAGCTCATTCAGTCTTTTTTCAAATTGCAATCTATAATTATCTTCTGGAGATGAATTCTGCACTATGTCAGATTCATCAAGGGGGTTAAGTATTGCATGCCAAACTGGTATCTGATGTCCCCACCAGAGCTGTCTGCTGATGGGCCAGTCACGAAGGTTCTCTAACCAGCTTTGATATGTTTTAGCATAACGTTCAGGAATAAATCGCAATCGACCATCTAACAACGGCTTTAGAGCCAATCCCGCCAACGAATTAACAGGCACATCAGTGCCTTCGATAAGACCTTCCGCGAGACACGAGTCACGAGTCACGAGCGACGGAAGCGGTTTTTTCACGGCGATATACCATTGGTCGGACAGATACGGCTCAATCGGCACGTGACTGCGATAGCTGTGTCCGACTTCATGAGCATACTCGCGAACATCCTCTAACAGATTTTCTTGGCGGAACCATTCAACAATTGCTTCCCGTGCTTCGAAACGGTCTATACCGACAAGATTTTCAACATCTGGATTTTTAATATCTTCCCAGTCTGTCCAGCCACATTTATCACTAATCGAGCCATCCGGCGCCATAACGTTTATTACTGGCAGATTATGCCGCTGACCAATCTCCCAGTCGTCCGGGTCGTGGGCAGGAGTAACCTTCAAAAAGCCGGTGGAATATTTTGCTTTTTCATTTGTGGCACGGGCATCTTGCCCGTGGTTATCATTGGGCAAAACGACGTGCTCATCGGCGATAATCGGGATTATCCTGCCGACAATAGGCAGCCGAACCTTCTTGCCGACTAGGTATTTTGCCCGTGGGTCGTTAGGGTTCATTGCAACAGCGGTATCGCCGAGCATCGTCTCCGGCCGGGTTGTGGCAACGGTTACATGTGTAACACGGGCATCTTGCCCGTGTATTAATGCGTCTTCATTTACTCCCACCCATTGCCATTCTTCAAGCCCTGCCTTAGCCGGATTGTTGAGTATATAATTAACCTGGTTGTAAAAATCCTCTTCATCACGTATTAGATGGTCATAATATTCTACATGCCAGAATTTTCCTGTTTGCCCCAAAACCTCATTTGCCTTATTAGCCGTATATGATTTCCAGGAATGCAGGATGTCCGGTAAATCGAATCCTTCACAAGGTTTTAATATTGTATGTACGTGATTTGGCATTACAGCCCAGGCAATAAGATTATATCTTTCACTGTCAAAATGCTTTAATGCAGCCTGAACAAGACTTGCTATTTTCCCATTTGCCAGATGGCATTTTCCGTAACCTTCGTCGAGGTATGATTCCACTTTTTCTCTGTATAGACATGTTATTTCTTTTCTTGTTTCTTCACTAATCTCAGCTTCTTTACGTTCAGCCTGTTTTATTTTTTCATCTCGTTCTCTTGCCAATCGTTCAAAAATTTCCATAGGTAACGCATCTTCCAAACGAAAAATCACGGCATATGTATCACCAGTACGATTCCAGTGTGGCAGATACGCACCATAACGCTTTTTTATTTCATTGCTGTATTTATCCACGGCCTGGAAGGCCGTGATACTTACCGGTTCTACAAGCGGATAGCGCAGATACCAGAAATGGCCCTGCACCGTCTCGTGCTCGACTTCATCATCAGCCAGGACCGTCTGCGTAGCAGGGTCCCAGTTGACAAGGCGTTTGCCTCTATAAATGAGACCATCCTTGAAGAGCTTAAAAAATGCAGCCCGAACCGCTTTTGCGCAGACCTCGTCCATTGTAAACCGTGTCCTCTGCCAATCACAGGAACAGCCCATCGCCTTTAGCTGGCTGATGATTGTAGCTTCGTATTCGTCCTTCCAGACCTGAACACGCCTGACGAATTCTTCCCGCCCGAAATCGGTCCGCCGTTTTCCTTCTTCTGCCAGGATTCGTTTCTCAACGACCGTCTGCGTAGCGATACCGGCGTGGTCGGTGCCTGGCATCCAGAGCGTGTTATACTTTTGCATCCGCCGAAATCGAATCAAAATATCTTGCAGCGTGTTATTAAGTGCATGGCCAAGGTGCAATGGTGCCGTAACGTTAGGCGGCGGGATTACGATGGTATAGACCTTTTCATCTTCCCGGCTACGGCTCGCTTCGCCGAGACGAGTGCCGTTACCTGATGGTTCAGCGTGAAAGTATCCGCCGCGAAGCCAAATCTCATTTGCCAGCTTCTCTGTTGTTTGCGGCTCATAAACTTTCGAAAGTTCTTCGCCCATAAACAACTCGTTTAAGACAATCGCCTATAATAAATCACAACCAAACATCAATCTGGAATTCCATTTTAATAAAAATACACACTAATGTAAACCCCATTAGAAAATCCATTTTAATAAGGTTATAAAAAGCATAGAGATGGCTGTTTCTAACGGGGTAAAGCGAACAATTAAGCAAATAATCACCCCAAAGATTGTGGGAGAATTATTTTACCGACTCGAACTTGATTTTTGACTAATGCGCCCGTATATTGAAAGATGTCTCTACAAGGAGAAACAAAATGAGATTTACAAAGATGCACGGCTTGGGCAATGACTACGTTTATGTCAATTGCTTCGAGGAAAAAGTTGAAAATCCAGCGGAGCTTGCTCGAATCGTCAGTGACCGCCATAAAGGCATCGGCGCCGATGGTCTGATTCTTATATGTCCATCTCAATCGGCTGATGTGCGGATGCGCATCTTCAACGCCGACGGCTCAGAAGCTGAGATGTGTGGAAATGGCATTCGTTGCGTGGCCAAATATGTATATGAGCACAAGCTGGCTAAAGCAGGGGGGGCGTTTTCTGTACCTGGTCAGCGGTTATATCCTGCTTCTTTGAAGATAGAGACCGGCAGTGGGATTTCGACCGTTGGGCTGATAATCGATGACAGTGATAAGGTCGAAAAGGCGTGCGTCAATATGGGCCGGCCGATTTTAACGCCGAAAGATATCTCTGTGAAGCTCAGCGGCGATAAAGTTGTTGAACAGCCAATCGAAATTCTCGGACAACAATTGCTGATGACCTGTGTATCAATGGGTAACCCTCATGTGGTTTTTTTCTGTGATGATGTCCAGTTAATTGAGCTTGAAAAATTTGGACCGGCCATCGAAAACCATAAGCTTTTTCCAAACCGAATCAATGTGCATTTTGTTCAGGTTGATAAGCCGACGGAATTGACGGTGCGAACCTGGGAGCGGGGCAGCGGAATCACGATGGCTTGCGGCAGCGGCGCTTGCGCAGGCTGCGTAGCGGCAGTGCTTACCGACAGAGCAAAGCGTGTATGCACTGCACATCTACCTGGTGGCGATCTGGATTTGAACTGGTGCAAGAAAGATAATTGCATCTATATGACCGGCCCAGCCGCAGAAGTCTTCGAAGGTGTTTGGCTAAATAATTAGTTCTTACACAGACATCTTTGGGGGTTGGCAAAATTCAAGAGCCACACCACAATTGACAGGTAATAGAGGGTCGGAGATTTTACAAGCTCGCAAGAGCTTTGCAAAACCTGCAATCTTGCCTCCAAATTCAAGCAGACCTTTCGTCGGCGGGATTGATAATTCGACCTTGAACAGAGTTCCTTGTGGGAGTCCGCACGGCTGAAATATGTCGGCTGATGTTTGAAAATATAAACCGCCGGGACTGACATTGACAGTGCGGCCGATATAGCGTTGCTTTGCTTCGGTTCCAACTTCATTGAAGGAAATGTCTAACTCTGCTCCAGCTCGCCGGAACCTGCGCCTTTCAGGAGTGTCCATCTCTTTTGCCTCCTTGCTTACTCTTAATCAAAGATTAATGTCCTTAATAAACTTGCACAGTATAGTCTTTAGCAAAATATGTTCCAGAAAGCGATGTTGACAAATACCCCATTTTAACTTTTGCAAGTGCTTATCCAACAGAAAGTTAAGCAAAATTAACCAGCGAGTATCAAAGAACATAAAAAATAGGTTAATTTTTGCGTTGACAAATAGCAACGCAGGGGATTGTTTTTATACAATATGGGCTGGATTCCGGCACAAGACAAATTTTTTGAACTGCTTATTCTATAAAAAGTTACGTTTTTTGCTAAACAAACAACTCTTACTGTCCGAAAAAAGTAACAAATTCGTTGTTTTTTTTCAACGTCCAAACTTGACAGCTCGAAAAACAGGTTCTATTATCTCAAATTATGCTGGAACACCAAAGATTACAATCGAACGAGCCAAATAAAAGTGACAAAATCAGTAAGGATTCGAGTAAGTCGAACTCAAAGTTTGAGGCGCTTGGCACATCAATCATCCACTCTCTACCGTTTGGGATTGTGGCTTTCGATTCAGATTTGAAGATTATTGATAGTAATCCTCGATCAGCCCAGTTAATTAAGTTAGGCGATTATATTGATAAATCTTTGGCCAAAGGCACCGACAATCCCGACAGGCCGGGCATAGACTGGACAGAGCAGTTACAATCATCAATATCCACCGGCAGGACACTTAGGTTTGACGGCATAAACTACATAGTGGACGGCAAGACAAAATTGCTTCGAATCGTCTGTGCGCCTTTGAAAAAGGAAGAGACACATCGCGACTGCGGAAT
>Ga0299912_10002669_pt1 | contig 14630 bp, 13 predicted proteins | sample RVTome_2_FD_207667 | JGI IMG/M metagenome (GOLD analysis project Ga0299912, IMG submission 207667) | Soil microbial communities from uranium-contaminated site in the Upper Colorado River Basin, Wyoming, United States - RVT95D214 (version 2) ... | reverse complement strand
GACCCCGTGGTCAACGCCACGGGCTCGGCGCGCTCTGGTGGAGCCTTCTTTCCGCTACCTCAGATCTCGTTCTCCAGCCGAAATCCGTGGCCTCGGATCGTTGCGATGTACGCTTGCCCTGGATCGACCTCTTCCAGCCGCTCCCTCAGACGCCTGACCAAGGCATCGATCGCCTGGTCCGACACACCATTCGCCGCAGTCCCCGGCCATACCCCTTCGATCACTTCCTCGCGAGTGACCACTTGCCCTGCCCGTCCGTACAACAACTCCAACAAGCGGTACTGCGGACCCGAGAGCGGCGGATCCAGTTCGGTGCTGCCCGCCCACGCTCGGTGCGCCTGAATGTCCAGCCGCAACCTCCCCAGCCCCAGGGCGGCAGCTTCACTGAAAGACAGCGGTTGGGTGGCTTCGGCGCCCACGTACACCAGTTTGGCAGCCAGCGCAACCTGGATCACATCACCATCCTGGAGAATCGCCGGCCCTTTGAGCTGCCGGCCGTTGAGGTGCGTGCCGTTCTTAGAGCCTAGATCCTCAACTACAAAGCCGGCCATCGCACGCCGTACCTTCGCATGGTGGCGTGATACCTGCCGGTCGGCCACGACGATATCGCAATCCGCCCCTCGTCCGATCAGCACCTCTTCCCCCTCAAGCACCCAGCGGGCGCCGGTCAGCGTGCCCGTTTGTCCCACCAACACCGGCCGAAGGTCGTCATCCCGTTCTGAAGAGCCTGCGATCATCCGCTTCCGCTGCCCCACCGTCAGAGTATAATTGTACCGGGCTAGCGCTCCAGACCCACCCGCCGGAGGGCCGGGTCACGCCGGGAGCTCTGCCCAGCCTCTCCCAATCCTTCCGGCCCTGTGAATCGCCAGATGCCTGAGCCCCTTCCGCCCGGACAAGTCCTGCGGGACCGATATGTGATTCAATCCATCGTCGGTCGCGGTGGCATGGGTTCCATCTACCTGGCCGACGACAACCGCCTGCCTGGACGCATGTGCGCCGTCAAGGAGGTCGAGCATGAGCCGGGCATCCCCGACGAGCTCAATGCCCAGGCGCGGGCGCAGTTCTATCGCGAAGCCTCCGTCCTCGCCCGCCTGGATCATCAAAATCTTCCCAAGGTGTCCGACTACTTCTCCGACGAAACCCGTGACTTCCTGGTCATGGACTACGTCCCGGGAGACGATCTGAAAACGCTGCTCGACCGCGCCCGCGCCGCCGGCCGTCTGCTGCCGATCGACGAGGTCCTGGACTGGGCGCAACAGATCTGCTCTGCCCTCGCCTACCTCCACAGCCAGGATCCCCCGGTGATCCACCGCGATGTCAAGCCCAGCAACCTCAAGTTGACCCCTAGCGGTTTGATCAAACTCGTCGATTTTGGCCTCGTCAAACAAATGGCCCCCGATGAGATGACGATCACGGTCATTCAAGGCCGCGGGACCGCCCTCTACACACCCCTCGAGCAGTACGGCGGCGACACCGGGCACACCAGCCCTCGGAGCGACCTGTATGCCATGGGCGCCACTTTGTATCATCTCTTCACCAATCAGGCACCACTTGAAGCCAAGCAGCGCTTCCTCAATCCCGACGCTCTCGTCCCGCCCCGTCAACTGAATCCCGCACTGCCTCCGCCGATCGAAGATGCGATCCTTTGGGCGATGGCCCTTCATCCCGATGACCGGCCCGCGAGCATCGAGGCCTTTCAAGAGGCAATCGCCTCAGGTCTTCCTGTCGGTGGTCTGGAGCGCCCCCTTCGGGATGCCATTCGGCGCCACCTCCCCACCCGACTCGACCAGGCCCTGGCCGCAACAGCCCTCGCTTTGCTGGCCCTGGCATTGTTGCTCAGTCTCTCTTAGGCTCTCTGGCGCCCCTCAGCCACCACGCGAACCAGATCGCCGTCCCTGCCAGCCCCCCCATCGCGCCAGCCCCGATCAGCCACCACGTGGCGCTGCTGTGGGCGTCCCCGCGGTTGAGCAGGATCGCAACCACGTCGTAGCATGCCAGCCCGCCCGCCGCGGCCGCCAGAACGGCTCTTCGTCGATCCGGCATCCCCCCGCCGCGGCGGCGTACCGCAGCCACACCCAGCGCAGCCGCTCCCCCGATCGCCGCAACCCCCCAGACCAGGCTCCCTACGCTCGCCCGGCTGCCGGGCTCGCCGCCACCGTTTCCGCCCTGCGCACCTATCGTGGGTGTTGCCTCCGGCGCGCCGCCAATCGGGGTAACCGTTGGAACCGGCGTCGGGGCGATGACCGTCACAAACGCCGGCACGTTCTCCTGCACGTTGAGCTGCAAGATCGCCGACGTTTTGGCGTCCCCACTCTCCACCCGCACCGAAAGCAGGCCGACGCGGTCCAGAGCGAGATTGACCTCCGCCATACCTGCCACACTTGTCGTGCGCAAGGCAGCCGGGAGGTTTTCCCCCGCATAGGTCAACTCGAATTCGACCGGTGTCCCGTCGGGGACGGGGTTGCCATTGCGGTCGAGGAGAACTCCGGTCGTCAAAACCACCGTGTCCCCGATTCGATAACCCGCATCTGGCGCCTCCGCGGCTCCCCCGAGCAGGCCTTTGGCAGATAGGCCCAGGACCTGACTCGGGTCCGGCGAGAGCGCTTCGATCAAGTCGTAACCGATCCCCGGAACTCCAACGGGGGCGGCGCCCGACGCAGGGACCTCCTGGAACAGCAGCCTGGCCGCCATCTCCACAAACGCCGCCGAGTCCGAGTACAAGACATAGTACGCGTCAAGCTTGCTCGTATCGGTCGGGTCGAGGTCAAGAGGCGCACCGAAGTCAAAGACCACGATTCGCTTCTCGCGGACGAGATCGGGCCGCGTGTCCAACAGACTCCGCAGGCCAGTCGAACCGAAGACCTGCGGATCTTCCGGCAGGGCATTGAAGACCAGCCAGTCTGCATCCCGAACCGCTTCGGCGACCGACTCGACGTCCGCCAACGGAGACTCAGGCGTATGGGGTGGCGTGCCTCCCAAGTACAGACCTAAGTCGTCCGTGCTGAAGGAGCGTATCCTCCAGGATTGCACCTGGCCCGCCGCGCGCGGCCCATACAGCGAGACGATCGTATCGGCAAGCGCCTGCTCGCCGATCACGGATTCGAGCGGGCACTCCCGGCAGCTTCGATAAGGACGGGTGTCCGTGAAGACGACGATGCGCTGCCCGACCAGGGGTGCCCCGAGTCGATTCCGAACGTCATCGAGTCCCGGACTGATCAGGGTCGCCGCGCGCCCCGCCACCTCCACCGCCGCGGTGCGATCCCGCCCGACGACGACCCCCGGCGAGGGCATCGTGGCCTGCTGGCGGAAGCGACCGCCGTAGACACGCAGCTTCAGCTCCAGGATCCGAAGGACCGCCGCATCGACGCGTTCGGCGAAGACCGTGTCCTCCGTGTACTTCTGCTGGAAGAAATCAAGTGTGTTCTGGATAGACACAAACTCGTCCGGATCTCCCCCCGACTGGAAATCGGACAGCAGCAGCAGGTCGTTGCCCGCTTGGAAAGCATCCCGCGCCACGATGTGTCCACGGAAGTCCGCACCGGTCGGGTCAACGAATGTCCGTATCGCCAGAGAACCAAGCGAGTCGCTCAGTGTCACGCCGCCGCTGTCGCGCCAACTGCGCAAAGGTTCCAATGCCATGAGTTGATCGTAGGCTTCGCGATCCAGGCTGACTGGCCGGGTCGTCGCCCGGATATTCCCTTGAAAGCCCTGGTAGCGGATGTGCGAGGAAAGCATGCCATCCACCGTGCCCTGTGTACCTGGAACGCTTCCCGTCACGGCGAAAAACGGCACCAGCTCGATCTGGCGCAAGTCATCGATCGATTTGCGGACGGATGCCACCTCCTCCGCCGGGGGCCGGTCACTGTTCCCAATGCCGGGGAAGTGGGTGGCGATGACCGCCAATCGGCCCCCCGAGCCTTCCTGCAACCCACCTACATAGCGCATCCCCATCTGCCCCACCCAGTACGGGTCGCCGCCGAACGCTCGCGCTCCCAGCCATCCGGCATTCTGGACCCCCGGAGACTCAAGTACATCCAAAGAGGGGCCCAGAAAGAGGTTGATTCCAAGCGAGGACAACTCGCGACCGAGCTGCCTGCCGGTCGCCTCTGCCGTGGCAGGGTCCCACGTCCCCCCGATCGCCATCGGCGAAGGAATTTCCGAGAGCCCCGGGATGACCTCAGCAATCGGCCCGATGGATTTCTCCTGCCTCACGCCGATCAACAAGGGCACAAACGTCGATGGGCTGCTCGTTCCCTCGACCGACCCCGCCGCCAGATGTTCCACGGACGCCGCCTCGTTGATGCTTTGCAGATCCGTCACAAGGCTGCGCAGGGTGCCGATCGATTCCGTTTCCGATGCAAAATTGCCGTGCTCCCCATCAAGTACAACTCCGCCAATCCGCCCGTCTCGAATCAGCACCCCGACCGGGCCTTCGGCCTCTACCCGCTCGCCTTCGAAGCTCACCAGGAAGAGCTGCCCCACACGCTCGGCCGGGCTCATTTGGAGAAGTAGGCGACCCGCTTCTCCGCCAGCTTGGGCCGCCGTTGGAGCGCCCGGCAGCAGCAGCATGGAAACCAGTACCAAGAGGCCAAAGATCCAGCCCGCCTTCCACACAGCAATCGCGCGGCCCGCCCTTTGCATTCCGTTCATGCGGCAGCCGCCGCCCCTCCCAGAGTCGCCTCTTCGGCCAGGATCGATCGAAGCAACCCACGCCGCTCTGTTCCGCTCACCAATTCCAGCCGCCTCACCCCCAGTGGGTCAATCTCCTCACGCAGAAGCCGAAGTTCCTCTCCCGAGGGGGACTCACTTTCCAGGAGCGGATTGGCAATCTCCAGATCAAAGCCTGTCTTCGACCGCACTCTTCCCAGGCTCACCCCTGGATGCAGGTGAGTCAGCCGCATGCGGCCGTCTGCGAAGTCAAACTGTCCCAGGTCCGACACAAGGTAACGAGGGCCTCCCGGGCTTCGGCGCTCCGTGGAATAACCCAGCCCGGAGACAAAGTCCACCTGCGTGACAAAAGTGACCCGGCTGTGCCGTGGCACATACAAATACACATCTGACAGGAAGACCGTCACATCCGGGATGCCACCCGAGCCTGGCAGGCGCAATCTTGGCCGATCGTGGTCCTTGCCGAAGGCAATATTGTTGAAATTCCCTTGGGCGTCCACCTGCCCAGGCCTGAAGAACTCCTTTGGCCGCAGGCGCGGCAGCACATCTGCGGCCGCCTGGACGAAACCCACTCCGTCAAGCGAATGATCCAGCCACAACGCTTCGACGGCCGCCAGTCCGAGGGGAGCTCCATCCCGACAAATGCTCTGCCCGATGGCCGAGGCGAAGTACACCGACGGCGCGTGGGTCCGCCATGCCAGCAGGTAGCCTGCGGCCACCAGCGGCGTTGCCAGGCCCTGCGCCAGGACTTCTCCGTCGACCACTTGCCGCGAGATGCAGCAACAGATCATCTCGTCGGCCGAGTAGGCCTGCGTCTCGCCGGGGTTCAATCAGCCCTCCCCATGCTCCACCAGGCCCGGTGCGACGTTCCCCCCACTCAGAATGACGCACGCCCAATCCTGCGTGCGGTCGCGGCGCCATGCTGCCAGTGCGGCGGCGGCGCAAGGTTCGATGACCTCGCCCGCCACATCCGCGCACCATCGAAGTGCCCCGAGGATCTCCTCTTCGCTCACCAGTCGCATCTCATCCACCAGTGCCGACACGAGATCAAGCGTGACCGAGCCATCTTCCACATCGCCGGCCAATCCGTCCGCCAGGGTCGGCCCTTCCACCACATCTGCCCGGGATTGCCCGGTGTGGTGCGCGTAGAGAAACGGGGAAGCCTCGGGCTGAACGCCGATCAGCCTCACGCGCAAACCCGCCATCCGCAGAGCTGCCCCCACGCCGGAGATCAACCCTCCGCCCCCCACGGGAACGTACACATCTAACTTGCGCAATTCGCCCACGTCGTGAGCGACTTCCATTCCGACGGTCGCCTGGCCGGCGATCACCTCCAGGTCATTGTATGGCGAAACCCACAATGCCCCGGACGCCAAGGCGGCTGCCCGGCCTGTTGCCTCCGCCGCGGCATAACCGCCCCTCACCTCAACCACTTCGACCCCGAAATGTCTCATCCCGGAAACCTTCCGCTCGAGGGCGCCATGCGGGACAAAGACCCTGGCTGGCGCGCCGATCTTCTGGGCAGCATACCCGATTCCCTGCCCGTGGTTGCCCGCCGAGGCCGCCACCACGCCGCAGCGGATGGCCTCTTCTCTGCAGCTCAGCAGCTTGTTAAGGGCCCCGCGCAGTTTAAACGACCCTGTCTTCTGCCGGTTCTCGCATTTCAGCCACAGTCGCTCACCGGCGAGCTGCTTCAAAGGCGTATGGACGACATGGGGCGCCAGCCTTTCCTGCGCCCCTCGCAAGCGGGATTCGAGATCACGCAGGCTGGCCATTGACGACCCTGAGCGCCACATCCGGGATGTCTGTGATCAGCCCGTCCACCCCCCATGCCGAGAGCTCCCTTATCCTGCGCACGTCGTTGACCGTCCAAACGTGCACCGCCCGGCCAAGCGCGTGCTCGGAATCCAGACCTGACTTCCGCAGCAGTGAGTCCTGCGGATGAATCGCGTGTGTGGGGGAGATTTGCCGGTAGAACCAGCGCCGCGCCCCGCTTTGTCCAGCCTCCACCAGCAGCGCCCTGGCGATCTCCGGCGCCAGCGCCCGCGCCGCTCTGAGGGCAAGCGGATTGAACGACGACAAGAGCACCCTCCGTTCCAGGCCCCATTCTCGTACCAATCCGACGACCGCCCGCGGCAGCCAATCCCGAGGGTCTTCGTAGTTCGTGAGTTCCACGTTGATCAGCAGCCGATGGCCCAAGCTCTCGAAGACCGAGCTCAACCTGGGAATTCGTTCGCCGGTGAACCTCGCGCCGAAGTGGGCCCCCGCGTCCAGCGCCTCAAGTTCTGCCAGCGTCCATTGTGAGAGGCGACCACGCCCGCTCGTCGTCCGTTCCAGAGTCAGGTCGTGGTGCACCACGACCTGACCGTCGGCAGTCAGCTTGGCATCCAGCTCGATGGCGTCGGCGCCCAGTTCGGCGGCTGCTGTGAAGGCCGCCAAGGTGTTCTCGGGCGCCAATCGGCACGCCCCTCGATGGGCGATCACCAAGGGGCGTCCGCGGAATTTCACCGAGAAAATGCGGGTCATCAGAGTTCGACGAAATACGCTTCAGATGCGCGGTCAATCAGGTCCTTGCTCATCGTCGGCTCGACATTCATATACCGCGAGATATCCAGGATCTGATCGCACATGTCGCGAGGGTGCGATGCGCGCAGCTTGCGGTTTCGCTTGATGTACCACTCCTGCAGCATGTAGGCCAATCCCTTATCGGAGTAGGCGACACCTTTCTGCTCTGAGACCCTCTTGAATATCTGTCGGTAGTCCTCGTAAGAAGGATCGCCCACCTCGATCTTGTGCCGCAGCCGCCGCAGGAAGGCTTCGTCCACCAGGTCGCGAGGCGGCAAGTTGGTCGAGAAGACCACCAGCACGTCAAATGGCACATCGATCTTGCGTCCGGTGTGGAGGGTCAGGTAGTCGATCCGGTTCTCGAGCGGAACGATCCAGCGGTTGAGCAGATCCCGGGGCCGTACTTGCTGCCGGCCGAAGTCATCGATCAGAAACACGCCACCGTTCGCCTTTACCTGGAAGGGGGCCTCATAGAATTTGTTTACATCATCGAAGACCAGGTCAAGGCCGGCCATCGTCAGCTCGCCGCCGACCACCACAAACGGGCGCCGGATCTTCACCCAGCGTGGGTCGCGTTTCGCCCCGGTCTTGAGCGTTCCCGTTCCGGAGGACGTCACATCGTCTTCCGGCGCAAGCTCGTGGTTGACCGAGTCGTAAAGCTTGACCACCTGTCCATCGATGTCGATGGCGTAGGGGATGTACATGTCTTCCTGGAGAATCATGTTGCCGATGGCGCGCGCTATCGAGGTCTTGCCATTCCCGGGCGGGCCGTACAGGAAGATCGAGGTACCCGAATTGACCGCCGGTCCGATGCGGTTGAAGGTCCGTTCGTTCAAAACCAGATCGGTCAGCGCCTGGCGCATCAGGCGCGGCGAGACAGTCGGGCGTCCGCGGCTCTGCCGTCGAATCGAGTCGTTGTAGACGGCGATCGGAACCGGCGCCGGACCGGCGTACTGGCTGCGCTCGAGCGACTCGCGCGCTCGGGCAATCCCAGCCCCCGTAATGGCGTACTGGTACGAGCCTTCTCCAAACCCGACCTGCGTCTTGATCTCGACGAACTTATCGCGTTTCAGCGACTCAAGGAGCTGGTCCACCATACCGGCGAACGGCAGAGACATAATCTCCGCCACCTTGAAGCCAGTTTGATAGCCGTGGAAATACAGGATCTTGAGCCCCAGGTCCTGCAGCCACAACTCCGCCAGCCCGGTGTCTTCGACGCGGCTGATCGGGGGCGGCACGAAACGCAGGTTGGAGGTGATGGGATCACCGATCGCCGAGCTGGGTCGGCCCGGATTTCTTGGCAATGACATCTTCCGCCTCCGAGCGCCGGCCGCCCCGTGTACCGGGTCCGGTCGCGTCGAACCGGCCGACGCTGGATGCACCGGTCCCTCGCGCTGCGCTGGGTTGATTATATGCGGCCAGCCGACGCCAGGCAAACCCGCGGTTGTCCTACCCCAGCCTTGCGGGTAAAATCCCGCCCATGAGCCTGACGGTCGTCCTGCCTATCTACAACGAACGCCCGACGATCCAGACCATTCTGGACCAGGTTCTCGCCGTCGGGCTGGCCGACGAGGTCATCGCCGTCGACGATGGCTCCACCGACGGAACCCGCCAGGTCCTGGCAGACTATGCCCGCAACCGCCCTCGGGTCCGGGTCATCCTGCACGAGCGAAATCAAGGCAAAGGCGCGGCGGTCGTCACCGGCATTAAGGCCGCCACGCAAGACCTCGTCCTGATCCAGGATGCCGACCTGGAATATGATCCTCGCGACTATCCCAGCCTGCTTGCCCCGATCCAAGAAGATAAGGCCGATGTCGTCTTTGGCTCGCGCTTCCTCGGTGGAGCCAGGCGGACCACGATGTTCTGGCACATGGTGGCCAACATGCTCCTCACCTTGTTAACCAACATCCTCTACAATAGCATCCTCTCCGACATGGAGACGGGATACAAGCTCTTCCGGCGCGAGCTGATCCAGTCTATCCCCCTTCGCGCCAAGCGCTTCGACTTCGAGCCCGAGGTCACGGCCAAGCTCCTCAAACGCAAAGTCCGGATCTTCGAAGTCCCGATCTCGTTCAACCCCCGCGAGTACGCGCAAGGCAAGAAGATCAAGCTCAAGGACGCCTTCCACGCTGTCTTCACGCTGATCAAGTACCGCTTCGTCGATTGAGATCCGGCCGCCCTACGCCGCCCGCAGCTCCCGAACATTCAACTGAAGGCTCGCCACACCCAAATACTCGTTGCGTTCGAGCTGGAAGGCCAGGTCCACCAGGGAATTCACCGGCGGCGCCAGATGACCCTTGCGAAAGGCGATCGCCTCCTGCGTACCCGTGGCGTCCTGCACCATGAGCTTCAGATGCGCGCGATCGCTGCCGACCTGGCGCGCCGAAACGACCCGCACACCGCGCGCCACCAGGAGGGGCGAGGGATTGCCGAATCCGCACGGCTCCAATCGCTCCACGAAGGCCATGAGGTCCTCGTCCAGGTCGCGCAGGCTCACTTCGGCGTCCACGCGCAGGCTGGCCACCGGACCATCATCGCCCAGACGTTCGCGCGCCAGCTCCTGGAGACGGCTTAGGACGTGGGGCAGCTTCTTCGTTTCCACCGTGAAGCCGGCCGCTGCGGCATGCCCTCCATATTGCAGCATCCACTCCGCGCACTCATCCAAGGCCTGCGTGATGGGAAATTCCGGGATGCTGCGGGCTGAGGCGCGCGTGATCTCGGCCCCCATGCGGGCCACGATGCAAGGGCGGTAGAATTCCTCCATCAGCCTGCCGGCCGCCAGCCCAACCACCCCTTCGTTGAAATCCTCCGCCGCGGCGAAGAGAACCAGGTCGTCCTCCTCAGCAGCTAAGACCTGACGCCGAGCGCGGTCGACCATTTCCCGCGTCAAATCCTGACGCTCTCGATTCGTCCGATCCAGGCCTTCTGCCAGCTTCCTGGCCTGCTCCGCGTCTTCGGCCACCAGAAGACTGTAAGCGACCATCGCCGAATCCAGCCGCCCAGCGGCGTTGAGTCGCGGCCCCAAACCAAACCCGATCGAGGCCGCCGTCAAGACTTTCCCCCGCAGGCCGGCAATCTCCATCAAGGCCTTGAGTCCCGGGCGCTTTGTCTGACGCAGCTGAGCCAAACCACGCTGCACCAGGCCGCGGTTCATATCAACCAGCGGCACGAGATCGGAGATCGTGCCGATCGCCACAAGATCCAGCAACTCCTGCGGCTCCGGCCGGGACTGGCTCAGCGCCAGGGCATGCGCCACGAGGTAGGCGATCCCCGCGCCGCTGTACTCACGAAACCCCCTCCCCTCCGGCTCCCCCTTCGGGTCCACCACGGCTACGGCGGGCGGCAAGACCGCCCCCGTTTCGTGATGATCCGTAATCACAACTTCCATGCCCAGGTCGCGCGCCAGGATAACCTCGGCTTCCGAACGCACCCCACAGTCGACCGTCACCAGAAGCCGCACCCCGTCCTGTGCAAGCTTTTTGAGTGCCTCGGCGTTCAGTCCGTACCCCTCACCGAATCGATTGGGGATATGAACCTGCACATCCAATCCGAGTGCTTCCAGTGCCTCCGCCATGATCGCCGCCGCCGTGACACCGTCGGTATCGTAGTCGCCGTACACCGCCACCCGCTCTCCGCGCTGGCGGGCGCTTGTGATGCGGTCGACCGCCGCCCGCATGCCCCCCACCTCAAGCGGATCAGGGCTCACGGCTGGGCTCTGCAGGAATGACCAGGCGCTGGCCTTCGTCCGCAGGCCGCGAGAAACTAGGATTTGCTGCTGAGGGACCGTAAAGGCGCCGAGCTCGGCTCTTGCAGCCGGATCGATCTCAGGGCCGGGGAGCCAGGTCTTCGGACGCCATGGCGCGGCGGGCGCGGTGGGGGTTGTCATGCGCCCATTCTATCCTCTCCTCGTCTCGTCGGGAATCCTCAAGAGCCCGCAGGCGCGGGCTCTTGAGCCGAAGTCCTTCACCTAAGGAAGAACAGAGGGGGGTCTAGACCCAGCCCTGCTTCTTCACAAAATCGCTGATCACTGGAAGCGTGAACGCCGTGCCCTGATATGCCTTGTAGGCCCAATAGAACGTGAGGATCAGCCCGATCGGCCAAATGCAAATGCCGATGAAGATGAAGCTTGTGATCGTCACCACGGCATAGAAGACGATGCCCCATGCCAGGGCAGTCACCGCATGCAGCTTGATGTAAGGCCTGGCCTTCTTCTCTTCAAGCAGCAGAACAATGATCGGCACCAGAGGTGTAAAGACCCATGATAACGCTGCCCACAGCTTGTCGTCGCTCGTTGCGTCAGATGCCATTCCAGATTGCACGCTCATCGTTTCTTCTCCCTCGCCAATTGGCTTGTTGATTGCTCTGCCCGGCCATCCGCCAGGCTGTACGTATTCTACCCGGACTTTCTCCGCCCGCAAGTCCAGCTAAAGATAACCCCGCCAGCCTCACGGGGTCGCGCCCCCAAATCGTCATGTTACCATTGTCCCATGCGCGCCGTCTTCATGGGCTCACCGGATTTCGCCGTCCCCAGCCTGCTTCGTCTCGCGCAAGGCGGGCAGCTCGTGGGCGTCGTCACGCAGCCCGATCGGCCCGCAGGCCGCGGCCGGTCCCTCAGCCCGCCGGCGGTCAAGCTGGCCGCCCTGGACCTCGGGCTCCCCGTCCGCCAACCCGATCGCCTGCGCGATCCGCAGTTCCTCGACTGGCTGCGGGGTTTGTCGCCGGATGTGATCGTGGTCGCGGCCTATGGCCGCATTCTCAAGCCGGACATCCTCCGCTTACCCCGCCGGGGCTGTATCAACGTCCACGCTTCTTTGCTTCCCCGTTGGCGGGGCGCCTCTCCCCTCCAATCGGCTCTCCTGGCCGGCGACGCCACGAGCGGGGTCACCATCATGGTCATGGATGAAGGCATGGACACCGGACCACTTCTCGCCCAGCGCGCCACGCCCATTCTCCCGACCGACACCGGCGCTGACCTCTCTCAGCGTCTCGCCAGTCTGGGGGCCGACTTGCTGATCGAGACCCTGCCCGGCTGGCTGGACGCGACTCTACCTGCCACCCCCCAGGAAGAACGCCTGGCGACCCATGCCCCGCTGCTCAACAAGGCCGATGGCCGACTCGACCCGCAGAAGACCGCCGTCGAGTTGGCACGCCAGGTACGCGCCTTTCATCCCTGGCCGGGATCCTTCCTGCAATGGGGAGACGAACGGCTCACGATCCACCGGGCCCGGGCTCTCGACGCTCCCGCAGGGACCCCGGGCACCCTGTTGGCGCTCGGCGAGGAACCGGCGTTGCTCACCACTCAGGGCGCGCTGGTCTTTGAAGTAGTCCAGCCGGCCGGCCGCCGCCCCCAATCCGGCCCCGCCTACCTGCGCGGCTCGCGTGGCTTCCAGGGCGCCTTCGCAACCTCCCCTTAACCGCTTCCCTCGCCCATCTCGAGCGGGCCGACACCCAAGGCCCGATGCGTCATGCCCTCAGGCGGTTTTAACCCGAGCAGGTGGCAGACGGTCGGGGCAACATGCAGTTGAGACACCCGCCTGCGCGTATCGCCAGCGCCATTGCCGTCCGCCGGCGCCAGGTAGAACGGCACCAAGCGCACATCGTCGGTAGTCCCGCCGTGAGTGCGATCGTTGTTGATCCCGTGATCGCCGGTGACGATGACCGTGTAGCCTGCGCGGTGCCAGAGGGGTATGGCATTCGCCAGGAGGATATCTTGAAAAGTGGCGTGGTTGCGGTAAGCGGCCGAATCGGCGCCCTGCGCTTCTCCAATGAAGTCCATACCCATTGGATGGACCAGAAGATAGTCAGGCGACCAGCGCACGGTCAGTGTCCCGGCGGCCTGGAAGACCTCCGTGTCCGGGAAATCGTCTTCGGTGTAGAAGCGTCCATGCTGGATCCACAACGCCGCGTCGTCGACCTCCCGATCCAGCATGCGATCGAAGGGCACGCGGTTATACAACTCCGAGTACCAGAAGTAGCACGCCGCCGCCGTAGTCATTCCCGCCTCTACAGCCAATCGGAAGATATGCGGCGATTCCGAAAGCCTGACCGTCTGGTTGCTGGTGATCCCGTGGACGGCGGCCGGCAGACCGGTGTGAAGGGTCTCGTACATCGGCCGGGAGAGGGAGGGCAGCTCACCGACCATGGTGTAGCGCGTCGCGCGGCGCATCTCCACCAGGTGCTCCAGGTACCCCATGCGGGCCGCCGCGACGTCGTCGCGCAGCGCGTCACTGACCACCATCACGACCCTGCCCATGCGCCCTCCTTGCGGGCCTCCGAACAGAGACCGGTGCACCCGCCAATCATACACACGGCCGACACTTTCTTCCAGCCGCCCCTCGCGTCCGTGACGCATGCTCCCCAGACCGCGAGCCTGCCCCCATCCGGGATTGCACCAGGGGTCTTGACACCCGCGGGCTTCCGCGCACCCAAGCGTGGCATGAGACGGCCGCTCGGCACTCCTCCGGCATTCGGCTCGATCGCCTCAAAATCCTTCTCTTTGACCCCGCCCAAAGGGCCCAGACTCGGGTTAAGAGTTGACAGACCGCCATTCTGTGCGAGAATTCCCCCGCCATGCCCGGCCTATCAACTCAGCTCCTGGTCATTGGCGGTGGCGCCACCGGCCTTGGCATCGCGTTGGACGCCGTCCTGCGCGGCATCAAGACGGTTCTGGTAGACAAGAGCGACCTCGGGCAGGGGACTTCCGGCCGGTATCATGGCCTGCTCCACTCCGGCGGGCGCTACGTCATCTCAGATCCTGTGTCGGCCGCCGACTGCGCGCGGGAGAACCGCGTCCTGCGCAAGCTCGCCCCGTCGGCCATCGAAGACACCGGCGGGCTATTCGTTTCCGTCCCGACCGACCCCCAGGACTTCCCCGACCGCTGGCTTGCCGCCTGCCATGCGAACGGCGTGCCTGCCCAGGAGATCTCGCCCAAATCTGCGCTGAAGCGCGAGCCACTGCTCAATCCCAGGATCACCCGCGCCTTCGCGGTCCAGGATGCCTCCCTCGACTCTTTCGACTTGCTGCACCTGCTCTCGGCCGCCGTTCAGTCACATGGTGGCCAGGTGTGGCCTCGCTGCCGGGTGGAAAGCCTGATGCTCGAGGACGGCCGCGTTACCGGCGCCGTCGTTCGCAGCCTCATCGGTGATGACTTGATCGTGGTCGGCGCCGAGTTGACGATCAATGCCGCCGGCCCCTGGGCAGGTGCTATCGCCGACCTGGCCGGGCTGCAGATTCCGATCGCCCTCGGCAAAGGCACCATGCTCGCCATGACCACCCGCCTGGTCAACACGGTCGTCAATCGCTGCAAGCCGCCGGCCGATGGCGACATCTTCGTCCCTGTCGGCACGGTCTCCGTCCTGGGGACGACGGATGTCCTGGTCAGGGACGCCGAGTCCTT
>Ga0299912_10002668_pt1 | contig 14633 bp, 15 predicted proteins | sample RVTome_2_FD_207667 | JGI IMG/M metagenome (GOLD analysis project Ga0299912, IMG submission 207667) | Soil microbial communities from uranium-contaminated site in the Upper Colorado River Basin, Wyoming, United States - RVT95D214 (version 2) ... | reverse complement strand
AGGCTGTAAAATACTTTTTCGATAAAACTGTTCATGAAATTAAAGATGTTATTCAGAGTCGCGTGACAGATAACTTCGAACGTCTTAACACCCAATTTTCATTTTGATTGGGTATAATTATTATTTTTTCTTATGAGTTTACATCAAGAACGTAAAAAAAGTTAATTTTGATGAAAATGTCATTATGCAAAAAGTTGGTCAAATCTCTCCTTATTTTCAAGTGAGAGTTTCACCACAATATGCGTATCTGCTTCATCATCATCGCGTTCAAGGACTTCTCCATGGGCATAAAGCCAAGCTATTCTTTTTCCATCGGAAACAGGCAAAACAAAATGATAAGTTTTCTCTTTGCTTGCTAAAAACCGGTCGATTTTATCTAAAAGGTCCTGCACGCCCGCTCCCTCTAATGCCGATATGACGCATTGCACTGGATGAATTGCCCGAAGCGCTTGGGCTTGAAGGCGTTTGACTTTGTCGGGTTCTAAGAGATCACATTTATTTAAAACCTCAATACCATGGTCTTCATAAACGTTCTCAAGCCCTAAATCTTTTAAAACCTTAAGCACATCTTGGTTTTGAGTATCGGTTTCGGTCTGGGAAATATCCCGCACATGAAGAATAAGGTCGGCTTCAACAACCTCCTCAAGGGTTGCGCGGAAAGCGGCTACCAAAAGGGTAGGGAGGTCTGAAATAAAACCCACCGTGTCCGAGAGAATAATCTCTCGCCTTGAGGGAAGTCTAACGCGCCGCATCGTTGGATCAAGGGTCGCAAAAAGCAGGTTTTCTGCCATGACATCGGATTGTGTTAAGCGGTTAAAGAGGGTTGATTTGCCAGCATTGGTATATCCAACGAGGGCCACAACAGGATAAGGAACACGCTTGCGGGCCTTTCGATGAAGGGCCCGTGTTCGTTTCACATCTTCAAGCTCCTTTTTGATGCGCCCAATCCTTTCATCAATCAAGCGACGATCAAGCTCGAGTTGGGTTTCACCTGGACCACCAATGAATCCCATCCCGCCTCTTTGCCGTTCAAGGTGGGTCCAAGACCGTACCAAGCGGCTCCTTTGATAGGTGAGGGCAGCGAGCTCCACCTGAATGCGTCCTTCCGCTGTACGGGCACGTGCGCCAAAGATTTCTAAAATAAGTCCCGTTCGATCAATGACTTTACAATTCCATGCTTTTTCAAGATTGCGTTGCTGGACAGGGGAAATGGGCGCATCAATAAACACCACATTTATATCAAGGCCTTTTAAAGGCCCGGTAAGGGATTCCATATGCCCCTTGCTGATATAGGTGGCTGGGCGAATAATATGCTGCTTGAAAAATTCGGTTCCTTTGACATTCAACTGAATGGCTTCAGCCAACCCCTTGGCTTCTTCAAGGCGCGCCTCAGGGTCGATGACCCGATGGGCCCCTTTGACAATATAAGGACACACAATAAAAACGGCCCCAGATGACTTTTGTCCTGAGGCCGTTAAATCTCTATCACTCACCGACGTTTACGTCTCTTGTTGTTCAGTTGGCTCTTCTTCGTCCCCTTCAAAAAGTTGAATGGGATTAATTGGCATCACTGTTGATATCGCATGCTTATAGACAAGTTGAGAATGATTATCACGGCGTAACAAGACAGAAAAACTGTCAAACCATGTAATAATCCCCTGTAGCTTGACGCCATTTACCAAAAATAGCGTCACAGGTGCCTTTGTTTTTCGCAATTGGTTTAAAAAAACGTCTTGCAAGTTATTTTGTTTTTCAGAAGAGGACATGACTCACCCCTTTGTTATTAATTATGAACTTCGTAATGTACGAAATGGGAAAATTCCCTTTGGGTACACTTTATTATTTGCACTTTGTCATATTTATTAATATCAGGAATGTCGTTAAAATTTCGTTAGCAACACTATAAAAAATGACAACAGTTTATATTCTATAGGTTTATAAGGAGTTGTGCAAGTCCCTGGCAATCTTTTGCATGAACAATGTCGTTTTGCTGGGAAGCTTCTCCGTGACCTACAACGATAGGAACACACCCACTTGCACGTGCACAATGAACATCGATGATTGAATCTCCGACAAACCACACTTCATGACTTGGGACAACTGTACTTTCTTGAAGGGCAGCTAAGACGGGAATAGGGGAGGGCTTGTCCTCTTCCGTATCTTGAGCCCCAATAATTTGGCGGAAATGATGTTTCCAGCCGAGATGTTCTACCTCTTTACGTAAATAACTTCCATTTTTGTTGCTGACAATACCCGTATAAATACCAAGTTTTTTGATATCTTCTAAAAGAGACGCGGCGCCATTATGGGTTGTAATTTCTTCTAAATGAATTTTTTCCACAGTCTCATAAAAAATACGGGAGCCCTCTTCAAAATGCTCTCCAAAGAGATCAAAAGCGGCATCCCGCATGGAATTGTGGGGTTGCTTCCAAAACTCTTCAATTGTGAAAGGTATGCGCCCCACAGCTTCACGTGCGGTATTTATTGCGTCATAAGCAACCCGCCACGTATCAACGAGGGTATTATCCCAATCAAATAAAATAGCTTTTGGCAGTTTGCGTGGATATAAAGTTGGAATCATTCTGGGGTCCTTAATGTTCAGAGCACGGCAGTTTTTTAAGAGTTGCTTTTCGAATACTTATACAGATTTTTACACCGAAGAGCAACGTATGCTGGAAGAGGGCCATTATAGAGACCTCAGTGGGATCTTTATTTATGAAGAGATTTTTTATCCCTGATTCCAACCCCTAAGAGGGATGAATTTATTACATACACTTCGCTCATTCTATATTTAAAGATAACTCATTTTCCTGGATTTGTCAATATTTCTGAGGGTGCGGTTTTGTCCATTTAACATAAAGTCTTAAAAAGAAGGAAAGCTTTATACATACTCCAATCTCACGGAAAACAATTTTTCGAATCGTTTTACGGCAGCACTGGTGACGATCAGGATGACCCGATCATGAACCTTAATGACCGTATCTTCCCGAGGGATAAGGGTTTGATCGTCTCGCACGATGGCACCTATCATTAAGCTGCGCGGTACATTAACTTCGCTGACGGTCATCCCCAGAACATTTGAAGTTCCAACGGCCTCGGCTTCAATTACCTCACCAAAGTTTTCTTTTAAGGAATGGACGGTTCGAATGCGGCCGCGGCGAACATATTGTAAAATACTAGATACGGTTAAGGCTTTAGGGCTAATGACCGAATCAATTCCTAAGGAAGATACAATACTGGAATAAGAGGAGCTGTTAACAAGCGCCATGGCTTGATCTGCGCCCATACGTTTCGCCAAGAGAGAAGCTAAGATATTGACCTTATCGTCCGAGGTAACCGCTAGCACTTTATTGGTAATTTTTGCATTTGCTTCCCGTAAAATTTCCCGATCTAAAGCATCTCCCCGTAAAACTACCGTACGGGTCAGTTGGTTGGCCACATAGGTTGCGCGATCCTTGTCTTGCTCAATGAGCATTAGGGAAATTTCGGGGTGCTGTGCCTCAACCTCTTCGGCCAAGCAAAACCCTACATTTCCTCCCCCTAAGATTAAAAGGCGCTGGGATTTTTGTTCACTAAAACCAAAGGCTTCAATGGCGTGTGTCAGTTTTTCTTGAGGAATGAGGAGGTAAACCTCATCTCCCCCTTGCAATTGATCTGAACCTACGGGGATAAAACCCGTGTCTCCTCGTATAATAAACAGAACACTTAGATCAAGTTCAGGGAAGAGACCTTCGAGCAGACGTAAGGGAGTATTTAAAATAGGGGCTTTCGCTTTACATCTTATGCCCACCAATTGAATGGTTTTTTCTGCGAAGGGAATAACTTCAAAAGTCCCAGGAAAGTCGAGCCCCCGTCCAATGGCTCGCGCGACCTCAAGTTCGGGGGAAATAATGAGATCAATGGACATATGGTCAGGCTTATAAAGGGCGGCCCATTCGGGATTAAGATAACTTTTGTTCCTGACACGCGCGATTTTTAAAGGAACGTTAAAGAGAGAATGGGCGATTTGGCAGGCGACCATATTGACCTCATCCGCGAAGGTCACTGCAATGATCATATCTGTTTCGCTGATGCCGGCCCGGGCAAGAAGGTCAGGGTGGGAGGCAAAGCCAACGATTCCGCGTACATCCAGGGTACCTGAAATATGGTTGATCAACTCCTCTGATTGATCAATAATCGTCACATCGTTATCGTGGGTTGAAAGATAGCGGGCAATGCTGAATCCGACTTGTCCCGCGCCACAAATGATAACTTTCACCAATTCCTCTTTTTGTTATGCCTTCAATGGCTTACCTATTCGAAGAGTATACCATTTTTCAGGTGTTTAGGGAGAGTGAATAAATTATATGAACATATACCTTGTTTTTTAAAAATAAGTATCTACGTTATTAGTAACAAAATTGTTACAAATTTAATTAATTTTATTGTTTGGAGTATTGATATGAAAAAATTTATGTTATCTTATATATGTCTTTTAAGTGTTTCGACAACACTTGCCTATGGAACGACAGAGTGGGCAAATTTAGCTGAATATAATACCGATATGGAAAAACAGGGGAAACCAAAAATCCTTATCGTTGGGTGTGGTCATAGGGGGAGAATTTTCCAAATAGAAGGCGATCATACCCATGAGGATTCTTGGTGTGTGAATATCAGTGAGCCAGAAAAGTATATGCCCTCATTGTTTGTCAAAAAGCCTAAAAATCCTGCAAGTAAAGAGAATATCGATGAGCAACCAAAAAGGTTCTTCAAGCAGACCGAGGCGAATGAAGAATTTGATATAACCGTAAAGCACACAAGTCAATCGCGCAAAAAATGGAACTTTGACGTTGTTGTTCTTGAGAGAAACTGGGAGAAAACATTGTATAATCCTCGCACGCTCTACAATGCAACGAGTATGTTAAAAACAGATAGTCAATGTGGGTTGATATTCATGACACGTATCATTTAAATTATTCGACAATAGAAGATAATATTTTCCCTATGGAAGAGGCTAACGATGAAAAAGCCTCAAGTCAGCAAATGTTAGATAAGAGTTGGATCGAGAGTTTCTACGGTAAGAGATGGAAAGATTGTTTAAACAGCCTTAGGAAAGAGTATGATCTCGACACAGTTGAAAATTATAAGTTAGATCTAGAAAAATTTGATTCATTGAGAAAGACACTTCCTAATTATGGAATTGAATACAATGCAAATGAGGAGAATCCACAGGCTGAAACTGTTGGTAAAGGCCTAAAGTCAATGGGTAATTATTTAGTAAACTGGTATTATACCGATATTATTATCGCAGAAAATGGTGTTCAGCCTTTTTGTAACAGAGGAGGCCAATTTCTTGTTGCTAAAAAAACAAAATTTACAGAAAAGCAAGAAAAATCATGGCTTGAAAGTATTAAAGAGTTTGAAGGTAATAAGAAGTAACTTATTCGACTGATCAAAGAAAAGAGAGAGCGTAGGCTCTCTCTTTTTTTATCTCTTTGGGAGACTTAATGCGTAACCCTTGACACAGTTAATTGAACACTCTCGACTTAATAAAGGCTAATTTATCCCCCATTGACACATCATGAAAAAAGAGGCACCCTTAAAAAAGATGGTATGTATAAAAGGAATTATATATGAATAAAATGTTGATTTCCATTTCGGCTATTCTTGGCATTTTAGCTTTTGAAGCTACCAGCCCTGTTTCCGCAAAGACATTTGAAAGACTCGAAGAAGTCTTTTCTCGCTTTCTTCCTAAAAAGGCGTATCCCCCAGCTTCTAAGAAGGGCATAAATATAGATTTTTATAAACTTGCCGAGACTGAGCCGTTGTATGGGCGAATCAGATTGGATCCTGAAGACGCTAAAGATTTCCTTTCAGCGGTTAATTTTGGTCTCTAGCATCTCCGGTGCTGGAGCGATTTAGGCTGATGCTTGTTGAGCTTCGCAGCGGGGGCAATCCTCGTTGCAATATTTAAATGAGTTTATCCCACATTGACGTATTCTTAGAAAAAAGTCATTCTCAACATATGGTATTAGGAATGATGAGTATAATATATGTCCCTACAAGAATTGAATGAAAACTTAATCAGCAGGGACCCTTCTGAAGCGAAGGTTACTCCTCACCAAGAAGTAAAGAAAAAGCATTTTTTAAAGCTGTTCGGTAAAACCTTTACGATTTTTGCCTGGGTTTTCTCTATCGTTGTTCTCTTAAATTTGGAGCCTGTCACAACAACAATTGATACGCTTACCAGACTTGATTCGTTTCTTCGTTATATACGTGGTGAAGACAAGGAATTTGAAAAGGACCTAGACCACAAATACATTAACCTTAAGAAAAGCTTTTCGACCATTAAAACAAGCTCCTTTAAATCTTTCGACGTCATAAAAGAAAAGCTTCATACGCCGATTGAGATAACCCAAGGATGCCTTGATGCGATTTGCCAGTTCTTGGAAAGCATAGGAGGACTGTTGCAAACTTACGCGCCCCCTGAAGAAATAAACAGCGCGAAGAACGAACCTTAAGGTGCATACCTTAAAGTTCTCTCTCCAAAAAGCTTATTAGCTCATGTTCCGTCAATTTTGTGACATCTTTTGGAATTTCGGCAGTAATTTTTGGAAGAGTATGCTTACTTAAATTCCCCCTGATATCTCCAAGGGTTTTAGGGGGAGAGATAATAATCAGCTCATCAAATTCTGCATTTTCATTAGCTTTTTCAATAACATTGCAGAGTTCCTTCGCAAAGAGGTGTTTTTGATATTGATGCCAATCAGTTCGTGGTTGGTAGGCATGGCGTGTTGGGTTACTACTTTCATAAGAACGGCCTGGTTTGGATGTGCCCAGCTCGCTTTCTCTTAAATTTTCGCCGACAAAATCTTGGCCCATCGCATTATCAAGTTTATCATGTCCTTTAACAAAAATTCGAGCTCTTGCGCCATCGGCAACTAAAACCCACGTCTTTTTTTTCTTAACCATGGAAACTCCTTATTAATTAATGTAAGACCTATTTTTAGTATGTAAACAAAAGATAAAAAACTGGTTAACTGCTCTCTAAACCAGATGAAAAACATGAATAAAAAGGGTTAGAAACACTTCAATCATAATCAGTATGATAATAATTAACTCTAACATGGTAGAGTGGCGATTGGTAAGCTCATCCCGCATCATTTCAAACAACTCTTTAACAATGTCTAGGCGGCGGTTCAGCACAGCCGTTCGGGCATGAAGTTCTAGGTCATTTATTGTTAGGGTATAAAGGCTCTCATACTCAGGATGATCCCAAATGAAAACAGGAGCATCTAAAATATCACTATGTAAATTCACAGAATTTCGTTCAATAAAGAGCCCCCCGATTCTTTTCGAAATTTCCTTACGAGAAAGTGAAATTTTTCCCCGGTGGGCCAGCTCTTGGGGGATATTCTTAGTCATTTCAATTGTATTATCAATGCGCGCTTCAAAAGCTGAAAGTTTAATGGCTTGTGAAAGACCATAGGATACGGCCAACATTTGTAAGGCGTGAGACCTGGTTTTCGCAAGCGTAATTTTGTCTTGGAAAAACCGGGGCTTACTCGCAAAAGAATAGTCAAATTCCTCAAAGACGGGATTAATAGGGTTTTGAGCAAATTTTTTGAGAAGATCTAAAAAATGGGTTTCTGCTTCAGTTGGAACATTCCATAAGACAATACACCCATACCGGAAAATAAAGATATTCCACTCTTTATAGGCAGCATGAAGGGCGTCTGTATAAAAATTAATAAACTCTACCTCCTCCAAAGCCAAGGCAAGGCCATGAAGGTCGTAAGTTTCAGCTGTACTGATGGCAAGACAACGCATGAGCTATAACTTGTTATTTTAGACAAACATTATACCATTTTATCAGAAAAAATCTAGTCTTTCTTAGAAAGCTAAAATCTTCCGAATTTTCCTCTGTTTGTTCTGCTGATAAAAAGGTCAACCAAAACAGGGGTGGGCACAAACGTCTCTCATTCTATATTTATTATCTCTCCTGACCCCTCCAGATGTCAATTTTCTTATTTGTCCATCTGAATTTTTTGAAAGAAAGGGACAAACTCATCACCGGTCGATTTTAAAAAAAGACTATTCACTATGTCATTTCGAACTTACGCTAAATAGTCCAGGCTCTCCAAATCCGACTGAAAAGATAAAGGAACCCTATGTTCTTCAAGACCGCGAGTAAGGAATCCGATAAACCCACCAAATACCGGGAAGGGAAGAAAGAACGACAAGGGTTAAATAAGGTGTCCATCCGAAGACATCGATAATACGGCCTGCAAGGGCTGGAGCAAGCGTTTGGGTAATCCCTGCAACAGAGGTTAAAAGAGCGAGCTGCGTTGCTGCAAATCGAATAGAGCAGCAGGTGAATTGATAAGAGAAAAAAGCCGTAAGAGCCACCCCACTAAAAAAATGTTCAACCCCGATGGTAAGATAAAGAAAGGAAATGTTGGGGCCAAGCCTTTCCTGCGTAAGAAAAAGAAGGCAGGAAATTCCATGGGCGACGCCTGCCCAGAAGAGGGTTTTTTTGTATCCACAAAGGCGAATCAAATAACCTCCAATAAAACCGCCAAAAATAGTGGCGCTTAAGCCAAAAACTTTAGCGACATCGCTGATTTGGATCTTCGTAAAACCCAGATCTAAAAGGAAGAGTGCTTGCATCATTCCCAAAAGATTCTCAGGAAGCCTGTAAATCAGCATAAAAACAAGAATGGCTATCCATCCCTTTTGCGCCATGAAATCTTTGAAGGGGCCAATAACGGCATAGCGCGTCCATTCCCACCGCTTTGTGAAAGGGTGTGAATGCTGAGAGGCAAAACGATCGGGCTCCCGCATAATCAAAACAGCAATCAGGCCAATGGACATCAAAGAGGTAATAAAAATATACACCTCTTGCCATGTAAAAAGGGTGGATAAATAGAGGGCCCCAGCTCCTCCGGTAAGGATTGCCATGCGGTAAGCAAAAACGCTCATGCCTTCACCAACCCCCCAATTTCGAGCATTCAAGATCTCCATCTGGTAGGTGAGGAGAAGTGTATGCTGGCTGGTTGCCGAAACTGTGACTAAAAACCCGCATGATACAAAGGCTATTAAATGCTGGACAGGGTCGAGGGAAGCCATCATTAAAAGCCCGCCGATCGCGGTGATCTGGGTAAGGCAAAGCCAGCTGCGTCGCTGGCCCAGAATCTTTTTCAAAAATGGCAAGGGAACATGATCTAATATTGGCGCCCACAGGAACTTAAGGGCATAAGGAAGATGGAGAAGGCCAAAAAACCCAATCGAGGTGTAATTAAGACCATAGCTTTGAAGCCAAATGGCCAATGTTTTGGAGGTTAAAAGAAGGGGCAAGCCGTTGGCATAAGCAATGCACCCAATAGCTAAAACCCGGGGATCTGTGTATTGGCGAAGGATGTCCCAAAAGGTGATAAGCCATTCTCTAGATTGCCACGGCCAGTTCCCCGCCTTCGCGGGGACAGCCTCGCAAAGACGCTCCTTTTTGTTATTGCGAGCGTAGCGGAGCAATCCAGCAGATAGTTGAGCTATTTTTAATCTTGAAACGAAAATGAATGCCTTTCCTTACACCCGCATTGGCATCAGAACATAAAGAGCTGAGGGGTCAGTAGCATCTTTTGCAATGATGGCTTGGGTTTCATCACCAATGAGAAACTGCAACAATTGGTTCGATATCTGTTGCGTTACATCGAGGATATAGCGAGCATTAAAGCCAAAATCAACGGGCGCGCCATTATATTGTACTTCAAGTTCTTCAATGGCGCTTCCTGTATCATTACTGTGGGCAGAAATGGTCATTGTTGTCCCTTCAACGCGCATTTTTACAGGACGTAACTTATCCGTAGACATAATGGAAATGCGGTCGACTGCATCTGCAAAAACCTTGGCATCAACTTCTAAAACCTTGTCATTGCCAAAGGGAATCACCTTTTCATAATCAGGAAATTTCCCTTCTATGAGGCGAGAAATGAGGATAGATGAGCCTACCACAAACCGGACTTGGTTTTCGGAAAGAGAGATCGTCACTTCTTCAGCGATCTCATCAATTAACTTCCGAATCTCGTGAATGGTTTTACGCGAGATAATGACCTGAGGCATGGTTGAAGCTTCGGGAGGGAGCTCTATTTGAGCTTGGGCAAGGCGGAGCCCATCTGTTGTAATGGCTCTTAAAAATCCATCAGGGGTTGCATGGAAACAGATGCCGTTGAGGTAATAGCGCGTTTCTTCGGTTGACATGGAAAAACGTGTTTTATCAATGAGACGTGAAAGCTCTCCAGCATGAAGTTGAAAGGTACAGGGAAGATTTTCTGTCGTAATAAGCGGAAAATCGATGGCGGGGAGGCAGGCAAAGCTATAATTTGACCGGCTAGAGCGTAAGTTGAGGGAGGCTCCATCATCCGTCGTTTTAAGCTCAATTTCAGCGCCTTCTGGCAGTTTTCGTACGACATCAAATAAAAGAGTGGCGGAAACCGTTGTGCTGCCGTGAGCATTAATATGAGCCGGAAGTGTTTCAACAAAGGCGATTTCCAGATCGGTCGCTGTAATTTTTAACGTGTTTCCTTGAGCCTCAAGAAGCACATGGGCCAGAATGGGAACGGTGTTACGTCGTTCGACGACTCCTTGGCAATGGGCGAGGGCTTTTAGGAAAGATGTTCTTTCCACAACTAAGTGAAGCGGTTCATGGGAAGGGGTAGGTAAAGGTTCAGCAGTCATCACTTAACTCTCCAGCATTTGACGTAGTAATTGAATGTCTTCACACATACTTTTTTCTTCTCCCATGAGTGCTTCGATTTTTTTCACGGCATGGAGGACAGTTGTGTGATCCCGTCCTCCAAATTTTCGGCCAATTTCTGGTAAAGAACGAGAGGTCAGTTGTTTTGCAAGGTACATTGCGACCTGTCGTGGGCGAGCTACCGTTCTTGCTCTTCTGGGAGAATGCATGTCAGAAATACGGATACTATAATATTCCGCAACCTTTTTCTGAATTTCATCAATGGTGACGCGGCGGTCATTGGCACGTAATAAATCTCTGAGGAGTTCTTGAGTTGTTTCAAGGGTAATATCCCGGCCCACAAGGGTAGAGTGGGCCACAACACGGGTTAGGGCGCCTTCAAGTTCCCGGACGTTGGAAGAGATTTTATAAGCCAAAAATTCAATCACTTTTTGTGGGACTGTCACAGCCATTTGTTCGGCTTTTGCCTGGAGAATCCCAAGACGAAGCTCATATGTTGTGGGGTGGATATCGGCCACAAGACCCCAGCCTAGGCGTGATTTTAAACGATCTCCGATGCCTTCTAAATCGGAAGGGGATTTATCGGCGGAAATAATAATCTGGCGATTTTGATCAACGAGGGCATTGAAGGTATGAAAAAATTCTTCTTGGGTTGAATCTTTGCCGCTGATGAATTGAACATCGTCAATCATTAAAACATCAACAGAACGGAATTGGTCTTTAAAGGAGACCGTATCTTTAAACCGTAATGCCTTAATAAACTGATACATGAATTTTTCGGCAGATAGGTAAATGACCTTTCGTTTGGGATGGGATTTTTTGATATGCCAAGCGATCGCATGCATGAGATGGGTTTTCCCAAGCCCAACGCCTCCATACAAAAACAAAGGATTAAAGGTGACACTTTCTGACTCGGCAACTTTACGGGCGGCTGCATGAGCAAGCTCGTTGGGTTTTCCCACAATAAAATTTTCAAAAGTAAAGCGAAGGTCAAGGTTTGAGCCGATATCAGGGATGTCTAAAAAGGGTTCCTCGGGGCTAGTTTTTTCTTCGTGGGCGCTAACAATAACCTCTAGTTGAATGATGTTAGCACTTTCACTTTGAAGAATCGTTTTAACGCGGTCTGCGTAATGATTTTTAACCCAATCCCGCATAAAGGCATTAGGGGCAGCAAGGCGCATGCATCCTTCTCGTTGATCGACGACAGATAAGGGTTTGATCCAACTGGAATAAGTGGCTTCTCCATATTCATCAAGAAGCTGCGCTTGGACACGATTCCATTGTTCCTCAAGTTTCGTTTTTGTTGCTGAGGTTCCCAAACCTGCTCCCCTGTGTATAAGTCAAAACAATATGTTATGGGTCTTCTGATCCCATGGGAAAGCATCCATATTTCCTGCCTCTCGCTTCCGCAATTTTCCTCGATCGAGTCGGGGACTAGCGTAGCCGAGAGCCTGGGTCACGAGGATGGAGACAAGCCTAAACTCCGGGATGAGAAGTTAATTTACGCGAGTTTTGTGACGCGTGCATTAAGTCGAGATACTTTACGAGCTGCCGTATTACGATGCAAGACTCCTTTTGTTACACCCCGCATAATTTCTGGTTGTGCCAAGTGGAGAGCGGTTTGTGCGGCTGACTTATCACCTGAAGCGACAGCAGTTTCCACTTTTTTGATAAAGGTTCGAATCCGCGAGATCCGTGCATGGTTACTTAAGGTTTGTCTTGTATCCCGACGAATGCGCTTTAATGCTGACTTATGTTGTGCCATAATAAATCCTTGTAAATATTTATCCACAGTGCTGGACACGAGTTATATCTTACTCTCAAAGCACCGTCAACAGGAGCCTTTATCATTTATAAGGAGGGGGAATGACAAAGAAACTTTATCTTTTTATAATTGCTGGACTCCTGGTCTTAAATTGTGTTCAGGCTTTACCTAGTCCTGATCAAGATCCACGGGTAAAAATAGTTTATGGCCATCTTCAAGGGCAGTTAATTTGGATTCAAAACGGGTCATGGACACCCTGTGGAAAAGACCTTCTTGAAACTCTTTCCCATGCCGATGAAGAAGGCTTATGGGCAGAAGATTATACGCCTTTCGTGGAAACACTCGAAAAAGCGGACTTAAGTTCACCAGAAGCACAAAAAAAAGCAGATGAGCTCCTTACGCTCGCGACTCTTAACTACATTTCTGATATGAAAGGAAAGCGACTTGACCCTCATTCTGTGAGTAAAGATATTTATGTAAAACCCACAGCCATTGATGAAACAGAGCTTTTAAAGAATTATCTTTCCCTTTCCAATCAATGTAGTTGGATTTATGGGCTTGCTCCTTCCACTCCTGAATATCAACATCTCAAACAACTTTTAGCCCAGTATCGGGAAAAGAAAGCTCTCGAGGGCTGGCCTCAACTTCCCAAAGGGACGAAACTTCAAAAGGGGGATAAAGGCCATCTGGTGGAAACCTTAAGAGCCCAATTGATGGCACAAGAGGCTTTACCATCGGAGGGGCAAGGCAGTGATGTTTTTGATGAAACCTTAGAAAACGCACTTAAAAACTATCAAAATCTCCATGGTCTTGAACCTGATGGAAAAGTCGGCGAGATGACGCTGACGGCCCTTAATACTTCTGTTGAGGAACGTATCCAGTCGATTATTGTGAGCCTTGAGAGGCAACGGTGGTTTCCGAATCCTTTTCCTTCTCGTTATTTGCAGGTGAATGTCCCAGGGTTTTATTTAAAGGCCGTTGATGGAAGTAAACCTGCCTTTTACATGCCGATTATTACGGGCCGTGAATACGGAAAAACGCCCGTCTTTAATGCTCCAATGAAGGAGATTATCTTTAATCCTGCTTGGCACGTACCGAGGAGTATTGTTGAAGAAATCCTGCCAAAAATTGAAAGCAATCCAGAAACTTATGCAAGTAAAGGCTATCATGTTTATTATGGTTCGGATGAAGGGGAGGGGGGCGTTCGTATTGTTCAAAGTCCGGGCAATGCAAATGCCCTTGGGAAGATCCGCTTTACAATCGATAGTCCTTTTTCCATTTATTTGCATGGGACGCCTAACCAAGGTCTTTTTCACAAGGCGAAAAGATCTTTGAGTCATGGGTGTATTCGCGTTGAAAACCCTTACAAACTTGCGGAATTTGTTTTCCAGAATCCTCAAGAGTGGTCACTTAGCCATATTAAAGAAGAAGCTTCGGGGACAGAGACAAAACACGTTAAACTTGAAAATCCTCTTCCTGTTTACATAACTTATTTCACTGTTTTTGAAGATGAAAACCATAAAATGCACTTTGTGGAAGATGAATACGGCCAAGATAAAAAAATTTGGAGCGCCTTAGAAAAAACGAAACGGGATATGAAGGACAGGTTCTAATCACGCCAATACTGAAGTTATAATATAGAGTTTGTATGATTTTATTGTATAAATTTATCTTGGCATTAAAATAATTACCCACATCAACGAAAGGAATAAAAATGAAGAAAATAGTTGCCACACTTGCTCTTTTCTTGGTGTTTGCTTGTGGTGAAGCTTTTGCTGGAATTACTCCTGCCCCAAATCTGATACCCATCGAAACAGCGCTTAAAAAGGCAGGCTCAGATACTCTGGTAATTTTTGATGTGGATGATGTTCTTTTACAACCTAAAGATCAATTGCTTAAAATGCAAAACAAGCCTTATTTAGAAGAAATTGAAAAGGAAGTTGAAACGCGTTTACCTAAGACGAAAGTTCAAGAGCTATATAGCTTAATTTTTATCCACCGCCAAATTGAGCCAGTTGATAAAAAGTTGATCAGCCTCGTCATCAAAACTCAAAAGAAAGGCATTAAAACCCTCGCATTAACAAACTGCTTTACTGGGTCGTTTGGAAAAATAAGCTCTATGCAAAATTGGAGAAT
>Ga0299912_10002667_pt1 | contig 14636 bp, 11 predicted proteins | sample RVTome_2_FD_207667 | JGI IMG/M metagenome (GOLD analysis project Ga0299912, IMG submission 207667) | Soil microbial communities from uranium-contaminated site in the Upper Colorado River Basin, Wyoming, United States - RVT95D214 (version 2) ... | reverse complement strand
ATTCAAGGGATTGCATTTTTCGGTTCCATCATTTTTGGATTTTTAGCGGATGCGATGGGAAACAAGAGGGCGGTAATGATCTCCTTAGGAATGTGGTCTCTCATCGTCGTCTGGGCGTTCAAGTTGGGAATACTCTGGGACCCCAAGACGGAATATTGGATCTTAGGGGTTCTGGCAGGGCTCGTCATGGGTGGAAGCCAGGCCGCCTCACGTTCGCTACAGGGAATTTTTACTCCTGATGCCAATAGCGCGGAGTTTTTTGCCTTCTTCGGTGTTTCCGGGAAATTTGCTTCTATCTTTGGGCCCCTGATCTACGGAATATTGATTGCCATCACGGGAAGTGTCCAATCAGGCATCCTTTCCGTCCTCCTCTTTTTCATTGTCGGGATGGCCATCCTATGGACCGTCAATGAAAAGAAAGGAGTGGAAGAGAAACAGAAGCCTGTCCTTTAGAAAATTGCGGATTGCAGATTGCGAATTGCGGAATGAAGATAAAAATTCGCAAAGAGCAAAGCGCATAGCGAGAAGAATAAAATTTTTAACGCTATGCTCTATGCTCCATGCGCTATGCCTTTCTAATACCGAAATCTGATCCTGTACTTCACTTTCACTTCTTTATCTTTGGCAACAGGTACATCGAAACGGATCAAATGGGCCTGGAGTTTTTCGTAGGGATGGGTGTTCGAAAGCATCTCCCAATCTCCAGGGATTGGCTCCTCAACGAAAACGTTAATGTCTTCGTTCTTGTGATTTCTCAAGCTCACTTCAAAAGCCACCTCAAAAAGATTTCGGCCAAGACGCTTGTAATCCGTCTGAACTCTCTCTCCAACCACGTCGAAGGCCTCTCCGATCTTGATCTTAAATTTTTCGTCCTTTGGAGTATGATCAATTCGGTCCTCTCCCACAAATTGGAGGCTCCCGTCCTTGTCTTCCTTGTAAACCCTTACCGTTCCCTTAGGAAGGGGCATTCCGAGATTATTCTTTTTGCTATTCTCCAGTTCGAGGAAGACTCCAATCTTTTGTTTATTCGAGCCTTGATCCATCTGATAATAATAGTATTGTGGTGAGCCTGAGAAGATAAAGAGTTTCTTGAGGGGAACCTGATTGGCATCGAGAAGGGTCATCTGTTTGGTCTGATTATCTTTAATGGTAGTCCTACGGTCCAGGGTGTAGAGATGATATTCGAAAAAGGATTCCTCTTTGAACTGCGGACTAGGGGCCTCCTTGGCTGCCATCTTGGCCATAACCCGGCCCATCTCCACCTCAGGTGATACTCGGTGGATGTCACCGGCCACCAATTTAAGCAGAGCATCCTGATACGTACCACCGCTCCGATTGTCAATGGTGACCCAGCCAGTTAAATCGGTCAGGGTGTCCAATTTATTTAAGACTGCGACATAATCGGCCTTCCAGTTGATCCCGGAAGTGAGATAAGAAGCCTCCAACTTCTGGGGTTTCGAGAGCCTATTCTCTAACATCCAGACTAACGTGGGTTGAGGGATAAGGTTCTCTGGAATTCTTGAAAGAAGGATGCGTCCCGGATGGCCGATGTGGATCTTGTCTCCAATCTGGAAGATATTCCCACCCTGGGTGGAGAGAAGGGTCGCCTCAACGCTCTCTTCCTTTTTTGTCTCAGGATTGATCGTTGCAAGTTGAACCTTCTGGCCCACAAACTTTTCGAGAAGTTTCTGGGGGTTGAGGAGATCATATTCGTAATTTTGTTCCAGGATATTGAGGCTCGATCCATTGATTAAGGATTTGATGTGAACCGTCGTGGGATCGATCTTGGCAGCTACATCCATAAACTTCAATTCGTGGACTCCGGATTTAAGTTCGATAATTCGGGTATCTTTCACCAGACCCATATTCGAATTGTAAATGGTGATTGCCACATTCTGTTGATCCTTGAGAGTGCTGGTTAAGGGTGCGGCATAACCAATTTGAAGAGAGAAAATGAACGAGATGAGAGTGATTAAGATGACTAACTTTTTCATTGGAATCCTCCTTTTCCTTACCTTTCCCCTCTCCCTGTTGGGGAGAGGGCGGGGTGAGGGGTCTTTGTTTTAGTATTAAAGACAACGGGGAGACGATTTTGTTCCAAAAAACTTTAAAAAGGCTAAAGATCCCTTCCAAGTTTAAGTAAGTTCTTAGGGATGCAAAGTTGGGTGTGAAATTCGATGAAATCACTCCCACTTGGAGTAAAGGGTAGGTAAACTAAAAGGGATTCGTTTAGGTGAATCTTAATCTCATTAAGCTTAGGGAAGGTCCTTTTTTTATCAATAGCAAAATTGGCAATAGTAATTTTGATGCTCTCTGCGGCTTCACTGACAGGGAGGGTAACGGGATACAGAGACGATCTGGGCAAACTTCTTTCAAATTCTTCTCGCGGTTGGGAAATAGTCATTCCTTGAGTTAATCTTAAGAAAAGATGGGGTGGAACCTTAAAAGCCGGGCTCCAAAAATAGAGATCGAATCCTTCATCTTCTTCTTTCATCTCCTTTGGCACATTAGCTATTCTTATTAAGTCGGCGTAAGATTGAATCTTGATCCCTTCAAGACGGGTGTTCATCCTCCAAAAGGGTAAATAGAGCACATGATCTTCCTTACTTGGGGCCATCCCAAAATTCACCTCTTCCATACCCATCAGGGAAGCTTCCCAAGCCGAATTACAATTCTTGCAGAAAAGGGCCACACTGTCTCTTTCACCGAGAAGATCCCATCCACAGTGGGGGCATAAGGTAGATACAAACTTGACTTGCCAATCCTTTTGCTGATCAAAAGACAGAAGACCCTCAGCAAAATCTTTTGGTATTGGAGCTAAAGCTAAAGGCTTCCCGAGGATTGCATCGTAAGCCATATCTTGGTGAATAAAGATAGGTGAATAGATCAGGCTGACCGTTTCACCAATAAAAGCTTTGTAAGCAATGGGACCTATGGAGACAGAGCCATCCATAGGATGTAATTGCATTCCAATATTTTGAATAACCGTTTCAAGAGGAACATGGGGATTGAAAAACGCTGCCTTCATTCCGGGAGAAATAAGTCTCAATTTTAAGGCCTGGGGTCTAACTCCAAGGGAAGGCGGCAGAAAAGTACGACGCAAGGCTAATGGACTCACATCAATGACCCTATGTCCTAATTGATCGGCTTTACAGAAAAAGGCCATTCCCCTGAGCCGCCAGTAGGGCACGAAAATGATATCTTTCGAAAAGAGATCAGGGGGAGGTAAATAGTATCTGAAATAATCCTTGGGTATGAGGTAGAGCCTGGTCCGACAGTAAGAGCAGGAAAAGAGGCGGTCAGTCTCTCCCAGAGTGATAGGAGCGCCGCATTGAGGACATTGATGTTCGATTTCCCAGGTGCTTGAGTTATATTTTTTCACCGCACTGATTACAGTAAATAGACTCTGGCAAATTTTCGGTACTACAGTGAGCACATTTTTTAGAATGAGGCTTCTGACCTACGGGTTGTCCACAATGTGTGCAGAATTTCCCATGAGGAGGCAGATTCTTACCGCATTGGGAGCATTGCTGGAAAATGAGCAACTGGTGGCCGCAGTCAGGACAGAATTTGGCCTCGTTGGGAACCGGATGTTGACAATCAGGACATTTGAATATTTCACTGGTTTGTGTGGAGTGGGAGTTCTTGAGGAGATCAGCAAACATCGCAGGCATCATGAAACCAAGCCCCATGCCCAGGCCTGCTCCTGCTTCTGCCTGGGATTCAGATGCCTTCTCCATACCCATTGCGGCCTTCATCTTTAAAAGACGGTTAAGATCATCAAAAATGCTCAGTCGACTCTTATCATCGATAGCCTTTTGAACTTCTTGAGGTGGGGTAATGGAAATGATGTAAAGGTTGTATAGCCCTAAACCGTAGCGGCTAAAATCCTTCTGCAAGCGCTCGATCAGTCCTTCTGAAAGTTTATCATACTGGCCTGGAAGGTTGAGGACGGTGTCAAGATGATCGCCCAGATGATCATTAAAGCGCGAGACAATGACCCTGCTCAGATATTCTTCGATCTCTTCTGTCGTATAGATTCCTTGAGTTCCCACCAGCGTATTGACAAAAAGCACCGGCTGGATCACCCGAACATTAAAAATCCCGAAGGCTCTGAGGCGAATCAAACCAAGTTTAGAGTCCTTAAATGCAACCGGATCTCGCGTGCCCCACTTTAGATTAAGGAAGACCTTCATGTTCGCGAAATAGACTTCAGCCCTTAACGGACTTGTAAACCCCCAGGGTAGGCTTAAGACCTTAGTGAGGATAGGGATATTTGCCGTTGTTAAAGTGTGCCGGCCAGGGGCAAAGGCATCATAGGCCCTCCCGTTATAAAAGAAGACCGCTGCCTGACTCTCCCGGACGATCAGTTGAGCCCCGTATTTTATCTCCCCGGAGCCCGTTTCAGGAATCCTGTGGACGATTTCTCTCCCTGTTTCATCGAACCACTCAATCACTTCCAAAAATACGACATTGTCCGTTCCCATCTCTTATCCCTCCTTGTGGCCACAAACTCTAATGGCTACCGGTGTGCACTCACCTATTTCAAGAATTCAGCTATCTCGGATGAGATCGAAAAATTTAACTTCTTTTTCTGGTTCCATGCTTTTGGAAGCCGAACTTATTGATGAAGGCCTGAATTTCTTCCCATTCTCCGTCTATCTGTTGTAATCTCTTAACAGGAGCATATTTTGAGAACCAGAGAAGATCCTGTTCAAGCTGACGACTTCGCCATGGGGGAATATCCTTAAGGGATTTTGGGTAAATCGTCTTGGTTTTCTTCTCTGTTCTATTAATCCCTGATGCTCCCATCGTTAACTCCCTTAAGATGGAGATTAAACGTCTCTGAATTATATTAAAATTTTCTATGTTAAGCAAAACCTTTTTTTAGCATTGTAATCATTCTTTTTTGGGTCTATATTGGGTTTTATGAAAGCCAAAAGCCGGTATCTTTTCTGGCTTGTTGGGATTTGTTGCCTTCTTCTCTTTTGGGGTTCTTTTGAGGCCTTTGCCAGTGACCGTCGATGCTGCCCTGAAGATCCCGAACTCTCCTATCTTCTTTCCCCAAAATCATCTCAGAGGTTTCAATACCTGGTTCGATATGAGATCTTTTTTTCAACTGCTCTAGGTAAGGAGAAAGGGTTCTTCGCCATCTTGCCGGGAGACTTCTATCAAAATCCGAAAGCCAAATATCCAATCCTTTTTCTTCTCCACGGGTATAACTTTCATCGAAGAGGTTTTTGGTGGAAGGCCCAGTCTCCGGAGAAGGCAAGAAGGGTCTTGTGTGAAGTGAAAGAGGAAGAATATCACTGGCTCCTCCATGGGGTATTGCAATCATCGCCTATGCGATGGTGGATTCGAAGAATCAGACTTACGGAGATTTGGAGAAATCCCTGGAGGAACGTCTTAGAGAACTCTTGAAGTATGGCGGTCTCGACAGAGGAGACTATACCCCGAAGGAGATTGCTCAATCGATCGTTTCTCATAATCTTCATTCCAAAGGGAATTTGAGTGATTCCTTCCATCCTCTTCAGAAAATGGTCATCGTCTTACCCGATGGTGACAACGGATTTTATACCGATGAGCATGAGGGAAGGAGACTTTTTCCTGAAACAAAGGATCAGAAGGCCTGTGATGATTTCAATCCCGGAGAAGCCTTTAACTACTCGCTTTTCCCTTTTCTCTCCATGAAGCCAGGGGCCCTGGGAAGGCATGAATCCTATTTTCTTGAACTGCTACAGTACATCGATTCTCGGCCTCCGTACCAAGAGAGGGTTCTTCGGAGAAAAGGCCTCGGCGGCATTTCGATGGGTGGTTTTGGAGCGATGAAGCTGGGTCTAAAATATCCTCATCTTTTCCAATCCGTCAGCAGTCAGAGTGGGCTTCTTGACATTGGGCTCTTAAAGAATAAGTGGATGCTCAAGATGATTCTACCCGAATTCTTAGAGGTATTCGGTCATCTGGACCCTAAAAAACTCCCTTCAAGCTCTTCTCTCGATCTGAAACATATCGATGCTAATAATCCGCTGACCCTGATGAAAAAGAGAGGGATCAGCCAGTTACCCCAATGGATTTACTTCGATTATGGGGAGAGAGAAGAGTTCAGTTGGATTGTAGGAGGGAATCAAAATTTTGAGGAGATATTAAAGGAGAGGAGTCATCAGATTCCTGTACAACCTTTCAATGGGAAAGCCGGGCACAACTACCAATTCTGGCGCAGCCGGTCAGGAAATATCCTCAAGCATCATTCCGATGTTTTTCGACAGAGCCTCCTGGAAAAATAGAATTCATGAATCTTAATCGAGCTGCGGTCTGACGCAATTGATGCAGCTACGGGAATTTATAGCGAACGCCGTAAATCAGTTGACGTTCGCGTGGTGCCATTGCGAATCCCGCCCTGGCGGGACTCCTCCCTCCGGGCCAGAGGCCCTATGGGCCGGCGGCACAATGGCTACTTTATTAAACCGTTCACTATGGTTTGTCACTAAATTTTGAATATTTTTTCATCCCTCTCGTCTAAATAGACGAAAGTTGAGTTACAGACAGGATACCCATCCTATCTGTCATACTCATTCTCTTTCCTCCATTTCAGGGGAAAAATCCCCCCATCATGAGGCAGTCCTTTCTTTTGGAAGGACTGCCTCATATTTCCGATTCGGTTCCCCAGACCTGAATCAGGCCAGGGGTTTCTTTTTCATCCGCACAAAAATTACTGTTCCATTAACAGTCGGCTCAACTTCTCCTTATCGATCCCCAGGCGTTCCCATGCTTCCACATAGATCGGTTTTCCTTTCTCATCATAAGGATCGATGAGGACTTTTCTCAAGAAGAAAGGGGATTTTTTAGAGTGGCAATCCCCGCAACCGCGGGCACCGATGACATCCGGGCCTGACATCACATTATGGCTGAGAGAGAAATCATGGGATTCGGCCAGTTCGTGTTTGATCTTTTCCACCTCGCCCTTCTTATCCAACTGGTAGAGGAAACCCCCTTTGATCAGCACGGGGTGGTTAGCCACCGGATTACCCCATTTGTCTTTCTCCTTCAGTGCCTTTAAAAAGGCTTTGATCTCGTGGAGGGAATTGATCTCAGGAAGGCCATCTCCTTTGTCATCCTTGAGAGGGGGCCTTTTCATCTCCCGTATCTTCCAGAGGAAGATAGGTTTCACCACATTTGTCTTCTCGTCCAGGTCTCCCCAGTAGATAACCATCAGAGATTTAACCGGGATGATCCTTCCTTTAAATTCATTGATCGCAGGATACCAGATATTCGGGTCTACTCCTGGAATGGATCTTTTAGGGTCTAAAGGATCGTTCGAGAGAAATTTTGAGGTATCATAGATGATGGTCGATCCCGTTGAAGCGTTGTCATAGACAAGGTCTGCTGAAACGGTCTGAAATGGAATGTGACAGGTCTGGCAGGCAAGCCTTTTCATATGGCGGGGAGAGAAGGGATGTTTATATCTTGGCGCTTTCTTGTCTTTGCCTTTATAGTGGCAGTCTTCGCAAGAACGCATTGTGTTGTTGAGGTCATCACGAACCGTCTCCTGCAAGGCGTTCCCTTTAGCGAAATTGTGCTCCTTGTCGCTTGGATGGCAGGTCACACAGTCGAGGGCTTTCGATTTATGGATATCCGTCTCAGGGCTCCACTGCTGGCCTCTTTTCTTTCCGTCAGAGATGGCATGGCAGGACCAACAATTCTCATCAGGGGGTCTTCTCACGATCTGTTGGTGAAGGTTCTCAAAATCAGCGATCTCTTTCTTGGAGTAATCAGCTGTCACCTCATCCGCCTTTGGGTTTCCTAGCTCATCTTGAGAGAGTTTCACAGTGGCCCAACCTGCTCCTACCGTGGGTCCATACTTGAAGAACCTTCCCCTTAACGTAGCCCCGCGTTCTTTCCATTGGTATCCTTTCAAGTGGCAGATGAGGCAATCGGCTTCGCTCGGGCCACTTCTATCCCATGGGGCTCCATAGCCAGCATTGCCCATGGTGAAGCTTGTATAGTCTCCATCGAGAACGGGGACATCGCCTGTGAGTTCGTAGCCAAATGTTTTGGTTGCTTCATTGTAGTAGAGATACCCTTTCCGATCATATTCACCAAAACCTCCACCCGGATGACAGGCACCGCAATTCTGGACGAAAAAGAACGAGGACTTGTCAATCTCTGAGGGATTTCGATTGATTTTCTTAGCCAACTGGCTTGAATCCATAGAGGCCAGTCAATGTTTCCCATACATGCCAGATGAGAGGTTCCAAGGATATTTTTGATCAAAGGTATCACTGATGACAATTTTCCTGTCTCCGTTGGTTCGGCCTTGTTGGAAGTGGTAGCCGTTGGTTATTCGCTCATAATCATGGCAGCCACCGCAGGTCTTCTTAGGACTGTAAGGTATTCTGCTATCGATGGCGAGGGGGCTTCCGTCGAAACCCTTCAGAATAATCTTCTCATGAGAAGACCCCTGGGAATAAATCGCTGTAGGATAAAGTAGAGGAAAAGGAAGAATCATCCATATGGCGAAAAGGAACATTCCAACTGTTTTCAAACCGGCGTTACCTCTTGAGGGTTTCTTACGTATAAGATCTGATTCCATGGCTATGCGTAAGTTATTTTACATAGTATATTCTGAAGACACGCTTAGAGCAAGGGGATATTTTTGCAACGAGGCGCTATTGACATAGCGTCGATTATAAAATAATATTAGGAGGTTTTTGGCAAGGGAGGACTCTCATGGAGAAGAAATACTTATTTTCACCCGGACCGACGATGCTCCCGCCCGAAGTACTGCTTAAAATGGCGGAACCCATCATGCATCACCGGGAGCCGGAGTTTGAGAAAATCTTCGCTGAGATCAGAGAAGGGCTGAAATACCTTTTTCAAACGAAGAATGAGGTGTTGATTTTCACCTCCTCCGGAACCGGTGCTATGGAAGGGGCGGTTTCCAACATCCTTTCGAAAGGGGATAAGGCCATCGTTGTTCGTGGAGGAAAGTTTGGTGAACGGTGGGGAGAGATCTGTAAGGCCTATGGGATTGAGTTTATCCCCATCGATGTCGCATGGGGCAAGGCAGTCGATCCCAAAAGGATCAAAGAGCTTCTGGAATCGGATCCTTCCATTCGAGCGGTTTATACTCAGGCCAGTGAAACCTCGACCGGGGTGAAACATCCCATCCAAGAGGTCGCGGATCTTGTAAAAAGATACGAAGATAGGGTGATCGTCGTCGATGCCATTACAGGGATCGGCGTCTTCAATATCCCAACGGATGCGTGGGGACTCGATGTGGTGATCAGCGGTTCTCAGAAAGCCTTGATGTTGCCGCCTGGGCTTTCCTTTGCGGCTCTAAGTGATAAGGCATGGAAGTTTGTAGAGAGGTCAAGCTTGCCCAAATACTATTTTGACTTCAAAAAGGAGTTGAAAAACACGAAGAAAAATCAGAGCTCCTATACTCCAGCCATCTCCCTATTTGTAGGGTTGAGGGAGTCACTCCATATGATTCGAAAAGAAGGGCTCGAGGCAGTCTTTCGCCGTCATGAAAAGTTGGCAGAAGCGACCCGTCGAGCGGTGAAGGCTTTAGGCCTTGAACTCTATGCACCCGATTCGCCAAGCAATGCTGTTACAGCGGTCAAGATTCCAGACGGAATAGATGGAGAGAAATTGAAAGATTTGTTTTTTGAGAAATTTGGAATCACAGTGGCTGGAGGGCAAGATCGCGTAAAGGGCAAGATCATTCGAATTGCCCATCTTGGATATTATGAGAGACTGGATATGGTGATGGTCATTTCAGCCTTAGAGATGCTTTTGAAGGGGATGGGTTATGCCTTTGAGCTGGGCGCAGGGGTGAAGGCAGCAGAAGAGATATTGATGAAATGAAAGGAATTCCCATCGGATTAAGGTGATTTGAAATGGATGAGACGAAGAAGATATTGGTTAGCGACCCTTTATCGAAGAAGGGGTTGGAAATCTTAGAGAGAGCGAAGAGCCTGAAATATGATTTCAAGCCCGGCCTCCCCGCGCAAGAATTGAAGAAGATCATTCCAGAATACGATGCCATCATTGTCAGAAGTGAGACGAAATTGACGGGCGAGATCATTGAGGCCGCTAACCGTTTAAAAGTGATCGGAAGGGCGGGAATCGGGCTGGACAATGTGGATCTCGCCGCTGCCACCAAAAAAGGCATTGTTGTGATGAATACTCCCCAAGAGAATGCCATCTCGACTGCAGAGCACACGATTGCTATGTTGCTTTCTGCTGCAAGAAAGATTCCCCAGGCAACGGCTTCGAGTAAAGGCGGAAAATGGGAAAAGAAAAAATTTACGGGAGTGGAGATTTATAATAAGACTTTTGGAGTGATTGGGATAGGCATGATCGGGACAATCGTCGTCGACCGGGCAAGGGCCCTCAAGATGAAGGTGATCGCCTATGATCCTTATATCTCAAAGGAAGCAGCGGAAAAGAAAGGGGTGGACCTGGTCTCACTGGATGAATTGCTGAGTCGGTCTGATTTCATCAGCATCCATACCCCCTTAACCGACGAAACCCGGAATCTCATTGATAAGAATGCCTTCGGGAAGATGAAAGACGGGGTGATCTTGATCAATTGTGCCCGAGGGGGAATCGTCAATGAGAAGGACCTCTATGATGCCATTAAGGCCGGGAAGGTTGCTGGGGCAGCTTTAGATGTTTTTGAGAAAGAGCCGGCCACCGGGAACCCTCTCCTTGAATGTGAAGAAGTGATCTCCACCCCCCATTTAGGAGCGGCCACTGGCGAAGCTCAAGAGAATGTGTCGATCGCCATTGCTCAACAGATTGTCGATTACTTACTCTTGGGGGAGGCTCGCAATGCGGCGAACATCGTGATGGTCAGCCCGGATATCCTTCCTTTTTTGGCACCCTATCTTCGATTGGGAGAGAAACTGGGAAGCTTTTTGGCTCAGATTTCTAATCACGCCGTTGAAGAGGTGCTGATCGAATACCAAGGCGAGTTGGTGGAGTATGGGACGAAACCCATCACGATTTCGGTCTTGAAGGGTCTCCTCACTCCGTATCTGGGCGATACAGTGAACTTCGTCAATGCTCCGATCATTGCGAAAGAGAGGGGGATGAGGATCACGGAGTCCACCCGCGCCAAGGCGGAGGATTTTGCGAGTTTGATCGCCATTACGACCCGATCGAAGCTGGAGCGGAATTATATCGCAGGAGCGCTCTTCGGAAGGAAAGAACTGAGGATCGTCAAGCTTGACGATTTCTTGATCGAGGCCATTCCAGAAGGGTATATCCTGTTAGTCAATAATTACGACCGGCCGGGAGTGATTGGGAGTATCGGGGCTGCCTTAGGAAGCCGAAATATCAACATTGCTACGATGCAGTTCGGTCGCGATCGAATGGGTGGCAATGCGATCTCGCTCCTCCATTTGGATGCTTCCTTGCCAGCGGGAATGGTGGCCGAAATCTTGAAGTTGCCACATATCATCTCGGTTCGTCAAATTCAACTCTGATGGCTTCGTAAAAAATCCCTTAATCCCTCTCCCCTGTCTGCCGATAGACAGCTTGATGGGAGGAGAGGGCCTGCCCTGTGGAGTAGCGAAGTTTACTTCACAGGGTGAAGAGAGAGCCCTGAACCTCACATGGTTCAGGGGTGAGGATGAATATGGCTAATATCGTGATTGTTGGGGCCCAGTGGGGAGATGAGGGAAAAGGGAAAATCGTCGATCTGTTGACTCAGTATGCAGATATCGTGGTACGATTTCAGGGCGGGAATAATGCCGGTCATACGATCGTTCTGGAGGGAGAAAAGTTTGTCTTCCATCTCATCCCCTCTGGCATCCTTTACGGAAACAAGAAATGTATTATCGGAAATGGGGTGGTATTAGATCCGGGGGTGTTGATCGAAGAGATCGCAGAAGTTAAAAAGAAGGGCTATTTCAAAGACGATTCGCAGTTAATGATCAGCGAAGGAACTCACCTCATCCTCCCCTATCATCGAAGGATCGACCTTGCCAGAGAGAAAATCTTTAAGATCGGCACCACAGGCCGGGGGATCGGGCCAGCCTATGAGGATAAGGTGGCTCGTTGCGGCATTCGAGTGGTCGACCTCTTGGATGAAAAGATATTTCGGAGAAAGTTAGAGGAAAACCTCGTCCACAAGAACCTCTATTTGGTTCAGGTATTGAAGGAGAAAGGTTTTGAAATTTCAGAAATTCTCAATGAATGCTTAAGTTTTAAGAGACAGCTCGAAAAATATGTGAAGGATACTTTGCTCGTCCTCCATGAAGAAATTCAAAAGGGGAGACATATTCTTTTTGAAGGTGCACAAGGAGCCTTATTAGATGTGGATCACGGCACCTATCCTTATGTGACGGCCTCCAATACAGTAGCGGGAAATGCTTGCGCGGGTTCGGGAATCGGTCCTACGATGATCGACTCGGTGATCGGTGTGGCAAAGGCCTACACGACTCGTGTCGGAGAGGGCCCGTTCCCCACTGAGCTTCGAGATGAGGTCGGGGAGAAGATTCGAGAAAGGGGAGGGGAATACGGTGCAACGACAGGGAGGCCAAGGAGGTGCGGTTGGTTTGATGCGGTTATTGTGAACCATTCCATTAGGATCAGTGGTATCCGGCAGATGGTGATGACCAAGATGGATGTATTAAACGATTTCGAAAAGATCAAGATCTGTGTGGGGTATCGCTTCAATGGGAAGGTCTTTCACCATGTCCCTTCTAACCTCGAGATGTTGAAATGTTCAGAACCCGTTTATGAGGAGTTGAATGGATGGAAAACGGAGATCAAGGGGGTGAGAGAGTTTTCAGACCTTCCCGAGAATGCACAACGTTATATCCAGAGGATTGAGGATCTGATCAGTACAAAGATCACGATGATTTCTGTCGGCTCAGAGAGGAATGAGACCATAGCGGTGAGGAACCCTTTTCTAAAGAGATTTCTGAAAAAGTCCAGAAATCTCTGATGACATGGATTATGAAACGATGACACAGATTAGAAATGCATTGAAAATAGAGAAAATCTGTTTAATCATTTTTTGAAATCTGCGTAATCAAGAGAGCGTATAGTAGTGTCTCAGAGCTCTCTTAAATTGTGCTTGACAATTCAAAAGGTTTTCCCTTACCTTGGATGACGGGGGGCCGTTAACTCAGGAGGTAGAGTATCTGCCTTTTAAGCAGAGAGTCGCTGGTTCGAGTCCAGTACGGCCCACCAGTTTTTAAGTTCGGAGTGTTGAGTTCGGAGCTCGGAGTTTAAAAACAAAGTTAATTTGAATTCCGCATTCCACAATCCCCATTCCGAAATTGAAATGTCCCCATCGTCTAGTCAGGCCAAGGACACCGGCCTTTCACGTCGGCAACAGGGGTTCAAATCCCCTTGGGGACGCCAATTAAATTCAAATGGGTTAGCGGTAAATTGCTAGCCCTTTTTTTGCAATAGTTGATTCGGTGAAGAGTAAACGCGGGTGCGTTTTCGGGCCAAGGCCATCCCGTCAAACCAACCCTCTCCGGGTTTCCTCTCAAAGTATGGTCCATTCCTTTAACTCGTTTGCAAGGAAGCATTCCCAATTCCGTGATGAAGAATTAAGTCATTACATGAACCCAAAAAGATAGTGCTTTCGTTACCATTTGTTAGATACGCGTCAATTTTAATGCCAGTTTTTTGTTAGTAAAATAGCTTCACTAAACATGTTGGGGATAAAAGGTATTGATACCATTAGGAGATTCTAAAAACATCTCTCTATAGTCATCACGGATTTGGGGATGCTTCCTCAAAAAAAATTTCCCTTGACATACAAAACCGAATTTCTGTAAAATCGCTCTATCATTAGCGACTTCTTATTATCAATCGAGACGCCATAATAATACCATGAAAGGACAGGAGGTAAGTTATGAGCAATGGAATACGTCGCGGGACTATGGTGGTAACATTGTTTCTGGCAGGGGTATGTGTGGTGGCACTGGTACTATCTCCGTCTGTGGCTTTGACGAAAGATTTCGTCTACGATAAAAAGCCTGCTTTCTCCATTACCTATCCATCGGACTGGTCGGTGGATTCCGCAAACCCCTATAAGGTAATGTTCCGAGTACAAGCGGCTGCTCAAATTCCCGTAATGGATGTTCAGGTGCTCGATATTCCTAAGGGTGTGGCTCTGGCGGACATCGGGAAATATTATAAGAAAGCGATACTGGACAAAGAACAGAAGGTAGATGCTGAAATCGCCTCGGATCAGCAAAAAACCCTGAAGGACGGAACCAAGGTCAATGAAATAATACTGAAATATAAATACCAGGGCTGGCTGGATTTGCAGGCTATCATTGTATCGGCCTATAAGGACAATAAGTGGGTATACGTGTGTATTAACGATTCACCCCGCGAACCCTTGAGAGATGTTCTTTACAGTCTGAAGTTTAAATAGTCGATTCACACCGTGAATATTGGGTTTACTTGTAAAACCCAATATTCACGGCGTTATCGAAAAGCTACCCCCCCACTTCCTATACGATTGATCATTCCGCCTTTTCTTCTTAATCCTAACCGAATACTAGCCCAACTTCCGCAGTTTCAATGCTTTTGAAAAATTTTTTCGGGGTTTGAGGTGCATAAGTATTTGAATATGCACGGAGCCATTTTCCATAGTGAGC
>Ga0299912_10002665_pt1 | contig 14638 bp, 11 predicted proteins | sample RVTome_2_FD_207667 | JGI IMG/M metagenome (GOLD analysis project Ga0299912, IMG submission 207667) | Soil microbial communities from uranium-contaminated site in the Upper Colorado River Basin, Wyoming, United States - RVT95D214 (version 2) ... | reverse complement strand
GCCAGTGGAGGTGCTGGAGGCCCGGGTGGCCCAAACGGCTGCCCAGCCCTTCCTTTTCCAACGTGTGGCTCGGGAATTCCCTGAGCTGCCCTATTACGACGCTGACCTGCCCATCACCACGCGCCATGCGGCCATCTACAACACGTTTCCGCTGGTGCACTGCCAGGTGGAAGCTGACGAGCAAGGACGGGTGCAGGCTCTGAAGGTGTTGGATACGCCCTGGGAGCTGGACCCCCCAGCGCCTCCTCTGCGCCTGCTGGCGATCGAGCCAGACGTTGACCCGGCGCATGCTGCCCCCACAGCCCTGTACGTACGCTCCATGAGCGTTTCCTACCGCTTCAGCCTGGTACATCCCCGCCCGTTGCTGATCAACCTGCGTGCCATCCTCCAACGCCAGGACCCGGATGTGCTGATGACAGCCTGGGGCGACACCTGGCTGCTGCCATACCTGATTGACCTGGCTGAACAATGGCACATCCCGCTGCCTTTAAACCGCGAGCAGGGTAGGGAGGTCATCCGGAAAGATGAACGCAGCTATATGGCATACGGGCAGGTGATTTACCGCGGCAAGCAGGTGCACCTGTTTGGTCGCTGGCATATCGACGGCTGCAATGCGATGCTGTTCCACGAGTACGGGTTGGAGGGGGTGTATGAGCTGGCACGCGTCACCGCCCTGGCGGGGCAGACGGTGGCACGCGTTTCGCCGGGCAGTGGCATTTCTGCCATGCAGATGGTGACCGCGCTGCGCCAGGGGATCATGGTGCCCTGGCATAAGCAGCAGGCTGAACGCCCCAAAAGCGCCCTTGAGATGATGCAAGCCGACCAGGGAGGGCTCGTCTACCAGCCCCTGATCGGTCTGCACCGCGATGTGGCTGAGGTGGATTTCATTTCAATGTACCCAAGCATCATGCGTCACTTTAATATCTCTCCAGAGACGGTGGCAGACCCGAATGCCAAGGGGCGAGACCAATACGCCCGGCTGGAGAGGGTTTCGGAGCTGGGTTTATGGATCGACCAGGAGACCTCCGGTCTGATCCCCCAGACGCTGGCACCGCTGCTGGATAAACGCCTGGAACTCAAGCTGCGTCTGGCAGAGCTGCCCGCCTGGGACCCGCGCCGCCAGACTTACCAGGCGCAGGCTACGGCGCACAAGTGGCTGCTGGTGACCTGTTTTGGCTACCTGGGTTACAAGAACGCCCGCTTTGGGCGCATTGAAGCACACGAAGCGGTCACCGCCTACGGGCGTGAGATGCTGCTGCGTGCCAAGGAAGCTGCCGAGGACCTGGGATTCACCGTGCTGCACATGTACGTGGATGGCTTGTGGGTGAAAAAGAAGGGATTGGCAGATGTTCCGTCGTTCCAGCCTCTACTGGAGGAGATTACCACCCGCACCGGGCTGCCGATCGCCCTGGATGGAATCTATCGTTGGGTGGCTTTCCTGCCCTCGCGCGTGGACGAGCGTATTCCGGTGCCCAACCGTTATTTTGGTGTTTTTCAGGATGGCAGCCTGAAAATGCGCGGCATTGAAACCCGTCGACATGACACGCCAGCCTGGGTGTCAAATGTGCAAAAGGAGATCCTCGACATTTTAGTGCATGCCTCCAATGTGGAGGATCGCTCCACCTACCTGCCAAAGGTATTGAGGTCGCTGCGCAGAGCGTTAACCAAGCTGCGTACTTATGGAGTGCGAGTGGAGGATCTTTTGGTCTCGCAGACGCTGAGCCGCGAGTTATCGGAGTACCGCACACCCTCACCAGCTGCCCGGGCGGCGGCACAGCTTGCAGCGGTGGGTAAGAACCTGCGTCCGGGGCAGCGAGTACGCTTTGTATACACGCTGGGTGAGCCTGGTGTGTATGCCTGGGATTTGCCGCAGCCACCTGAGCTGCGCAGCATAGACCAGGAGCGTTACTGCGTGTTATTGTTCCGCGCTGCAGCCGCCATCCTGCAACCGTTCGGAATACAGGAGGAGGACTTAAAAAACCGGGTAATTGCCAATGCAAATGAGGTAACCTTTTTTTCTCCAGCGTATCTAAAGGGTTAAACGCACAAGCAAGCATCGAGAAAATATCAAAAGGAGAAAACTATGGGTTTCGCACGTTTCATGCCTTCGTTGGCTGGTGGTCTGCTCCGCATCGTGGTGGGGATCGCCCTGGTCGTCGATGGTCTGGCAGTGGTCCACGGTACGGGAGGAATTATCCTGCCCATTTTTCAATTAAATATAGGGTAAAATAACACACCAGAAAGGAGGCAAACATGAAGCTATATGTCGGTCAGGCAGCACCAGATTTTACCCTGCCATCGCATTTGGACAAGGACATCAAGCTGAGCGATTACTTGGGAAAAAACGTTGTACTGGTGTTTTTCCCGATGGCATGGACACCCATCTGAACAGGCCAAATCCCGTCGTATGAAGCCGACACGGGTAAGTTCGCGGGATTGGATGCCCAGGTCCTGGGCGTAAGTATTGATCATATTCCCTGCCTGGAAGCATGGGCAGAATCATTAGGTGGGATTAATTACCCCCTGATGAGTGATTTCTGGCCGCACGGAAAGGTGGCACAGATGTATGGTGTGTTCCGTGAGCCGGAAGGAAAGAGTGAACGCGCTATCTTTGTCATTGATAAGCGTGGTTATATCCGTTATATCGATATCCATGATATCGACCACCAGCCCGATAATGATGTAGTGTTGGAAGTGTTGCGTCGTGTCGATCCTGAAGCTGCCTTACGCAGCCCGGCACCGCCTCCCATCAATCCGGAAGATATCCGTTTACCCCATGGGGGCGTGGTGATGTATTGCACCCGTTGGTGCCCCGGTTGCCGAAGAGCACGCGCCTGGTTCCAGGCTAATCATATCGACTACACAGAGGTGGATATCGATGTGACACCTGGTTCTGCGGATCAGGTGAAGAAGTGGGCGAATGGCACTCGCACAACACCAACCTTCGATATAGAAGGTACCATCCTGGTGGGCTTTGACGAGAAAAAAGTCGGAGAAGCTATCAAGGAGAAGATTACCAAGTAAGCACACAACCCGGAAGCATTGAACTTCCGGGTTGTTTTTTTATAAGGTGGCTATGCTGACACGTGAAGATATCCTATCTGCGTTGGAGAAATCGCTGAAGCCCATCGATGGAGTTTATGCACTCTGGGATGCAGGTGCGGTGGCGTTTAACCGAATTGACCAGTGGTCCGATATTGACCTGATGGTCGATGTTCAAGATGATTACGTCGCCCAAACCTGGGAGGTCATCGAAAGCACATTGCAGAGACTATCACCCATAGAATTAAGATATGAACTGCCTCAGCCTGCCTGGCACGAGCATTCTCAGGTATTTTACCGTTTACAAAATGCCAGTCCATACTTGTTCGTGGATGCGGTGGTCATGCAACATAGCAACCTCAATAAGTTCCTGGAAGTGGAACAACACGGTAACGCAAGGGTACTCTTCGATAAATTAGGCGTTACCCAACCACCTGCATTTGACCTCCAGCATTTACATATAAAGCTGCAGAAACAGATCCAACAAATGAAGTTGACATTCGACTTATTCCAGGTGGAAACGACCAAGGAGCTTAATCGTGGCAATAACATTGAGGCAATCTCATTTTATTATGCCTCCACGATTAGACCTTTGGTCGAGCTGCTCCGGATTCGATATACGAGCGTGCCAGCCCGGCACAAATTTTATACGCGTTATATTCAATATGATTTACCCAAAGAAGTGGTGGAGAAGCTGGGCAGGTTGTTTTTTGTGTGTGATGCAGCTGACCTGGAGGTCAAGCATCGTCAAGCAGGCGAATTGTTCCACCATGTGATGCAGGAGCTGGAGCAGGGGGAGTATAAAAAATGATCAACTATCCATTGGGGATTTAATCTGGGAAGAACAAAATGGTAGCATTGGATGTCTACTAGAGGGTAGATCATAATCACAGGAATAGACTGATTGTAAAGAGATGCATGGGAAAAATCGCTCTAGCCACCATCGAATTTAATAGTAAATAATGAGGAATGAATAATATGGCAATAGAATTTGTGGTATCGACATTAATACCGGCTACCCCGCAGGAAATCTATACAGCCTGGCTAAGTTCTGAAGGTCATTCCCTCATGACGGGCAGCCCAGCCTCTGTCTCAGCAGATGTGGGGGGTGAATTCACTGCCTGGGATGGCTATATTCATGGGAGGAATCTCGAGTTGCAGAAAGACAAGCGCATTGTCCAGTCCTGGCGAACCTCGGAGTTTTCGGATGATGAGGATGATTCGCAGATTGAGGTCACGTTTCAGTCGATAGGCGACCATACGAAGGTAACCCTGCGACATACCGGCCTTCCACCGCATGGTACGCAATATGAGCAAGGTTGGGTGGAGGCGTACTTCGAGCCGATGAAAGAATATTTTGAAGGTTTAAAAACTTAAAGCCTGCGCTGATTGATATCAGGTTATGGCGATTTTTTAACCTCAGCCCGAGCAGCCTCAACCCCTGCGTTGTGGGTGAACTTGTATCCGCAACCTGCCAGCGCACTCTCAATGGCGCTGATGGTCACCAATACATCTGCCAGGGTGGCAGCACCCATGTGACCAATGCGGAAGTACTCGGTGCGGATGGATGGAAGCAATCCCCCTGCCAAGGTCACACCAGCCTTTAAAACACCTGCCAGGAATTCCGTCCCATTCACCCCCTTTGGGTAGCGAGGGGCAGTCAGGGTATGGGCGGCATACTTTGGCTTCAATGGCACCTGATCCAAACCGAGCGCTTGAATACCTGCCTGACATGCCCTGCTGATGGCTATGTGACGGGCATAGCGCTTTGGCATACCCTCTTTCAGGATCTGCCCGAGGCTTATATTGAGCGCAAAAATCAGGTTGACCGGTGGGGTACCGAAGTAGCTTGGCTTGCGGGCTTCATAAGCCCCCATGATGGGCAGCCAGTTGGTCCAATCGGCGTAATAATTAAGCACTGGTGTGGTTCTTTTCTGAAACACCTCCAAGGCACGCGGTCCGATCATCAGCAATGCCAACCCTGGTGGAACACCAATCGCCTTCTGTGAGGCGGTGAGGGTAAGGTCGACCCCCCAGTTATCCATTTGAAGCTCCTCCCCCGCCACTGAGCAAACCCCATCCACGACGACCAATACTCCATATAGCCGTCCGAGTTTCGCGATTTCTTGTACGTTAGTCAGCACCGCAGTAGAAGTATCCACATGAGTGATGGTCATGAGTTTGTAGGGATCGGATTCCAGGGCTGATTTTATCTGGCCCAAATCAGGACGACCACCAGCAGGCGCAGAGACAAGCCTCACCTGTGCACCGTAGCGCTGAAGGATGGTGGCAAAGCGCTCGGAGAAGTAACCTGTGTTTATCACCAGGGCTTTGTCCCCGGGCTCAACCAGATTGGCTCCAACGCAATCCATTGCCAAAGTACCGGAGCCTGCCAGAACCAGCGGCTGCCCTGAAGGGCTTTCGAATACTTGACGCAACATCTGCAATGACTCCCCAAAGGCTTCGATAAAAGTTGGGGCAAGGTGGCTGGTGGTGGGTTCTCCCATGGCAGAAAGCACGGCAGGCTCAAATTCGATGGGACCGGGGATCATGAGCAGGGTTCTATTTTTCATGGATGAACTCCATTCGTCTTAGATTTCACTGATTCTTCGATACAGATACTATCACCATCAATCCGGACCAGACTACCGGAGGGGATTTCATTGATGGGCAATTGGTCCACACAGGGAATCTCAGCGATGATACAACCGACCGCGATGATGGTTTCACATTCTGCATTGAGGATGGCAAGTGGGGCGTGACCATTCATCTTGAGGCGGTAGAGGGTGTAGGAACCAACCGTGGAGCCTTTCCCGGTGGGGAACACCAGAACCTTCCCGGCAATACACTGCCCTTCCAGGGTGTGCCCGCGCTCAACCACAACCCCTGTTTCGGGGTCCACACCACCGAAGAATGAGATTGGCTGCAAAGTCGCCAGTGCTTCACCCTGAGTGGTGCCTTGATAAATGCTACGTCCATGCAGTCTCATAGCAATGCCTGTTTTACCACATCTTCAAAGGGGAGGAATACCGTCTTGAATTTGTTCTTGGAATAGGCATAATAACAGGCTTTAGCACTGTCAGTCGCCATGGCGGTGAAGCGCCCCTGGATGGGAGCGACCACACAACAAGTGTCAGCTGCAAATTTGGCTCCGGAAGCTTCAATGATACGGGTGTAACCCATTCGGTCAGCGATTTGCTTAGTGGTACGGGCGGTGGTGATCCAGAACTCCTTCTTCACCTGCCTGCCATCCAGCAGACGGGAAATGTGCTCGATTTCGTGGATGCTCAAGTGAGGGCAGCCCAGACTGATGAAATCTACTTCCTCTTCAGCTGCATTATTCAGTGAATGAATGGCAGCCTCCAATTCAGCCTGGCTGACGCTGACCCGTTTTTCCGGGGGAGTGAATAGGGCAGCTTCAGGGGTGATGCCCTGCATGTGGAAGAGCGCAGTCCCACCATAGGTCGCCAGGCTGGCACAAAAGGATTTGAGGTTCTCAAGTGTCGCTCTATGAACCCCCAATATGTAGGGGACGGCTCTGGAGGCTTGAATCTGTTCTCCAATTACCTTGCCCAGAGCACCGAAATCACACGTTTCTGCCAGTTGGGCAGTCACCTGGATGGTTAAGGTTGGGAGGCGATTTTCAGAAAGGTGAAAGCCATACTCAGGAGTAAGACCGGTGAGAGCAGAAGCCAGGGCGGAAGGTCCCCCCTCCCGGTTGGTCCGGGCACCGATGACCGAGTTGGCATAGCAGACCGCTGAGCTTTCTGACCAGGCAATGTGCTCGGCGTAGTGTGGAAGATTACCGATGAGATAAGGGGTACAGGTGCAGGTGGTGGTCACTCCCATCCTGGCGAATGCTTCCAGGACACGTTGCTGTTTCTCAGCAAAATCCGGTTGGATACCCAAATTGTGCCAGTTTTCGGTATCCATGCCGGCGGGGTTGAGCGTAGTTAGCACACGAACTCTTCCGCCTCCGTCTGCCATTGCGGAAAGGAATTTCAGCCCAGCCTCACCGAGATTGTCATAACTCACGCCGGCAATCTGCACTGAGGTAACCTGGATCATACGCTCAGCGCCGTATATCTCACCCAAAGCTACCAGGATCTGCATGGCTTTCTGGGTCGCCCGACCCTGCGACTCAGAAAGCATCTCATTTTCTTTCAAAGTCAGATGCATGTTCTTTGTACCTATGAATTAATTTGTACATAAAATCAAAAAACCGACCTCACTATTATTCTTTTATATATTGCTCGATGTCCACCACCGGGTAAAGTGCTTTGTCGAAGCCTTTGCCCTGTGATGTAAGGGGTTTGGTCAGGTCAAAGCCGAGTTTGGTGGTGAGGTGTGAGCCACTGTCACCGCGTTCACTGGATGGGTCGAGGCTGGATCCGGGTTCTTTCGACTTGATCACCAGATCAGTATCACCCTGGAAGCGGGTTGCCATTGCCCATTCCACCTCTAGAGGGTTGTAGATATCAATGTCTTTATCTACCACAAAGGCATGCTTGCAGGAATGGTGTCCGGCAAACGCAGCCTGGATGGCTTTTTTCCCGTCATCTTCAGACCGTTTATCAATCTGGACGATGGCATGCAGCCACGAACAGCCACCCGGGTTGATGTTAACATCCAGGCAGCGCACGACCTCATTCACTTTTTTATAGATGGTAGGCTCGCGCGGCATACCCATCAACAGCTTATGCTCCAAGGCACCGGGCAACAAAGCATGCCAGATGGCGTCGCAGCGATGGGTAATAGCCTTGACGACGAAAACCGGCTCGTTACGCACGATGTCATAGGTCTCGGTCAGGTCAACGAAGGGTCCTTCTGCATGTCGCTGGTCCCTATATACTGTACCCTCGAGCACAAACTCAGCCTCGGCTGGCACATACAGGTCGACTGTTTTTGCATGGACCAGATTGAGTGGCTGGTTAAGGCAGCGTGTGGATAGCGCATTGGCGATTTCCAGCTCATCCACACCAACCTCAACCGACGTGGCGGCTGCCACGAGCACCTCTGGTGGGACACCAATACATACAGCTACATCCAGACTGCCCTGTTCTTCCAGGAAGCGGTCGAAGTGACGTCCACGCACCACACGTATGGCCATCTCGGTCTTGGAGAACTGCATGGCACGGTGGAAGTCAAGGTTTTGCCCAAACTTCGGGTGACGGGAAATGAATACTCCCGAGCTGATGTAATTTCCACCATCCAGGGCACAGTGGCGCAGGATGGGCAAGCTATCCAGGTCGGGATTTGAGATGACAACTTCCTGGCAGGCTGCTTCGGTGACAATGGGACAGGGAGTTCGGTCCTGGATGGCTTGTATGAGGCTGGGGATGATTTCCTTCACCTGTATATTGAAGCAATTCGCAAACGCAGCTTTAGAACAGAACAGGTTGCCCATGACCTCAAATGGGCTTTCTTTTACCCTGGAAAACATAACTGGTTTAGGTTCCATTTCTTTTAGAATACCAGCCATTTCGTAAGTCTTCGATACAGGTGCAGACAGGGTGAGTAAATCTCCGGTGTCTGCCAGTCTTTGGAGGTAGGAGCGCAAGGTCATAAGCCACCTTTCGGTAGATCGTGTAATTAAAACTTATACTACTTAATTGTAACAATATTTATGGGTTTCACAACCTGGTCAGGGTTTTACCTGATTATGTGTGGGTAATGATACTTCCTGCCAGGTTTTACCTCCATCCAGGGATTGTTGTAGGGATGAGGTAATCTGGCATGTGAAGCCGGGGGTGGATTTATCGCCACTGCAGCTACTTGTGGAGGTCACTACCCAGCTCAAGCCATCAGCCTGCCGCCCAGATAGAACGCTACCCTCCGGTAGGGATGTCAGGGATTTTGGATACCGGTTAGGCGGAGCAGGTTGCCAGGTGATCCCTGAATCTGTGGTTTGGTAAATTTCGTCACTGGTGCGATTGGTCATCCAACCCTCTGCCTGGGAGGTGAATTGGATGGGGGCTGCAAAAGGCAAATCGTAGCTTTGCCAGGTGAGCCCGCCGTCGCTGGTCTTCATTAGGATACCTGAGTCGAATGCCTGACTGGTTTGTCTTTGTAAGACTACCCAACCGGACGTGGGTGAGGTTAATTGCACCTGGAGCGGGCGCCAGGTTCCGTCAGCTGGAAGTGAGAAATTTAAAGTCTCCCATGCCTCACCCCAGGTGGAGGAATGGTAGAGTTTTACCTGCTCCTGGTTCTGGGAGGAGAATGCCCATGTCTGCCCGGAGGGCAGGAAATAGGCTAGCTGAATGAGCCCGGGGGAGATATCTTGCCAATTTTTACCCTGATCATTGGTCCAATACAATCGGTTCTCTGTTACCAGCCAACCTTGATCAGTTGATAGCCAGCCAACATCCTCGACAGAAAGCGTGGTGGTAATAATTGGACTGGCAAACGCCTTTGAGGGTGGTAAGGCTACCACACCATCCGCAATATCACTGTCAATGTTAAACTTGATGCTACCCCAAGTCTCATTATGGCTGCCAGTATATTGGCGAATGCGTTGGTGGTTGGTCCATAAATTGTTGAGCCAGGAAATGCCATTAACAGATGCGCTGGGATCATAGACGGTGGTATAGGGGGAGGCAATCCAGATATTATTGGGGACATGAGCTATTGTAGCCCAATCTGCGATATAAGAGTTGCGGGCACCATATCCGCCAGTGATATTACCCAGCTCGTATAGACGCTCGACCCAGCCATTCATAAATGATGAGACAGTTTGGCGGCATTCTAGGCTGGCGCCACCATAGACTTCCATATCGTAATAGATCACGGTGCCACCCAAACCATAATTGGTGAGACCCAAGGAAGCAGCTTTGGCAGAGGCAGCTTCAGCTTCCTTTCGTCCTTCATTGTATGAGATCGCAGGATTGCTGCTCATTTTCCGCGACCAGGATGAGCATGGGGCTTGGGGTCCGACCCAGGTGGGTACAAAGCTCCAACCTTGCTGGTGGACCGCTCTTACCCAGGCAGAATCCGCAATGGCACACCCACCATACAAGCTGATCCCACCCAGATAAAGGGCATAAAAATGATATGGGCTTTGATTCCACCAGGTTTGCATTTCGGAGATCTCCGGCAGGTGGCAGGCATCAAAACCCTGTGCCTGGATCACCCCGGCATTAGGTGGGGGTTGTCCGGATGGATTAGAATGGTGAACAAGCGGCAGGTAGACCTGTGGTCGGCTGGGGCGAGTGAAAGTAAACCGCATGGCACTGAAGGAGATAGTGCTGCTGAACTCTGCCTCGCCGTTCAGATCGCTGAGATATACATAACCGCTTTCACCCAGGTTGAAAAAATACTCACCCAGGTCGAGCCATTGGTTGCTGAGTGGATACTGGCTTACGGAACGGGTTGTTTCCCCATCAGCATGATGGATGGTATAACGCGCATCGGAAGTGTCATGATTGATTGACCATTTATCAGCATTACACCAGGTGATAGAGGAATGTGCCGGAATATATGCCTCCACCCGATAGTAACCTGATTGTGGAATGACCGGGTGCCATTCTCCGTGGTTGGTGGAATTGGCTGGATTAAAGGCATTGAGAGTGAGGTAAGTGGTGTGACCACGGTCATTATCAAAGGGGAACCAGTAAGATTCCGGGCAGGTGGTATATACAGGGTGAAGTTGAGGGTCTTCAACGATCACCTCAACAACCTGTGCAGCCGGTGGCTTAGATGATGGCACGAGCAGCGTAATAAAAAGGATGAACAGGGGAAGGCGTTTAACCAATCCTTGGATTATATGCAAATCTGAATTCATGTGTTTTACATTCCTAATCATGATTTCGAGTGATTGGAGAAGCAATCCTTAGCAAGGATCCATCATTCCAGTTGCAATAAGTTTGCCTGTTTGCCAAGTATACCGTATCTAAATTCCACAATTGGCATAGTGTCTTGATTGATGATTATTACGAGGCATAATCATTTCTAAAAAAATATTCATTGAGTAATTTTGTAGCTTGTACATTTAACATACAATTTCAATGATATATAGAATGACCATTGATATCATCAGTGCAGTTTCTAAGGGGAAATAATGGGTCAAGCTTATTATAGGAATCTTCCGGATTTCGGTAATTGAGAGGGTATTGGACTAAAAATTGCAACCTGATTAATAATTGAGTATTAATAATTTTACTAATGCTGGGACATACTTCTGTATTGATCCCACGCAATCGGGATGGTTTACGGAATTAAATCCTCCCGAACCGGCAGTTGTTTGATTAGGAGGTAGATATGCGGACGAAACTAAATAAGGCGTTCCAATTAATTGCGATCATCATCCTGGGGATTTTCATGGTGGCGACTGTTGTGGGGTTTGCCCGCAAGTCCTCAGACAGGGCACTTGCTTTAGGACCCATTTCCCCACCGGAAGGATACCCTAAGCTTACCCTTTCCACCAAGGTGGTCACCCCTACGCTGACTCATACAGGTGCGACAGTCCTGGAGTACAACGTTGAAATTCTCAATACCGGTGCTTATCCTGCATCAGCGGTAACCCTCATGGACGCAATCCCCTCGAACACGACTTACAATAATGATGCAAAGTCGAGTGCACTGCCTGTACCCGTTTTTACGGGTGAGGCGATTACATGGGGGCCTGGTGTGGTCGGATTCGATTCCTCAGTGGTCATCACGTTCAGCGTAACCGTTTTACCAAGTTACCCCGGCGGGATCATCTCCAACACTGCCGTGATCAGTGACCCGATGATCGCAGAGCCGGTGACTGTCATGGCTGAAACACGCGTCACCGATACCCCCATGTTTGAGGTTGCCAAGACCTCCAAGCCAAGCCTGCCTGGAAAGAACAAACCACTCACTTATGAGCTAGAAGTTACCAATCAGGGTCAGGCGGCAATTGGAATACCTATAACTGTAACCGACTTTGTTCCTGCGGATACAACCTTTCTCAGCATAGGTCCAGATGGCTCATTTGACCCGGATGATAATGTGGTTACATGGTACCGCTCCGTTGACCTTGACTTTGGTGAGACATCCACGTTTACCTTCAGCGTGAACATCGGGGATGTCCCTAGCGGAACTGTCATCCATAATGACAATTACCTTGTGGTTAGCCCGGAGGATATCCGTGCTGGCGAGCCTTATACCACCACCGTGATTGACCCAATCTTCATCCTCTCCAAGAGCATCTTCCCCGACCCACCTGGCTCAAATAGTGAGATGACCTATACCTTAACCGTTCTCAACTTGGGCTCAAAGGCAACCGATTTGGTCATCACCGATGACGTCCCGCCTGATGTGGAGTACCTGCGGGGTGGGGACGACTATTCAGAAGGGATTGTCACCTGGCACCTGCCAAGTCTGGACACGCGCGAGTCGGCCCAGGTTACATTCACTGTAGATATCGGCGATATCGCCGATATCATCATATTGAACGGTGACTATAGTGTGTGCAGCGCAGAAGGGGTGTGTGCCCCTGGCATACCGGTCCCAAGCCTGATTGTGGGACCCACGTTTGAGGTGACAGCCACATTGGACCCCATTGCTCACAAGCCGGGAGGTGGCAACGCACCTGTCACGCCGACTTTGACTATTCAAAACATGGGTCCAGGTAATGCCTTGAATGCAACCGCACTGATAAACTTTGGGCGGATCAGTATCAGTATGAACGATATGACGGTGATCCCACCGGTTGGCGCACTGGCGGATGGTCCACCATGTGATGTTGCTTTCCCATGCACTAATTTTGTGTGGACGGGAGATGTGGCGGTAGGTGATGTGATCACCTTTACTACCCTGGAGGGGCAAAGCACCATCGGTGGTGAAGAAGGGACACATTATACAGCCACGTTGGTCATCACCGACGATCTCAGTGGTTATGTCACTGAACCTATAACTGCCACGGCTATTGGTCATGTCACCCACTATGCCAATCTGATCCCGACCAAATCCGCTCCACCTGAAATTGGACCCGGGCAGACCATGACCTATACCATCCAGGTATTTGACAGTGGGTTAAGCACTGAGGAATCTCCCCCTCCAGTTATGACTGAGACCGTTCCAGCCAGTGTGACCTTGCTCAGCATCAGTGATGGTGGAAGTTCAGAAATCATCGATGGGCGAACAGTAATTTTGTGGGAATTGCCACCCATGGGACCTGGTGACCTCTTGCTCCGTTCCTTTGCAGTGGAGGTATTCCCCGACCTGGTGAGTGGGACGCTGATCATCAATGATGATTATCACACCACCTGGTACGAGAGTGAGATCAAAGGTACCCTAACTAACCTGGGAGAACCTGTCACGACAACTGTGCACGAGGTCGGATTGATTGACTCCTTTAAGACTGTCACGCCTACCTGGGCATTGCCAGGAACTGGGACAGTTTTGACATATGTGGTGCATGTGGTCAACTCCGGTCCGAGTGACCTGATCGGAGTTCAGGTGAGTGATATCTTCCCATGGGAAAATACCACCTACCAGAGGGATGCGGTGGTAAGTGCGGGCAGCTTGATCAGTGATATTGTAAGCCTGGAGTGGACCGGAGATGTGGCTCCGTATTCCGAGCAGCTGATCACTTTCACTGCCGTGGTGGATGATTTCTTCGAAGGAGTGGTGACGAATACTACCACCATCACTCACACCAGCCTGAAGCAGGATGTGGTTGTTACAGCAGTGGCTTATATTACCGATGAACCTGTGCTAAGGATAACAAAGACCGCCACACCCGACCCGGTGTTGGTGGGTAATCCCTTGTTATACCAGATCCAGGTGACCAACCTGGGACAGCAAGCAACTTTGTTGGTGGTGACGGATACTATCCCGGCGAATACCTCCTACATCTTTGGGAGTGCCAGTTCTGGAGGACAGGTGGTGGATAATGTGGTCCAGTGGAAATTGCCCGTGCTCAACCCGGGTGAGACGCTGAAACTGACCTTCCAGGTGAACGTAAGGGGTGGTAAAGAAATTATTAATGACAACTACGCAGTCCACTGTGATGAAGGCGTGTTTGCTTATGGGGAGCCGGTTGTGACACGCGTATGGTTCCCAATAAGAGAGGTTCACCTGCCACTCACGTTTAAATAATAGATAGCTAGATCATAAAAAAGAGCACCTCAGATATTAACTCTGAGGTGCTCTTTTAATTGGTGGGCCCAGTAGGGATCGAACCTACGGCCAAACGGTTATGCATCCCACTACAGCTTTTGCTGCCTTTTTCAAGTTTGTGGGCTGGACTATCCCTTCACCCAGGATAAGGGTGCCTGCCGTCTAGTCTCTACACCTTCCCTGTATAGGGCTTGGCTCGGGATTGCCATCTCAATTTGAATAAGGTTTCCCCGAATTTGACAGGATTCACCGTCAATTACTACTGGTGGCCCGATGCAGGTAATCATATCGAAAGCAGAATTACATAATCCACATCTAGACTTAGATTCACTGCCTTAAGCCGTCCGCTCTGCCGCTGAGCTATGGGCCCATGTTAAGGTACAAAGTCCCATGTACTGTGGAACTTCCAGAGCGGGTAACGGGAGTCGGACCCGTCTCAACTGGTTGGAAGCCAGTTGCACTACCGATGTGCTATACCCGCGATTTAGCGCCACTATTTTATCATAAA
>Ga0299912_10002664_pt1 | contig 14638 bp, 28 predicted proteins | sample RVTome_2_FD_207667 | JGI IMG/M metagenome (GOLD analysis project Ga0299912, IMG submission 207667) | Soil microbial communities from uranium-contaminated site in the Upper Colorado River Basin, Wyoming, United States - RVT95D214 (version 2) ... | reverse complement strand
TTTGAGGAAGTTGACGATCTGAATGTAGCGCCGGCCCCGGACCTCGTAGCGCACAAGGAACGCGGGGCTGCCGTCCGCCTCGACCTTCGACGCCAACTCACCGAGCAGCTGGTCGGTTTTCACACGATCGTAGGGGAAGATCTCACCCTTCAACCGATCGGGCCGGTCCTCAAGCCGTCCAGCCCGATCCGCCAGGCACCACAATCCCTCGAACAGCAGCCTCGCCCAGGGTGAGCACTTCGCCAGGACCTCGTTCTTGAAGAAACCTGGTTTGAGCTGTCGCGCCCGTGGCACTCTCTACCTCCCCTCGCCCTGTCGTGGTGAATTGCCGCCTGCCGTGCCGAACGCGCGCGCCCACTCGCGCTGCTGCTCGTTTGCCTGAGGGCACGAGAGCCAATGCGGGAGGTACCCGGTCCGGACCTCGTACACCGGCACCCGGCCCCGGGGCGTCTGGATCTTCTCGGCCGTCTCCGTCAGTACCTTCAGCAGGCCGATCTCGCACGGCACCAGCCTGCCGATCGGCGCGGCCAGCCAGATGATCGACGCGCCACAGTGGCGGCAGATGCTCATGGCCGCTCGTCCTCCGTGTTCCGTAGAGCCGGCCAGACGAGCCACATCACCAGCAGCACGATTAGCGCCTCGGGGCCGTCGCCGCCCAGCGAGAACCGCGTGCGCCTCGCCCACTTCGCGATCCGCACGGCGCCAGGGATGCCGTAGGACGCGAAGGCCGCGAGAGGAACGATGACGACTGCGTTCACTGTTTCCCTTTTCGGTACTGGTGCTCCTTCGCGTACGGACACGTCGCGAAGTGCGAGACGTAGCCGGTGCGGACTTCGACCTCTTGCGCGCTGCCGTGATCGGTCTCGACCAGCTTCCCGGTCGGCACCAGAACCCTGATGAGCTTCGCGTCCGCCGGCGTTGGCCGTCCGTTCGTCGAGACGACCCACACGATCTCGGCTCCGCACGATCGACAGGTGTTCATGACACAGGCTCCACCGGCGCCGGTGCGAATCCCGCGAACTTGCCCTCCGGCCAGCTCACAAGCAGCTCGCCGAGCTCACCTTCCGAGTCGTGATAGAAGAGCCGCCGGCCGGGCGTGAGCTTGCCGCTGAGCACGAGCCACGCGACGACGTACTCAGCCTGGTTCGTGACGGTCGGGTAACGATCCCAGGGGCCGATGTCGATGATCACGACTCGGTCCTCGGTGACCTCGTCGACGATGAAGTTCGCGTGGTTCATGGGCGCTCCGGCCCGCCGCACGGCGGCATCGCTTCGCCGAACGAACCCCACGTCCTGCCGCGGTTCCACGAGATGACGCGAGATCCACCGCCATTGGTCTCCCGCTTTCGCACGGGACAACCGTTTAAGCAGTACCACTCGGTGCCGGCGATCTGTCGAACGAATCGGCCGCGCGTGATCGTGAGCGTCACGTCGTGGTGAATTGCCCAATCGTGGCGGCGCCTATGGCTCACGGTTGGCATCCTCGACCCGCTCAGAGACCATGATCGACAGAGCGGGGAGCTGTATTCCAGCTGCCCGAAGTACCCCAACAAACGTTTCGAGCGCCTCATGAACGGAGCCGACCGACGGTTTGCTGTGGCTGACCGTTATAACTTCGTCGATGATGCTTCGCTTCGACTCACCGCGAGCGGTAACCTCGATTCGGATGTCGTAGTCGATGACTTCCATCAGTAGCTCCCGGTCACGACCTGAGCACGCCGAGCTCGCGCAGCTTGTCCGCCCTGATGAGCAGCGAGATCGTTTCGCCGTCCTCGACGGCGTCCACGTAGTCCTGCTCTGCCTTCGCAACGTCGTGGCGACTCAACCACCAACTCTCGCCGTTCGCGAACAACGCCTGGAACTTCACCTCGTCGCGTTTCGTGATCGTGATCAGGACGTCGATGAACTCGGGATCCGATGTCACTCTTTACCTCCGCTCGTCACTTGGGCCTGGTCGCCGGAAACCCGGCGTCGTCGCAGTTGGTCCCGATCGTCAGAGCCCGCCTGAGCCGCGCCCAGGGTTCGCGACGCTTGGCCTCGTCGGCGACGAAGCACAACTCGATCACGGTCACTGCTGCAGCAGCCGTCAGCATCGCGATCACGGTCGCCAGAACAACCTCGCTCATGGCTGAGCCGGCGCTCCAGCGCTGACCACTGCGAGCATTCCGATCTCCTCGAGCGGCTTGCCCTGCGCGAAGACCGAGAGCCTGTAAGTCAGGTTGCCGCCCTGAACCTGCTCGCCGGTCGCGAGCTCGGTGCCCTCGACCCACACGTACCAGCCGTCCCGGAAGCACTTCCCAAGCGGCGGGATCGGCAGCACGAGGGCCTGGGCGTCGCGGTAGACATCGACCTCAGCGAGGCGCTCGCTGCGATCCATCGTCCAGGCATCCGGACCGGCGTAGACCGTCATGCGCACCGGCCTCGACTCGGGCTGCAGCGGCCAGCCCTGGATGTAGAGCAGCGTCAGCCGTGTGTCAGCTTTAAACTGCAACGCCTTCCAGCTGACGACCCACAGGTCGTTGTCGGGCCCGCCGTTCACGAGCCTCGACTCGACTGGCTCAACGCATGGATCGCATGGTGCGGAGCAGGGCGCCGGCGTAGGCGAGCGCCGGACGTAGGGCCAGGTGGCGGTCGGTGTTGGCGTCGGACCAGTAGGGGTCGGAGTAGCCGTCGGCGGTACCGTCCAGGTCGGCGTCGGTGTGTCCGGCGGTGGCGTCGGAGTGGCTGTCGGGATGTCGGGCGTGGGAGTCGCGGTCGGCGTGTGCGGGGTGCTCGTGGGCGTGGGCGTCGGTGTGGACTCTGGCGGCGTCGGCGTCGCAGTCGGCGGAACCGTCCACGTCGGGGTCGGCGTCCTGATCGGTGTCCGCGGCGTGGGTGTCCGGGTCACGGTCGGCGTGCAGCAGTCCTCGAGCAGGAAGCTCGCGTGGGACAGCGCCTGGACCTGGCCGCTCGAGTTCCTGACGGAGCTCTTGACGACGACCGGCGAGCCGCAGCCAGCCTCAGGCTGAAACTCTTGGCAGGACGTCGAGGCCTTGTAGCAGACCTTCACCACGCGCTTGCATGGCGGCGGCTCGTAGATGTACTGGGTCCCGGTCAGGCCGTCGACCTTTACCCAGGGCGGCGCGTTCGGGCACGGGCACGAGCAGAGCGCCTCGACATCCGGGACCTGCGCGTAGCCGGCCAGCGCCATCAGGAGGCAGAGCACGAATACGGTCGTTGTCTTCATTGTTTCTCCAACAGGCGTTCGATCCTCTTCAGCCTCGTCAGAATTTCCTTGAGCAGCGCGCTCTGTCTGCCGGCGCGGGAGAAGCTCGCTGGTTCATCCGGTCGCCACCCGAACTGATTCGCGGCGCCGGGTTGACGAAACGGGCCATAGGCTGCGCGCAGGTCGTCACGCTTGTGCTCGGCGCACACGCCAGTCGTCGATGCCTGGCAGCGGCGGCAGCGCGGATGCTGGATGATCATGTTCGACCATCCCCGTTCGAGCTGTGCGGGACGTGCAGCTTCTTCCAGACAACCCACACGAGGATGCCCAGGACGATGAGGAGCGCGAGCGCCAGCACGTAGGGCGCGAGCGCGCAGAGCGTGAGCAGGAAGATCGTCCAGCCGCTCAGCACTTGCGGTCCTCCATCGGAAAGAGCAAGGCCTGGCTAGCTACCGCGGCCGACCACAACGCCTCGCCATGAAGCCCTGCGGCAAGATCTGCACGCAGAATCTCAAGCGCTCGAGCGCCGCGACCGTGGTAACGGCCGTTACAGACGCACCGGCAGACCGTGCCTTTGGCGTTGTGGCAGTTCGCGTCGCAGCGCCGCATGCGGCCGCCGGTCTTCGTCTCGCTGATAATGGTTGTCACGCCTGCGCTCCGGGCCTCAGCTCCGCGTGGCACTCAGAGGTCGATGCGTTTGTCTGCCTGCCGGTGTGGAACTCGCGCTGGTGGCCACAGTGATGGCAGGCCTTCTGGCTGTCTCCTGGTCCACTGAACCCGGGGCAGTCGCAGACCGAACAGGCGGTCGCACCTGGCTCGATCTGCCCGGCATGCGACTTGCCCGTCCGCTTCTTCGGCGGTTGCCATCCGGGGTCGCGCGCATCGTCCTCGTACTCGGCCGAGGCGGCTTCCGCTTCTGCGGGCTCCTCGCCGCCGGACGCTGCATCACGAGGCGCTGCGGTCTCCGTCTGGCCCACTCCAGCGACAGACGAGTTCTCGACCGTAGCCTCGTCCAGCGGCAGCCGCTGCTGGCCGGTCTCATCGTCCACGGTCCTGCCGAACAGCGCGCTGATCTTTTCTTCGAGTTGCGTTGCCTCGTCTTTGATGGCCTTCTTGATGTTGGCGTGGCGCTCGCGCATATCGCGCTGTTCCTTGACCAGGCTGTAGAGTTCGTTTTTCAACGCTACGTCGTCCATCTCGCGCTCCCGTCAGTGCTTGCGGTGAAGGCTCGTCCCGAACCTCATTGCTTCGGTTCCTCGCAGCTGTCGAAAAGGATGTTGTTCGGCTCGGCAGGTCGTGCCGGGTAGCGCCAGTGGTCCGGGCCGATCCATGCGACGCGCCTGCGCGGGCGCCAGCCGCGGAAGAAACGGTCGAACAGCGAGCGCAGCCAGCCAACACGCTCCGGTGCCAGGCCACGCGGACCGCGCTCTACCTGGCAGTCACGGCACAGCCACAGCAGGTACCCTGGCACGCGCTCGAGCGGGCCGGGTTGGTGACACAGATCGCAGCTACCGCTCATGTTCCTTGCCCCCTTCGCAAAAAGCCCTGCTCGTGCAGCCGCCGGTTGTCGAACTCGGCCAGCACGAGGAACAGCGCGAGCAGCACGAGGCTGGCGAGCGCGTTCATGTGCGTCCCCGAGAAAGAGCGGCCCCGCCATCCCGATCGGCCGTCGACCGGGAAGGCGGGCCGCAAGTGACCGAGGAAGAGGAGGAGGTACGCCGCGTCTCGGGCGCGCGACGCTTGCGAAGCTGGATCCACCGCTCGAGATCGTGAGAGTCGATTCGGATGTTCCGGGAGCCGAGGCAGACGAACGGCAGCCCGCCCTGGGAAGCCGGCACGCGAGTCAGCCGGCGGACGGTCTCGGTGTCCTTGACGCCGACGTAGACCGCGGCCTCGGCCAGCGTGAGCAGCCGCCGGGTCATCGCCGCAAGCTCCGAGGGCCGGGCACGGCGACGGCCAGCCACAGCACCAGCAGCACGAGCCCGACCAGGATGTTTCCGAAGAGCAGGAGTTCCATCACGGTGCTCTCTTGACCCGGGCTTGGAGCCCGGCGTCCGCGTGCGCGTCCTTGATCGCGCGAGCCGCCTGTTCTGCGCTGTCGGTCACTCCAGCTTCGTAGCGACCGTCCACCAGCTTCGCTGTCCACGACCAGTGCGAGCCGAGGTTGAAGACGACGCCCAGGTACTTGCCGTCCGGCGTCTTCACGGGGTAGCTGCTCACGGCCGCCTCCGGATGAGAGCGGCGCGCGCCTCGCGCACCAGCCGGTCCATGCCGTCCAGATCGCGATCCAGCGACGCGGCTTCCGCCAGCGTCAGCTGCCCGTCGTCCAGTGCCCGCAGCAGGTCGTTGACGAACGAGGTCACCCGCTCGTTGAGCTGGACGCCGGACGCGGCAAGGCTCGTGTGCTGCGCCGCTTCCTCGGCCTCAGCCGTCAGCCCTCGCAGCGCACGCGCCACGGCCGCCGGCCTGCAGCGATGCAGGTAGCAGAGATCCTCGATCGGCAGACCGTGCTCACCGAGTAGCTGGCCGCGGCGGTAGCGCGGCGTCCGATCGCCAGCCATCTCCGCCAGCTCGCCTGTCAACTCGCCGTGCAGCACGACGAGGATGCCGGCCGCCATGTCCAGGGCCACCGGGTCCAGCACGTCGAGCTGCTGGCGCTTAAATGCCAGGCGATCGCGGATGGGTGCCGCGGACTCGTCGAGCGGTACTGGCACGAGATCCTCCGCGGACCGAGATTCACAGCGTGCGAAACGGATCCGGAAGGCACCCATCGCACTCATGTCTCGTTTGCTGCGGTCGGAAGATCGGAACCGAAGAGGTCCTCGTAGACGATGCCCTGCTCGTACCGCCGGCACACGCCGAGGATCCGGTTGACGACCTCGATCGACGGCCGGCGCTTGCCCGAGATCAACGTGCTCAGGTGCGCCTCCGAGATGTCGATCTCGGCCGCAAACTTGTTTTGTTTCAGTTGGTTCCGCTCCAGAAATGCGCCGAGTGGAGTGTCCACGATGTTGGCTCCTAGCGAACAGTATAGGTCCTGTTCGCTGTCTGTCAAGGGGGTGACGGCAACGCCCGGCGCCGTCTACATTCGCTCTATGTCAAGCTCGCAGGCCTGGCCGGACTTGCTGGAGCGGCTCCAGCTGCTGCTGCTGCGCAGCGGCAAGAGCCAAGGCCAGATCTCGAGGGCCGCGCGGATCGATCGGTCGCACTTGTCGGAGATCTTCAGCGGAAAGAAGAAGCCGGGCGTCGATGCGCTCCTCCGCTTGATCGCAGCACTTGATGCAAACGTCGACAATCTGCTGGGGACGCGCAAAGCAGTCCCTCCCTCAGTCCGCGGATCGGGGCCTGCCTGGCAGTCGGCGGGGCAAGCGATGACGCCGTTGCTGACAAAGCAGCTCATCTTCGACAAACAGAGCCGCGTGCGAGCGCTGGCGGCCATCGAGGAACCCTTCTATGTCCCCCAGCAGTGGATCGACGAACTCGGTCAACAGCTGAGCGAGCCAGGGCGGCTCGCCTTTGTCTCGGTGCCACCGGACGGCATCACCGCGTGGATGCCGAGGACGATCCGCGCCGGCGCCAGCCTCGTCGTAGACACCGGACCGGGCGGCAGTGGCATTAGCGAGGAGGAGTTCATCGACGGCGGGATCTACTTGCTGCGGCATGGCCCGACACTTGAGTGCCGCAGGGTTTGGTGCTACGAGGATGAGAGCTGCAAGGCTCTGATCTGCGTGAGCGACAACACGTCGGTCGCCCCGCTCCTCATCCATCTCGGCGAGGAACCGTGGCGGAAACATCTGCTCGGGCTGATCGTGAAGATCACATCAGACCTGCGCCCGAAGAAGTCGACGAAAGTACAGCGGACTGGCACACCAGCAGCGTGACAGGGAGCTAGACGGTGGATCTCGAGATCTTCGTCATTGCGGTCTGGCTGCTGACGGCTGCGATCGGCGCGGCACTGGGAGCAACGAAGGGGAGATCGAATGAAGGCTTCGCGCTGGGCCTGCTGCTCGGGCCGATCGGCCTGATCATCGCGCTGCTCCTCCCAGCCAAGCCGATGGCTGGTGCGCGGCGCTGCCCGCTCTGTCGGGAGACAGTCGCAGACGATGCAACGGTCTGTCCTCACTGCCAACGCGAGATCGGCACGGCCTTCAACGTCACGTGCGCATCCTGCGGTCGTGGGTTCAACATCGCACCGTCCCGTCTCGGCCACGTGGCTAGGTGCCCGCGCTGCAAAGCCGTCACACCCACGACAGCTCCCAAATCCGAGTCCGCGCAGACCATCGAGTCACGGTGACTCTCCGCCGCAACCTCGAGCCCCTGCGCGACGGACGATGGCGCGTGCGGAAAGTCGTGCGCGGCCACACCTACGATCGCCTCTTCAGCCTGCGGAAGGCGGCGCTTGAGTACCTCAGCCACCTCGAGCTGCTCGCCGCCGGTGTGCCAGTCGACGGTGGGCCGGAGACGATCCGCGAGCTCGGGGCCGCCTACCGCCAGCGGCTCGAGCACCGCAGCCGCAGCCCCGAAACGATCGACTACTACCTGAAGATCACCGCGAGCCTCATGCGGGAACTCGGCGCCGACGCCAGTCCGCAGCTCGCGCCCTACCAGCTCGAGGAGTATCTCGAGCGGCGGCGGGCGGGCGGCGCGGGCGACGCGATGATCCTGAAAGAGCTGCGCGCCCTGCAGAGCTACATGCGGGCGGCGGGCATCACGCCTACCTGGCGGGTGCCGGACCTCCGACCGGTGCGCCACCACCGCCGGCTACCACCGGATGACGAGCTCGCGCGCCTCATCCTAGCGGCCGACCCGGTCAGCCGACGAGCCCTGCTGCTCGGGCTGCTCACGGCGCTCCGGCCGTCCGAGGTCCTCGCGCTGACCTGGGACCAGGTCGACCTCAAGGCCGGCACCATCCGCGTGACGATGCCGAAGGTCAGCTGGGAGAACGTGCTGCCGATCGTCAGGACGCTGGCCCAGGAACTTAAGGGCGGCGGAGACGGGCCGCTGCTGCCGGTGCGCGACCGCTACGAGCTTGCGCGGCTGCTCGAGCGGGCCTCACGGCAGGCCGGAGTTCCGGTCTGGCACGGCGCGGGGATCACGCGGCACCTCGCCGTCACCTGGGCGATGGACGCCGCCTACACCGAGGGTCAGGTGGCGCTGCTGACCGGGCACGTGGCCGGAATCACGCGCCGCCACTACGCCCGATCGGCAGGCAGCCTAGGCCTGAAACGGAAGATCCTCGAGGCCGTGGAGAAGCGATTTACTCTGGCTTTACGGGCGGCCAGGGGAAAACCGGCCAGCACCGGAAAGCGGCGCAGCCGGGCCGGGTGACGATCGGGCCCAAGAATCGGCTCTAGGACGGGTTTTCTAGGTGGTGCCGGAGGGGGGAGTCGAACCCCCACGCCCTAGCGGGTACGGGATTTTGAGTCCCGCCTATCTACTTTGTATCCAGTTAAATACGGACATGTTTCACGTGGAACACACGATCGAGCTGCCTTTCCACAGGGGTCAGAGGCCGCGGTTATCCCCCCTGGTCGGCAGGTCCGACGCAAGGTAGCCCACGCGCTGGCGCAGGACGGGCCATCGTGGGGGTGCTGATCAAGTCGCGTCCGAGTCGCCCGGCCACTCGAGCCTAGACTCCCGCCAAACTGACCCACTACCGAGCCCGGCTCGGCATTGACTTTCATCCAGTGCCATAGGAAGATCCCGACTGACGCCGAAATTCTCAACAGAGGGGGCTAGGTTGACCAAGGGTTCCGCAATTGAATGGACGGAATCGACCTGGAACCCTGTGACGGGCTGCTCAAAGGTCAGTCCGGGCTGCAAGCACTGCTATGCGGAGCGGATGGCTTTCAGGCTACAGGCCATGGGCCAGGCCAACTACCGGAACGGCTTCAAGGTCACGCTCCACGAGGATGCGCTCGAGAGGCCTCTCCGCTGGCGAAAGCCCCAGACGATCTTCGTTAACTCCATGAGCGATCTCTTCCATGCTGAGATCCCGCTGGCGTTCGTCCGTCGTGTATTTGATGTCATGCAGGAGGCTTCGTGGCATCGGTTCCAGGTTCTGACGAAGAGGGCTGATCGCCTGGCCGAACTTGCGCCCGAGCTGCCATGGCCCGCAAACGTCTGGATGGGCGTCAGCGTCGAGAGCGCGTTCTATCTCGGGAGGATCGAGGCGCTTCTAAGCGTACCGGCCGCGGTGCGGTTCCTCTCCCTCGAACCTCTCCTTGGGCCGCTGCCTAAGCTGAGGCTCAAGGACATCCACTGGGTAATCGTCGGCGGCGAGTCCGGGCCAGGCGCACGGCCAATGGAGAAGGAGTGGGTTGTCAGCGTTCGGGACCAGTGCCTCCGTGCGGATGTGCCGTTCTTCTTCAAGCAGTGGGGTGGCGTCCACAAGAAGCGCGCCGGCCGCGAACTCGAAGGACGCACATGGGACCAGATGCCCGACGTCAGCCGCCCTGTTTGGCAGGTGGCGGCAACCAACTAGCGCTAACATCGGTTTCGCGCCTGCTCACCGCTTGATGTCTGCCTGTTGCCGCGAGGCCCACGGCGACCTAGGATACGCTGGCGGTGCGTGAAAGCTGAGCCGGAGCAACGCAAGTCGCGTCCGAGTCGCCCGGCTACTCGAGCCCGGCTCGGCGCGGATTCCGGTCCACGGCGAGGCTCTGGGAAAGGAGGTCAACCCTACCGGATCGCCGCGGTGGACTACGACGGGGCCTGTTACGCCTTCTTGCCGCTCCACGATGCAATCGTCGCCTTCAGCCCGACAAACGCCGCGATGTTCCCGACGAACATCCCGCCGAGCACCAGGGCGTCGCCGAGCGAGAAGCTTCTGTCGGCGATCAGCGGAGGTAGGACGACGGTCAGTGTCATCGCGACGTTCAAGATCACCGGGCCGATGCCCTCGCTCAGGAACTTGAGAACCGCCGCTGCCGGCGGGAACAGCTTTAGGAGCCATCCCCACTTGGCGATCGCGCCGAGGTTCTGCTTAATCAGCTGGATCGTCCCGGCCATCGCGAGCAACAGGGCGAGGATCGACGCGAGCCGCGTCTCCGAGAGTCGGATGGCGATCCCGTCCATCCAGCTCGGCTCGGGTGGCGCCGGCGGGCACGCGAGGATCTCGATCGTACCCTCCGGGCACGCCTCGCCGATCTTCGCCGCGCACGCCTGCGTCGCCTCGTCGTAGCAAAACTGCGCAGCCGCCGGGCTGGCTACGACGAGCGCGATCACGAGCACTCCTAGAACGCTCAACATCTTCCGCATGGTTCCTCCATTCCCCCTTTCAATCCACTCAGTAGTCACTGTTCTCCTGCCGCATCACGCTCCGCCGCCATCCGGCCCGTAACCCCAGGCCGAGGGACGCGGCTTGGTGAAGCTGACGTCGATGTGCACGAAGCTCTTGGCGATGCCGATGCCCCGGAGTACCTGGCGGATGTTCACGAACGCCTCGTGCCAGTCGAAGCCCGGCAGGTTGTAGATCAGACGGAGAGCGCCAAGGACGAACGCAACGATCAGCTCCCAGCGCTCGAGCCCGCTCGCCGCTTTCATGTCTCCGGCGGTGCAGGGCAGCTCCGTGTGCGCCGAATCGGTCACGCCACCGACCGCGACATTCCTAGCGAAGCAACGGCATCCGCTCTTGAAGTGGATCGGCCGGCCGAGGATGAAGCGCGCGCTCTCGAAGAGGTCGGCAAAGGCCGCAGCCGTGTCTTCCGGCTGTGTGCCGCGACCGCAGTTGTCACGGCATGCCATCTCGCTGGTCGTCAGGTGTTCGCTGATCTGTGCCATCGCCCTGCTCCTCAAACCAGAAGGCCCGCCGGATGGCGGGCCTGGTCAATACCGCTGGTCACGGTCATCTGTTATGGCGATCCCAGTGTCCGGCCAGCACAAACACGAGTACGGCGAGCACTGCGGCAGACGTCAGCACGAGCCCCAGGATCACGAGTTCCCAGGGCACGCAAGCTCCAGCGCGGGCTGAATCCGGCGTCTGTGCCACATGCGGGACGGCAGCAGCCTGTGTCCGTGGTGGCAGTCAACGCCGACCCTCGCGCACCAGATCTCGGCCGCCCTTGTCGTTGACACGCAGCCCGTGCCGTCCACCGCGCCGCCGCACAGAAACCGGCGATCGCTGGCCGGACCGGCGCCACAGTACGGGCAGCGCACTTCACCGGCCCCACCCCAGCGGCAACTCGAGGAACCGCGCGACGGGCGCACTCGTCCCCGGCCGGTACATCACGGCGAGCTTCCAATCGCCCTCTGCGTTCGGCGCGTTCCCGCCGTTGCCAACGGTCAGTAACACGACGTCCTGCCACACGCCGCCATCCTCGAGCCGCCGCAAGTAACCCGGCTCGAACACCCGAAGCCCTCCAGGTGCTGACCACGTCCGGCCGGTGAGCTTCCATGTTCGCCCGAAGTCCAGCGATTCGACCTCGCTCACTTTTGTCTGATTCCCGTACGCGCCATAGGCGGTCGACACGAGGCACAGAAGCCGACCAGGAGTCGGTCCCCACCCGCAGTCGTCGACCCAAACAACCTCGCTGGGGAGCGTCATCGGGCTGATCAGGCGAACGCCGCTCCAGTCCGGCTCGACGTAGTAGAGAACCCACGGTCCACCAGGAACCGAGCTGTCGTAGGCCACGAGGTAGGTGCTCCCGGCGTCCGAGAACATCGCGCTGCTCCAGCCGACGTTCCCGCTCCACGTGCCCGGCTCCCGGCTGCTGACCGCGAGGTCGGCGATCCCACGCGCCGAGTCCCATGTGGTCAGCAGAGGAGGCTTCATCGTGCGGCCGTGGCCACGGACCTCGACTGCGAGCGCCCGCGGAGCGAGCGGCGAGGCCGCCGGTTTGTCGCAGCAGCGGTAGGTCGCCTCCGGCCGCAACGGGCCAAGCCAGTCGGGCCAGAGCGACCACCGCTGACCGTCCCAATTTGCCAGACTCCCGCGGATCCGGCAGCCGTCACAACCGAGCGAGTCGTAGGTCGTGCGCGCGTAGCTCACCCACAGCCGACTGCGGTCGAACAGCAGCGAGGGGTACGGGCACTCGTGTGTGCCCCGACCCTCACGCGCCGTGGCGCCGCGCTCGATGCGTTCGTACCGCGCCGGCTCGCCGGCCGGGTAGCGCACGAGCCCGATCTCCTCAAACCCGGTGCCCTCGGGATCGGGGTACGGGAACCAACCCCAGTCGAAGGCCAGATAGCAATCGCCATGCTGTTCGCTGGCCCACGTGCCGGCGCACGCTGCGCTCGGCCCCTGCGCGTAGTGCGCGTCCAGCGGCCGGCCGATCACGGCATACGTCCAGCCGCCGAGCGGCGTCGCCGTCGCCCCTGGGGCCGGCGTCGTCGGCATGGGCGTCGCTGCTGGCGTGGGCGTCGCCGTCCCGGCCGGCCCCGCCGTCGGCGTCGGGCACGCGTCCTCCGACTGGTGGGGATGGGATGGCGGGCAGTCGCCGCCGAAGATGTTGCTGACACACTCGCCGATCGAATTGCGGCAATACTGGCCCGAGCTTCTGGCCGCGGCCGCGGAGCGCTCCGCGATCTTCTCGGCGAGCGCCTCGGCCTCCGCGATCACCGCCTCGAGCGTGGCGGTGGGAGTCGGAGCTGGGGAACTGGGAGCTGTGTCATGGCAGCCGGCGAGGAGCGCGGCCGCGACCCCGGCAGCAGCGAGCAGCTTTCGTCCTATCATCGGTGGACCACTCCTTTCATCAGGTGCCCAGCCCGAGATCCAGACCGATCGACTCCTCGCGGATCTCGGTGGCCAGCGGGATCAGAACCTTCACCTTGATCGCCTTGCGCTGATCGGCCGTCAGCGGCCCGAGCTGGTAACCGCTCTCGACGTCCATCGGCACGGCATGCCAGTTGTTCCCGCCGTCGTCGCTCACCGTCAGCCACCCGGTGACGTCACGGCCGGTGGCCGAGGAACACCCGAGCCGGCACTCGGTCTGCGCTTCGTCCTCCGCCCACACCTCGAGATCCGTGATCACCGCGACGTTCACCAACATCCAACTCAGCGGCAGCCGCCGGATCGGGATGATCGTCCCGGGGTGGACGAGGTGGACGCTCACCTGACGGAGTGCTCCGCCAGCTCGCCGCGCAACGATTCGACCTCCGCTCGCCGCTGATCGGCGCGCGCCCGTCCCTCGCGCTGCAGCCGCTCGCCGCGGTCGATCATGTCCTGCAGGATCTCCCCGTGGCGACCGAGCGCCGCTTCCAGCCGGTCGATCGTGTCGGGCTTCTCGCTGTCCGCGGCCGCGGCGCTCGCCGTCAGTCCGGTGGGCGCTGTCAGTCGATCGAGGATCTGCTGCTGCCGCTCGAGCACCAGAGTGATCCGCTCGAGCAGCTGCGTGACGTCTGCCGTCGGCTGGGCCTGCGGGATTGCCGCGCTGGCCGCTGCCTTTCGCGGTGCCATGACTGCCTCCCTTTCGTCAGACTGCGAAGTCCGCCCAGAAGACATCGAGCAGCGTCTGCTGGTAGACCTGTGACACGTCCTGCTCCTGGACGACCCAGACGCGGGACTCGACGCCTGTCGCCTGGTCGATGCGGCCGACACCGAGCACAACTTCGCCGACCGCCGGCGGCACGCGCCAGACCGTAACGACCGCGGGCTCCGCACCGATGAACATGTAGACGAAGCACAGCGTGAAGACCTGCTGCGCGACGATCGCGTGCCGCATGTCCTGCGCCGCGCGGCTGTGCTCCCACTGCCACTCGAGGCCCGCGTCGTACGCGAGCATCTGGCCCTCGTACTGATGCCAGAAGACATCGACGCCCACGTTCGCCTGGTCGAAGCGCACGGGGAAGAACGGGGGTCGGTGGTAGTAGACCTCGAGGAACACCTCGTCGTTCTCCACCATCTCGAAGCCCGTGATGTAAACGAAGTGGGCGATGACCTTGACGAAAACCCGCCACCGCCGCGGCCGCTGGTAGAGAACGACTCGCTCGCGGTCCGCGAGCAGCGCGTACAGGTGCCCTGCCTCTACTCGCTGCCCCTCGTCGGTCCAGTAGGCGTAGCGCTCGGGCTTCGTGAGGTCGTAGGGCGTGAACAGGTCGTTGTCCTCGAGCTCGAGCGCGAACCGCGAGTTCTGGAGGCCGCGCCACATGAGGAGCGCGGGCTCCACGAGATGGCACTGGCCACCCTCGTTGTCGAACGGCAGCCTCAACCACTTGGTCGGCTGCTCGACGATGGACCTGACCTCCTCGGGCGTCGAGAAGCGCAAGACAGCGACCTCTTCCCGCTCGTTGATGTCGACGGTATCGGAGAGCACCGCGCGGCCCTCTGGCACCGGCGCCCAGGCTGACTCGTGAGTTTCCGCGAGCTGCTGCACGCGCTGGTGGAGCCGCCAGGTGAGCCCCTCGTAGAGCGGCGTCCTGTCGAGCGGCGCGTGTCGGCCGATTTCCAGCGGCCAGGGCGCCAGCGCCAGCGGCCGCCGGAACATCATGTTCGTG
>Ga0299912_10002663_pt1 | contig 14642 bp, 9 predicted proteins | sample RVTome_2_FD_207667 | JGI IMG/M metagenome (GOLD analysis project Ga0299912, IMG submission 207667) | Soil microbial communities from uranium-contaminated site in the Upper Colorado River Basin, Wyoming, United States - RVT95D214 (version 2) ... | reverse complement strand
TGAAAAGGACATTTTTTGAAACTCTTGGCCATAACCGTAAAAACTTAAAAATCGCACAGCAGTTTTATAAGCTAATGAAACTGGCCGCCTAAGAATCTACTTTTTGGAAAGTGCAGTATATAGGAAAAATAAGATATATAAATTACCGGAATGAAATATTTAAAGGCAACGCTCCAGATAAATTCGAACCAATTCTTACCAAGCGTAGAAGCTTTGAGCACGAAAAGGAACTACGCGCGGTTATATGGGAAACATCAAGCGAGACACCAAGGACTGACGATGGATCAGTGTTGGCCAATCTGAACCTCAATGAATTGATTGAGAATATCTATATATCCCCTTTTTCGCCCGGCTGGCATAGAGACAGTGTGCAGGCAGTTGTCAGAAAATTTGGTTTAAATGTACCAGCGCTACAATCCGAACTTGACAACCAGCCTCTTTACTAACATTAGATTGAGATTGCTTAGGTTCGACAAGTTCACTACATGTCGGCCTGTCGGCCTCGCAATGACAAGGTAATGGATTCCTCCTGGAGTTTATCCCGTACCATGATACGGGGCAGGAATGACAACCTTTCGCGGGAATGACGAGCGACGGGGCACGAGTCATTCATCCTTCGCAGTAGCCCCCGAAAAGTCGGGGCTGCTACGGAGAATGGACGAGTCACGCTTCAGGTGCCGCTGGGCCCAGATGGCAAGGGCGGAACCAGCCACCAACACCACTCCGAAAAATAGTTGAAGCCCAGTCAATATTTCGCCAAAGACGATATGGGAAATCGCAAAAACGGCAAATGGCTGCGCCAAAACTACCAGAGCAGGAACTGTCGCTCCAATACGTTTTATGGCTGTGTAATAAAAAACGTGAGATAGTGCTATACTTGCGACGCCGGAGATCACCACACAAGCCCAGGGCCAGGCAGGCATCTTTAGGCAATCGCTCAATCTGCCGAACATCAGCCCAAGCACAAAAAGCCCAGCTACCGTATAGATGCTTATCACTGAAAAGCCCGTGCGAGAATCGATGTCCCTGAAAGCAATCTTGACTGAAAGGGTATAGGCCGCCCACATAAGCGATGTCACCAAGCCAATGATGACGCCCATCCTGGTCCCGTATGCGGCGAAGTCTTGCTTAAAGTAGATAACGCCGATCACGCCGACCATAGAAAGAATCAGGCCAGCCCAGAAATACCTGCTGCGAGCCAGCGGCCTCTCATCGACAAAAAATATCAGCGAGAAAGCGGCGATCCAGATAACTGAGGATTTGTTGAGCAGCACCATGAAGGCTGGATCAACATAATAGAATGCCGCCGCCCACAAACTCTGGAAGGCAATATTGGCGCCGCTGGGTAAAAGCGCCCTTCGCCAGACATTTCTCTCGATGCGCTTCGTTTTCAGGCCGAATAACAGAAACGGCAGCCAAAACATGCAGGCTACCATGTACCGCAGCACATTTTGCGTCCACAGATCGACATGGCCGGTCAGGTATTTTATGAAGTTCGGCCCCAGCGACCAGAGTACCAGCGACCCCAGACAGGCAAACGTGGCAGGGACGTCGAATCTTTTAATGGTCGGGCCTCCCGTCACCGTGCTGCTCCAGATCCTCAAGAAGAATTGTTGTCACAATGTCCCGCAAAGCACTTACTCAAGCATGTGCATAACAATCCTGGCAGCTTCCTGGCGAGCTTTCTTCTCAGCCAACGGTTCAGCCAGTTTGATCAGCCCGTTGCCGATTTGAGCTAAACTGTCCCTGTCCCCCAACAGCCGTTCAATGCTCTGCACAATTGGGTCGATAGATGTGAAGTACGGCATAAATTCCGGCACTAATTCCTCCCCTGCCAGGATGTTAACCAGGGACAAATATCTTGTCTTTACCAGCCATCGCCCCACCAGGTGCCACAAGACCCTGCTTGATTGGTACATTATCACCATTGGGCACCCAACCGCCGCCACCTGCAAGGTGGCACTGCCACTTGCCACAAGCGCAAAATCCGCCATTTTAGCGGTAGAAACTACCGACCCGACCGTGTAATCACATTCAAAACCGGCGATTTGCTGGGCTTTTAATACCTCCTCTCGCTGGTCATCCACAGCGACCGTGACGAACGTTGCACCGGCATATTTCTGTTTTATCCGAAGCGCAATCTGCTGCATCGGCTCCCAGAGCGAGTCGATCTCAGCAGCTCTTGAGCCGGGCATAATCGCCAATCTTAAGCTCCTGGGCTCAAAAGACTTATAGCTTCCTCTGTACCGACTCAGGCCGCCGGCCAAATCGTCAAGCAGAGGGTTGCCCACAAAGACGGCGTCAATGCCCCTTTGCCGAAACCAATTCTCTTCGAAAGGCAGTATACAGCAGAGTTTATCGCAATATTTCCGCAGTTTGCGAATCCGCCAGCCGGCCCAGGCCCAAAGCTGTGGGGCAACGTAGAAAAGCGTCTTAATGCCTGCTTTTTTGGCCGCTCTTGCGATGTGAAAGTTAAAGGACGGTGAATCACACACAATGACCAGATCGACCTTACTGCTTTTCAGAAAACGACTTACGCGCCTTATCAGGCCGTAATAATAGCCGACCCGGCTGAAAACCTTATATATCATTACGGCCTTGCTGGCGGTATCTTCGAGCAACTTACAGCCGGCTGCCGCCATTTTCGGACCACCCACGCCAAGAAACTCGATGTTGTAAGTCGCCTGCCGCAAAGCACTTATCAAATCCGCACAGTGGGCGTCGGCACTCGCCTCGGCAGCACTTATAAAAACCCGATATGTTCTTGCCTGGCAGGCCATGAAGTGCACTTGTTAACAAGAATTGGGCAAAACAGCAAACAGATTATTGGAATTCAGAAGACGGAAGACAGAATACGGAAGTCAAAGGTCCGCGGGCCGATTCCGGACTTGTACCATCGTCTTTTAGGGGTCGTCGGGCATGTTGTATTTGGACACCTGGTTTTCAAGACTTTTGGCGAAAATTTTTATAAGTGCTTAGGCGACAAGAGCATAGATGTAAAACCGAAAAAGTCGAAAAATAAGCGAAAATGCGCAGAAATTGACAGAGATGCGCGCGTTTTGAGCAGAAATTAACAAGAAATGCGCAGCTTTTAACACTTTTGAAAAAGGTTCACTTGACTTTTATTCGGACCTTGGATTTCTGGCACGGAGCCTCGTTGGTCGCAGCGTGGTGAACAGGCTTTCTATTTTCCTTTGCCGCATTTTCAGAGTAAAATGAATTACGAAGTCCGAAGATAATTTTTAGTGTTGTATAACCAGAGAGTTAGATGAAAATTGTATAGAATGGCAAAAACAAAGGCAACAGAGCGGGAATTTCAGGGCCAGGTGATCTCGTGGATAAAGGAACGAATAAGCCAAGGTGGACTGCCGTTTGAGAATGCGACGCAGGATTCAAGTCTGTACGGATTGGAACAGGTTAAGTTCCCTGATGTTCTGGTGACATTGGATCTTGAGTGCCAGATGCCGTTTTGTGGGTGGGAGCTGAAGACACCAGAGACCGATGTAAGAGATAGAGAACTGCTGGATAATGCGGTTAGCAAGGCACAGACGCTTCCGTCGAAATACTTTGTTACCTGGAATATGCAGACGGCGATTATATGGAGAACGCCGGAGAAGGCACGGGCTACGGTCAGTGAGAGTGACAAGGTTCAGGAACTTGGACCGGATTACCGGATAACCAATGTTGACGACGTGCGAGACAAAGTAAAGGGCGAGTTGCTAAAAGATGTTTGTCGCCGATTGTTGCTTGATTTAGGACGGTTGTATGAGAATGAGAGAATAAACCTGCCGGTGGCTGACAGGACGATTTTTGTAGGGTTGGTTGCGAACGCTTCAGAGAAAATGGCGCAAACATTGCTTATTGACATCAACAAAGCAAAAGCGAAAAAAGATTTTGATAGGAGATTACGGGCTTGGGCAACAAAGCAGGGCGTAAGTAGGTACGACCAGGAGTACTGGCAAACGCTGGCGCAACAGGTTGCATACAAGACGATTGCCAAGATACTGTTTTACCTGACGCTGCGGAAGCAAAATTTGCATTTACCGAAAATGGACCTGCGAGGAGATAATTATAGAGCAGCAATTACGAAAATGCGGCAACTCTTTCAGTTAGGCCTTGAGGTCGATTATCAGGCAATATTTGAGCCGGAGATTACAGATGAGATAGAGTTAGGGCAAACAACATCTGAAACGATTATTGAGCTTGTGGAAAATCTTGCCCACTGGAGTTTTGAATTGATGCCGCTCGATGTGATAGGAGCGGTTTTTGAAAAGTTGGTACCTGAAGATGCCCGGCACAGTCTTGGGCAGTATTTTACGCCGGATAACCTGGTAGATTTGATAGTTACGTTCTGTATGCGAGACGGCGATAACTATGTGATGGACCCGACTTGTGGTACAGGGACGTTTCTGATTCGCAGTTATGACAGACTGCGGCATCTGGGCAGCAGAAGGAAGCCTCACCATCAATTGCTTAATCAGGTGTGGGGATTCGATATTGCAGGGTTCCCTGCAGAACTTGCGACGATAAATCTCTACAGGCAGGACTTAAACGACTACCTTAATTTTCCGAGGGTGCTATCAAAGGATTTCTTTGAGGTTATGCCGGGAGCAGGGTTTGAATTCCCGCCGCCCAAGAAAACGGTAAGGACCGGAGACCGAGTGAAGGTTGGAATTCCAAAGTTTGATGCGCTGGTAGGAAATTTCCCATTTATCAGGCAGGAACTGATTGAGAAGGTCGAGAAGGGGTACAAGAAAAAGTTGGAGAAAGTGTTGTTTGAGAGCTGGGGCAAGGACTATTCAGTGCTTTTCAACAATAATGCCGGCAACAGCAGGGTAAAGACGGAACATAAGCTGCGATTATCGGGGCAGGCGGATATTTACGCGTATTTATTCTTTCATGCAGCAGCACACTTGAAGCTTGGGGGGCGGATGGGGTTTATAACAAGTAATTCCTGGCTTGATGTTGCATACGGATACGAATTGCAAAGATTCTTCCTCTCGAAGTTTAAGATTATAGCGATTTGTGAAAGCAGGTGTGAGCCGTGGTTTGAGCAATCGGCGGTCAATACGGTATTTACCATATTAGAGCGGTGCGACGACGGAGAAGAAAAGAAGAATCATCTTGTCCGGTTTGTGAAGATAAAAAAACCATTGAGGGAATTATTCCCGCAGAATGCGTTGACGGATGCGCAGGCGCGGTGGAATACGTTGGATGCTTTTGTCGAACGGATAGAGGAATTAGGGGATAAATGGAAGGCGCGAATAAAGAACGGCTTTAAGAAATTTGGGCCGACACCGTCGGAGTATGTTCGCCAGCCGGAGATTATTTCATACGAGGACGAAGATGCTCGCGTAAGAATGATTCGGCAGGAAGATTTGAGGGACGAGGTAGAAAGAGCAGGACAAACAGTTAAGTGGGGGCAATATCTACGTGGGCCGGATATATACTTTGAGATATTAGAGAAATGCGCGGATAAATTTGTGCCGCTGGGCAAAGTAGCGGATATCCGTAGAGGAATCACAACCGGCATAAATGAATTTTTCTATCTGACGGACGATCAGATAAGGCACTGGGGGATAGAGAAGGAATTTTTAAAGCCCGTTATTAAATCGCCAAAAGAATGTGATGGAATAACATTAAGAAAGAAAGACCTTAAATGGTTTGCTTTCCTTTGCCATAAGGATAAATCAGAGTTGAAGGGAACCAATGCGCTCAAATACATAAAGTGGGCAGAGAAACAGAAGACCAGCGAAGGAAAACCCTGGCCAGAGGTGGAGAGCGTAAAAACCAGGAGGAATTGGTATGAATTGCCAAAACGGCAGCCGGGTTTGCTGCTTGTGCCAATGGTTACAGGGGCCAGTTTGCGGTGCATAGTGAACGCGTGTAAGGCACAGGTGGACCATAATCTTTTTGAGGTTATTTGTGACGATGAAGATATTGTCGATGCTCTGAGAATGTATCTTAACAGCGCTGTCGTATTCGTTCAAAGAGAATTGACAGGGCGGGTGAATCTCGGTGATGGTGCTCTTAAAGTTGAAGGGATAGATTGGGAAAGGATACTTGTTCCGCGGAAAAAGCTTTTGGTCAGCGTAAAGAAACGTGCGGGTAAAGCGTTTGAAGAGATGAACCGCCGGTCCATAAAGGACGTTGCGGCAGAGGCAAAAAGGAAAGACCGAATAGCATTTGAAAAAATGGTGAGTTTGGCGTTGGGATTACCCGAGGAATCTGCTGGCACTATTTTGGAGGGGGTTGTGGGGCTTGTTGAGGAGCGGCATTCGCTGCCGAGGTTGCGGAGTTCAAGGAAAAAGAATCGCGTTGAGCAGGATATTGAGAAATTGCGTGAGGAGATAGCGAATGAGGTTCTGCCGAACGGACCTATCAAGTTTCCGGATGGATTTGTGAAGGGGTGGGGGCGAATAAGATGTAACGAGATAGGTGTTCCGGCGGGACTGTTGAAACTTGGATGGGCATTTTTTGACAAGCAAGAAATATGCGATGAAGAAGGCAAACACCTAATGGATGTTGGCAGTGAAGTAGAAGGCAAGTTTCTAGTTTATGCGAAAAAGAAAGACGAGCTTGTTATAAAGATTCCGGAAGGGAGTATAGCAATTAAAAAAGCGGTACTGGAATACGAATTCTACGTAAAAGAGTTGAGGGACAAACTTTACAGTGCGTTTATGGAGAAATGTGGGGACCATTCTTTGTCGGAGAACCTGACACGACAGGTTTTCGACGAGTCTAGGCTACCGGAAGTGCGGTAGAGTAGAAAAACCGGGAATGACCCCAACCACGACCCCTGCTTACAACATGCAGGGGCAGGCTTTCGGGGGCAGGGCCTGAGTGCAAGTCACAACATCGGGCAGTTCTTTTGTTGCCAGTCCTTATTATAACTGAGCCGTCCCTTCGACTGCCCGGCCCGGCCGGCAGGCAGGGCTCAGGGTGGGGCCTGAGTCCGGCTTCGGGTCGGCCTTCGCCCAGACGCGTGCAAGCCCGTCAGATTTACCCGCCGTACGCCAGGCGGGCAAGTCACAACCCGTTATCAGATTTGTCCAACTGTTTATAGAATTCAAGGGCCCTCTGAATTTTCTTGATAAGCTCCTGGTCTTTGGCGGCACGAGCGAGCTTCAGGGCCTTTTCCTCAGACAGAACCGCATCGTGAAACCGCCGAGCCTCGGCGTAGCTGCCTCCAAGAAGGTGATGCAGTAAGGCCGATGTGTCGATGTCCGGCTTCAGCGCGACCGCCTTAGAGTAATACGCCAGGCTCTGGTTGATCTGGCCTTGCAGCGCCCAGACCAGCGCCAGCTTATAGTGGGCCTGGGCGTCATTTGGTGCAATCCTTAGAACCTCGAACAAATACTTGATTGCGGCATCGGGCTTTCCTTGCAGCAGCATCGCCTCGGCAAGGTTGTAGTATGCGTTGGCGTAGTTCGGGTCAATGCGTATCGCCTGCGAAAGATGCGTGACGGCCTCGGCGGGCATATTTTTTAGCAGCATAACAGATGCCAGGTCGGCGTGCGCTTTGGCATGGTTGGGATCAAGCTGCAAAACCTTCGACAGATGCGTTACCGCCTCATCGAGCTTTCCCTCGTAAATCATTGCCAAGCCGAGGTTGTAGCGCGCGTCAATGTGATTAGGATCGAGGCGGATCGCCTCCAGCAAATGGGGAGTTCCATCCTTCAGCATACCTTTATTTTTCAGGGCGAACGCCAACGTGTGGTGCGCTTCGGCGTTCTTAGGATTTAGCTCCAGCGCCTTTCTACAAGCCTGCACGGCTCGGTCGAAATCTTTTGCCTTGACGAACTGGGCCGCAGCTCTGACAAACGATAAATCGTCCACGAATTGTTCGCGGATTGTCTTTATGGCGTGAGGGTCGAGCTTGACGAACTCGGGGATGTTCGCGGCTCGGTCCGGGGTTGTAAAATGCGATAGCAGAACGGCGGGTGTGCTGAGGCCTTGTTCATCGATGTGGGTGAGGAAAAGCTGCGTATAGTCTGAATACGCCTTTGACGAGAATACCAGCCACTTGCCGTTTGGCGACCAACTGTGCCAGGAGTTCATCCGGCTTGTGTTGCACTCCAATCTTCTGGCCTGACCTCCCTCGGCGGGGATAATGTATAGTTCGCTGTCGGGCTGGAGCAGCATATAGCTTTTTGCTCTGCAGAAGACGATCCATTTGCCGTCGGGCGAGTATCGGGCGAAGAAGTTGCTCATGCCGTTATTGGAAGCCCCTTCAAGGGGCTCGGGCGTACCGCCTCTTCCTTCATTAAATGGAATCCTATATAGATCGAACAGGAAGGTTTTGCCCTCTTCAAGAAACTCTCTACATTCTTCAGCGGACAGAAGCACCTTGCCCTTGTCACGGATGGTCTTGAGCCTGTACGTTCTGGATTTGGCAAAGACAATACTCTTGCCGTCCGGACTCCACGAAGGGTTGCTCTGAACGTACTGAGGGTCGTCGGCGCCGGGCAGCGATGTGAAAGTACCAGTCTGCCTGTCGTATACGCACAAAATGCCCTGAATGGGAAAGAAGAGCTGAGAAAAGGCAAGGTCCGGTCTTGGCACAAAGACGGACTTATCCTTTACCGTGCTGACGACGAACCTGCCGTCCGGAGAGATCTGGGAAAGCAGACCAAAGGTGTCCTCGCCGTCCTCCTTTCTGTAATCATTCCATGTGATGACGTCACTTGTGGCAAGTGTCATTTCTTCTGCAACCGGTGTAATGACGTAGGACCCTTTGCTGTTGGCGTAGTCCACATCCATCGCCAGGATTTTCCCATCCCGGGGGAATGAGTGGCAGTTTCCGCAGACCGGCAAATTCTCAAGAACGACCGGCGGCTGCCGAGGCTGTGAAATCGTGCCGAAACGCCATCTGATGTGTGATGGGTCTTTAACGGCATTGATGAAAGGCAGGTCTACATCGCGGTAGAACAAAGGTGCGCCAACTTCATCTTTCGATGTCTTGATTGAAACCTGACCTGCTGAGATTATTTTGAGAGGATCAGAGCCAGTGACGCCCAGAATGGTAACTTCTGCGTCTTTTTCCAGAGATTTTTTCTTCATGATTTCCCAGTCCTGGCCGTTCGGCGTCCATTGGGGAGAGTTGCTAAGGAAATTCATGCGTGCCCGATCCTGGAATTTGATGGTGACCAGCCAGGCTCTGGACTGGCCAGTGTCGTCTTTCCAGCGAAACGTGGGCGGCACAATCTCTGGAGGGAAGAGCGTTTTGTTAAGTGGATAAGTGATGGTGAGCTTACTGTATGGGGCCTGCTCCTTGTAAACTGCCAGCACATCCTCAACGCGGATGGAACGTTTGCGGAAGGTCATCATCGCTGCGATGGCCAGACCCGGTATTACGATGCACACGAGCAGATACTTAACGAACTTACGCATAGCGGTATAACGGGCGAAATCTCAATCCGCCCAACGTATGGCGGATTAACGATATTTTACCGTAAGCTTCTTAAAGTGTAAAGTGCACGGCGATTCTGCGGCGGCTGTTGAGTTTTTACAGACTATTTACAAAACCGGTTAGCGTTTATCCGTTATATTAATAGTAGAGAAAATCCAAAACTGCAACCTGAATTGAGGACAAGTAAAATGATGCAACCCAACAAAAAACTCATCAGTTGTATCGCTGTGGCGTTTGCCGGTCTTGCCGGGCCGGTATGGGCACAATTGGACCATGTAACGGTGCGGCCTCCAGCAACAAATGTCATTGTGCCGCAAAGCCGGGCACTGGCCTTTGCCTCCGAGCAGAGAGGTGCTATCGAGATTACCGAGGTCAGCGTGCTCATCGATATTCTTCAGAGCACGGCTACAACCACTATCGAAATTCACCTGCGCAACACCACCAACCGGCGGCAGGAGGCTGAACTAATTGTCCCTGTGCCGGATGGAGCAGTCGTGCGGGGATTCGCTTACGATGGGCCGCACGGTGAAATAACCGCTGAAGTGCTGCCAAAGGACCAGGCAAGGAAAATATATGAGCGGCTGGTGGCAAAGATTCGTGACCCGGCGCTGGTGGAGTTTATCGGCTACAATCTGATCCGCTCGAGTGTCTTTCCCATCGAAGCGGGCAGCAAACAGAAAGTACGCCTGACATACGAGCACCTTTTAGAGGTAGACGGCAACCGAATGGATTACGTGCTGCCGCGGACGGAGTCGCTGGAGTACGCCGTGCCCTGGAAGGTTACGGCAAACATAAAGGCAAAACACCCAATATCCACCGTTTACTCAGCCAGTCATAAGCTCGACATAAAGCGGGTAGGCGACAAACACGTGACGGTCACAATTGCCGCTGAGGCGACCAAAGAGCCTGGGCCATTTCGTCTTTCGTACTTGCTCCAGGAAGATGGCGTAACAGCTTCGATGTTCGCCTATCCTGACCAGAAGGTGGGCGGCGGATATTTTATGCTGCTGGCCGGCTTGCCTGCTGAGCCGCCGAAGAACGGAGATGAACCGGCAATTAAGCGCGAGGTGACACTGGTTATCGACCGTTCGGGCAGCATGCGGAGTGAAAAGATCGAGCAGGTCAAAGAGGCCGCCCTACAAATCATCGCCGGGCTGGGAAAGGGCGAGGCGTTTAACATCATCATCTACAACAATACTGTGGAATGGTTCTCGAAAAAGCCGGTGCTGAAAACCAAAGAAACCGAGGACGCAGCGAGAGCCTATATCGAGGGTATCACAGCGAGCGGCGGAACCAACATTTACGATGCACTCCTTGAGGCGCTCAACCAGGAGCCAACTAAAGGGATGCTGCCGATTGTTCTATTTCTGACCGACGGTTTGCCAACGGTCGGGCAAACATCTGAGGTGGCGATTCGCGAGCTGGTAATAAAGTCAAATCCGCACCATCGGCGGGTGTTCACCTTCGGTGTCGGGGCGGATGTAAATGCTCCGCTGCTGGAAAAAATTGCCGCCGAGTCACGCGCTAAAGCTGAATTTGTGCTGCCCAAAGAAGACGTAGAGGCAAAAATAGGCCGGGTCTTTAAGAGACTCACCGGCCCGATCCTTGCCGGTGCGGAATTGGAGGTTGTGACAAGCGACGGCGAGCCGGCCATCGGCAGAACTCGTGACATCCTACCTGAAAAACTGCCCGATCTTTTCGAGGGCGACCAGGTCGTACTGCTGGGGCAGTACGTGGGCAATAAGCCCATCACCTTCCAGATTACCGGCAACTATCTCGGCAAAGAGCGAAAGTTCAAGTTCACATTCGAGTTTGATAAAGCCGACTCGCGCAACGGCTTCGTGCCCCGACTGTGGGCCAGCAGAAAGATAGCGCAGCTTATCGACGCGGTTCGCCAGATGGGCGCCGACCCGGCCACGACTAAAGACGACCCAAAGGTAAAAGAGCTTGTCGACGAAATCGTGCGGCTATCCACCGAGTTTGGCATCTTGACCGAGTACACGGCGTTTCTTGCCCGCGAGGGAACGGACCTGGCCGATAGGTCAGGAGTCTTGCGCGAGGCTGGCGGGGAAATGGAGCACCGCGCGATGCGGGCACGCAGCGGACCGGATGCGGTCAGCCAAAGCTTCAATATGATGGACCAAAAAGCACAGTCTACCTTGAATATCCGCAACGAGTTCTTTGACCGGCAGATGAATCGCGTAGCCGTAACCACCATACAGCAGGTTAATGACGTGGCCTACTACCGCAGAGGCAATCGCTGGGTTGACAGCAGGCTGGTCAGCAAAGAAACGGAAACCAAGCCGACCAAAGTCATCGAGTTCGGCTCAAAAGAGTTCATCGATCTGGCAGAGAAGCTGGCCAAACAAAACCGTCAGGGCAGTATCGCCCTTGCGGGCGACGTCCTTCTGCTGGTGGATGGAGAGCCAGTCCTGGTCAGAATGCCAGGCAGTAATTAAAGCCATAAAATCCATAAAATGACCGGAACAAAATTAAAGGAGACCAAAAAATGAGAACCATGAAGATGAAACTGACATTATGTTTGGGCCTGGCAACGGTTATGGGAGTATCAATCGTCGCGGCTATGATATTTTCTAACACGCCCGTGCTTGCGCTTGCAGGTGAGCAGCAAGCACGCCTTGCGTCTGGCGGGCAAGTCCCACAGGCAGAGAATTACTCTTTGTCAGGGCCATACGCCTACAAGAACCTGGCTATTTTTCTCATTCAGGCCAAGGATACCAAAACCACAACGAAATTCATGACGCTTCAAGAGGCGCTGGAGCAGAAAAAAGCAACCGTCAGTGAGACAGGAACGGTCAACAACCTTGTCATCGAAAACGTAGCCGACGATGTGCACTTCTACATCCAGTCCGGCGATATTGTTCGCGGAGGCAAGCAAGACCGCACGATCGGTAACGACTACGTTATTACTCCCAAATCAGGCAAGATTCCGCTAAGCTCCTTCTGTGTTGAAAGCGGCCGATGGCGTCAGAGAGGCGATGAAAAGGCCCACGAGTTTTCCGCCTCCACCAACGCGCTGCCTTCGAAAGGGTTGAAGGTTGCAGCCAATTACAGCCGTTCACAAGGCGGCGTGTGGCAGGAAGTAGCCGATATGCAAAACAAGCTGAGCCAAAATCTCGGCAAATCGGTTAGAGCGCCACAGTCTGCATATAGCCTGGAACTGACGCTGGAGGATAAGGACGTCAAGAACGCAGTGCAAGAATACGTGGATGCCCTTACTCGCCTGGTTTATGGCAGAGAAAATGTAGTGGGATTTGTTTCTGTGATTAACGGTAAGCCCAGTAGTGCTGATATGTACGCTTCCCCTGAGCTATTCAGGAAACTCTGGGTCAAACTGCTCCGCGCCTGCGCGGTGGAAGCCATCGCCGAACTTCAGGAAACAAACGAGTTTGCTCATCCCACGGCGGCCTCTGCGGCAGCCTTCTTACAAAATGACGCCGAGGCAAAAATTCACGAGAAACAGATCGATGGGCAGGTCAGGGTCGTTACCCGGCAGAGCAAGGATAAAATTGTGTTTGAGACGTACAGAACCGGCGAGCAAGAGGCCCTCCATAAAAGCTACATTCGCGCAGATTCAAAACTACTCCAGCAGCAGACCCAACCCGGGATGCAAGGTCAACAGAGGCGGTCCAACATTACTAACTCGAGCCAGCAGCAGGCGCAACCGCAGCCACAGCAACGGACGCCCGAAGAATGATGAAAGAATTTCTGCCGTAAAAGGGTGTGTGTGAATTTCAAAAAGCATGGTTTGACGCAGAGCAACTCGCAAGTATAATGCAATTATGCGAGCGTACACAACTTATGCTGACGTTTTGCGGCCTTGCCAGAAGTCCTCCGCCGCGTTTTACGATGCCGCTTTGATTCTGGGCGGTTCTTTGCTCGTGGGTTTATCCGCTCAGATTGCAATTCCGCTGCCCTTTAGCCCTGTTCCAGTCACCGGCCAGACCTTCGCGGTGCTATTGGTTGGGGCATTGCTCGGCCCTCGCAGAGCAGCTTTGTCTATGCTCGCTTACCTCTTGTCAGGAGCAGCCGGACTGCCGGTATTTGCGCTTGGCCAAGCTGGGCCTGCGGTGCTGCTTGGCCCGAGGGGAGGATATATTGTCGGCTTCGTTGCCGCCGCCTACATTACGGGGCTGTTGGCCGAAAAGGGTTGGGACCGGCGAATTATAACTACCATTCTGGCGATGATTTGCGGCAATGTCGCCATCTATACTTTCGGCCTACTCTGGCTGTGCTGCCTGATCGGTATCACTAAGACCGTATTAGCCGTCGGCTTGTACCCCTTTATTGTCGGCGACCTGCTGAAAACATTGCTGGCTGCAATTCTTCTGCCGGCAGGCTGGAAATTGCTCCCGCCATGGGCAGAGGGACTTGCCAGCCCAGCCAAATAGCGCTTATCAAGACAACTACTATCTTCTTTTTTGGGAGGCAAACCATGAAAAAGAACATTCTCGGCTCAGTCATTCTGGTATCAAGTGTGCTGGCATTCACGCTGGTTTTTGCCGGGCGATTACTTCCCGCTGCGGAGCGCGAGCCGGCCAAGTCCCCGCTTGCAAGCGAGCGTGCCCGTGACACCCAGCCGAAAAAAGCCGGCCAGTTGAACATCATTTGCTTCGGCGCACATCCGGACGACTGTGAAATCCGAGCCGGCGGCGTAGCAGCAATGTGGGTGGCAAAAGGCCATCACGTAAAATTCGTCTCCACCACAAACGGTGATATCGGCCACTGGAAAGAGGCGGGCGGACCGCTAGCCCAGCGGCGAACCAAAGAGGTCCAGGCCGCCGCGAAGATTCTCGGCATCGAGACAGAAGTGCTCGACAACCACGATGGCGAACTTATGCCCACGCTGGAGAACCGAAAGACCATTGTGCGGCTCATTCGCCAGTGGAACGCCGATATCGTGATGGCTCACCGCCCAAACGACTATCATCCGGATCACCGCTATACGGGCGTTCTGGTGCAGGATGCGGCATTTATGGTGATATGCCCATTTTTCTGCCCGGATGTACCGCACTTAACCAGGAACCCGGTCTTTCTGTACTTCCCGGACAATTTCCAGAAGCCAAATCCATTCCGGGCGGATGTTGTCGTGGCAATCGACGAGGTAATAGACAAGAAGCTTGACGCCCTGGTGGCACTCGAATCGCAGTTCGTCGAGGGCTGCGTGACCGGGCACGAGGGACTGATACCGAAGAACGAACAAGAACGA
>Ga0299912_10002662_pt1 | contig 14644 bp, 10 predicted proteins | sample RVTome_2_FD_207667 | JGI IMG/M metagenome (GOLD analysis project Ga0299912, IMG submission 207667) | Soil microbial communities from uranium-contaminated site in the Upper Colorado River Basin, Wyoming, United States - RVT95D214 (version 2) ... | reverse complement strand
TAATTAGGGTAGTGTGGAGGGGATCCTTGAACGTTGAACCTTGAACCTTTAAACAGAAGGGTATGGTGGTGGCGGGGTTAAAAGGATTCGGATAGTTCTGACCTAAACTATAATCAGTCGGAACCAGGTGCTCCTCTGGTGATTCAACCTCAGTTCTCAGATCATAATATTTTACCTTTGCAGATTTGATATTCTCCTTAAGATCTAAAAGGCTGTTGCCAGCTGCTACCGCGAAACCAACCATTATACTTTCCTCCGGAGGAATGTTAAATGGCCCGCAAGAGGAGATGATAGACCAGTCACCTTTATAGAGAATAGAAGCTGTATCTGATGCTATAAGGGCATCACCGCTTAAGAACAAATATTTCATCTCTTCAGTAAATCCATCATAAAGATAGAGCTGATTGTCAATCAGCTTATAGGAAGCTGGAGGATGGTTCAAGGGGAAAATGGTCAAATAAACCGATGAAGTTGAATCATATTGATAAACTATAGGGATATTTGAAATTGAATCGCGACCAGCTAGATCGTCTTTAGGTGAAAAAAGATTAATATCCCAGTCAAAGAAAAGACCCGGGTAAATCCCCCGTAGGGTATCTGAGGTTTTATTCTTTAAATTAAATTCCAGGATAACAAAATCATCATCCGGAGGATTAGCAAAAGCAAAACTTTTCTGCACGATCTCTACTCCAATTCGATTTTCTGCTCCGCTATCTGAGAAAATCCCTATCCCGTCTTGATCGGACAACTCACCGGGTGTAGAGATAGTCAGCAATCCCTCGGGCTCAAAATCATTTTCTGAAGATTTGCTATTCCCATCCCTTGCCGCATCCATCACCTGCTCTTTTGACTTCCCGACTAAAAAAGCTCCTTCGAAAAGATTGTCTTCTCCAGATTTTGGAAATCTGAAACCCTTGCCTCCTGAAGGAGCGATCGTACCATCCCCTAATCCATATCTACCTGAATTGGAAATTGTAAAGGTTACATTACCGATATCGTGTTCACCCAAATTGTGATTTGAAACTGGATGAAGGATAACTGAAAACTGAAGACTGTCCACATATTTTTGGGAGCCGTTATACAGCTTAAGATAAAAAATCACAGGATAATCCAAAGGAAGATTATTACCATAGGATACGATCAGGGGTGAATTTACATTAACCTCTATCATCTTAGAACCTATTGAATCGAAATACAAGCTATCTTCAATAATAGCAACTGAAGAATCCATAGTCTTTAGAATAAGACTGAGTGAATCAGCCCCTTCCCCATAGTTTTTTAAAACCAGATAGATTTTTGATCTTATCCGTCCATCCGGGTAGACTAAAGTATCTTTTTCGATATAAACACTATCAAGCCATACCTTAGGGAAAGGGGGTGGAGGTAAAAAGTCTAATGCTTTTTTTAGATTTAACAATCCCCACCCATAGTCATTATCCTCACCTGCAAGACCTAAGTCTGTGCTTGAAACAAGGAGTGCATTTTTTATCTCCTCAACTGTTGCCTCAGGATTAAATTCCCTTAAAAGAGCAACTGCTCCGGAAACGAAAGGAGCCGCAGTTGAGGTTCCGCTTAAGGCTTTATAGGTTCCATTTAGATAGCTTGAGCGGATGCTAACTCCTGGTGCGCAGATCTCTGGTTTAATGGTTATATTATCACAGCCTGAGGGACCCCGACTGCTGAACGATGCAATCGGAAAACCATAAACCTGAGCATCCACAGCTCCAGCTGAAAAGCTATTTGTAGGAGAAGTGGCTCTATCCGCCGGAGTTCTTATGGAGCTATTAGAAGGACCTTCATTCCCTGCAGCAAAAACAACTACTATCCCGGCCGCCTCAACGTTATCAATTGCAGACCAGAAGGTCTGATCACAGGGTGGCTTTGCGGCTAAAGGTATTCCCCAGGAATTATTAATCACATCCGGAACATCATCTATGGTCGCAGGATTTCCATCCGGATCAATTGCCCATTCAAAAGCTTGCAGGATATCAGCAATAGTCTCATCAAAACTTCTCCCCCGGTCAATAATCCCGGCTGCAATCCAGCGTGCTCCAAAAGCTACGCCCAAAGTTTCAGCAGTGGTTTTACCCGCCATTATCCCCATAGTATGAGTTCCGTGTCCATTTGCATCCACAGGAAAACTTGAACCATAAGGATCATACCACTCACTACCATCTCCTCCTTGTAAACCTCCTTTCCAGTTGGAAAAAAGCGCTGGATGAGACCCTTCCACACCAGTATCAAACCCGCAAACTAACCTGCCTTTGCCGGTATAACCCATCTTCCATAGCTCCCTGACACCTATAACCTGAAAATAATCGATTACGCCAGCTTTAGAAGAGTTTACCTGTTCAGATACCGGTGCGATAAGGGAAACAGGATAGTTTGGAGAAACTATCTCCACCTCTGGACGTAAAGCGATTTTCTCTATCTCCTCTTTAGTAGCGGTTACCAGAAGTCCGTTAACGATCCAGAAACTTCTATAACTTTTAACTGAACCGTTACTTTTCTGTTCCTCTAAATATTTCAGAATATCACTTTGAGCTTTTTCTTTTTTATCTCTAAGCTTATAGATTATACTCGAATGTTTTTCTGGTAGAGTCTTTAAGAGACGATTAAGCTCTAAATCTTTTGGCTTAATTTGATCTTTGAACATCACCAAGCAGGAAATATATTCATCTTCCTTTAAAGAATTTAGCCTCTCCTTTAAATCCTGGCTAAGTTCTCCGGAGATAGAATAAGCAGAGTTGAAGATTAGAAGGATTATTATGATTGATATTGGTTTGAGCAGTTTCATTTTCTCCCCTCAAGTTTATGAATCCAATCTTATTAAAGCAAAAATTCTGCCTTTGAAATAAAACTGTGCAATTATTAGGCAGTAGTTTTTATTTAAAAATACAGTTTGCATAAGTTCCGAGATTATATCAAGATAAAACGATTGTCAAGGATTATTTTAAAAGAAGTTCAATTGCAAAATGCGAAATTATCAATAATGAGAATTTGTTATGCAAGCAGAGACAGATTAAATGCATCCCCTTGCATAACGTATAGATTGGTAGAGGCACGACATGTCGTGCCTCTACTCCTTCAGTGGCTATTGGTTATTTATTTTTTCATAAACTTCAAAAAAACACTTGACAATGTATCTGGGTTTATATTATTTCATTTACCTTTTAAACTAATCCAGCGAGATTAGTAAAGGGAAAATAAAAGTGATGAAATTTATAAATAAGAAAACTTCGTGCCCTCCTCAATCTAAGGGGAGGGTATTTTTTTGCCTGTTTTTTAAGAAGAGAGAAGGAGGTAAAATTGCCTAAGAGAAAAGGTGTTCTGATAATGGATGAGAAGACGATTCGTCGGATCCTGATCAGAATTGCTCATGAGATAATCGAGAGGAACAAAGGAGCGGAAAATTTAGGGATTATCGGGATAAAGACCCGTGGTGCCTATTTAGCCGAGAGGTTAGCGAAGTTGATTCAGGAAATAGAAGAAGTAGAAGTCCCTTTAGGGTTTATGGACATTACTTTATATCGGGATGATATCCAGACAAAATTAGACCAGCCCATTGTGCAAAAGACCGAAATAATGTTTGATGTGGCAGATAAGATAATAATCCTGGTGGATGATGTTCTTTTTACAGGCAGAACCATCCGGGCGGCATTAGACCAGATTATCGATTTTGGCAGGCCCAAGTTAATCCAGTTAGCAGTTCTGGTGGACAGAGGTCACCGGGAGCTTCCCATAAGAGCGGATTACATTGGCAAAAACATACCCACAGCTTTAAATGAACAGGTAAAAGTAAAATTGAAAGAGTTTAATGGAGAGGATAGTGTCAGCCTTGAAAAAGAAAAAAGGAGATAAAAGAGAGACGTAGAGACGCATTGCTATGCGTCTCTATAGATGCAAAAATAATGATTCGATTTACCTAACTAAATTATCTGGAGTGCAAACCTTCCCTACAAATCGTCTTCTCGGATGGGTTTGCTTAAAATGAAGCATCTAATCTCCAAATAGCTCAGAGGTAAAGCCAAAGCTTTACACTCCAGTATTCAGTATATGAAACATGTTGATAATACAAAGGATATGAAAGCAACTTAAACCAATACTTTAATATTATGAGGAGTAGATGAAATTAAGAAGCAGGCATCTTTTAGGGTTAGAAGGTCTTTTAAAAGAGGAGATAGACCTGATCTTAGATACTGCTGAAACCTTTAAAGAAATCCTGGAAAGACCCATCAAAAAAGTGCCCACTCTGCGTGGAGCAACCGTAGTTAATCTTTTCTATGAGCCTTCTACCCGAACCAGAATCTCATTTGAACTGGCAGAAAAAAGATTATCCGCTGATCTGGTGAACTTCTCTACCTCTACTTCCAGTGTTAAAAAAGGTGAGACCCTTAAAGATACAGTCAAAAATATTGAGGCGATGAAGATCGATATGGTGGTAATAAGACACCAGTCATCAGGGACCCCCTACTTTTTAACTCAATGCTTAACTTCGTCCATAATCAATGCCGGCGATGGTGCACATGAACATCCAACTCAGGGACTTTTAGATTTATTTACCTTACGGGAGAAATATAAGAAGCTCGAAGGTCTGAGGGTGGTGATAGTTGGAGATATAAAACATAGCCGGGTTGCCAGATCAAACATCTGGGGCTTGAAGACAATGGGAGCCTCTGTCGCTGTATGCGGACCAACTACCCTTATGCCCTATGAGATTGAAAAGATGGGTGTAGCTGTTTACTCGAATTTAGACCAGGCTTTGGAGGGAGCGGACGTAGTCAATGTCTTGCGAATCCAGTTAGAAAGACAAAAAGGCGGACTCCTGCCTTCATTAAGGGAATATTCAAATGAGTTCGGGATAAACGCAGAACGGCTTAAAAAGTTAAATCCGAATTTTACCATAATGCATCCTGGACCCATAAATCGAGGAATAGAGATAACTCCGGAGGTTGCAGATGGTCCCTATTCAGTGATATTAAACCAGGTGACCAATGGGGTTGCCATCCGGATGGCAGTTCTGTATCTTTTAAGTGGAGGAGAAGCAAAGGTTGAACAAGAATAAATCGGTTGAGGCTGAGATAATCTTGGCAGGCGGAAGGATTATCGACCCGTCTTCCAGGTCAGATAAGATTGGGGATATTTACATACGTGACGGAAAGATTCTTAAGATAGAGACCAAGAAACTAATCCCTAAAAAAAGGATCAGATTTTCACCTGAGATTATCGATGCCTATGATAAAATAGTAACTCCGGGTTTAATCGATATGCATACTCATTTAAGAGAGCCGGGCAGGGAAGATGAGGAAACCATCTTCACCGGCTCTACCGCCGCAGTAGCAGGAGGATTTACCTCCATCTGCTGTATGCCTAACACCGAGCCACCCATCGATAACCAGGAAGCAGTTAAATTTATCTATGCTAAAGCTAAGAATGCTATGTGTAAGGTTTATCCCGTTGCCGGAGCAACAAAAGGTTTAAAAGGTGAGGAGCTAACCGAGATTGCAGATTTAGTCAAAGCTGGAGCTATTGCTATCTCAGATGATGGTAAACCGATTCATAATTCGGCTATAATGAGATCTGCTTTAGAATACAGTAAGATGTATGATCTCCCGGTCATTTCACACTGTGAAGACTTAATTTTGTCTTCAGATGGAGTGATGAACGAGGGTTTTGTCTCTACTGTTCTAGGGTTAAGAGGTATCCCCTCAGCAGCAGAAGAGGTAATGATTGCCAGAGACATTAAATTAACAGAATTTACTAAAGCAAAAGTGCACATTGCTCATGTCTCAACTGAAGGCTCAGTAAATCTAATACGTGAAGCAAAAAGAAAAGGGATTAAAATCACCTGCGAGGTAACTCCTCATCATTTCTCACTGACAGATGAAGTAATAAAGACCTTTGATACCAATGCGAAAGTAAATCCACCTTTAAGAACCAGGAAAGATATTGAGGCTTTGAAAAAAGGACTGAAAGATGGGACAATCGATTGCATCGCTACAGACCATGCACCCCATTCAATTGAGGAAAAAGACGTAGAGTTCGATGCCGCTCCTTTTGGTCTGGTGGGTTTAGAAACCGCTTTAGGATTAATAATCACAGAGTTGATTGAGAAAAAGGTTATATCCTGGACTGAGGCTATTACCATGTTAACACTAAATCCTGCTAAGATTTTAAGATTAAATGCCGGCCAGATTAAAGCAGGTATGCCTGCTGACTTGACCGTAATAGATCCAGAGGTAAGCTGGGTCGTAGAACCAAAGGAATTCAAATCCAAATCGAAGAATTCACCTTTTAGCGGAAGAAAGTTAAAGGGGAAGGTTTGTTATACTATTGTAGATGGAAAGATAGTCTATCAGATATAATTGGGTAGGAGCATCCAGTCATTAGCGGGACAACGTACCTCTCCAATCTATTCAGTCTAACACGGATGGAGACAAACCCCACCCCTACAAATCTAACATTTTATGAACATAATCACCAAGTCCTTCAAAATAAAAACCAGAGGAAATACAGATATATTAGATGTTACTTCTGAGGTGCAGAGGATAATAAACGATTCCAGATTAAGCGAAGGTCAGGCAACAGTTTTTGTTCCAGGTTCAACTGCTGGTATTACCACACTCGAATATGAGCCAGGCTTATTGAAAGATTTACCTTTAGCTTTTGACAGGATCACCCCTCAGGATATCGAATATGCTCATCATCTAACTTGGGGCGATTATAACGGCCATGCACATATACGTGCAGCTCTTCTGGGTGCATCTAAGACTTTTCCCTTTACCAAGGGAGATTTGATCTTGGGCACCTGGCAGCAGATTGTATTGGTGGATTTTGACGAACGACCCAGGAATAGGGAAATAATCGTGCAGATAATTGGAATGTAAAGTGTGTAGAGACGTATTGCCATGCGTCTCTGTCATTGCGAGGAGTCTCGCCTTTGGTGGAACTACGAAACCCCGCCAAAAACGGCGGGGCTTCGCTCCTTTTAGTCACTCGCAATGACAGGTGCAGCAAGATAGTGATTGATAAATTTAATCCAAATTGAACTCTATCCCTTTCAAGGAGAAAAAGTGGATATTAAATTAAAATTCAAAACTATGGATTGGGTAAAAAACAGAATCAGGATATTAGATCAGACAAAACTTCCTTTGAAGGTTTCATATTTAGAATATAAAGACTATAAAGAGGTGGCAAAAGCGATTAAAGACCTCAAGATTCGCGGTGCTCCTGCCATTGGAATAACATCAGCTTATGGAGTAGTTCTTGGGATGATGAATAGGAAATTCAAAGATAAAGATGATTACAACAGAAGATTAAACTCAGTTATCTCAATTTTAAAATCCACCCGACCAACTGCCGTTAACCTTTCCTGGGCTTTAGAGAGGATGAGAAAAATCGCTTTGAGATTTGAGAATTACGATAGCAAAAGTAAAAACAAAAGGCTTTTAAAAGAGGCTTTTTTGATCCATCGAGAAGATAGAATTATGTGTCAAAAGATTGGAGAAAACGGAGCAAAGCTATTAAAAAATGGGTCCAGGGTGCTCACTCACTGCAATGCTGGTGCCTTAGCCACAGGCGGAATCGGAACCGCTCTAGCTCCAATTTTCATAGCTAAAATACAAGGCAAGAAGATAAAAGTCTATGTAGATGAGACCCGTCCGATCCTGCAGGGAGCAAGATTAACTACCTGGGAACTTCTACAGCAGGGAATTGATACCACTTTGATCTGCGACGATATGGCAGCTTTTTTAATGCAGAAGAAGATGATCGATTGTATAATCACTGGAGCTGACAGGATTGTAAAGAATTTAGATGCGGCTAACAAGATCGGGACATACAATTTAGCCGTGTTAGCCAAATTTCATAAAATTCCTTTTTATATGGCTGCACCAAGCTCCAGCTTCGACCATTCAATTGAAAGTGGGGATAAAATAATAATTGAGGAAAGGTCCTCTAAAGAGGTTACAAATTTTCAGGGCAAAAGAGTTGCACCCCGTAGGGTAAAAGTCTTCTCCCCAGCCTTTGACGTTACCCCCGCTAATTTAATTACTGCCATAATCACCGAAAAGGGGATTATTAAAGGAAAAAGAAAAGATTAAAGTGATTAGTTACATGACAGATCATACTGAACCTCTGCTGATCTTCAGAATAGCTAAATACTTCTGTAGGGGCGAGGTTACCTCGCCCCTACACTCTATTTTTTCTGAAAAAGTTTTTGCAGGCTTAAAAAACCACGGTTATATAAAAAAATCTGCGAGCTCATCAAAAGGAAACCAAGGTCATAAAGCAAATTGGCTATCCCTATTTTTTGAGCATTAGGGTCAGTGGTGAAACATCCGCAGGCTATATCTATACTTCTGAGGAGATTTAAAGAAATGGCAACTGCGAAGGTGAGCGAAAGGAGTGAAATCAAAAGGGAAGCACTCTCAACGAAAATCCCCAGAATTAAAAAAAGTCCGCAGAAAAGCTCAATCCAGGGCAAGGTTATAGCGAAGATATTAATTAGAAAACCGGGCAAAATCTTATAATTATATACTATGCGGGCAAATTCATCCGGATGAGCGATCTTGTCCAGGCTGGCATAAACAAAGGTTATCCCAACTATTAATCTGAAAAGCAAAACTAAATATTGACTGCTTATTATTCTTTTCATAAAAATACTAAAGTGTTTTCTCCACCGGGAGTCCAGCCTTGTTCCACTCGTTCCAGCCTCCAAAGAAAATCTTCAGGTTTTTAAAACCTCTTTCTTTCAAAAAGCGAGCTAAAAATAAACTGGTTTCACATTCGGTTCCATCACAATAAGTAATTATATTTTTATCCTTTGATAAGAGAGGCTCTATCTTAGGATAATATTGTTCAAACTCCTCAAAGGGCAGATTCAAAGCCTTGGGTATATGGCCAGCTTTGTAATCCCCCTCTAATCTAGCATCTAAAAAGATGGTGTTGTGAGTCTGGAAATAGGTCATAGCCTGAGTCAAGGTTACAGCTGGAGAATCAGCTTTATCATAAGAATAGGGAACAACCAGACTATCAGAAAGAACCTTTCTACTCCAGCTTCCTTTAAGAGAAATACCTTCTTTAGAGAGGGTATTATATATCACACCTATAAAAAGGGAAAAAACAACGATTAAAGCTACCTGGAATAAAATCTTGAGAAAACTTTTTTTTGGGCTCATCTATTTGGATATAATGGTTCCACTAATCGGTAGGGTAAATCTCATTTTCTCTGAACCCTGTCCTGTGGATCCATTGGAGAAATCAAGTGTCAGATTGGTCTTGAAAGGTCCGGGAACAGCTTTATGATTGATCTGTAATAAAATCTCAGCTGTCTCTTTGGGGTTTAAGCTATTTTTAGAGAGCTGAAAATCCATGAAATCTCTGGGTTTTTCAACTACCAGCATCTGAAGAGGAAAATTGGATTTATTCGAAATGGTTACTTTTTTTGGATTTGATTTTTCTATTCTCAATGAGTCGAACTTAACCTGTAACGGCTCGACCTGAATAAGAGGAAATTCATTTTCTATATTGGCGGTGAAATTGATATCCGAGATATTTGAAGTGTCTGTAGAAAATATTGCTACAACCATAGTTTTTAGACCCTGATAGTTTTTGGAATTGAAAACAACCTCCAGAGAGGTACTCTCCTGTGGAGCTAAGAGGTCTTTTTTCAAGGGAGCAAAGGTACAGGCACAGCCGGGCCTGACCTTTACGATTTGCAGAGTATCATCCCCGATATTCTTGATGGTGAAAAAATGAGATACGGTTGAATTCTGGGGGATATAGCCGAAATCCCACTCTTTTTCCGGTAAAAAGAGCTTGGGACCTTTAACCGGCTTTTTTTCTCCAGAAGCTAAGGAAAAATAAATCATAAATAGAAGGATTGGAATAAGATAAGATATTTTTTTCATAACTTTTCAATTCTCCTTTTAAAGTTCTCTTATTAAAAGAATTACGCTTGAGGAGATGAGGAGTTGGAGTATTATCTTAAATAATTTGCAGAAGCAACATCACACTTTACGTGTGGGAGTTTAAATATACAAAAAATCGTAGCAAAAACGGGAGGGGATAAGCGCTTCCCCTACGAAAGACAAAAGAGCTTTCACTCGATTTTATTGACAAATCCTTAAAGCCAGGATATATTTCCACTGTGAGCTCAAAAATTGTTCAAGAGAAAAAAGAGCTATATTTTCTCTGGGGGATTTTCATCTTCAGCTTCATCCTGCGTTTGATCTATTTATTACAGATCAAGTCCAGTCCCTATTTTTATTCACCCACAATGGATCCGTTATATCACGACCTCTGGGCACAATCTATTGCCCAGGGTAACTGGATTGGAGACCAGGTATTTTTCCGGGCACCCTTTTATCCCTATTTCTTAGGGATAATCTACAAACTCTTTGGCCATAACTATTTTATCCCCAGATTACTCCAGCATCTAATTGGCTCTTTCTCTGTGATACTAATCTATTTTCTATCCAGAAAACTCTTCAATCGTAAAGTAGCCTGTCTTTCAGCTTTCTTTGCAGCTATCTATGGAATCTTCATTTACTTTGAAAATGAACTCTTACTGGATTTCCTATTAGTTTTCTTCGGGGTTTTATTAGTCTTACTTTTACTACGGGCAGAAGAAAACCCTAAAAAATCCGGATTTCTCCTGGCAGGTTTAGTCTCAGGTCTTTTTGCTATTACCCGACCGAACATCTTGATTTTCATCCCTTTTGTCCTGATTTGGATATTCTTACTTTTAAAATTTGATTTGAAGAAAAAGCTCGTTTACTCATTATTTTTCCTCTTAGGCCTTGTTCTTCTTATCCTTCCTGTAACTTTAAGAAACTATTTAGTTGGAAAAGATTTCGTTTTGATCTCCTCTCAAGGAGGGATAAATTTTTATATCGGAAACAATCCGGAAGCTGATGGAACCAGCGCTTTTCTCCCCCCTTATGGAGACGACTGGGAATATCAGGATGCGGTTTATGAAGTGCAGAAGGTTATTCATAAACTCCCCCGGCCATCTGAGGTTTCGGATTATTACTTTAAAAAAGGGATAGCTTTCGCAACTCATTCCCCGGCTAAATATTTATCTTTGTTCATTAAAAAATTATACCTTTTCTGGAATTCCTTTGAGATCAGCAATAACCAGGATATATATTTCTTCAGAAGATACTCATCTCTAATCCGTATACTTCCCTTAGGTTTCTGGCTAATAGGACCATTGAGCCTTGTAGGAATTGCCCTCAGCCTGAAGAGCTGGAAAAGATATTTTCTACCTTTGAGTTTTATTCTCTTCTACTCTTTTTCGGTTCTACTCTTTTTTGTCAGCTCTCGATTTCGCCTGCCGGTTTTACCCTTTCTGATCATTTTTTCCTCTTTTGCTATAATCCAACTTTATGAATTTATCCGAAGAGGCTCTTTTAAAAAACTCTTTTTGAGTTCAATCCTTTTCCTTTTATTCTTTTTATTAACCAATTCAAATTTTTATAACCTAAGCAAAACAAATTTCGCTCAAGCCTATTACAGTCTGGGGAATCTTTATCTTAAGAAAGGTGAGCTTCAAAAGGCGAAAGAACAATATCTTTTAGCTCTCAAAGAAGACCCTGATTTAAGGAGAGCTCATCTTAATTTAGGGAATATCTATTTCCGCGAGCGAAATTACTCCCTTACAGAAGATGAATTCCTTGAAGAGTTAAAGCTTCACCCCGGACAGGAAAAAGCTTATAATAACCTTTCGGTGCTATATCGGATCAAGGGTGATTATCCTTCTGCCGTAGAACAAGCAAAGGAAGCTTTAAAAATAAAACCCTATTACCCGGAAGCTTATATAAACCTATCCTTAGCCTTTCTGAAAGAAGAAAATTTTCCTTTAGCAGAAAGCACACTGAATGCCGCCACAACCATCTATCCTTTCTCTACGAGTTTAAGATTCTATCTGGGGATGATTTATCAAAAACAAGGAAAACCAGATGAAGCCCTGCGGGAATATGAGCTACTTTTAAATGAAAAGAGCAAATCTGAGAACTTAGATTATAATTTAGGTCTTATCTTTTCAAAGGATGATCCAGCTCGAGAAGGGATGAGCGGATTAAAAGCCTATGCGGCTTACAACTCTGCATTAATCTATCTACAAAAGAAAGAAATTGATCTGGCACAGCAAAGCTTACTCCGGTCTATCGAGCTCAAACCCGATTTTGCTGAAGCTCATGCCACTTTAGGTAACCTGTATGACCTGAATAAAGAATACCAGTTAGCAATTAGGGAATTACAGGAGGCTACAGAACTCAACCCGGATCACCCAACCTATCATTACAATTTAGGTCTGGTTTTTGCTAAGTCAGGTAATCTCACTTTTGCAAAACAGGAGTTCCAGTTAGCTTTAAAACTTTTGCCTGAATTAAAACTCGCCCAGGAGAAGCTCAGATTGGTCGATTCACTTCTTTCAATCCATCCCTCTAAATAAAAAGAGACCAGGATAAAACCTGGTCTCTTTTAAGAAAAAAAGGAACTACTTTTCAAAACAAATCAAGGAAGATAGGGCTGTTCATCTAAAAACCATCTCACCATCTTTTCCATCATTCTTTGCATCGGTTCTTTTTTCATAGCAAAAGCCGGGAAGCAGAACTCTGCAGTTCGCCACTGTAAGATGGGTTGTCCGTTTTCGTCATAATAGGTTAAGGGATTAAGGCTATAGGCTCTGGAGGCGCAAGCCGTTCCATGTAACTGTGAGGCTGTGCCTTTGTAAGATATAAAGGTATAAAGCCGTTCATTATAATTAGAATTCCAGATCCCCTCAAAACCAGCCCGGGGAATTCCTTTTAAGGACACACCTGATGTCTGAATGCCATAGAAATAGCCGTTGTCAGTAGCACCGGGAAGAACTTTTAATTTCACACTGTCAACTTCTAATAGCGGTAGCTCAGGGTGAGTTTCATATGGTTCAGCTGCAATCATCTCCTCGGTTCTATCAATGCATCCTCCCATAGCTGGATTAAAATATCCAACTACTCCACAGAAATAGTTAGCCACTCTTACTGCTGTTTCTGTATAACCATAGCTCTGGTTTCCGGGTTCGATGGGCATATACTGAGGGTTACACAGATCATCTAATAACCCGAAGTTATTATACCCGATCATCCAGACCCTACCACCTACTCTGAGATATCTTTCAATCTGAATGAAGCCGGTGTCTCTCTCGGTTGAAGGAAAATTATATCTTCCCTGGATTGCAGAAAATCTGCCCTCATTTATGTAAATAACTAATTTATACTGAGAGAGAAGAGTTTCCGGAGGAGGATTTAGCGTGGTAAAAGAAAATCTTTGAATTATAGTTGAGTCTTCGAGCTCCTGCAGGAATCCCATATAGAACGCCCGCAATGAATCTCTATGCGGATAATATAATCCTCCGCCGTTTGTAACATCCACTAAAAGCACACTTTTCTCGTCATACTTTGAAAAGAGGAAAGGCGGTTTTATGATCTTGAATGCAGCAATCGCAGGAGTCGGGTCAGGCACAAAGGCATCATCCCTTGCCTGGACCCTGAACTGATACCAGCCATAGCCTATATCTTCCCCCCCAACTGAATCATTAATCAGATTGACTAAAAGCCGGGAAGTGCTATCCACCCAAGGAGAGTTAGTGATGCCATCCCAGGAGTAGTAGTAGAGATCTTTGGTTGTATCTATATCTTTCGGAGGTTTTGAGGCATACGGACCATAAAGCTTCCAAGAATAGGTCAAGGGAGGATTTTTCTTATAATCCGGGTCAATGCCGGACCAGCCGATCTTTATTCCTCCCCAATCAATTGTCGTCTCAGGTAAACAATACTCGACTATTGCAGTATCATATTTAATTGAAGTATTCGGTGGAGTATTGGTTCTTTTAAAGAGTCGAAAATTACTTCCTTTTTCTGAATCAGGTTTCCAGATCTTGGAAACAGCCCCCTCATTATCCACAGCTCTTACGAAGAAATACTGAGGAACAACCGCCGAGGTATCCGGAGAGGCGAAAAACATAACTTTATCAAAGGTTCCGGCGGAATCGACCGCATGGATATAAGATCTATCTATCTTTAAGGTACTAGACAAGTAACTATCATTCCAATTTTCAGGACTCATACTTTCTATCGTTTGTACAAAAGAAGACAAAATATATCCATCAGAATCTTTAGGTATAGTAATGACCGTATCGTGAGTTGCCGTATCAACAATTACCGTATCCTCGATTACCAGATATTGATAATTAGTGATATACCCATCCTGATCAAATCCGTACCAGTAGAGCGTATCCAGGCTATTAAACTGGGTTGAATCTGTAGGAATATTAACTATAAAGACCTCCGGGGGTACGTTTGAGGGAGCAGTCCCCTTTTTACTAAGCTTACTACAAGCAGAGAAAAACAAGAAAACCAGAAGCAAAAAGGTTAAACCCGTCCATCTCTTCATCTTGATAAACTCCTTTTTAAAATGTTAAGGGCTCAATTAAAAACTAAGATTCAGAGTAACTCTATGCACCTCGCTCAAAAATCCGAAATCGTGATAACCATAATCCACTCTCAGCTTGGTCTTGCTATAAAAGGGTAACTTCACACCTGCTCCAAAGCTAAAATCCCCGGAATCGTATCCAAACTGATTTCCTACCCTCAGGGCC
>Ga0299912_10002661_pt1 | contig 14645 bp, 13 predicted proteins | sample RVTome_2_FD_207667 | JGI IMG/M metagenome (GOLD analysis project Ga0299912, IMG submission 207667) | Soil microbial communities from uranium-contaminated site in the Upper Colorado River Basin, Wyoming, United States - RVT95D214 (version 2) ... | reverse complement strand
TACCTGGATGAATTTTGTTATAAGGTAAATAGAAGATATTTCGGGGAAGAAATGTTTGATAGGCTGCTAATTGCCTGTGTAACCATAAATTACAAAGTAATTGTTAAAGATTACCGATAGTCATATTGGATTAATTATCTTATGAAGTGATTCATGATAGAAAGCACTTGGTCCAGGTTCCCCACCTGATGGCCCACTTACCACTCAATAATCATTTCCTGTTTCATTAAAAAATGCAGTAAAATAAGACATTAATGGAATTTGTTGATAATAGAAATTGCCCTTAGCAATATTGCGATAATAGTTTGAATCTACTCTACAATAATCCGTTATTTGTTTTAATGCGATTTCTGCATATGTTTTGTATTGTATATTTTGTTCATAAAGTTTCCCTTTATATTTATCCCATAGCTCTTTAATATTCCCTTTTGCATAAAAATCACGTAGTAAAGAATCATAACCCACAAATTTGTCTAGATATTCGTTTTCACACGAGTCACATATTAGTCCAAAATCTGGTGGAAATTTTGAGTTTAATGCATATGCACCGTATCCATAAAAATCACCTCCTCCAAATTTCTTATAATAATCGTTAATTTCCTTTTTGTAATCATCTGTCAGAACCGAATCAAGATAATTTCTAATCTCTATTCTAATCGGATGCATTGTATCATTCCAGTCGCTATCGAAACCTGCGGCATTCATAAATGCATAACTCGTAAATAATCTGATATCAGGCTCGAATACAAAAAATTCTTTATCAATCTTTTTATTCTCAGTTGAACATGAGATTAAAAGAAAGAAAAACAGCAAAATACTTGTTAGTTTTTTCATATGTAGTGTCTTTTTCACTATGGCTTACAACGTTTTGCGGTATGAGCAGTGCGAATATCAAAACGTAAAGGCATCCTGATACAATAAATTTAAACCAATTGCGGAATTATCCCACGTGTAAAATGCCAGCATTGCTTATGACCGCATGTTAGGCGTAGATTTATTATTGAAAAAAAATAAAGTATCGTTTTTTATCTTTTTTGTATAACGCATTTTTTATCAGTTCCATTTCATATTTCGATACATTATGACTAAATTGTTGATTGCCTTGGTCTAATGAACTATCTCTTAAAATTTTAATGCTACTATCTGCTTTTGAAGTCAAATTATCAACGTATCTATATTTTATAAGTAGAAAGGATATATCGTATGCAAATAATTCTTTCCTATTCCTTTCAATTGAGTTAAATATACTAACATTAGATGTAGTCCCTTTACCTTCAATTCTTAAGATATTTGCATCATCATCATTAGTTTTGTACAAGTCGATTAAAAAAAGGCCAGATTTACTATTAATAAAAACCATTAGTGAATGATAGATTATACTATCAGCCACTCTCATTCCGGTATTCTCTAATCGAAATTGATAAGCGTAGGTAAGTGAATCAACAATAGATTTAGGTAGTACTATGCTAAGATTAGGTTTAGCTTGATTAATTTTTTCCCTCTCAATTTCAATTTGTTTCTCATATTGAGATTTTATTGAATAAAATTCTAAGAGATTTTTCTCCATACCATCCCTAACATTCTTTATATCCTCATTAACACTTGAGATTAATAATAATTCCTTCTTTGTAATATTGAGGTTCGAATTTATACTATCGAGTAAATTATTGATTGATAAGTCTGTCTCTTGTAACTTGTCATATGTTTTCGAAACCTGGATATGTGTGTCATCCCATAACCATCGTCCTTGATTATAATTTTTGAATCAGATGAATATTTTTCAGGTAATGTTATAAAAATATTCTCTGCGTCAGCATCATAACTGTTACTGCATAATTCGGCAAGGCATTTCTTTAAACTAGTATAAGCTGAAACGCCAAGGTGATCAAGAATTTTTGGCGATATTTTAAAGTTTACTATCATGGTGTATGTTTTTTAGCTATAGTGCACAACGGTTTGCGGTATGAGCAGTGCGACTGGCACTGCGAATCGGCATCTTGATGCAAGAGGTTTTACCCAATTGAGGAAATATCCCACGTGTAAAGTGCCAGCATTGCTTATGACCGCATGTTGTATGCAGTTTTTTATTCAATATTATAATTTTAAAAAACCGGAATAGTTCGACAAGACTGCCCTTTGAAACATCTCTCTATTCGTATATAAAATAGCAGGAAAGTCACTACGGAACACACGTCCTATCCTGCTCGGAGAGCTTTCCAGGACAAGAATCCTAGGAGGGCTCGGCGCCTATGCTTGGAGAAATTCACAGCTCCAAAGCCGCCATAGCTTTTTCGCAATCTTCTTCTTTTAAGTAGAGAACGATGCCATAACTTTCCTTTATATTGGCTATTCCACTAGATTCGTAAACATTAATACCTGCCTGAGAAAGCTTCTCATGGATATTAGCGCATTCTCCTGACTCATCATCATAACCCTTAATTATCAGAGCAGAGTGAGGACCATCTAAATTCAGTCCTGCTTTTTTCGCTCCATCTTTCATCTTTGAACTGTCATCAGGAAAAAGAGAGAACCGGGTACGCATAGGTTCCACAGGAACTGCTTTGAAAGCAAGCAAGTTAATACCAACACCTGCAAACACAGAAAGCAGTTTATATCCTTCCCCTGCATTACCATCAACCGTTATGTTGTAGTATTCAACTTTTTTTATTTCTAATCCCATTTTAGCCTCCTTTAATCTTGTATTGTAGTATGTATTATTTTATCCGAATTTACTTGAAATTATCAAAAATTTCCTTCTGTTTTAAATACCTTTTAAGTTCACAGTCTCGTAAAATTGCCTACAACGGTTTGCGGTATGGTGTCGTAGGCGAGGCAACGCACCAGCATTAGTTAGAAAATTTTAAATTCGCGACCTGCGTTCTTATCCACCGTGGGAAAACAAAGCCTATGCACTATACCGCGTGTTATGCGCATCACCCGAACTTTTCATGTCACGGATTATTTGCCTTAGTAATTCGCTTAGTGATGTAGTTGGTTTGTTTTTGAAAAGCAAATAGGAACATAAATAGAATTAAAACGACCCCAATGGTAATAGAAATTTCCTTTGAAAAATTCCACATCGTATCAAAATAATTATAAAGCTTTAAGAGGAGTAACAGCAAAAGCATTGAGGCAAGTGTCCTATAGGTATTATTAACTTCTGAAAGCAGATTTATCATTTCGTCTTTTTTTGAAGCGGAAATAAATTCAGAGTAGTTAAGAAACTTAACGAATTTAAATTTTTTCAAAATAGGTTCAATCGCCAATGAACCGAACCTACTTATTACCATCCCAATGAAGTAATATAGAAATGCTCCAATTAAATTATTCTCCTGAATTAAATTATAGTCTGTAAAATAATTTGCAATAATCACGAATAAAATTCCGGGCAATAAATAATTGAAGATGTTGTAAGAAGAAAGTTTGTCAAAAATTTCTTTCATGTCTTTTTCTATTAGGCGTTAAATTGAAAAATTGTATATGCTTTTAAAACACTATCGTAATCGGGCTCATTCCATCCTCTTTTCTTTTTGAATGCTCTTGCAAATATCTGATTCTTAACAGCAAATATAATTGCATCCTCTGTAACTTTGATAATGATATAACCCGCTTGGTTGTTTGTAATTCTTAATTTCGGATAACTTGTGTATGCTAAGTGATTTGAATCTGCGTTACCAAATAAAGTGACTTTTGGCTTCAATATTTTCAGAAACTCGTAATCTCTATTTGAATCTCTGCCGTGATGTGGAGCAAACAAAACATCAATGTTTGAAACTTCGTCTTTGTATTTCTTAATAATATGTTTCCATGAGTTGTCATGGCTGTCACCTGCAAAAACAAATTTCCATTTGCCGCCCCCTTTTTTCGGAGGAGTAAAAATCAGAACATAAGAAACATCATGATAATCACCAGAGGTTTTATTTGCTTGCTTAACTAAATCTTTTGTTGGACAAAGAATTTTTATTTGGTCTTCATTCCAGTATTTGCAATCGTGATAATCATAGTAAGTTAGTCGATTTGTTCTTGTGAATTTGCCTGAGCGAAGCTGAATGTAAAACTGCCAGTCTTCTTTGTTGTAACCTGCAAAGTTTGAGTTTAAGTCAATTGTTTTATTATTGTCGGTGTCCCATGTGTTTGTAATGTTAAACTCGGAATATAAATCTTGAATGCCGTCCAAATGGTCCATGTCAGGATGTGTAATAATGAAGCAGAAAATATTACTTGTCCCAATATTTGATTTCAGATAGTCAATAGGATTGTCTGGATTTTCCTTTTGTTTATAATCAACTTTGTCAGAAGGCACGTGTGTTCTCTTACTCATCTCCGCCCTTTCCTTTGATGCCTTAACGACTTTTTCGGCTTCTGTGTCCTTATCATTGTATGCGCTGCTTACATCAATTACACTTATTCTTCCTGAATCGTGTTGAATTATGTTACAATCTCCTTCTAAGACATTTAAAAAATGGATTAATGCCATTGTTGTTTTATTTTAATTTTTGAAAGCAATCGCTTTTATCAGTCGGTCGAGATTTGTACTGTCGTCAACGGGTTGCGGTATGAGCAGTGCGGCTGGCAAAACGTTAAGGCATCTTGATACATTAAGTTTTACCCAATTGAGGAATTATCACACGTGTAAAATGCCAGCATTGCTTATGACCGCGTGTTAGCTCTCATTATTTTTTTTATCATTCATTTTCTTCTCAAAAAAGGCTCTTATACCATATCTAATTGATTCCCCGAAATCCTTATCTGATTCAAAACTCTTTTGCAGGTGAGTATTATAAAAATCTGCATACTCATCAATTGCATCCCCAAGAACAGTTAATACTTCCTCATATGATTCTTTTTCCAAAGCTTTTTTTTGTATCTTAATTTCCTCTATTTTGTCTTCAAGAATTTTTATTCTCAGTTTATCTAACTTGTCTATTATTTCATAAGCTAATGTTGCAAATGCAATTTTATAAACTTCTTCTTTTTTCTCAGAATCGTTAACGTCTTTTAATAATTCAGCTAATCTACTATCTAGTCTTAATATATGATTCTTTTTCTGTACTCTCTCCAAAACAATCTCGTATGAATCAGATGAAAGATTATGAATAAATTGATTTCTAATCTCCATGAACATAATTAGTCGATCATAAAGTTCTTTGTCAATTTTTTCTATATCAAAAAGCAAATCTGTCTTATTCTTAAAAGACAAAGCACTTGTCTTATGACTTAAAGACTTATTATCACTATCTATTATCCCCATAATATTCATAAGAATATCAGAAAGTAAATTTTCAATAATTAGGTGTTAAAGATATTGTAAACTGTACCACTTTCGATACTCAAAAGTGTACCACTCTGAGAAGTAAAATGATGTTAAACTTGTTCCGGCATCAAAATCCGGAACGTAATGTACAGAGTGGATATGTATTATACAATAAAGACCCTTTTCAATAAGGGATACAGTAAGCGTAAAATCTCAAAAGAACTTGGCATTCACAGGAATACTGTAACAAAAATACTTAACGGCACTTCATCAGGAGATATTGGACCAAAGCCATTTACACGCATTAAACTTCTGGATGATTATAAAGAGCAGATAGAGATATGGATGGGTCAGGATAAAACTGCTGTACTGATACATGAGTATTTAACAAACAAGTATAATGTTAATGTAGCCTATCCCACAGTTGTAAAGTATGTCAGAAGCCTCAGGCATGGTGAAGTTTATATTCCGGTACTAAGTGATCCGGGAGAAGAAGCACAGGTAGATTTTGGATACCTGGGTAACTTTATCAAAGAAGAAAAACTGGTAAGGGTCTGGGCTTTTAGCATGGTATTAAGCCATAGTCGTTACTCCTGGTCAGAAGTGGTTCTGGATCAATCTGTAAGCACATTTATCCGGTGTCATATCCATGCCTTTGAGTTCTTTGGAGGTGTCCCGGCCACTGTTAAGATAGATAACCTGAAGGCAGGTGTTATTACTCCAAGCTTCTTTGAACCGATAATACAACATCAATATGCCTCCTTTCTTGAACATTATGGCAGCACCCCGATCACTGCCAGGATCTGCCGGGGACAAGACAAGGGTAAGATAGAAAGCGGTATAAAATACATTAAAAACAACTTTCTAAAGCGCATGGAAAGTAAAGATTATTGTATGTTACAACCGGCCATGGAAGTATGGACAAATAATATATGCAACAGACGCCTGCATGGCACAATCAGAAAAGTGCCTGCAGAAGTCTTTGAGGCAGTAGAAAAACAAGCATTATTGCCACTACCTCAAGAGCGGTTCGAGATATATCACATTGAAAAGCGAAAGACAAATGCCTACGGTCATATATCATATCAATACAATTATTACTCGGTCCCTTATCAGCATGTCGGAGAAGAGTTGACCATACAAAGTAATGACAGTGTTCTCAGGATCTTTAAGAATATGGAACTCATTGCTGTTCATACTATATGTGATAAACAGGGTCATTATATCACAAAAGAGGAGCATAAACCTCCATACAAACAGAAAAAATCAAAAGAATATTATCAGTCAAGAATAAATGCAATAGGGCCAAATGCAATAATATTTATGGAGGAGCTGGAAAAGATCCGGCCCCGACACTGGCACGAGATATTAAGCGGAATATTAAGTCTTGAAAAGCATTATAACAAAACTTCGATTGATATGTCCTGCGAACGGGCTCTTTCCTATGGAGCTCTGAGCTACAGGGAAGTAAAAAGCATACTGGAGAAGAAACTATATCTGCAGGAGCCACAGGAATGTCTGCTGCCGGTATTAGGAGGTTATGGGCATGATTTAAGTACGTATGATAATATTTATTAATCTATTATTATGGAAGCAATAAAAGAACGCTTAAAGCAATTAAAACTATCAGGGGCATCAAAGTCTCTTGAAACAAGGATCGATTACGCACAAAGCAAAAAAGTCAGTTATCTTGACTTCCTGGAACTCCTTCTCGAAGACGAATGGGTAGTCAGACAAAACAATGCCTATCAGAGAAGACTGGTGCAATCCAGGCTGAGTCAACAGAAACGTATGGACAATTACGACTTCACTATGCAACCGGAGCTTGACAAATCTCTTTTGATGGAACTATGCTCAACCCGGTTTATAAACCTTAAGCAGAACGTTATATTAATGGGTAATCCCGGTGTCGGGAAAACTCACCTGGCTAACGCAATAGGTCTGGAGGCATTAAAAAACGGGCACTCGGTAATGTTTATTCATGCAAACTCACTTATCGATCAGCTTAACAGGTCGAAAGCAGATGGAAGCTATTATAACCTTCTAAAAAAACTCGTCAGGATAAATCTTTTGATACTTGACGAAGTGGGGTTCAAAAGGTTCCCGCAAAACGGTATTGACGACTTTTTTGAAGTAATCAGACAAAGGTATGAGATGGGGTCAACTATTGTTACAACAAACCGTAGCTTTGAAGACTGGGGCCAGTTGTTCGGAGATAAAGTAATGGCTTCCGCAATTATCGATCGTCTGGTACATCATGCATTTATAATCAAAATTAAAGGAGAAAGTTATAGAGTTAAAAACACAGAAAAAACAGAAAATAAATGATAAATTTTTTACCTTTCGGGTGGTACACTTTTGAATATCCCTCCTGGTACACTTTTAGATATCATTAACATAGATTAAAAAGTGCTTATTCATTGGATATTGAACAGATAAAAAAGTGTTTTTTATGAGTTTACAACCTGCAGATTGTACAGGTAAAAATTAATACAGTTTCAAGTAAGACTTTATAACAATTAAAATATAAAATTGCACTTGAAAATTGAAGATTAATAAAGGAATAGAATCATGTTGGGAGTTCCCCTCGGAATATTAATTGGTTTTATAAGTGGTTTTGTATCACTGTTGCTGATCAATACTGCATGGAACACTTCGATCAGGCAGGTCAAAAACTTAATAATTCTAACCGGAGAGATTCTCGCAATTCCTACTTTTTGGTTCGGAGGGCCCTGGTTAACAACAAATATTTTAGGTTTGGTAAGTTTAGATAAAATCTTATCATCTTACCTCATAGCCCTTGCCTGTACTTTTGTACCGATTGCCATCTGGCCAATGATTAAAATGGTGATCCGGATCGGCGAAAATATTGGAAATTTACAGAGAAGCCCAAATGATTAATAATACTGTAAATAGCATAGTAATTATCATGTTCGGCTTATTAATAGGCGAAGTTATTTTTCTATATATGATTGTGACTGATTTTATTGTGAATTCCCGTAACAAAAGCACTGATAATACTTTACAAAAGGGGGAAAAGCCCAGAAATAAAGAAGATGACAAAGGGAAAGAGAATTTTATATTACGGTTTTTAAAAGACGCCAAGAGTAAGGCTGAAGAAAGTTCAGCGAGAGTATCTACGATGCCGCGCTCGCATTTAGTACTTAATGGTGTATTCTATGCTTTAATTATAATGATGGTGATAGTCATCAGGTACAGTCCTGTTAAAATGAACTGGTTAATCTTTCTTGGTAGTTTTTTTGGAATTTTTTTTCTTTCCTACTTACTCTATTGGTTAGCTAAAAAAGGTAAATTGACTTCAAAAAATTAAACATATCTAAATATACTGAATCCAAAGGATAAATTATTCAGGCTACCTCCGCTCGATATAGTTTAGCAATGCTTATGTTCGTCGTGGAATTGCATCTATACTTTTTCTGAATTGTAGTTTTCAGTTGCAAAATGTAAAGCATTCTATCCCAGGCTCGATCTAAGAAGTCACCGCCTGCCGGTTAAACCGTTGTTCAAGGCAGCCGGGCAAGTAGCACGTAATTCTCTGCTTACCGGTCTACCAGCCTTAGGTTGGTTTAACTGCCATAGGAATTAGTTGCAGGCAGGTTGCCTGGATAGCAGCCCGCCTTTGCTGCGCTTCAGAGGGCTTGTCAGCCTTCGGCTGGTAAATTTACGAAAGTTTTGTACTTTTATTCAGTCAACGGATCACAGTCGATAAGAACACTGTGGTAAAATCCGCTACTGGCCATATGCGTTAGTTAGCAACAAGGCGAAGAAAAAGTTTTTATAAATTTTCATAAATAATAATGAATTCAATAAAATAACAACTTCATTATATGAAAACTAATAAAATATTCAATATTTTATCTGTCGCTGCCATTCTTTTAAACTGTGCAGGTTATAAAGTCGAAGCTCAAACAAAAGACACTATACAAAAAACCGGCATACTTACATCCGATGAAACATGGTCTGGTGTAATTCATGTTGTTAATGGAGGTGTGACTGTTCCCGAAGGAATAACTTTAACAATAAAACCGGGTACCGTATGTCTTTTTGAATCGGACAGAAATTACCAAACCTTCAACAGGGCCAGACTCACTATCGATCATGGTACGCTCAGAGCAATAGGTACTCCCGACAGCATGATATGGTTCACTTCTGATGATCCCTCACCTATAAATGGAGACTGGGGCTGTATTCATATTGACAGTTCCAATAACAGCATGTTAATTTATACAATAATAGAATTTGCACAACTCGGAATAGAACATTTTTACTCATATCTGACAATTAGGAATTCCATTGTGCGATTTAATAACATTGAAGGAATATATGCTGAGCACTCAAGATCAATATTGGAGAGCAATACCTGTTATAAAAATACGTATCACGATATTGCTATGGAGAACTTCAATGATACGATGATGATCAATCATAATAAATTCGGACCAGGCAATCAATCAATTGTTTTCCAACAATCAAAAGGCGTTGTGGAAAAGAATTATTTTACTGGTTATTCAGGAGTATGCCTTGGCATTTCTGTATTCTCATGGGCTCAAGTTGATAGTAATCATTTTGATCATCTTCCAAATCCTTTTTATGTAGATGATGGCAGTTCAATTGATTCTGCCGGCAATAACTGTGGAATTTGGTCAGAGTATGTTCCGGTTTTTGATTACCCGGACACTGTAAATCATTCACTTAGTTATATACCTGGCGATACGAATGATCTTTATCCGTATGTTTACGATCAGGTGGATAATACCAGAAGATACCTGAAACGTGTTGGTAAGGATCTTCATTTTGGCTGGGCGATCGGATATTTCAATGGATATCTATGGAAACTTGATACACCGTTTTTATATAGGATCGATACTGCAACAGGTGAAGTTACAGAATATAAAAACAGCCCTCTAATTTCAGGCCCCGGGGGCCTTACTCACGATGGTCAGTATTTTTGGGCTTATGAAAAAAATAACAGACAAATTTATAAGTTTGAAATTTTAGCCGATTCGGTTCATGTTCTTGACTATTTCGCAGCGCCTGATAGCGGTGTTAACAGGGCACTGGGCTTAACAACCGATGGAACATACTTATATCAAAAATCATTAATCCTACCCGCATTATATAAAATAGATAAGAATGGAAATGTTATCGATTCTATTGATTTTTCCGGAAGTAATGTTGTACCCGATTCTTATGTAGTTTGGGCTGACGGATCATTTTGGGGGCCATGTCCGACCAATAGTATAGGAAAATGGTCGGAAACAGGACAATTTTTAGGAAGTTTTTATCAGGTAGCTTTTGGTACTGAAGCTATGTGTTATGATGGGCATAATTTCTGGACTTTGCAGAAAACCTGCGAATTGTGGAATGATGACAAAATTTTTAAAATTGAAGTATTAAGTCTAATAAATTCTGTTATGGATGATTATTCAACAAAAAATGACATACAAATATTTAATGTTTTTCCTATTCCTGCTAAGGATATTCTTATAATTGAATTATACGAAGCGATAAATACATCAGTAGAAATTATGAGCCTTGAAGGAAAATTAATAGAAAAATACACATTCCAAGATGAAAAAACACAGATAAATATTGAAAATCTAAGTAGCGGTTTTTATGTTTTAAAAGCTAAAAATGAAAAAGGGATTCAAGTAATAAAATTAATTAAACACTAATATCGAATAAGTTATAATAGCCAGGTTACTAACTTCGGCTTGCCCCCCGACATGAAGTAAGTTTATGACTTGTGCTTTAAATCTAAAGCCAATACCCTCGATAAGCATAGTATAAACCGAAAAGCACTCGGCGTAGGTTAGCCCCGCCATGGCGGGATAACTAAGGCGCTGGTAAAAGTTAACCAGCCTGCCATGCCATAGGTAGGCTCGTCCGCCTCTGGCGGGCCCACCAGAGGTGGGTAAATCTGCGAATAACAATACTACAAAGCCAAATTATCCTTATTTTACTATCCTGTATAAGTAAGCGGGTGATAGAAGGAAACCAGATAAATTAAGCCGATGCTGAACCTGGTTCAGCATGACCTAATAAAGTGGCTAATGTTGAAACGCCTGCCCGCCGAAGCTCCGGCTATGCTATTAAGTTTGCGAAACTTTTGTACTTTTAATCAAACAAACTAACGGTGGATCCCGACGATAAATGTCGGGACAGGTATGAACACAGCTCGGAAACCGGCAACTAACCACTAAAAAAGTGTAAACCAAAACCAGTATGATACATTAAAACATAATCATATGACAAAGTTCAATTCAATTTACACTTTTATGTTATTTGGGTTATTCATTATGTATTCAAGTTGTGAGGATATTGACCCTGAATCATATTTGAGACATGACGATGCAATTAAGCTAAACATTCCAATATCCGGAAGTTTGCAAAATCCGGCATTTTCGCCAGATGGAAATGCTATTGTTTTTACAAGATTTAGAAATGGATATAATCAAGAACCAGCAGATATCATTATTTTCTATTTAGAAAATAGTAAGATTGATACTTTAGTTATGGACGGGAGTGCTAATGTTAACCTTCCAGGTTCAAGCTGGAATTCACAAAATGAAAGCATTGTATTTTCTTCTTCAAGGGAACCTCATGATGAAATATATATAATTGCTGATAATGGGAAATCTGGCGATGAAGTAAAAATTACTGAAAGATCGGATTATATGGCATATGAACCCACCTTTTCACCAGATGGACTGTGGATTGTTTTTGAATCGCATCCTGTGGATGTTGAAAAGAAAGGAGTGATTATGAAGTACAAATTGGATAATAGTATTACCTATCAAGCATTAACTAGTACAGATGATGATTGCCGACAACCAAACTGGTCACCTTCGGGAAATTATATTTTATTTCAAAAACATGAACATAGAAAATGGGACATTTGGATAATGAAACCTGATGGAAGTAATAAAAAAATGATCACGTCTGGTGAAGGAGATAAAACGGATGCTTGTTTTACAAATGATGGTGAGTATATTATTTATAGTTGTGATTCTGATTTAGAGTTTGCCAATATCTATAAGATTTCAATTGAAGGAGGAAGCCCTGAAAGATTAACAAATTATGAAGGATATGATGGAGCGCCCTCTATTTCATCAGATGGGAGCAAACTTGCGTTTGAATCTTATGGAGGCGATCCTGATGATTCTGACGGAACGAGCATATGGACGTTATTAATTAATTAAGAATTAACTATTGCCAACAGCAGTAGCTGTTGCACAACTCATCGAGGTAAACATTCCGGTCGGATCCCGATAGTTATAGTGAGGAGAGCCGGAACCGAATCCGCCTGAGGCGGATGAGTTCATTGAAAATAATCCATAAGCTTTGTCTATAGGACATATTGGATTCCTGGTCCCCTAAAAAAGTGTAACCCAAAACCCGTACGATACACCTCTCTGCAAACAAGAAACTAGTAAATTTGAAATAACAATTTGTTTAAATAGTATTTTATAATGAAAAATAAATTTTTACTGGCTTTTTTCTTTTTATCGATAAGCAGTACCATCTTATTTGGTCAATCCATTCAGAAGGAAACCGATGGGATTGTGGTCTATGCTCCGGAAAGTGTAAACGGAATAAAAAAACTGAAACTAAAAGTGTGGAGCAACAATATTATTCAGGTAATAGCATCCCCAACCAACGATTTTTCAAATCGAAAAAGTTTAATTATAACAGAAAAACCTCTACCAACAGTAAACTGGAATCTATCGGAAATTGAAAACCATATTGTGCTAACAACAGACTCAATTATGGTAAAATTGGATAAAAATACCCTGAAAATAAACTTCTTAGATTACCAGGGACACATAATCATATCAGAAAATGACAGGGAGGCCCAACCGGCAAGAGTTGCTTCCGAAGATTGTTACCATATCAAACAATCGTTTCAATATTTACCTGGTGAAACATTGTACGGTCTTGGGAGTTTTCAGGATGCTGATCTGGCTTTAAATGGGAAAAAAATAACATTATTACAAAAAAACCGCGATGATGTTGTACCGGTCATTATATCTACTAATCATTATGGATTGATTTGGGATAATTATTCATACAGCGAGTTTAACGATACAAGGGGAAGTTATTATCTCTGGTCAGAAGTTGCTGATGAAATCAATTACTTTTTTATTTATGGCGATAGCATTGATAAAATAGTATCCTCATACCGTCAATTAACCGGGAAAGCCCCAATGTATCCTAAATGGGTTTTTGGTTACATCCAATCAAAACAAAAATACAGTACACAGGATGAAATTGTTTCTATCGTAAAAGGTTTTCGTGAAAGAAAGTTTCCGTTGGATTTAATTGTTCAGGATTGGCAATACTGGCCCGATGGACAATGGGGACAGAAATCCTTTAACCGAAAAAATTATCCTGACCCGACCCAAATGGTCAATGACATCCATAATATGAACGTGAAGGTAATAATTTCTATCTGGCCCAACATGACCAAGGGAACACCTGACCAGATTGAACTTGCAGGAATTGATGGTTTGTTTAAAAATAATGAACATTTGAATATTCTTATGCCCGAAGCGCGACAAATGTATTGGAAACAGGTGAACGACAGCTTTTTTTCAATTGGTATTGATGGTTGGTGGGCCGATTGCTCCGAAGGGTATGACTCAGACTGGACTTCTCCATTCTTTAAATTATCCGATTCGAAATCGATTGAAGTAAATACTGGTACATTAATACGGCTGATGGGTAGTGGTCGATATATCAATATATATGCATTGATGCACACTAAAGGTTTGTATGAAGGACAACGTTCTACCCCATCGCAGAAAAGGGTTTATATTCTTACCCGTTCGTCGTTTGCAGGGATGCAAAAATATGGAGCAAGTTATTGGACAGGTGATATTTCGGCCAACTGGGAAGAATACCGTATGCAAATTCCGGCAGGTCTCAATTTCTGTATGACAGGAATTCCATACTGGACAACCGATATTGCCGGATACTTTATTAAACACGAACCTGGCTGGTGGTTCTCAAATGGCGCATTTGAAAAGGGACAGGAAGATGAAGGCTTTAAAGAACTTTATACCCGTTGGTTCCAGTTTGCTGCATTCTGTCCTTTATTCCGTGCACACGGCGCCGATTTTCCACGAGAACCCTGGGCTTTTGGAACACCAGATTCAAGGACTTACCAAACATTGCTTAAGTTTACCAACCTGCGTTATCGTTTAATACCTTATATCTATTCGCTGGCGTGGAAAGTCACCAACGAGAATTATACTATCATGCGAGCCTTACCCTTCGACTTTATGAACGATTCTGCTACTTACAATATCAATAATCAATATATGTTTGGCCCATCATTTATGGTAAGTACGGTTGTAGAACCTTTATA
>Ga0299912_10002660_pt1 | contig 14646 bp, 12 predicted proteins | sample RVTome_2_FD_207667 | JGI IMG/M metagenome (GOLD analysis project Ga0299912, IMG submission 207667) | Soil microbial communities from uranium-contaminated site in the Upper Colorado River Basin, Wyoming, United States - RVT95D214 (version 2) ... | reverse complement strand
ACGGTTTGCCTCACTGAGTCACTCTGGCCGCCGACTGGGTTGCGCACACTCTCGCCCCAGGCCTGACGCCGGCCGAGGGGATCGTTAAGAGAAGGAGCCTTCCGAATGGCGTGGTCGCTTTCAGGCGCACTCCTCACCCTGGCCTTGATGGCGCTCTCCGCCGTTGGCGGCTGGTGGTTCGGCCGGCGCAGCCGCTCCCCGCGGCCCGGCGAGCCTGCATCTTCCCCGGCCATCGCGGCGGGCGAGCTCGAGCCTCAAACCTCTCGACAACTGCGAGTGACCATCGAGTCCCTGCCCGGGCAGAATTCGTCCGAGCCGGCAGACATCCTCTACCAGTCGGTCTTCGCTGCACCGGAGAGCGTGCCTCCCGCTCCGACAGCCATCGGCGCAATTGTGCCGCCGACGAAACCACCCGCGCTGGAGTTGCCGCCTCTCGCCCCGCCCCTCCCGGCGGATGCGATCCGCCGGGCCGAGCCCGGCCGGGAGGCCGCGCCACCGCGTTCCGTCGCGCAGGAGGTCCAACCCCCTCGCCCGCCGGAGCGCGCCGCCCAAGCACTCCCTGATTCGGAAGGCGCGAGTGCTAAGCGTCGCCCTTGGCGGCCGGTAGTGACTCTGGGCGGGGTCCTCTTCTGGCTGGCGTTGGTCGTGTATGCCATCACCCGCCTGGTTCGGCTTCCGTCCTTCCCGATCTACTTCTTCTCTGACGAAGCGGTGCAGACTGTCCTGGCATCGGATTTCCTGCGCGACGGCCTGCGCGATTATCTGGGCCAGGTCTTCCCGACCTACTTCGCCAATGGCTCGCTTTTCAACCTGGGAACGTCGGTCTACCTGCAGGTCCTTCCCACGCTTCTGTTCGGCAAGTCCGTCTGGGTGACGCGCGGCGCGGCGGCCCTGGCGACGCTGATCGGCACGGCGGCCGCCGGCCTGATTCTGCGCGACATCTTCCGCGTCCGCACCTGGTGGATGGGCGTGCTGATTCTGGCCGTCACGCCGGCCTGGTATCTGCACTCGCGCACGGCTTTTGAAACCAGCCTGATGGTCTCGTTCTATCTTTGGTTTCTGTACTTCTACCTGCGCTACCGCACGGACGCACCGCGCATGCTCTACCCGGCCCTGCTGTGTGGGGCGCTGGCATTCTACAGTTACAGCCCGGGGCAGCTGGTCGTCGTCGCCACCGGCTTGCTGCTCCTCCTCTCCGACGCGCGCTATCACTGGCAGAACCGCCAGGTGGCTCTGCGCGGCACGCTTGTCCTCCTCCTGCTCATCCTTCCCTATGTGCGCTTCCGCATCACACACGCGGAGGAGACCTACTTCCACCTGCGCATGCTTGACTCGTATTTGCTGCAGCCGATCCCGCTCAGCGAGAAGCTGGCCACTTTCTGGCACAACTATCGCCTGGGGATCAGCCCCGGCTACTGGTATTTCCCGAACAATCACGATCTCTCTCGTCACCTGATGATGGGCTACGGCCATATCCATCGCCTGACGCTCCCCTTTGCAGTTGTGGGCCTGGTGCTCTGTTTGCGCAGCTTCCGGTCCCCTGCGCATCGCGTGCTGCTGGCCAGTCTGGTGGCCACTCCCCTGGGCGCTGCTCTGGTTGGCGTCGGCGTAACTCGCTTGCTCTCGTTCGTCGTTCCCGCGGCGTTGATCACCGGCCTGGGAGTCGAGGCCGTCGTGGCGTGGCTGACCCGCCGCCTACCCTACACAGTGCTGGCGATCGCGCTCTTCTCGTTCACTTCCTTCGCGGCATTCTTCATGCTCAATGATTCGCTGCAGCGCGGGCCGACCTGGTATCATGACTACGGTCTGGGAGGCATGCAGTACGGCGCCTCGCAGCTCTTCTCCGCCGTGGGCGAGTACGTCAAGCAGAATCCCGGGACGCATGTCCTCGTCTCACCTTCGTGGGCCAACGCCACCGATGTCCTGCGACGGTTCTTCCTGCCGGATGATGCGCCCGTCCGCCTGGGCAGCCCCCTGGCATTCGTCAATGAACCGCTGAACCTGCCAGGCAATCTTGTCCTGACGATCGCCGCGGACGAACTCCCCGAGCTTCTCGCCTCTCCCAAATTGACGGGCTTACACGTCGAACGCACTCTGCCCTATCCGGATGGCACGGATGGCTTCTACTTCATCCGGATGCGTTATGCCCCCGAGGCCGCGGCCCTGTTCGCCGCCGAAGCTGCCGAGCGCCGCCAGCCAATCACGGAAGATGTCATGATTGGCGGTCAGCCGGCGCGTGTCACCCACCCAGTTCTGGACAGCGGAAACGTAGGCCACATCTTCGACGGCGATCTTTTCACGCTGGCGCGTGGATATGACGCCAATCCACTGGACCTCGAGATCGAGTTCTCCGAGCCGCGTCTGCTCCACAAGATCGTCGCCACTACGGGGAGCATGGACTTCGATCTCAGCATCACCCTCTACCCGGCAGCCGGTGGTGAGCCAATCCGCCTCACCCAGTCCTTCGTCGACCAGCCCGACGATCCTACCGTGGAAGTTGCGCTGGACAGCGAGATCGGACCGGTGAGCCGTCTCACGCTCTCCTTCCATGATCGCGACGCCGGGAATCTCGCCAAGATCCATCTGCGCGAGATCCGGCTCGAGTGAGCACGCTCCCCTCGCCGGATTCTCCTGTGGCGGGAAGTTCGCCCTCCACATCCAGAATCGCCTTAGTCTCCTCCTCGGGTCGGGGAGACCGACCTGCGAGGATTCCGCCCCTGTACGCCATCTGGATGGCCGGCGGCGCAGCGCTCGCCCTCCTGGCCTGCTCCCTCCTTCGCGTCTCGCCCCACCGCCTCGTCCTTTTGGCCGCCCTCTTGCTCAGCGCCGCTCTCGCGGCGACGGGACTCGCGCGCCGGCGTGGGCAGATCGTCCTCCTGGATCGGTGGTCCTGCTGGATGGGGGTGGATGAAGGGCAGCTGACGCTGCTCGGGCTGGGCCTCGGTCTCTCGCTTCTGGCACGCGCCGCTGCCGGCGACGGCCCCACCGTGCATTCTCCTTTGGCGATTCCGCTCTGGATGGCGGGCATCGGGCTCACGCTGGCTGGCTGCACCGTCAGGAGTACGTTGCGTCTCCGGCTGACACGCTCCCAGTTCGCCGAACTGGGACTGGTCCTCCTGCTGGTCGGCGCGGCGTTCTGGTTGCGTGCCTGGCGGGCCGGCTCCTTCCCGCACATCCTGAGCGGGGATGAGGGTTCGGTCGGGCTGACGGGATGGGAATTCGTCCAAGGTCAGCGGGACAATCCGCTCTCGCTGGCATGGTTCTCCTTCCCGGCCCTCTACTTCTGGATCGTCTCATGGTTCCAGCTCCTCTTAGGAAGGAGCATCGAGGCGATTCGATGGAGTTCGGCGCTGGCCGGGGCGTTGTCGATCGGTGCGTTGTATGTGTGCGCGCGGCAGCTCTTCGGCCGGACTTTGGCGCTGGCGGCTTCGGCCTGGCTCAGCGCATTCCACCTGCATGTCTTCTTCGGTCGCGTCGCCTACAACAATGTTTGGGACGGCCTGCTCTTCACGATCGCCATCGCCGGACTCTGGATCGGATGGCGGGACGGCCGTCGCTGGGGGTTCCTAGTCGCCGGGCTGGCCAGCGGTTTCAGCCTGTACTTCTATGTCACCGCCAAGCTGACACCGGTGCTGCTCGGACTCTGGTCCCTGATCCTGTGGAGGACCACGCCGCCCGCCCAAGGCCGACCGCAGGGTTTGGTCGCTGCCGGGTTGGTAGCCGGCAGCGTCGGCTTGCCGTTGGCCTTGCTTTACCTCTCGGACCCGGCGAGCCTCTTCTTCCACGCGAGCAGAGTCTCGATCTTGGTGCCAGGCGTGACGGAACTTGCCGCCCATGCCTTGGGGACGACACCATTTGGCCTGGTCATGGAGCAGGTATGGATTACAGCGTTGGGGCTGGGGATTGCCGAGTTGCAGGGTGTCTACTTCCACCCGGGCGTCCCCATGCTCTTTGGGCTGTCGGCGCTGCTTTTTGCCGGCGGCTTTGGGCTTTGCGTCGCCCGCCTGCGCGATCCCCGCTACGCATGGATGCTCCTGACGCTGGCCGCGACGCTCGTGGTGGGAGGCTTGAGCATCCAGGCCCCCAATGCGCAACGCATGCTTTTGCTCCCCCCTGTGGCGGCCATCCTGGTCGTCTTGCCCCTGGAAGAGGCGCGCCGTCGCGTGCCGGCCGTTTGGCCGGCGCCCCAGGTGGCGGGAGTCGTTGCCGTGGCTGTCGTCGTCATCCTGATGATGGTGCAGAACCTGGACCAGCTCTTCCAGCAGTACGCGCCGCATGAAGCCTATGGCAGCCTGAACGCGGAAGTGGCGCAGGAAATGGGCCGCTGGACGAGCGTCGCGGCATCGCAGGCTGAGATCCTTTTCGTGGGTGGGGAGCGCATGGGCGTCCACTCCTTCCCCAATCTTCCGTACCTCTTTCCCACCCTCCGGGGGGAGGACCTCTTCCCGCCCTTCATCCTGCCGCGCGTTCCCGGGGTTGCGCACCCGCCCCGGCTCTTCATCATTCTCCCCGCACAGGCTCCCGCGCTCTACCGGCTGCAGGTCCGCTTCGGACCGGGCATCACGACGACACGCTATAATCGGGACCATCGCCTTCTCTTTTACGCCTACCTGGTCCGCTGACACCGCCCTCCCCCGCCGGGCGGGAGCCGAAGATCCATCGGGCGGGGATCCTGCCGGAGGAAACGTCGCCGATGCGTACGACGGGATTCGAGAGGGTGGCCGACGGTTCTCGCTCCGCCCGCGCGCGTGGTCCGCGCCGCACGAGTGGTCCCGGCGAGCCATGAGACTCAGCCATCACGCGTGAGCCGACAGACCCGTATGCCCACATCCCGGCGCCGGCGTCCCGTCCTCGTAACCTGGCTCAGCCTGGGGGTGTTAACCTTCTCGGCTTTCTACACGGCGCGCGCCGCCGCCGGGCTGACGCTCCTGGCGCGCCCGGCACTCCCGCTGACCATTCCTTTGTGGTACCTTCCCCTGACGGGGGTCCTGTGGAGCGGCTGCGGCATCGTGGTGGCTGTCGGCCTGCTGCGGGGCAAGAGTTGGGGGCCGCATTTGATGCGCTGGGGAACGCTGGCCTACCTCGCCTGGTACTGGCTGGATCGTCTGCTCCTGGCGCGCTCAGAGTATGCCCGGCAAACGGAACCCGCCTCGGCGCTTCTAACTGCTCTCTCTCTGGCGTTGGTCTTCGGCCTGCTGCAGCGGCCCAGCCTGCGGGCGTTCTTCCAGGAGGAGGCTGAGCCAGGCAGCCGGTGACGCGCAGCGGCCTGTTCGGCGCACCAATCTGCGGCTCCACTCGGGAGGCCAGTCCATGACGAATGGTTCGAAGATCGACGACCTGCGTCAGATGCGCCGGGAGGCGTTGAAAGGCGGCGGGGCGGATCGCGTCGCCGCCCAGCACGGCCAGGGCCGGCTGACGGCCAGAGAGCGCCTCGAGCTGCTTCTGGACAAGGGTTCTTTTCGCGAGACCGACATGTTCGTCACCCACCGCACGACCGACTTTGGGCTGGCGGAGCGCAAGTACCTCGGCGACAGCGTGGTCACCGGTTGGGGCACGATCGACGGCCGGTTGGTCTTCGTCTATTCCCAGGATTTCACCGTCCTGGGAGGCAGCCTGGGCGAAGTGCACGCCGAGAAGATCTGCAAGGTCATGGACATGGCCTTGAAGAGCGGCGCGCCGATCATCGGGCTCAACGACTCAGGCGGCGCCCGAATTCAGGAAGGCGTCGTATCCCTGGGCGGCTATGCCGAGATCTTCCTGCGCAACACGCTCGCCTCGGGGGTCATCCCGCAGATCAGCGCCATCATGGGGCCTTGCGCCGGCGGAGCGGTGTATTCTCCGGCGCTGACGGATTTCGTGTTCATGGTGCGCAACTCCTCGTATATGTTTGTGACCGGTCCCGACGTGGTCAAGGCGGTGACGCACGAGGACGTTGATTTCGAGCATCTGGGCGGCGCCGAGGTGCACGGCGGCACCTCGGGTGTATGCCATTACGTGGCGGAGAACGAGAGCGACTGCCTATACATGATCCGCCTTCTGCTCTCCTACCTGCCGCAGAACAACATGGAGGACGCCAGCCAGACGCCGACCTCCGACGATCGACTGCGAACCGACGACTCGCTCGACGCCTTCATCCCGGAAGACCCGGGCAAGCCTTACGAGATGCGTGACATTCTTCGCCGCGTGGTCGATGACGGTTCATTCTTCGAAATCCATGAGATGTTTGCCCCGAACATCGTGGTGGGATTCTCGCGTCTCGGCGGCCATACGGTCGGCATCGTCGCCAACCAACCAGGGGTCCTGGCCGGCGTGCTCGACATTAAAGCCTCCGAGAAGGCGGCACGCTTCGTGCGCTTCTGTGACTCCTTCAACATCCCGCTGGTGACCTTCGTCGACGTGCCGGGATTCATGCCGGGAACGCACCAGGAGTACGGCGGTATCATCCGCGCCGGCGCCAAACTGCTCTACGCCTACTGCGAGGCGACGGTCCCCAAGATCACGGTCGTGACGCGCAAGGCCTACGGCGGCGCATACATCGTCATGTCCTCCAAACATATCCGGGGTGACCTGAACCTGGCCTGGCCGACCGCCGAGCTGGCGGTCATGGGGTCGGAAGGCGCCGTCCAGATCATCCAGCGCAAGGAACTCTCGGAGGCGCAGGACGCCGAGGCGCGCAAGGCGGAGCTGGCGTCCGACTACGCGGAGAAGTTCTCCAATCCGTACGTCGCCGCCGGGCGCGGCTACATCGATGACGTCATCCGCCCCAGCCAGACACGCCCGCGCCTGATCAATGCGCTGGAGATGCTGGCCAACAAGCGGGATGCCAACCCCGCCAAGAAGCACGGCAATATCCCGCTCTAGGCGAACCTCGGACGGCCCCTCGCCGGCGGGGGGCGCGGGCAGGCCGAGGCGGGCGTCGGATCCCGGCCTAGCCGGCTGCCGGGTGCAGCGTCGGGCGTGGAAGGTAGAGGGCTGATCGGGATGTTCAGTAAAGTGCTGATCGCCAATCGGGGGGAAATCGCCGTCCGGATCATCCGGGCGTGCCGCGAGCTCGGCATGCAGACGGTGGCCGTGTTCTCGGACGCCGACCGCGCCGCGCTGCACACGCGCTATGCCGACGAGGCCTACTACCTTGGACCCTCTCCCGCCCGCGAATCCTATCTGCGCGGCGACCGGATCATCGATATCGCCCGGCGCAGCGGCGCCGGCGCCATCCATCCCGGCTACGGTTTCCTGGCCGAACGCGACGACTTCGCCGAGGCCGTGGGGCATGCCGGGCTGATCTTCATCGGCCCGCGCCCGAGCGCCATCGCCGCCATGGGCGACAAGGCCGTCGCCCGCGCCACGGTCACTGCCGCCGGCGTCCCGGTCATCCCGGGGACGGAAGGTGAGGGCGCGCTGCATGACGACGAGATCATCGCTATCGCGCCGTCCATCGGCTTCCCCTTGCTGATCAAGGCCACGGCCGGTGGCGGGGGCAAGGGCATGCGCGAGGTCGATACCGCGGAGGACCTGCCCGGCCTGCTGCAGGCCGCCCGGCGCGAGGCGGAAGCCGCCTTCGGTGACGGAAACGTCTACCTCGAGAAACTCGTGCTCGAAGCGCGCCACATCGAGTTCCAGATCCTGGCCGACAGTCAGGGCACGGTCCTGCACCTCGGCGAGCGTGAATGCTCGCTGCAGCGCCGCCATCAGAAACTGCTCGAGGAATCCCCCTCCCCGTTCCTGGATGACGACCTGCGCCAGCGCATGGGCGAAGTGGCGATCATCGCCGCGCGGGCAGTCGACTACCTCAACGCCGGCACGATCGAGTTCCTGGTGGACGCCGATCACCATTTCTACTTCCTCGAGATGAACACCCGCCTGCAGGTCGAGCATCCGGTGACGGAGATGGTCACCGGGCTGGATATCGTCAAGGAACAGATCCGCATCGCCCGCGGCCGCAAGCTGCGCTTGGCACAAGAAGACGTGCGACAGAATGGCTGGGCCATCGAGTGCCGCATCAACGCCGAAGACCCCTACACCGGCTTTCTGCCATCCACCGGCGTGCTGACCCACATCTCGCCCCCGAGCGGTCCCGGCGTGCGAGTCGATACCGGCGTCTATCCCGGCTTCGAAGTCTCACCCTATTATGATTCGTTGATCTCGAAGCTGGTCTGCTGGGGGGAGACGCGCGGCGAGGCCGTGCTGCGCATGCGGCGCGCCCTCGAGGAATACCGCATCCTGGGGGTCAAGACCAACATTCCGTTCCATCAGCGCATCATGGATTCGCATCGCTTCATGGGCGGCCAGTTCGATACGCGCTTCGTCGAGGAGCGTTTCTCGCTGGATCTGCCGGAAGGCAGCCAGGAGAGCCTGACCGAGATCGCCGCCATCATGGCCACGCTGGTCGCCCACCGCCAGAGCCAGCAGGCCTCGCAGATCGTGCGCCGCGGCGCCCGGGATACCAGCAACTGGAAGTGGGTCGGGCGCTGGGAAAGAATGCATCGCTGATGTTCGGCGTTGGTTATGGAGAGCGCCGGGCGGCGCGTGGAGCGGCGGCGGAAGCCAGGTAACACATAGCCTAGGTCTGGGGGTCGAGGGCAGGGAAGGCCGCCGCGGCAGATGGCTGCGGATCGACCGGAGAACAAATGAAGTACATCGTCAGCATCGGGGAGAGCGTCCGCGAGATTGAGGTCAACGTCGGAGACGAAATCGTCCTCGACGGTCAGCGGATGCGGGTCAACTTCCAGGACGTGGCCGGAGAGCCGGTGTACTCCCTGCTGCTGGACGGGCGGTCATTCGAGGCCTATGTCCAGCCGGGCGAAACCGGCATGCAGGTCCTGCTGCACGGCCAGTTGTTTTCCGTCCTGGTGGAGGATGAACGGCAGCGCCGCTTGCGTGAGTCGGGCGCCGGGAGGGCCGTGGCCTCCGGAGAATACCACCTCAAGGCACCCATGCCCGGCCTGGTCGTCGCCCTGCCCGTCGAAGAAGGCCAGCATGTCGCCCGCGGCGCCAACCTGGCGATCCTCGAGTCGATGAAGATGCAGAATGAGCTCAAGGCTCCTCGCGAAGGGATCGTCGGCCGCCTGCGGGTGAAACCCGGCGAGAGCGTCGATCAGAACCAGATCCTCATGACTCTCGAGTGAGACCTCCCCATCCGCAGGGATCTCCTGACCTCGTGAATGAGCAACCGCCCTCCCCGGCCAGGCCGCGCGCAACCGAGAACGCCGGCCGGCCCTTTGTCGAGATCGAGGCGAAGTTTTACGTCCCCGATCTGGCGGCCTTTCGGGAGCACGCGCTTGCGGGGGGTGCAACCCTCCTCACGCCCCGCAGGCTGGAGCGCAACTGGCGCTTCGACCGGCCGGATGGGTCGCTGCAGGCAGCCGGCCAGGTCCTACGCCTGCGGCAGGATGCGACAGCTCGATTGGCATGCAAGGGTCCGGTCGACAGCCAGGGCTCCCGCCGTGAAGTGGAATTCGCAATCGATGACGCACAAGCAGCCCGCGCCTTTCTGGGGGACCTCGGGTTCCGCTGTGTGCTCTTCTACGAGAAGTACCGCGAGATCCTTCTGATCCATCAAGCGTGCCTGATGCTTGACGAATTGCCCTTCGGGAACTTCGTCGAGGTGGAGGCCGAGAGCCCGGAAGCCGTACGCCGGATCTCTGAACAGCTCGGCTTGCGTTGGGAGGCCGGACTGCACCGCAGTTATGCGGAGCTGATCGGCGAACTGGAGAGTAACCCGATGTGGGACGCCGCCACGGCGGCGTTTCGAGAGAGCGCTGCCTCGGCGGCCGATGCCGGCGCAACGCTCCACCTGGAACGTGCCTGGGTTCGGCACACCTGAGGCCTGCATATGGACAACGAACTGCGCGATGCCTTTGCCGCCTGGGAGGCAACCTGCCTCCTGCCGGCACTCCAAGAGACTCCGGAACGCCGTCCGACCTTCGAGACCCCCTCCGGGATTTCGGTGGAGCGTGTCCTACTCCCGCCCGATCCGGACCCCGACTACAAGGAGCAATTGGGATTCCCCGGAGAGTTCCCCTACACACGCGGCGTACAGCCGACGATGTACCGCGCCCGTTTCTGGACCATGCGCCAGTATGCCGGTTACGCCAGCGCCGAGGAATCCAACCGACGCTATCGCTATCTGCTCGAGCAGGGACAGACGGGCCTGTCCGTGGCATTCGACCTGCCGACTCAGATCGGATATGACGCCGACGACCCCGTGGCCGTGGGAGAGGTCGGCAGGGTCGGCGTGTCGATCTCCAGCCTGGAGGACATGGCAGCCCTCTTCGCCGGGATCCCCCTGGAGCAGGTCTCGACCAGCATGACGATCAATGCTCCGGCGGCAGTCCTCCTGGCGATGTACATCGCCGTGGCGCGCCGGCAGGGGGTCGAAACGCGGCGTCTGCGCGGCACCATCCAAAACGACATCCTGAAGGAGTACATCGCCCGCGGCACGTACATCTTCCCGCCGGCGCCGGCCATGCGCCTGATCACGGATGTGTTCCGCTACTGCCGCGAGCATGTGCCTCACTGGAACTCGATCTCCGTCTCCGGCTACCACATTCGCGAGGCCGGCGCCACGGCGGTCCAGGAACTCGCCTTCACGCTGGCGAACGCCATCGCCTATGTCGAAGCGGCGGTGCGCGCCGGATTGGCCGTGGATGACTTCGCCCCCCAGGTGGCCTTCTTCTTTAACGCCCACAACAACTTCCTCGAAGAAGTGGCCAAGTTCCGCGCGGCCCGCCGCATGTGGGCGCACATCATGCGCGAACGCTTCGGGGCTGCCGACTCACGCTCCTGGCGTATGCGCTTCCACACCCAGACGGCCGGTTCCACGCTCACGGCGCAGCAGCCGATGAACAACATCATACGCGTGACCCTTCAAGCTCTGGCGGCAGTCTTGGGCGGGACGCAATCGCTGCACACCAACAGCATGGATGAGGCCCTCAGTCTGCCCACCGAGCAGGCGGTCCAGGTCGCACTGCGCACCCAGCAGGTCATCGCCCACGAGTCGGGAGTGGCCGACAGCGTCGATCCCCTGGCCGGCTCCTATCTCGTTGAGCGGCTGACGGACGAAGTGGAAGCGCGTGCCCAGGCTTACATCGAGCGTGTAGATGCAATCGGCGGGGCGCTGGCGGCCGTCGAGTCCGGTTTCTTCCAGCGCGAAATCCAGGAAGCGGCTTATCGGACGCAGCGCCTGGTCGAATCCGGCGATTCCGTCGTCGTGGGCGTCAACCGCTTCGCCTCCCAGCCAGCAGCGCCCCTCGAGCGCCTTCGCCTCGACCCGGCGATCGAGGCGGGCCAGCGTCAGCGCCTGACCGACCTGCGCCAGCGGCGAGATGCGGCGCGCGCCGCCCAACTGCTTGAGACCCTCGGGGCGGCCGCCGCCTCCCCCGATGCCCCCCTCATGGAGCTCTTGATCGCCTGCGTGGAGGCGGACCTGACGCTGGGCGAGATCTGCGGACGCTTGCGACAGGTGTGGGGCGAGTATCGACCGACAAGCTGGGTGTAGCCCGCCGGTGTGACAAGGCGCGGGGCGTGCAAACCATCGCCCCGATCTGCGGTCCGCCGGGCAGGTAGCCCTGGAACGGCGATCCCGATCGGCGCCAGAGCAAGGCGAGCAGGAGAATGAGCATGCCAACCGCAACTCGGATCAATCATGTGGCAATTGCCGTCACCGACCTGGATGGATCGCTGGAGTTCTGGCGCGACGGGATGGGATTGCACGTCCAACATGTCGAGGAGGTCGCCGAGCAACGAGCCGTTGTGGCGTTCCTCCCCGTGGGCGAGAGCGAGGTCGAGCTCGTCCGGCCGACGACCGAAGACAGCGGGTTGGCAAAGTTTCTTCAGAAGCGCGGGCCGGGCATCCATCACTTGTGCTTCGAGGTGGATGACCTCACCGGGTTCGTGGCTCATCTGCAAGGGTTGGGCGTCCGGATGATCAACCCAGAACCGGCAGTCGGTGCCGGTGGGGCGCGCATTGCTTTCATTCATCCCGAGAGCACCCAGGGGGTTCTGGTCGAGTTGTATCAGTCCCGGGCAGCCCCCGCCGGATAGGCTCAGGTTTGCACGCCTGAGAGCCTCTGTCCCGCTGGTTGCCCCAAGAGGTGTTCTGCGGTATCCTGAACGGAACTAACGGCGCTCGGGCCATCTCGGTAGGAGGGGCTGCAATGGTTACACTCCTGTACTTCCTCTGGCTGATCTTCGCGGCCGCGTTTTTCTACTTCGCCTACTTCCATTGGCAGATCGCGCAGAAGCCATTCCGGCCGTTCCAGATCCGTCAAATGCCAGCCGACCCGGCTGCGGCGCAGGTGATCCAGGAGAATGTAAAGGATTTCAATAACTACCTGGAAGGGTTGAACACCCAGAACAAGACACGCAACCAGGCGGCGGCGCTGGGTTTCCTGATCGCCGGATTCACGGCACTCATCTCCCTGGCCCTGACAAGTTTCTCCTAGTTCAAACCGCCGGACCCTACGACAGAACAAACGACACCGCCGTCCCTGAGGGCACGGCGGTGTCGTTGCTGTCATGGCAAAGGACGTGACGATCAGACGACAGCCGGTCTCCGCTGCACGCGCACGGCAACGGCATGGGCGGCCATCGCCAACGAGCCGACGAAGCCCAGGCCGAACGCCACGGCCAGGCTCGCCAGCAAGGTGATCGCCAAGGCGGCCAGCAGCGCGGACGACAGGGGGAGGCCCCCTGTGCCGGTCTCGATCTGTGCCGGCGTGAGCAATGCGGTCATCAGCCCCAGCGGGGCGAAGAACAGATAGCCGACCTGGACCGACCAGCGGCCGAGGGCAGTGCGTTGGCCGGCCAGTGTGGCAGCCAATAGGGCCGCGCTGATTGCTCCGGCCAGGAACAGACCAACTGCCTGCGCCAAAAGCTCGATGCCTGTCGGCAGAAAGCCAAAGTGCAGGGCCAAGATTCCGAAGCCCAGTGCCATCCAAGCCAACCCCGCCAATCCCATTGCTTTCCAGTTCATCTGCATCATCGCCTCCCACGGCTCGCTTGAGCTGGGCTCTTGAATCCAGCCGCCGCTTCAATCGACGCTATTCTGACACGCCTTGTGCCTGGCCTGGGGAGAATGCAAGCCGGATGTAAGGCGGACGGACACCCCACCCGAGTACTACCTTCACCAGGCTTACGCATATGGATCGTAGCTTCCCGGGGGGACTCGGCAGTCTAACGTTCCGCCCGGCTGTGTGCCCAGGCTCCCCTGTGCAGCCCCGCATCACCGGCTCTTGAACCCCGGCCAGCCGAGGCCTTGCGGCATCCAAAGCCCGGAGGCGGGTCGTCACGCCTCAGCGCGAAGGGGGCCGCCTCTCGTAATGCAGAGGCGAGGCCGGCTGGGTGTAAGTGTCGGGAGGATGCCAGGCGCTGCCCGGCTTTCGACGGACCCGAAGCGCGGCCGCTCAGAATTCCACCGACCCCGGATCACAGCCAGATGGATCAGGTCGGCGCGTCGACGGGTCGACTCCGCCGCGCAGGAGGACATCAGAGAAGGTCGGGGCTCACTCCTCGATCATCACGGGCGTGAACCTCGGCGTGGCATTCCCCACTGCCCCCAAAGTACCGCCCAGCATCCTCCAGGACGCACGCGATGTAGTGAAGGAAGTTCCTGCGGATGAGCGGATGCAGGTCCTCCAGGAAGGAAAGCAGGTCGCTGCGTGGCGTGCGCAGGCTCCGCTGCATGCAGGTCTCCAGCCAGGCAATGGCGTTATGACGATATGGCTCCCGCAGGTCTTCCAACTGATCCGCGAGGATCCAGGCTTCAGAGAAACCCGTCATCATCCTGAGGACCCTCCGAGTGGATGCATGGCTGCGCGGAAAGAGATGCAAGGATTGAGCCAGGTCGCCCGACCTGGGCCGGGCTGCTCCGCCCTCCAGGTGCGGGGCCGACTGACTCTCAGGTCGTCGACGAGCATGGTATGGCCCTTCGGGGACTCCTGCTCCGGCACCTGCTTCCGGGCAACCTGGCCGGCACGCCTGACATCGTCACCTTTCTGGCCGACGAGATCTCACCTGAGACCGCGCTCAACTTGATGGACCCACACCGCCCGTCCCAGTAGGAGTCGGAGTACCCCCCTCGACCGCAGCCCGCGGTCGGGCGAGATGGCGATTGGGTAGCAGATGGCGCGGGCAGCGGGATTGAGACGCCTCGACTTACTCTGCCACTAGATCACTCGCCCGCAGATCCTACCAACCCCGAAGGGCGGTCATCCCTTGGCCAGGGCCGGTGGAATCCGCAGCCTGGCGGGCGGCGCGCGGGGACGGATGGCATGAGCAGGCTCGGCTGATGTCATGGGGGGAGATCATCAACCTGGAGAATCGGCCGGGGGTTGCGGAGCATCCGAACCGCAACCCCCGGCATGCGGGAAAGGGAGGACGAACCCTAGGTCAGGAAGAGAGGCTTGCCCGCCAGGTTTCTCATCTTGGCACGGTAGGCGTCGGCATCGTAGAACGAGTCGACATCGACCTTGCGTGCCCCGGCACGCGTCTCGGTGATCGAGACGTGTGTGTAGCATCCATCGCGCAGGGCCACCATGTAGCCGGACCTGCCCTGCATGATGAGATCAGCCGCCAAGACCCCGAAGTTGCCTCCCACCATCAGATCGAGAGGCGCTGGAGGGCCTGAGCGCATCAAATAGCCGATTT
>Ga0299912_10002659_pt1 | contig 14647 bp, 10 predicted proteins | sample RVTome_2_FD_207667 | JGI IMG/M metagenome (GOLD analysis project Ga0299912, IMG submission 207667) | Soil microbial communities from uranium-contaminated site in the Upper Colorado River Basin, Wyoming, United States - RVT95D214 (version 2) ... | reverse complement strand
CCGAAGCGGTCTTCTGACAATGATCTCTCATAAATCCTCTTGATGCCAAGAGAATAATGCGCAGATATCTCATGAAGAAAGCTTCTATGGGTGGGAGGTCCTTTAATCGGGTTTCCCAAATGCCGGTTTTAAAGAAGGTGAGGATGCGTGACACCATATGTGTTCCCCCGTTCTATTTTGACAGGCTGCCAAAAAGCCCCGCAAGCTGTCAGCCCTGCCTTCAGCCTGCCTTCAGCTCAGAGGTACAGCTCGGACAGCGCGTCGCCTGAATTGGGATTTTTGAAAAACAGTATATGCATTCTTTCGTGGTTGGCACAGGGGGGGCTTCCAACTGACGTCTCAGCCGATTGACCGCCCGAACAAGAAGAAACACGGCAAAGGCAACGATGAGGAAACTGATGATGGTGTTGATGAAGATGCCATAATTCATTGTCACCGCGCCAGCCGCTTTTGCCGCAGCCACAGAGGCATACGGCCCTGCCACCTTGCCTTCTTTCAGCACCGCAAAGAAATTGGAGAAATCGATATTCCCGAGAAGCAGGCCGATAGGTGGCATGATCACATCTTGGACAAGCGAGTTGACGATGGTGCCAAAGGCCGCACCAATAATGATTCCAACCGCCATGTCCACTACATTCCCGCGCACTGCAAATTCCTTAAATTCCTTTAACATGGATGTCTCCTCCTTTTCGCAGTATGAATTACCTGCCAGTTACAAAAAATATGCTTCCGGAAACGGGCGGGGGTACTGGGCGGCCAGGCCGGGAAGCTGCCGCAGAACGCGACGGGTTTTTTCCAAGAACTTTGCAGCGGCACCTTTGAGAGCTGCCTGCAAGCGTTTCCAAATGAACATAGGACTTTACCGAAAGTGACATCCTCTGTAACCCCTAATTTCCAAAAAATCCGCAATTGCAAAGTTTTGAAAGTACCCTTGCCCGTTTTCGGTAATGCAATATCTGGGCTGATACACCAGTTCCCGATTATTTGAGCTTAAAATCAACACGACTGTCCTTGAGCTTTTCCTTCTTTTCGGGCGCAAGGGATTTTGGCTCAAGGATAAAGACCCGTTCTGGTTCCACCTGGCCGGACTTTAAGATGGCGTCTTTTACCTTCATCGCTCGTTGAGTGGCCAGGGTTCTCAGATCGCCCTCCTTGATCTCGATATGGGTCAGCATCAATTTTTCCATTTCCGGATCAGGCAAGTCCTTCGCAATTCCAAGAAAATTTCTTGGTTTGGGAAATTTTTCCTCCTTATACGCCATCTTTAAGTATTTCCCGTATTCGGCAGGTTCAATTTTCACATCGTCCACTGGGATGGCGGGTTCTCCTTTCTTCACCATCTCTTTTAATTTCTGGGCCTTCAGCTTTTTATTGAACAGGTATTGTTTTAATCCCTCTCTATCTTTCTCCATATCCACATGACCTTCAAGATCCATTTTGAGGGAAGGTCTCTCATGGAGCGCTTTTACAATGGTTTTAATTTTCTTGGTATTCGGTTCGGTAAGGGTGGTGATGCCATAATCAAATTCTACGAAACTCAGTTCTTCTCCACCCCCGAACACAGCTCCAAGAAGTGAAAAAGGCGATGTGGCAGCTTTCGCAATCAGATTGATGAGTATCTTTAAGATAATACCCCAAATGCTAAACTTGGGGTCATCCAGGCTGCCTGTCACAGGGATATCTAATTTGATTTCTCCTGCTCGGTCTTTGAGAAGGGAGATGGCAAGTTTGACCGGCAACTTTGTGGCATTAGGACTTTCTACCTTATCTCCCAAGGTGAACTGATTCAACAGGATGCTATTCTGAGAATCGAGTTTTTTCTTAACGATAAGATATTTTAAATCGAAGGAGAGTTTCCCCTTCTCAATAGTATACCCTACGTATTTCCCGGAATAGGGGGTCATTGGGCTGAGTTCTATATCTTTAAACCTAACTTTTAGGTCTACGTACAAATCCTCTTTTAAAGGATTGATCTTCCCGGTAATCTCGAGAGGGGCATAATCATCGAGTTTCCCACGCAGTTCCAAATCTGCCAGAGTGGTTTCTTCGGAGGAAAGCCCTGATATTCTTCCTCCTATCTCAGCCAGTTTTACCGAATAATCTGGTCTGAGGGATCTGTCGGTGAAGTCGATTCTTCCTCCTTGTAAAGTGATCGTTCCTATTTTGATATTATTTGAAGATTCTTTTGGCGAAAGGGGTGCCTTCTCCTGGGGGGTAGTTTTCTCCTGGGTTGCAGGAGGGGGTGGAGTTTCTGTTTTTGGTTCACCCTTTTCAAGGATTTCTTGAAGGTTAAGGGTCCCACCAGCGTTCATGATCACGCGGGAATAGAAATTCGTCAGCGAGATTCCTTTGATATCCGTCAAGAGAGGGTTGGTTCCCACGTTGAGACCATTGAAAGAAAGAGATTCCCATTTCAGGAAATCCTCGGCATTGGCCTTATCAATCGAAGAAAAATTGGATAATGCCGCATTCCCTCTGTAGTTGATTTTAAGCTCCTGATTACCCGTGCTCCCCAACGAAAGGTTGCCTGTTGTCGAGAAGGCCCCACTTGTAACGGTGATCTTTACTTTATCAGCAAAATAGGATTGGAATGCGTCGATCTCAATCCCTTTCAGGTCCATTTTCAATTCTGCTGAGATAGGATCGATGCCGATCGATCCAGTGGTAGAGATCGTTCCTTTTTTGTTCAAAAGTAGAGAAAGCGAAAGTTTGCCTTTACTGTTTTTAGCCGTTGAGATCTTTTCTACTCTCAGGTCGAGGTTTTTTACAGTCGTGATGACAGGTTCAGAAGGTGTGAGGTCAGAAAAAGATATTTTTCCACCTGTCAGTTGTATCTCATCGATGTCTAAAGAAAAAGGTGTTGAATCCTCCACTTTTTTAGGGGCAGGTTTTTTCTCCCCCGTTTCCGGGAAAAGCGTCTGGATATTCAGCGTCCCTTTCCCATCGCGCTGTATTTCCAACCCAGGCGATTGAATCGAGAGTTTGGATAAGTGAATGAATTTTTCTATCGGTCTTGATGGGGCAATGGAAATACTCAAAAGGGGCAGCCTAAATAAAGGCTTATTCTGTTGATCGTTGACGACAATATTTTTCAGTGAGACATTTCCCGTGACAGTGAGAGAAGGCTTTTCACCCTTAGGTTGAACAAAAGAAATCTGTGTTTGTGTATCCAGGTATGCCGAGGCAATCTTAAAATTCATTTTCATCGGAACATAGGCAAGGTAATAAGGAATATTCAGGTCATTAATATTAATATCGAAAGTGGTTTCACGGGATTCCGTAAATGGTTTTGTCTTTCCTTGGATAGTGTAGGGAGTTCCGTTAATGTTGGCTGAAAAGGAGGGTTGGACGTATGTTTCGACATAGTAAGGGATGTTTGAGAGAAATGGTATGCCAATATTCAATTCTCTGATCGTATGCTTTTTCTGTCTGGATTCGTCCAGGAGATCCACGCTCCCATTCTCTATTTTAATATTATTCAAAGAAAAATTAAGAGGTTTAGATTTATCCTTTTCTGGGGGTTTGGTCTCCTTTTTTGCTATCAGATCAGAGAAATTATAGGACCCATCCGGATGTTGAGTAATCTTTATAAGGGGTTGCTTTAACCTTATTTCACTGAGAATAAGAGCCCTTTTGAGTGCAGAGAGGCTCTGGAGATTGACGAAGATCTCCTCACAAGACACAAAGGTTTCAGAGCGGTCCTTGTCTTTTATTGTTAGGCCTCTCACCGCTATCGAAAGGGCGTAAGGATTGAGCTTGATCTGATTGATGGTCACCTCACGATGCAGATTTTCAGAAAGTTTCTTTGCCAAAATAAATTTTAAGATCGGAGGCAGTCCAAAAAAGCCGAGAAGGGTAAAAGCGGCAAAGAAGATGATGAGCCCGACAAGGATTTTCTTCAAATGGGGCCTTAGCTTTTTTTCGTACATCTCCAAAATTTTTTTAAACATAGGCCTTCCTCTGTGAGAGGTTAATAATAAATATGGCTTTTACCAGTATTCTACTAAATATGACAGGATAATCAACAAGATTTTATTGCTTGACCCCTGCTACCCCAAATTCCTCTCTTAGAGACCTTAATGCCTCTTCTCTATTTTTGATCTCGCCCTCCACCTGCTTCTGGCGGATGAAGTTCAGAATTTGTCCTACTCTCGGTCCGGAGGAATATCCCAAGGCCATCACATCATGTCCGGTGATGAAAGGTGGGGGATGGACGATATCTTTTTCCTTAAATAATTCCAGGATTCGAAGACAGTGTTCTTCGACTACTTCATCAATTTGAATGGATAAGATTCCCCGGCTGGCCTCCTTGTCAGCAAGGGTCAAAAGGACGAGAAGAGGAGTTTCATCCCCTATCTGATTGACCAGTCTTTTGAGCGCTGTTTCTTTTGTCTCCCGGGATAGATTGAGGATTCTCATGTGGTGATTGACGAGGTGGAGAATCTTATTCTTCATCGAGTTGGAAAAGCGAAGTCTTTCCATGATCCTCTCCGCTGCTTGAACGGAGAAAGATTCATGGTGATAAAAATGAATTCTCCCTTTTTCATCCTCTGAATAGGTATCTTGTTTGCCGATATCGTGGAAGAGGGCGGCATGATAGAGAGAGAGCCGATCTTCCTGATTTAGGGAAATCTCTTGATGATTTCGAGAGACCCATTTGGAGGCCCATGATATTCTTTCAACCACGAGAAGGGTATGGGAAAGAACATCCAGATGGTGGTGCTCATTTTGACCAAGGGTTTCCAAACCCTTCAATTCAGGGAAAAGGGTGAGGAGTAAATCGCATTCATAAAGGGATTTTATTCCAATGACTGGCTGAGGAGAGAGAAGGATTTGATCTATCTCCGTTTTAATCCGCTCACCAGGGAGGCTTGCCATCTTCTCTTTTTTTAAGTAAATCTCCTCCTTCAATTTCTTATCCATGACAAAACCATCCAGGGTACAAAGGTAACGGACCGCCCGGAGCATCCTTAATGGATCCTGATCAATGGAACGGTTTGATACAGTACGGATCAACTTTTTTCCAAAATCCTCAAGGGCTCCTTCCACCCAATGAAAAGTTTCATCTTGAAGAGAGAAAGCGAGGGCATTGACGGTGAAATCTCTTCGTCGGAGATCCTCTTTAATCGTTTCCCCTTGTAGGAAGGTGAGATCGATGGACATACCTTCTTTGATGACTCGATAAGTGGTGGTGTTCATCTCCTCCTTCCCTACCTTAAAGAAGCGCAGATGGAGGGCTTCTTCAATCGTTTCAATGAATAAAGAGGCATCTTTCGGCAAAACGAAGTCATAGTCCTTTCCTGGCGTTCCAAGCAAGAGATCCCTGAGATAACCTCCCACCAAAAAAAGGGGGGTCTTTTTCTCCTTCGCCAATCTCGACAATCGGGAAAGGATCGGATCTTTACGGATGGCTTGTTTCAGGTGATCTACTTCCATTTTAGGTTCGGTTTGATAAAGCTTTTTTTTTATGATAATTTAACTATTAAAAGCATATTTGATCAAGAGGTGCCTGTCAATTGACAAAAACGATTAGAGAAGAGTTAGAAGATCTTGAGAAAAAGACCCTCTCTCCTTTTGCGACATTGAGTTCAAAGACAAAAGGCCGTCAAATCTTTGAGGAGGAGTGTCCGCTCCGGCCAGCCTTTCAACATGACCGAGATCGAATCATTCATTCCAAATCTTTCAGGAGGCTGAAACATAAAACCCAGGTCTTTCTTATTCCTATGGGTGATCATTACCGGACCCGATTGACTCATACCCTTGAGGTTTCTCAGATTGCAAGGACAATTGCCAGGGCCCTCCGTCTCAACGAGGATTTAACCGAGGCTGTCTCGTTGGGACACGACCTGGGTCACACCCCCTTTGGGCATGCCGGGGAGGATACCCTGAATGAGATCGTCCCAGGCGGATTCAACCATGCCGATCAAAGCCTGAGGGTCGTCGATCTCCTGGAGAAGGACGGGAAGGGACTGAATCTCACCTTTGAAGTCCGAGACGGTATTTTGAAACATACCAAGGGGAAAGGGGAGATCCTTTGTGAGGACCCCGCAGCGATGGCTTTTACCCGTGAAGGTCAGGTGGTGCGGATTGCGGACATCGTTGCTTACATTAACCATGATATCGATGATGCGATTCGGGGTGAAGTGATTTCCTCAAACGATATCCCGGATGATTGCCTGAAATGTCTGGGCGATACCCATTCCAAACGAATTGGTACGATGGTCAATGATATCATCCAAGAAACCCTTGCATCGGGTGACGGGAGGCTTTCCGTTTCAAAGAAGGTCCTCTCAGCGGTATGGGACCTGCGGGAATTCCTTTGGGAACATGTCTACGAGAGCAAAGCCGTTCATACCGATTTCTACAAGGCGACAAAGATTTTAAGAGAACTCTATCAATATTTGGTCGACCATCCGGATTATTTTTTAACGCTGATCAAGATGGAATCGCTTTATGACTCCCTGGAACGATGTGTATGTGACTTTGTGGCCGGCATGACGGACCGCTACGCCTTCAGTCTTTATGAAAAACTGTTTCTCCCCCTTCCCTGGGTCGTTCTATGAAGAAGAGAGGTTTTGCGAACAAGTCGAAAAAGGGTCGGTCAAAAGAATCCGTTCGGGTGATCATTCTCGGAGCTGGAGGAAGGGATTTTCATAATTTCAACACTTACTTTAGAGAGCGTCCCTCTTACCGGGTGATGGCTTTCACTGCTACCCAGATTCCCTTCATAGCTGACCGAATCTATCCCCCGCTGCTGGCCGGGCCCCATTATCCCCAGGGCATTCCCATCTACCGAGAAGAGGAACTTCCTCGTTTGCTCTCGGAATATCTTATTGATCAGACCATCTTTTCTTATAGCGATGTTTCGCATGAAGCGTTGATGGATAAAGCTTCTCTGGTTCTTTCCAAAGGCCAAGACTTTGTTTTTCTCGGGCCCAAAGAGACGATGATTGAAAGCCGGGTCCCGGTCATCTCTGTTTGTGCGGTCAGGACCGGTTGTGGAAAATCGGTCATCACGCGAAAGTTAGCATCCCTTCTGAAAAAGAAAGGTCTCAAGGTATCGGTGATCCGGCATCCGATGGCTTATTGTGAGTTCAAGCCAGTGCTCCGTTTCTCGAATCAGAGGGATGTGGAGGAAGAGACCTGTACGCTCGAAGAGAGAGAAGAATTCGAGCCTCTCGTAGAGGCAGGGATTACCGTCTACGCAGGGGTGGATTATGAACAGGTGTTGAGGGCGGCTGAGAGCGAGTCTCAGGTGATTGTCTGGGATGGAGGAAACAATGATTTTCCGTTTATCAAGCCGGATTGGGAGATTGTTCTTGTAGATGCCTTGAGGCCGGGTCACGAAAAGCTCTACTATCCCGGAGAGGTGAACTTGAGGAGGGCTGATCTTCTCATCATTACAAAGGTGAATGAAGGGAGCGAGGAGTCCCTAAAAAAGATTAGAAAGAATATTTCTCTGATGAATCCTAAGGCGAAAGTTTTGGAGGCGCCCTCTGTCACTCATTTAGATCATCCAGAAAGAATCGTAGGCAAGAAAGTGTTGGTCATCGAGGATGGCCCCACCATTACCCATGGGGGTATGCCTGATGGAGCAGGCGCGGCGGCTTCGAGGAACCTGGCCAGAGAATTGGTTGATCCCAGGCCTTATGCGGTAGGTTCACTGAAGGAGATCTATGAAAAGTATCCTCATATTGGTCGGGTGCTTCCGGCCATGGGTTATTCGGAGGAACAGATTAGAGACCTTGAAGGCACGATCCAGCGCTGCGCTTGCGATGCCGTGGTCATTGCTACGCCCACGGATTTGAGAAGGAAAATCAGAATCGATCAACCTACGGTGAGGGGCAACTATGATTTCGACATCGATCTTCATCCCCTGATCGATCGTTTTGTGGATGAAATACTGCGATTTTCTTGACATTCTATGCTCCTTGTGATAGAAAATTACCAATCAGACAATGATTGTCCGTTCTCCACGGCTGCAAACAGGAGACCCGAGGATGGCAAAGGAAATTTTGATTGCTGATTCGGATAAGGCCGATCAGGAAGAGTTCCAAAAAATTTTTGGAACCACCGATTATCATCTGATTTTTTCAGAGAGCGGGGAGGATGCCCTTCTCCGGGCAAAGCTTTTTAAACCGGATATGATTATTGCCTCAGGGACGGGTCTTCATGAGATGGGTGGCTTGGAATTATGTGGGGTCATCAAAGGGGATCCGAAGTTTAAACATGTCCCATTTATCCTCATTTCAAGTATTTTTGATGAGATTTCGGAAAAGGATCGCAAACGCTTTCAGGCAGACGGGGTGATCTCAAGACCTCTCAACGAAAATGAGGTCCTTGATTTGGTGGACCACCTAGTGGAAGAGGAGGCGGTCGGAAAGAGGAAAAAAATGGTTTCTGAAAAGCAGGAGGACTTTTTGTTGGGTGAAATGGGGGAGAAGGAAGACGACATCATCGAATTGATGGATGTCGTGGATGAACCCGAACCCAAGATGAGTATTGATAGTTTCGTTCCTTCGGAGAAAGAAAAATCCTTTGAGGAGATGACATCTCTGGAGTCCTGGGAAAAACTGGAGTTTGAGGAAAAACCAGAAGAAAAAAAATTCGTTCTCCGTCCCACGAGGGAAATACAAGATATAGACGTCCAAATTAGAAAGCAAAAGTCTTTTGAAAGAACCTCACCTGAAAATGAACTCTTTGAGAAAATCGAATTAGAGGAGATCCTCGAAAAGGTGGAACAACTCAAGCCCTCTTTAGAGAAGGAGTGGCCGTCTGAAAAAGAAGTAAGGTACGTAGAAGAAAGGCCCCCCAAGATAGAAGAGCCTCTTGAAAAATATTTAAATCTTTCGGAATTCGAAGTAACCTCTCAAGAGGAAGTAAAAGCTGGCCTGACGGAAGAAGAATTTACGCCTCTTTCTATTAGGGAACCTAAGAAAGAAATCTCAGAAAAAGCCATCCGCGGGGTGGAGTCTGTAGAAGAGGAAGAGCTACAGCCCTTTTTTATCGAGGAGCCTAAGGAAGAGATCTCAGAAGAAACCATCTCTGTAGAGGAGTTCATGGGGAAAGAGGAAATCAAAGAGCTTCCTAAAGAGCTTCCCAACGAGCTATTCAAAGGGGAAGTCATGGAGGAAGAGGAGCTTGAAGAACTGCTCGAAGAAGAATTCCCTGAGGAACTTTTAGAAGAGATATTGGGAGAGGAACAGGTTGATGCCATTGGAAAGCCAAAAGAGACCAGATTGGAGGAGGTCAAAATCGAGGAGATTCAGCCTGAAGCGATGAGAATGGAAACACTCGAAGAATTCGGAGCTCCAAGAACCTACAAAGAGGAGATTAAACCCTTGGTGAGTGAAATGAGGAAGCAAATGCAAGAAGTGAGCCCTTTAGCGAGGGAGCTTGATAAAGATCTGGAGGAGATCATTGCGAAGGGGATTCAGGATATGGTAGGAGATTTTATCACTAAGATCCTTCCATTGATGACCCAACATATCATCGGTCTCACTACTGAGCGCATTGAGAGGATGGTGAGAGAGATTGTTCCAGATCTGGCAGAAAAGGCAATTCAAGAAGAGATCAAACGGCTTCAGAAGGGAGAAAAGGAATAGGGAGGATAAAAGGTGCATCGATGGCCTCAAAGGTCTTGGATAAATCTTATGACCCTCACCAGGTGGAGGACAAATGGTACCGCTATTGGGAGGAGCGCGGTTATTTTGGGGCCGATGAAAATTCAGAAAAGAAAGTCTATTCTATTGTCATCCCACCTCCAAATGTCACCGGTGTCCTTCATATCGGACACGCACTGAACAATACCCTTCAAGATATTCTGATTCGATTCAAAAGGATGGAAGGCTGCAATGTCCTCTGGATGCCGGGAACGGATCATGCAGGCATTGCCACTCAGAATGTTGTGGAGAAGCAACTATTGGAGGAGGGGCTCAACCGGCACACCCTGGGAAGAGAAAAATTCATCGAGAGGGTCTGGAAGTGGAAAGAACAATCCGGGGGAACGATCATTGGTCAGTTGAAGAAACTCGGGGCGTCCTGTGACTGGAATCGTGAACGGTTTACGATGGACGAAGGCCTTTCGGAAGCGGTTAAAGAAGTTTTCGTCCATCTTTATCAGGAAGGCCTGATATACCGCAGCCATTACATCATCAACTGGTGCCCCCGATGCCAAACGGCTTTATCCGATCTCGAAGTGGAACATCAAGAGGTTTTGGGGAAACTTTATCATCTCAAATATCCCTTCAAAGATAACGATCGGTTCGTCGTCGTGGCAACCACCCGGCCGGAAACCATGCTTGGGGATACGGCGGTGGCGATCAACCCCGAGGATGAACGGTATCACGCGGTCGTTGGAAAGAAGGTCATTCTTCCCGTGGTCAACCGAGAGATTCCTGTTATTGGAGACCCCTATGTGGATATCGAATTCGGGACGGGTTGTTTGAAGATAACCCCGGCTCACGATTTTAATGATTTTGAAATTGGGCTAAAGCATGGGCTTGAGCAGATTAAGGTGATTGATGAAGCAGGACGAATGAATGAAAATGCAGGTCCCTATCAAGGGAAAGATCGTTTTGAATGTCGGGAGCAGATGGTCGAAGATTTTGAGCGGGACGGGATCCTGGTCAAGATTGAAGACTACCGCCACGTGGTAGGTCATTGTTATCGTTGCAAGACGATCGTAGAGCCAAACCTTTCTCTCCAATGGTTTGTCAAAACTAAGCCTTTGGCTAAAACGGCCATCGAGGCTGTTCGAGATGGCCGTACTCGAATTGTCCCTGAGATCTGGGAGAAGACCTATTTCGAATGGATGGAGAATATCAGGGATTGGTGCATCTCTCGGCAAATCTGGTGGGGCCATCGTATCCCCGCCTGGTATTGTGATCAATGCGGAGAGGTCATTGTGTCCAAAGAGACGCCGACCTCTTGTCCAAAATGCGGTTTTCATTGCTTAACTCCCGAGACGGATGTCTTGGATACGTGGTTCAGTTCTGCCCTCTGGCCTTTTTCCACCATGGGGTGGCCCAAACAGACGAAGTTGTTGAAGCGGTTCTATCCCACTTCTGTCCTGGTAACCGGCTTCGACATCCTGTTCTTCTGGGTGGCCAGAATGATGATGATGGGTTTGAAGTTCATGGGCGACGTTCCTTTCGGGGATGTGTATATCCATGGCTTGGTGAGAGACGAAAGAGGTGAAAAATATTCGAAGACGCGTGGAAATGTGGTCGATCCTCTCGATCTCATCGATCGCTTCGGTGCAGATGCCCTACGTTTTACCCTTGCAGCACTGACCATGCCTGGAAGTGATTTGAAACTTTCGGAATCGAGGACAGAAGGCTACCGCCACTTCGCCAATAAGATCTGGAATGCCTCACGTTTTGCCTTGATGAATCTTGATGAATTTAAAGTTGACAAGATAACCAAAGAAGTCCTTCCAAAGGAATTTAGCCTTCCAGATCGTTGGATACGGAGAAGGTTAAACCAGGTGATACGGGAGGTTCAAAAATCATTAGAGGAATACAAATTCAATGAAGCCTCCCATGCCCTCTACCATTTCATCTGGCATGAATTCTGCGACTGGTATCTCGAGCTGACCAAACTCTTCCTCTATAAAGAGGGGGGTAAGAAGAGACAGAACCTTACCAAGCGGACGCTTTTAGAGGTTCTCGATTCGATCCTCAGGTTGCTCCATCCCTTCATGCCATTTATCACAGAAGAGATCTGGCAACAATTTCCCCAGCGAAAAGAGAATGAATCGATCATGATTGCCGAATTTCCAAAACCCAACGAACGGTATGATGATAAAGCGGTGGAAGACGAGATGGCGCTGATCATTGAGGTGACCAATGCCCTTCGAAACATCCGAGGAGAGATGAATCTTCCACCTGGAGAACAGATCACTGTGCTTTTGCGAACTAAGAGTAAAGAAATGGAGAAGAGGCTTCAGGAAAATCAATCTTTTATTCAGTTACTCGCCCTGGTTAAAGAGTTTAAATTCGGACGGGATATTGAAAAACCACTTTATAGTGCTTTTGTCGCCGTCCAAGACGTTGAGATCTTCGTCCCGATGGATCGGTCCCGGATGGAAGAAGAGGCGAAAAGGCTTCAGAAAGAGATCGTGAAAATTGAGAAGGAGAGCGGGTTTGTTTTGAAGAAGCTCTCCAACGAACAGTTCCTTTCTAAGGCTCCTCCAGAGATTGTTCAGGAGGTGAAAGAAAAAGCGTTGGAGTTCCGTAGCCAGCGTGAGAAATTAGAAGAAAGTCTGAGTAAAATAAGAGAGATGATAGGGTAACCTGCTTGGGGGGACATCCGAATGAAAATGGATATCGAAAAAGTAGCCAGGCTGGCTCGCATTGAGTTGTCTGAGGAGGAAAAGAAAACTTTCGGGAATCAGCTGGAGCAAATTCTCACCCATATGGAGCAATTGAATCAACTCAATACCACCGGGGTTGAGCCCACATCCCACGCCATCCCCGTCTACAATGTTTTTAGAGAAGACGAAGTGAAAACCTCTTCCCTTCAGGAAGAGGTTTTGGCCATTGCACCCGATGAAGAGGTTGGCCATTTTAAGGTACCGAGGATCATTGAATAAGCAATAAATCCAAAGCACGAAACTCGAAGCTCGAAACAATCTCGAATGCCCGAAACACAAGATCAAGAAGTATGGTTAATTTGAAAATTTGAATTTAGGATTTGTTTCGGATTGATTCCTGCGGAATGCTTCGCGCGATATTAGGATTTCGAATTTTATGGGGCATTCATGGATATTCATTCGTTGAGCATTCACCAATTGCATGACCTTTTAGTGAAGAAGAAGGTTACTTCCAGAGAGGCAACGGAGGCCGTCTATCGGCGTATTCGGGAAGTGGAGGAAAAGATCAAAGCCTATCTCCTGTTAACAGAGGAAGAGGCTTTACTTCAGGCTGATCAAGTAGATCGCAAGATTGCCAAAGGAGAAGAGATTGGAGACCTTGCGGGGATCCCCATCGGGCTAAAAGATATCCTCTGCACCAAAGGAATTCAAACCACCTGTGGCTCTAAGATTTTAGAAGGATATATCCCGTTTTATGACGGGACAGTGATTAAGAAACTTAAAGAGAAGGATACCGTTTTCTTGGGAAAGCTCAACATGGATGAATTTGCCATGGGCTCCTCCACAGAAAACTCAGGGTTTCAAATCACTCATAATCCCTGGGACCTTGAGCGGATTCCAGGAGGGTCCAGTGGCGGTTCGGCGGCTGCTGTGGCCGCTGACGAATGCATCGCCGCTCTCGGCACCGATACAGGAGGCTCAATTCGACAACCAGCCGCCTGTTGCGGAGTGGTGGGATTGAAACCGACCTATGGCCGAGTATCAAGATATGGGCTGGTAGCCTTTGCCTCCTCTTTAGACCAGATCGGGCCCATCACAAAAGATGTGGAAGACTGTGCTATTCTGTTGAATGCGATCAGTGGTTATGACCCTTACGACTCGACCTCGGTCAATGCAGAGGTCCCGGACTATAAGCAATCCCTCAAAAGGGACATTAAAGGGATTCGGATTGGAATCCCCGAAGAATATTTCATTGAGGGAATGGACCCAGAAGTGGAGAAATCCGTCAAGGAGGCGATTGATTCTTTTAAAAAGTGGGGAGCAGAAATTCAGAGGATTTCTTTGCCCCATACGAAATATGCAGTGGCCATTTATTATATCATTGCGACCGCAGAGGCCAGTTCCAATCTGGCTCGATATGATGGGGTGAAGTACGGGCTGCGTTCGAAAGGGCATCAGGATCTGATGGAGATGTATACACAGACCCGCGCAAAGGGATTTGGAAAAGAAGTAAAACGAAGGATCATCCTGGGAACCTATGTCTTGTCCGCTGGATATTATGAGGCTTACTACCGAAAGGCTTCACAGGTCAGAACCTTGATCAGAAAGGATTTTGAAGAGGTCTTTCAAAAGGTGGATGTAATTGTAGCACCGACCGCCCCCACACCAGCCTTCAAAATTGGTGAGAAGACAGAAGATCCTCTCCGGATGTATTTATCCGACATCCATACCATCCCTGTGAACCTGGCAGGAATTCCCGCAATCTCTATTCCCTGTGGGCTCAGCCATGAAGGGCTTCCAATTGGCCTTCAGATCATGGGGAAGCACTTTGACGAAGGAATGCTCTTAAGAGTGGCCTACACGTTCGAGCAGAACACAGACTTTAATCTTAAAAGACCAAGCCTGACTTAAGGGTTCAAGGGGTCGAGGATTCAAGGATTCGAAGGTTTTTTATCTTCTTCAATCTATTTTCTTTTGCCTTATTCTTTTGGTTTTACTCGACCCCTTGACCCCCTGCCTGCCGGCAGGCAGGCTTGAATCCTTGAACCCTTTAATTATTATTTCGTATTTTCTCTGATCCAGTTGAGATAAGCCGAAGACCCTTCCACAATGGGAAGACTGATAATTTCAGGGACAGAATAAGAGTGAAGGGACTTCACTTTTTTCTCCAACTCCTCAAACCTATCTTTTTGTGTCTTAATGATCAACAACCATTCCTTTTCGTCCCAAATCTTTCCCTCCCATCGATAGATAGAACGGATTGGAGCGATAAGGTTGACGCAGGCGGCCAGATGTTCCTCCACCAGGGCATTGGCAATCTTTATGGCTTCG
>Ga0299912_10002657_pt1 | contig 14655 bp, 14 predicted proteins | sample RVTome_2_FD_207667 | JGI IMG/M metagenome (GOLD analysis project Ga0299912, IMG submission 207667) | Soil microbial communities from uranium-contaminated site in the Upper Colorado River Basin, Wyoming, United States - RVT95D214 (version 2) ... | reverse complement strand
GTTTAAAAGCCAGGCTTCACTGCTTTCTGATAAAAGCTTATGGTATGCCAAGCAGGTTTCGTCTTCAGATGAAGATATTATATCGGCGAGTACGACAACCGACGCCACGCCCGGTACTTACTTTCTTACCGTCGATCAATTGGCAACTCATCATCAAATAGCCAGTCAGGGCATCGGATCTTTGACCCAGAATTTCGGGTCAGGTACTTTTCAAATTCAGGTTGGAGATTCCAATGCTGTCACTATTACGGTCGATAATTCAAATAATACGTTGACATCTTTAAAAGATGCCATTAATGATTCAGAAGCCGGGGTTACCGCGGCAATTATAAATGATGGTTCTGAACACAACCCATATCGTTTGGTGCTAACTGCCAAAGATCCAGGCGAGGATAGTCAAATAACGGTGACGCCCAATCTTTCCGGCAGCGATTATCCGGTATTTTCACCGCAATTCGATTGGGCCGAAAAATTGTCCTGGAGCGATAACGCTACTTCCAATCCTTTGCTGAGTTCCAATGCGACTTATTCCGGAGATTCCAATAAAACCTACACTTTTACAATCGGCGGTACAGGAGAACAAACTGTCGGTTCGGGAGATATCACTGTCGATTGGACCGACGGAACCAATAGCGGAACGATTACGGTTTCGGCGGCCGATACTGATGTAGCCCTGACCGGGGATGGCGCTGACGGATTATCAGTCTATTTCTCGGTAGGCGCGCTTCAGGCCGGCGATACTTTCCAGATCCAGGCTTTTGCGCCGGATATTCAGACAGGTCAGGATGCTATTATTCGGCTGGGCGGTTCCAGCAACGGCGGTTCGCCGATTCTGTTTCACTCCTCATCCAACACTATCGATAATCTTATTGATGGCGTTACTCTCGAATTAAATTCTGTCAGCGAAGGCGAAACTGTGGAAATCGATGTGTCGGCGGACAGAAGCCAAATTAAAGATCAAATCAATCAATTCGTAACCCTGTATAATCAGTATCAGGATTTTATTGATCAGCAGTTTTCTTACGATCCCGAAGGCGACACGGCTGCCGGTGTACTCATGGGTGATACTTCGCTCATGCTGCTTCAGAATAATATCAGGACAACTTTAACCAGCGCCATTTCCGGCTTAACTGATGAGATGAAGATGCTTTCTCAAGCCGGAGTTAAGTTCGATTCTACCGGCAAGTTGTCATTCAATGAAAGTACTTTTAATGAGCAAATCGAGGATAATTTCATCAATCTGATGAACCTTTTTAAATCCAGCGGAACTACCGATAACAATAAAATAGAATTTATTGCTTCGACCGCCAGTACTAAAATATCCGAATCAGGCTACGAAGTTGATATCACGCAAGTTGCCACCCGTGGAGTATTAACCGGCGTAAGTATCACCAATCCCGGAATATCACCATTGACTCTCAATTCTACTAATAATACTCTTAAAATTAAAGTCAATAACCTGGCCAGCGGCGATATAGTATTAACGGAGAAAACATATAATTCCGGTGATGATCTGGCGGAGGAATTGGAAAACAAGATCAACAGCGATTCAAGTCTTGCCGGCATAGATGTTGAAGTCGAATGGGTGGATAACGGCGACACCGGAAATCTGATAATATATTCAAATACTTATGGTGAAAAATCTAAAGTCGAAATTAGCGCGGAACCATCCAACAGCGCTCATAACATCCTGGGCTTAACTGATGCAACTTCTACGGCCGGGCTTAATGTCGAAGGTACCATCAATGGCGAAAAAGCAACCGGCCTGGGGCAATTATTAACCGGAGATAGCGGCAATGAAAATACCGCCGGGCTTCAGCTTAAAATCACTCTCGAAACTTCAGATCTGGTCGATGGCAGCGAGGGTAAGGTTTTGTTTATAAAAGGTATCGGTGATATCATTAGCGAAAAGATCAGCAGTTATACCGATCCTTATAGCGGTTCCCTGAAAAGCAAAAAGGACGCTCTTGATTCACAGATAGAAATATTCGATAATCGGATTAAACAATTGGAAGAGCTGTTAGAAAGCAAAAGGGCAAGGCTATATGAACAATTTGAGGCTATGGAGGAAGCGCTGGCTGAACTTCAATCCGAAGAAAGTTATTTGACAACCATGATAAGCAGCCTGGACTCCAACTGGATGTTTTAAACCGGCTAAAACCGTTCTTGTTGAAGGGTAACATGAATAAACAGTTGAAAACTTACCAACAAATGCACATTTCAGGGCTTGATCAGAAGGAATTGATTGTTCTGTTATATTCCGGGGCGTTAAGGTTTATTGAAGAGGGCAAAGAGCTTATTCCCCAAAAAAATGTTCCACTGATTAATGAGAAATTAAGTAAAGCCCGGAATATTTTTATACATTTATTGTCCACCTTGAACATGGAATCCGGCGGAGAAATAGCTGACAAATTATCCGCGCTTTATGCCTATTTTATAGAAAAAATTACAATGGCAAACGCGACTAAAAACGTCACTGACCTTGATGATATAATACCCCTGATTCAAACCATAAAAGAATCATGGGAGAAAATCGAAATCGATAATAAGAATACGCCTCAACATGAAAAATCTCTTGGTTTGAAACCTATACGAGTATTTTCGGCGGAGGTTTAATGACAGGCGAATTTAAATACGCCAGGAATCTGCTCGCGCGCAGATTGGAAATCTATCGGCAATTACAGGGCATTTTGGAAAATGTAATGGCAAATAAGCAGAATTCGCAATGGGGTGTCGATCAATTAGCGGCCGTTAAAGACCGCTTTTCCATCCTTGTAAAAATGGATGTGGAAGAGGCAAAAATCCAAATTAATAAGAACGAATTTGTGAAAGATGAGGCTGTGATAGCCCTAATTAGCGAACTTAAAAGAATAATGCTCAATGTCAAACGCCTTTTGTCGATGATACAAATTCGCCTGGAAGGCGGTAAGCAGATGATATCGTTTAAGTTGCGTAAAATCTCAGAAGGAAAAAGGATAAAAGGATATAAAAATAACAGAATATTATTTTCGGAAACCCATACACGTTTTTGTTAAAGTTTTAGGTACCGGTTCCGATATAAGGAATAGAGGTGCTATATGAAAATTGATGGATTAGGCGCTCCGCAACAGCCGGAACCAAAAGGTAAGAAACCTAAACCGGCCGAAATAGCAGATAAAAACAGAGAAAATCAAAAACCAGTCTCTGATTCTATAGAATTGGCCAAAGGCAAAAAACCGACTGCGGCTCCCGGTTATACTCAAGATATTCAAAAGGGCATTCCCTCCGAAAAGCAAACCGAAAAGGACCTTTCACAAGTAAAACAGAGAACCTCCGACGGCTATTATGACAAGTCCGAAACCAAAGAGAAAACCTCCGATAATTTGATCAGCAGCGATGAGTTGAAAGAGGTTGTCGATCAGTACCACCTTTCCAATCTGACTAAGGAAATTCTGTCAAAAACTCCTGAAGTCCGCCATGATAAGGTCGCGGGAGTTAAAAAGCGGATGGCCGAAGGTTTTTATGACAGCGCCGCTAATTTCGGAGCCTTTGCCGACAAGATAATTAAGCATTTTGGAGTATAGTAATACCATCCTATAAAAATCGTAAGGTAGATATAAATGCCTGAAATTCAAGCCCCTGCCGATAAGAAAATTAAGTTAATTGTCAACCGAATTCACAATCTCCCTACGCCGCCACTGGTTTTTACGCAGGTTAATAAAGTTTTGCAAAATCCTCAAACCTCCGCTTACCAAATCGGATCGATAATTTCGGAAGACCCGGCTTTATCGGCCAAAATTCTGAAACTGACAAATTCCTCATTCTATGGCATTCCGCGGACAATAACCAGTGTTAAACAGGCCATCATCATACTTGGCCTGGATGTGGTCCGCAGCCTGGTACTATCGGCTTCAGTGTTCGATACGTTCGCTAAAAATTATAAAATTGATAAAAACTACCTTGATTCGTTCTGGCGTCATTCGCTTTCCGTTGCTTCCATGGCCCGGGTAATCTCCAGAACAAAGAATTTTCCATCGTTATTAGAGGCGGAAGAGGCTTTCTCCGCCGGGCTGCTTCACGATATAGGCAAACTTGTCATTTTTACGCACTTGCCGGATGAGTTCATAGCTATAAGAACTGCCAGCCAAAAGGATAATACTCGGCAGAGTTGGGAAATCGAAACTGAAGTACTGGGATTTGATCATTCTATGGTCGGTGAATATTTGGCGCAAAAATGGAACCTTCCCAAAGAACTAGCCGCCGCAATTAGATATCATCATTGTCCGGAGGCTAATCAGGCAGGAAGCATTACTACCTTAATAATCCATCTGTCAGATTATTTAACCAAAAAAGCCGAACTAAGAGATTCTGAAGACGATATTGCTACTGATATTTTTCATTGTTCTCCGCTGGCTTGGGAAAAATTGGGTATCGATTCGACCAGAGAAGATGAATTAATTCAATTATTACAAACAGAATATATGAAGGCCGAGACCTTCCTGAATATGGCTCGCGGCGAATGATGATCGATTCTAATACCAATCTTCAAAAACGCAGAATCAAAGAAATGATCGATGAATTAATCATCAGTCGCGGTGTCTTGAAAATTGATAATAAGCAAACCGCTATTGATGGAATCAATGTCGAAAAACTGGCAAACCAGGCGTTCAGATATTACCGGATGATCATAAGAGGGGAAAGCCCGCTTGATATCGATTTGCAGGCTAACCGGTATAATAACCGGTTTGATTCGCGTCTTGAACAATCGATTTCGAACTGCATTGGCTGCAATCAGCCGCTTTCGGATGATGATATCGGCCAGCACATGCCGGTATGCCGTGACTGCCGCACGAAAGTCAGGGCCGATTACGGCTTTTTGCAGGAATTATTCCGGTAACAAAATTAATTGAACCTTTTTTATGATACCTTAAAAGCGTGATATTCATCGTATTTAAACGTGTTGTCGGGTGCCCCCACCCGACAACTATTACACCGCTGAATTAAATTTGCACGCCCCAATTAGCCATAAACACTTGACTAAAAAAGCAAATTGCCTATATTGAAGTGTACAAGGAAAACTTTGTTGATATTTGCTATGAAAAAGATACTAATTATCACAACGATAGCCCTCATTGCAATTGCGGCGAAGGCTACTATCATTAATATACCCGCTGATTACGCCACTATTGCCGAGGGCATTGCGGCCAGCGTAAGCGGCGATACCGTTTTAGTTGCCCCCGGTGCGTATTGGGAGAGTTTTTCCTTTGGCGGAAAGAATATCTTGCTCTCCAGTTCGCATGGGCCGGACACGACGGCGATTCGAGGTAGAGCGGTAATTGAGGATGGAGAAGATTCCACATGTATTCTAAGGGGTTTTTATATTAGTAATCCTAGCGATGGTTCCAGCAGCATTTTTTGCGGTAACAATTCTTCGCCAATCATTGAGGGGAATATCGTAAATAACCATTATGGTTATGGAGGCGGGGCTATTTCTATTGCTTACGGTAATTGTATTATCAGGCATAATAAAATTGAAAATAACAGCAACGTTGCCGGCGCCGGGGGGATAGAAATAGCAGGCCGCGGCGCAAGGATTGAAAAGAATATAATAGCAAATAATATAAGTTTTGGCTATATCGCTATGGGGGGCGGTATCTTTTTCTATGAAAATGGAAGCGCCGATATAACCTTTAACATATTTGCGTACAATCAGGCGATTGGGAATATACAAGCATATGGCACCGGCGGAGGTATTTATTTGGGGAACGTGGATACAGAAGTATCATATAGCACGCATATAACAAACAATACTTTTGTTGGTAATTCAGCCTTAAATGATTATATAGAAACAGGCGGTGGAGCTGTGGTTATCGTCCAAAATGATAGGAATGATTCGCTTATAATAATTAATAATATATTTGCCTATAATGTATCCTCGTCCGGTATAGGTACTGGTGCTTGCGTTGTCATTAACGATTCAGGGTATTTCCAGTGGGATTATAACTGTGTTTATGATAATTCAATATATGGTATTGGACCAGGGGCGCATGATGTTTTCCTCGATCCCCTGTTTGTTGACACTGCCAATAGCGATTTCCATCTTCAGGATGGTTCACCCTGTATCGATGCCGGCGATCCTATTTCGCCTTTAGACCCGGATAGCACGCGGGCGGATATTGGCGCGCTTTTCTATGACCAGGGAGTCGATATCGATGATCCCGATAAGCCGACCGGGCCTTTCGCGTTTGAGCTTCACCAAAATTACCCGAATCCCTTTAACGGCCAAACGATGATTAGCTACATATTGCCAAATCAAACCGTAGTGAGTTTATCTATATTTGATATAACCGGACGTTTAGTAAAAGATGTCATTATTGAGGAACTGCAGGAAGCCGGAACGCATAACCTTATCTGGTATGGCACCGATAATGCCGGTCAAGGCGTATCGACTGCGATCTATTTCTATCAGCTCACAGTCAATAATCATAAACAATCTAAAAGCATGATATTGATAAAGTGACCTACCTTATTTCTGGGAGTGTTGAAAAATCCATTTCATAGATATATCTTTTAACCTGGTAGTAAATTACTGTTGTCATTCCCGCGGAGGCGGGAATCCTGAACATTATTTACTGCAAAATGTTAGATATACTGGATACCCGCTTTCGCTGGTATGACATCATTTAAATCTGTTTGTGATAGCAATGTTTAGTGCTTTTTTCAACGAGCCCCATTTCTGCGAAGGAGGGTAGAATCCGCGCGCGTATGTTTCCCCGCACCTGGATAACTAAAGGACTTCGTCCCCCCGTTTTCACGGGAATGACATACGTGATTGGATTTGTGGCAATATTTTTAGAAGCGTCGGCTAAGCCCCTTAGGGCGCACAAAACTGTACGTTTTAGCCCTCAACTCAAGCCGTAAGCTATTAACTTTTAATGGATATAGCCGAATACTACGATTAGGGTACCGTTTTTGGCAGAAATCAGTTAATGTTAGATTTTTCTTGACTGGAAACCGACAATTGCCAATATTAAGTTAAAATGGCTTTGGGCGATTAGCTCAGTTGGTTAGAGTGCTTGCTTGACATGCAAGAGGTCACTGGTTCGATTCCAGTATCGCCCACCATAAAAAAGAAAAACTCTGAGGTGATCTGAGAATATTTGAAATACTTTTAACTGGCCATTCCCGCAAGGGAGTGGTCTGTTTTTAATTTAGTGACAGATATGAAAATCGCGTTACAGGATAATAGCTTAAAAGAGTTCCCCGAGGGCACAACCGCCGCGGAAATCGCCGAATCAATCAGTCCACGGCTTAAAAAAGAAGCTTTGGCGGCGGAAGTTAACGGCGTTATGGTCGATTTAAGCGCCCCGGTGCCGAATGGGGCGTCGGTTAAAATCTTGACCTATAACGACGAAAAAGGACAGGAATTGTTCTGGCATTCTTCGGCCCATCTGATGGCTTCGGCCATTATGCGTCTTTTTCCAGAAACCAAGCTGTCTATCGGGCCGGCCATCCCCGATGATTTTTCCGCCAGGTTCTATTACGATATCGATCTGCCGCGCAAACTGACCGATAGTGATCTTGAGGCAATTGAAGCCGAGATGGCGAGAATAGTAGACGAAGATCAGCCATATGTCCGTCAAATTATGCCGCGTAAAGAAGGTATCAAATATATCAAAGAACGCGATCCTCACGATATTTATAAACTCGAGATGGCCAACGAGTTCGAAGACGAAAATTTAAGTTTCTATACTCATGGCGATTTTATCGATATGTGCCGCGGCCCGCATATTCCCTCCACCGGCAAAATCAAAGCTTTTAAATTGCTGAATGTCGCCGGTGCCTATTGGCGTGGGGATGAGAAAAACAAAATGCTGCAGCGAATATATGGTGTTTCGTTCCCATCAAAAAAGCTTTTACAGGAACACCTCGACCGGCTGGAACAAGCCAAGAAGCGCGATCATCGGCTGATCGGTAAAGCGCTCGACCTGTTTTCGATTTCCGATGATATCGGCCCCGGTTTGATTTTGTGGCATCCCAAGGGAGCAATCATAAGAAATATTATCGAGGACTTATGGCGGCAAAAACATCTTGAATGCGGCTATGACATTGTTTATACCCCGCATATCGCCAAACTCGACTTGTGGCAAACTTCCGGACATCTGGATTTTTATAAGGACAGCATGTATGGTCCAATCGATGTCGAGGGCCAGAAATATCAGTTGAAACCGATGAATTGCCCGTTCCATATAGCGATGTATAAAAACAAAAAACATTCTTATCGCGACTTACCGATCAGATGGGCTGAATTGGGTACGGTCTACAGGTTTGAAAGATCCGGCGCTTTGCATGGCTTGCCCCGCGTTAGAGGATTCACACAGGATGACGCGCATGTATTTTGCCGGGATGATCAACTTCAGCAGGAGCTTATCGGGCTATTGGATTTTAACCTGTTTTTCCTGAAAACTTTCGGTTTTGATAATTATGATACATACCTTTCGACCAGACCCGAAAAGTACGTTGGGACTATCGAGAATTGGGATAAAGCCACAGAGGCTTTAAAGAAGGCTTTGGAAACCAAGGGCCTCGATTATAAAGTCGACCCCGGGGAAGGCGTGTTTTATGGACCCAAGATCGATGTAAAGATCAGAGACGTCTTAGGCCGGTCTTGGCAATGCACCACCATTCAGGTCGATTTTAACCTGCCGGAAAGATTTGGTGTAATGTACACCGGTGAAGATGGCAATGAGCATCAGGCGATAATGATTCATCGCGCGTTGCTCGGCTCGATTGAGAGGTTCTTCGGTGTCTTGATTGAACATTACGCAGGGGATTTCCCGCTGTGGCTGGCGCCGGTGCAGGCTAAAGTACTATCGGTAGTGGATGACGCCATCGCGTATGCCGATGAATTGGTCGATTTCTTCAAGTCATCCGGAATCCGGATTGAAGCTGATACGCGCAATGAGAAGATAGGCTACAAGATTCGGGAAGCCGAATCCTTGAAGATACCTTATATGTTAATTGTCGGCAAAAAAGAGATTGAAGAAGGAACGGTTTCTATCCGAAAACATAAGATAGGTGATGTTGGATCTTTTGATCCGAAAAATATTCTGGCAGAAATGCTCCAGAAGATAAAAACAAGAACTCTAGAATAGGAGGTGTTTTAATAATTAAGGGACGAATTGAATCCAGGGTAAGGGTTAACCATCGGGTAAAAGCGCCTGAGGTCAGGTTGATTGGCGCCGATGGCGAACAAATCGGCATTGTCAGCTCTCAGGAAGCGCTCGATATTGCCAAACAAAACGAACTGGATCTGGTTGAAATCGCGCCAAATGTCAAACCGCCGGTCTGCAAGATCATGGATTTTGGCAAATACCTTTATGAGCAATCGAAAAAAGCCAAGATTGCCAAAAAGAAGCAACATACGATTGTTTTGAAGGAGATGCGCTTCCGCCCGAAAACAGAGGAACATGATTATAAATTCAAGTTGAAGCATATAATCGAATTTCTGAAAGAGGGCAATAAAGTCAAAGTCTACGTTCAATTTAGAGGGCGTGAACTGGCCCATAAAGAACTCGGCGCTAATATCCTGGAAAGGATCACCGCGGACCTGGTCGGTATTGCCGAACCTGAACCCAATTCGCTGTGGGAAGGCAGACGAGTGTCCCTTATTTACACGGCCAAAAAATAAATAAGCCTTAACTTAATCAAATAGTTTAAAGAAATCGGCTTATTTTTTATTGCGCATAGAATTGTTTTCTTATATATTTGCCCAAAAATGGGAGATTGTTGATGCCAAAAATTAAGACAAATAGATCAGCCGCCAAACGGTTTAAGAAAACCGGTACCGGTAAGATAAGACGCAGTCAAGCGAATAAGGGACACATTCTGACCAAGAAGACCCCGAAGCGCATACGACAGCTGAGAAAATCAGCGCTGGTTTCTAAAGCGGACCAAAAACGCGTTGAGAGATTAATTCCATATTAAAACAGGATCTGTAGGGAGATAAAATGCCTCGTGCAACAAATAATCCTGCCGCCAAGCGTCGTCACAAAAAAGTGTTAAAGGCGGCCAAAGGCAATTATGGCGGTCGCAGCAAGCTTTACCGTACCGCGATAGAGACAGTCCATAAGGGACTGGCTTATGCCTATCGGGATCGGCGCGCTAAAAAAAGAGATTTCCGCAAGCTTTGGATAATACGGATTAACGCCGCGGTTAGACTTTATGGCTTGAGTTATTCCAGGTTTATCGATGGTTTAAATAAAGCCGGCATCAAACTGGATCGCAAGGTCTTGGCCGATATGGCCGCCAGGGACAGTCAGGGCTTTAAGAAAATCGTCGAAACCGTAAAGCCGGGCTAATCGGCAGATAATCCTAGAATTAACCTTTAAAATAAGGGCCAAGTTTTTATGGCCTTTTTATATACATGGATGAATTATTAAATCGGCTCAAAGATTTTGAAAAATCCGCTTTAGCAAAGCTGAATTCAGCCCAGACCAAGGAAGCTTTGGAGGCTTTGCGGATTGAGTTTCTAAGCCGCAAAGGCAAGCTTTCGGAGTTTTCCAAATCATTAAGCGAGGCTTCCGACGAATTACGGCCTAAAATAGGCGCCGAAGTCAATCGAATTAAAAAAATAATTCAAGATGCGATAAAATTTAAAGAAGACCTCTCCCCAAAATTAGAAAAAAAAGAAATATTGGACTATACTATGCCTGTCAAATCCAGTTTTGTCGGGCATAAACACCCGCTTTTACAAACTGTCGATGATATCGTATCGATTTTTCACGGCATGGGTTTTGAGATAGCCTCGGGCCCTGATGTCGAATCGAATTATTATACTTTCGACGCGCTGAATACGCCGGAAGATCACCCCTCGCGCGATCTGTCGGATACTTTCTATATCAAGGAAGGCGTCTGTTTACGCACTCATACCTCGCCGGTGCAGATCAGAACGATGGAGAAACAGAAACCGCCGGTTAGAATAATCGCGCCCGGCCGATGCTACCGCTCCGATACGCCGGACGCATCGCATTCTCCGGTGTTTTATCAATGTGAAGGATTATACGTGGATGAAGGCGTGACCTTTGCCGATTTGAAAGGCACGATTACCGCTTTCGCCCGCATGATGTTCGGCAAGAATATTAAAGTAAGGTTTCGCCCGCATTTTTTTCCTTTCACCGAACCATCGGTGGAATATGATTTTTCCTGCGTGATTTGCCGCGGCAAAGGCTGTCGGGTGTGCAAACATAACGGCTGGCTGGAAATATCCGGCGCCGGCATGGTCGATCCGGAAGTGTTCAAAGCGGTCGGCTACGATAGCGAAAAATACACCGGCTTTGCCTGGGGCATGGGTGTCGATAGAATAACCATGCTGAGATATCGGATCGATGATATCCGGCTATTATATGAAAATGATATCAGGTTTATAAGGCAGTTCTGATGAAGATCAGCTACGAATGGCTCAAACGGTTTATTCCCTTCGAACTTTCGCCGACGGAATTAGGCGATATTTTTACCATGTCCGGTTCCGAAGTTGAAGCTATCGCGGAAAAAGGTTTCGATGCCTCTGGTATAGTAACCGGAAGAGTGATTTCTATTAATCCTCATCCTGATGCCGATAGGCTGACTGTCTGTTCGGTTGATATTGGTGATGAGACGTTGACAGCTGTCTGCGGCGCGCCAAATGTAATGCCCGGCGCGAATGTTGTTTTTGCCAAAATAGGCGCGATTCTGGCTAATGGAAGTAAGCTCAAACAAGCCAAAATCCGCGGTGTGGAATCATTCGGAATGATATTGGCCGAAGATGAACTGGGCGTATCGGATGATCATTCCGGGATTATTCTACTCGATGAATCGATCAAGCCGGGATTGACGCTGAATCAAATTCTTGAGCTTAAAGATTTTATTTTCGAATTTGAAATAACCCCCAATCGACCGGACTGTTTATCGCATCTCGGCATGGCTCGCGAATTAAAAGCGCTCTTGGGCGGGCAGATTAATTATCCCGAGTTTGATGTTATCGAAACCGGGCCGAAAATAGCCGATGATTTGAGCATTGCCATAGAAAATCCCGAAGGCTGCCCGCGCTATACCGGAAGGCTAATTTCCGGCGTCAAAATCGGACCATCGCCTTTGTGGCTCAAAGCGCGCCTATATTATCTGGGTATTAGACCAATAAATAATGTTGTAGATATTACCAATTACGTGCTTTTGGAAACCGGACATCCTTTGCATGCTTTCGATTATAGGTACTTTAAATCGAAAAAAGTCCTGATCCGTAAAGCCGGCCAGGGCGAGAAATTTACGACTCTCGATGGGACCGAACATGAATTAAATGACAGTCATTGCCTGATCACCGATGGCCAAGACGGCGTCGCATTGGCGGGAATCATGGGCGGCCTGAATTCGGAGGTAACCGATTCAACTACCGATATCTTGCTGGAATCGGCGTATTTCGATCCGGTCACAATCAGACGTGGAGCCAAAGCCGTTGGCCTTTCCACTGAATCATCGCAGCGGTTCGAACGGGGCGCCGACCCGGAAATGGCTCCCAAAGCCAATAATCGGGCTTGCCGCCTAATAGCCGAACTGGCCGGCGGTCGGATTCATCGAGGGATGATCGACGTTTATCCCCGCAAATTCTCCCCGACAAAAATTCAGCTTCGACCGGCAAGAGTCAATGCGGTGCTTGGGGTTTCTATTGAAAAAACTGAAATTGGCCGAATATTGAATGGGCTTGATATAAATTTTACCGCCGGCCAAACAATCGAAGCCGAACAGCCATCTTTTAGACCCGATTTAACCCGCGAAGCCGACTTGATCGAAGAAATCGCGCGAGTATATGGGTTGGATAAAATTACGGATATTTACCGGCCCGGAGGTACATTGGAGAAAGAAATTCAACCAACGACAATTGTCAAGAATCGATTACGGGATTTCCTGGTTGGCCGCGGATTTTATGAAATATTCTCTCTAACCCTGGTAGATGGACGTCAATTGCAAAAAATAGATGACAAGGTTGATGTCATTAGTTTGATGAATCCGCTGTCTGAGGAGATGTCTGTTTTAAGGCCGGATCTGATTATATCGATGCTTAAGGCACTCAAACATAATATCAACTATGGCAATAAAGATATCAAGCTTTACGAGATTGGGACTGCCTTCAGGTCAGCTTCCGGCGACTTGGCCGATGAAAAAGAATATCTCTGCCTGGGCTTAAGCGGCCGCGAACAACCCGTGAATTGGCGCAACAAAGAAGTGTTTACCGATTTTTATTCGCTAAAAGCCGAGCTTGAGGCAATTTTCGAATATTTTAAAATCGGCGATGTTCAACTGGTCCCGCAGGGTGATCCTTACTTTGAAGAAGATTATGCCTTTCTGGCAAAGGTAAATAATGTCAGGCTGGGCCGACTCGGTAAAGTAGCAATCCGGGTAGGCAAAACTGCCGGCTTAAAACAGGAAAGCTATGTTGCCGAACTGGCTTTAGATGAGTTCGCCAAATTAGCCTTTAAGCCCAATTATTTTACCGTGTTGCCAAAATTCCCCGCGTCTGACAGGGATATCGCCTTGCTGGTAGATCATGCCGTTTTCGCCAGTGATATTATGACGCTAATTAGAATCGTTGGTGGTGAGCTGGTTGAAGATGTTTTTCCTTTTGATATATACAAGGGTAAAAATATCGCTGTTAATAAAAAAAGTATCGCCTTTAGGATAATTTACAGGTCCGAAAAAAATACGCTTACCGATGATGAAGTAGATAAAGTCCATAATAGGGTCATGAAAAAAATTACCGAGGAATTTAAAGCTGAATTAAGAGCTTGAGAAAAAGGGAATTTTATATTATAATTAAACCGATAGATGAATAGTAGTATGCAAGATATTGAAACAAACTTCGATAAGCTAAAAGAGGTCGCAAAAACGGCGATTGCCAAAATAGCGAAATTGAAGAATGATAACCGAGAGTTAAAAACCGAAGTGAATGAATTGAAACGATTATTGGCTTTGTCCGAAAAAAAGGCCGAGAGAATGAAACAGGAACTTGATCGTATCAATTCTTCTGATGAAAAAACCTGGCAGATTAAGGAAAAAGATATCAAACAAAAGCTTTTGACTTTATCAGCCAAACTATCAGCGTTTGAAAAGAGTTATTCTATTGAGAGTTAACCTTTAATATAGATTTGGGGAGACTAAGCTAATTTGATGGATAAAAGCAGGCTGAAAGTGACAATTTTCGGCGTCGATTACGCGCTCAAGGCTAATACCAGCCATGAATATATAAAGGAAACCGCTGTTTACGTAGATAAAAAGATGAAAGAGGTCGTTGCGAAATATAGCGACCAATCCGATGCGCGAGTGGCGGTTTTAGCGGCGTTAAATATCGCTGATGAGCTTTTTCAGGCTCGCAGACTGGTACCTGAGGACCTTGAACGCCAAGTGATTGAACTTGCCGAAAATCTGAATGCCGCGCTAAAAGATTAGCCCTCTCTCCTGACGCCTTGGGAGGCGCAATGGAAACAACATATTTTATTATCGGTGGCGTTTTAATAATAGCCGCGTTTGTTATTGGGATATTTATATCCCGCCGCAGCGGAGAAAAGAAAATTGCCGGCGCTGAAGAAATGGCCATGAAAATAATTTCTGAAGCGGAAAAATCTGCTGCTGTCAAGAAAAAGGAAG